>ERZ1026796.2580-NODE-2580-length-10258-cov-2.843451_pt1 | contig 10258 bp, 13 predicted proteins | sample MGYA00520874_ERZ1026796 | MGnify/ENA primary metagenome ERZ1026796 (study PRJEB33270, sample SAMEA104284474) | anaerobic digester metagenome | biome: Anaerobic digester microbiome; feature: mesophilic sludge digester; material: Anaerobic digester biomass...
GAATCTAAGACAAAAATGTTGACTAAAACGCAGGTCAAGGTCATACTAATTCTACTTGATAATCAGGGTCATGCAGGATGGGAATTGGCTGAGTACCTGGAAATTGAAGATAGCAACTTGAATCCTATTTTAAAAAATTTAGAAAAAATGGAAATAATATACAAAGAAAATTTAAGATTATCAAGAAAGCAACATAAGAACAAGGGCTATTACAGCGAAATCCCATATTTCCTAAGCAAAAGCCTCAATGGTTTTAGAATCCTGATTAGAGAAATTGCTGCAACTAGCCGACCTTACGATACAGGGTTTTTATTGGAAATTATTGATAATAGCAAGTATTTAAAAACTATGAAAGAACAATTCAAAGAAGAAATCAATACGATAATCAATGATGAGTTGAGCAAAGGCGATTCGCCATTTTCTGACCCATTTTTTGTCACGATTATTAAACCCGAACTTGAGGAAGAATTATTCTGCGATCTAGAACGAGACTCTGTAGAGGAAATTCAAGCGTGGCAGAAGAAATTCTTACGCGGTAGTCAAGAATAACGCTGCTCAGACTTCTAAATTGCCTCCAAACATGCCAAGATAATTGATCGATGAAGTTTAGATAAACGATTAACTACTTTGAAGGGAAAATGCTTTCTTTACTATTCTACTAATCTTTATCTTAATTTAATCTCTATCTACAATTAATCTACCCATTATAGCAGCGAAATCCCACTGCTTTTTGCATTATTGAAAGGGATCAAATTTAATCCCTGAGATTGATTAATCGTTTATCTAAACTAATTTTCGTATTTCTATTTTATCTGCAATATCTTTTGGCGCTTGTCCAGATGATATGGTTTGGCTGCAATATCGCCTTGCATAGCAGCTAATAGCTGGCTGAATTGGCTTTTCGAAAGATGCATCTTCTGACGGGCCTCCTTCTCAGGCATCTTACCGCCGTTTGCTGCCAGCAAGGCTCTCAAGATCTCACCGCGATCTTTCTGAGAGGGTGTTGGATCAGGTGATGCCTCAAGTCGGGCTAGACGTTGCCTATCGTATGCTATATCGCGACCAAGCCTGTCACAGTCTTCATCCTGCTGAGCCGCGATCTCCGTGATCCTGCGGTCTTGTGATTCTATCTGCACTTTGAGGCGTTCCAGCTCGCTAACAAGGTACAAGATAGCACCAGCTGGAAGCATCACTACAGAGTCAGGCAAGTCTTCAGACACAGTGTCCCCTCAAAAAAGGGAGTTCGATTAGTATTCCTCCGGCAACAGAATCGTTGTAGCGCTTCTATCCGCTTCTGTGATTATCCAGATCTTGCAGCCATCCGGTAAGCTATAAGCTGAAAGCAGCCTGAAGCCCTCCCGAAGCGATAGCTCGTTCTCGGCAGCATCCTCTCGGGTCACGTTGCCCCAATCGCCTTCCTGATGTCTTCTGATATATGGCCAGAAGCTCACCTCTGCTTCTTTCAGGGCTACAAGGGCTCCTGGTGTGGCTACCAGCTGGCCCAAAGAAAATTTCGGTGGCATCACGCCACCTCAATATCTGATCCGCTGCAACTCGGGCAGCCATCTCCAAAAGCTGCTGCCTCTGCTGCATGCGCAGAATAGAACTTGTGGCCGCATTCCAGGCAGATAAACTCGGGCTGCTTTTCTTGAGCAGCTATATGCTTCCGGCTTTCAATGATCAACGATTCCAGTAGCGCTTTAAATCCGGCCTGATCACACATAAGTATGATGTCACCGGATTCTTTGTAGTCGCCATCCTCGAAAAGAAGGGAAATGATTGCTTTGCCGGACATTTCAAGCCGCCTCCTCCTTCTCCTTAAAAATTTGGGAGGCCATTTCAGATCACCTCGACTGGCCCATTCAGACCTCCGGGCCATCCTGGCAGGCTATCGCGAATACTGTCGCTCTCTGACGGCCTTGCAAGCCTCTTCGCGGTGTTGTGGTGGGCCTCAAGGATCGCTTCTCCTTCGGCCTCAAGCTCCTCCCTGCTCTTCTTAGGCTGAGGGAAGTACTTCCTGGAGTGCTTACATGGCTTTCCAGGATTATAGACCGAAGCGGGGCAAGAGCAGGATCGCGAGGTCACCGTGTAGTACGCATCTTTCTTATTGTTCAGAACCAACACCAGGCGGCTATCTCCCTTGCCCATTTCCACGAACTCAGGTAATGGATCGCAGGATACCTTTTTCCAGGTTAGCAGGCTTTTGATCGCTTCCGCGCTTTGCGTTTTTAGGCTTTCACATAATACCTTACCTGACAAGTTAAGTCACCAAGTACTAATACGCCCTTATACTATTTAAACGTTTGTTTAAGCTTTAAACCAAAAGTTTAAATAGTTTAAAGCATAAATAAGATACCATGGCGCAAACCACAATAAAGGTATCCAAAGAAGCCGTGGACTTCATGAAATCTGAAGGACGATACGGCGATTCACTAGCGACGATATGCGACCGACTTTTTGATGAACTTAAAGCACTAAGATCCGAAAAGATGAATCAGGGAAACTTTGAAAGCCTCCCTGTTACTGCTTGAGCATGCTGAAGTTGGTGACTTAACATGCCAGATGATACTTCTGTAGCTCACAGAATAAATGCCTTTGTGCTTAGGAATCTTTATCATCAATGAAAATAATCGTAATAATAAAAAACTAGGTCCGGCCAGGGCACTCACAATGCCCTGACTGGGAGACTCCAGGATGTAGGAGTTAGGAGTTTCGCTTATGACACAAATAGCCATAGCTAGCATAAATACCTTTGGGCCATCACCCAAAGCCATCGAATCGCCTTCAGAGCAGCTCATCACTCTTACCTATGGGCAGCTCCAGGATCTCATACAGCCCTTACGAGATGAGATTGCCCAGCTCCGGGGGAAATTAGCATCCCTCGATAAAGTCCAGGATACACTTTCTGAGAACCAGCTCATCCAGCTCCGACTTATCCATGAGCTGAAAGAAAAGGTCAACCAAGAATCTCAATCTCCAGCAACTACTACCAAGAAGACCACAGACCATATTGATGATCTGTACAGGTTGATGATCGAGGATAAGACTGCTCAGATATCTATCGCGAAGGCTGCCAGACTGCTAGGGATCAGCAAAGAAAGGATGCGACAGCTTAAGCCCCTCATACTCAAAGACGATCGTTTTGAGATAGGATGGGCATCTGTGGCAGGCAGAAAAGGAGCTGTTATCAGGATACGCAAATTTCTCTAATTACTACCAAATTTGGTATTGGCGGTTAATCAATAGCTGTAGAGAAAGATAAAATCAAGTCAGAATTATAAAGAAAGGCAATTTGGGATTATCAGATTGCTTATGATATGCCTTAATCGAAGATAGAGATAAAATAAAGAGTAATGTATATAAAACAACATAAACACAATAAAATACTGAACACCTAATTTTTCTATATATAAAGACCTATTTCTACTACCAATACCAAATTTGGTAGTACGAGCACCACAAACTTTATAAATTTATACTGTTATAGCAGATTTGGCCCGAATGTCAATTCCCTGCAAGTAGTTCTCTTCGGGCCTAGATCTACTCATGGTCGGTTATACTATAATCGAAAGCTTTATTACTAAGTGTGATAATATCTCCATGGCGTGTGGCAAACCAATTTGGTCTCCTTTATCTGCGCCTTAAAGAGCATCACGTCCACTGCCATTGAACCCGGCTGGTAAGAGCTTTCGAGAGCAAGCCGGGACCTCTTCTTATGTAACAAGAAAGACCGAGTCCGTTACATAAGAAAGCAGCATTAGGGCACCGAGAGATATCTATTCAATTTCATGTCTTCATCCATCTTTTGTATCTTCATCGCTTATTCCCTTCGTGTAAAAATGGTCGCTTGATATTGATTTCGGGCCAAAGTACTTATTCTCATCCGGCCTATTTGCTCATCATGGCAGGAGTCCTTGAGCAGCTAATCAGGCCACAGAATAAGGCAGTGCACCGCGATCTGAAGGCTATGGAGCTGGAAGCCGCCAAAGAGATCCTGGCTGAGGTCTTCAGGGTCAGGCTATCAGAGGTTGATGAGATGATCCGGTGCCGCTTCGAAGCTGAGGATATGGGCTCTATGGCCTATGAAGAGCATGGCCTATGGCCTCAGGAGTTCTGCCTGGAAGCATGAGCTGGATTCAAGCTCACCATATCGCCTGAGATCCTTATTCAGCTCGCTCATTAGGTTTTACCAATGATATAATTGAGCTAAAGAGCGACAATCATGCCTCTAATCTTAAAAAATAAGAATTCATTATAAAATTGCACCTCTTATTCTACAGGTCTTGGTACAAATCTAATCTTTTCACTATTCCCATTAATGGTGTACTCTGCACCATTTATGGCCGTATTAATAATACCAACCTGGATATCGTTTTCTTTAAGGAAGGCATCATAAGACTCGCATCTTCTGCAAAATAAAACGTAATAATGATGATTAGATCTTTCGGTGAATTCTACCGCTCCTCCGCCACAATTCTGATGAAAATACTTTAAACTTTTGATATCAAACTCATCTTTTTTGTCTTTCCTTTCCACTTCGATAATCATTTCAGTCATCGATGATCCACCTTATCATATTGGTTCATAAATTTAAGTTTTGGTGAACACCAAGCGTGCCTGTCATTTCCAGAACAGCCACCACCAGGACTTATGATCTCCTAATCACACGAGCAAGGAATCATTTTTTCAGCCCTTCCTTTACCTTCTGGAACAACTCGGGATACTTTTTCTCCAAGCCCTCCTCTAGAATCGCCCTGGCTTCTTCTGAGATAGAGAACTCTGGAGTTGTCTTCTTCAGGTACCACATTACAGCAGAGATCTTAGGGCTCCAGATCGCTATAGATTGCCTATTGCTGTTAGCTCCTTTGACCGCTTCGCCTAAAGCCTTTAGGTTTAAGGTCTCTACCTTTAGTTTTAAGCCTTTAGACTTAGAGTCTAATCCTTTATCCTTTAGGTCTGAGGATTTAGGCTCATCACCTTTAGGCTTAAGGTCTAAGGCTTTATCATTTAGGTTTAATCCTTCATCCTTAGAGTCTAAGCCTTCAGGTTTGGATGTCTTGGATTTCACGCCGGCCATTAGGTGCTTAAGCTCTTCTCCAGCTCCAGGACTCATAATGCTATCACCTCTTTGGCTAAATTTGAATATGCAACAGCTCCAGGAGAATCAGGAGCATGTAAGGAAATGGGCAGCCCATAACTGGGAGCTTCAGCCAGTCTTATGTTATTAGGGATAACAGTTTTGAATACGTCCTCTCCCAGGCTCTCCCTAACCTGAGTAACCACTTCTTTAGCCATCTTTGTCCTGGGATCAAATATGGTTAGTAGATACTTCTTTTGGATAACATAGCCCAGGTCACTTTCAATGAGCTGCAGCAGGTCTAAGATCATAGAGAGGCCCATCAGAGCAAAGAATTGAGTTTGGAGAGGTATCAGGGCAATATCAGAAGCTACCAGTGCATTCAGTGTCAAAAATCCCAGGGTGGGAGGAGTGTCTATAATCACAAAGTCATAGCCAGCCAGGGCTCTGAGCTTTGGCCTGAGCACTGACTCTCTAGCAGTTAGCTTTGTGGCTAACTCCAGCTCAGCTTTGCCCAGGAAGTTATTGGTAGGTGCTATCTCCAGCCCTGGGATCATAGTATTCATGATTAAGGCTTTGATGTCCATGCCCTTCATCAGGACATCATACATGGTTTTATCAAGCTCATTAATGCCCAGGTGTCTGGTAGATGAGCCCTGAGGATCTAAATCTACCAGCAAAGTCCTCTTTTCACTGAGGGCCAAATAGGTAGCCAGGTTAACTGCAGTAGTGGTTTTGCCACAGCCTCCCTTTTGATTACTGACTGCAATTATTTTCATGCCATAAAGTCTTAGGTCTAAGGTTTAAACATTTTGGCTAAAGGCTAAAGGCTTTTACCTTTAGGCTTAAGTATTTAGTATAAAGGCCTTTACCTTAAGGTCTAAGGATTTAGCCAATAGCAGGGAAGATCTCTATTTCCTGATTTTGAGATATGATCAGCTAAACGACCTCAATGCATGAAATCTCTTCTTATATGCTTCAAAGTCTGATTCAGTTACAGGCTTTTCTAAAACATAGCCTATCTCATCCCAAAATGCCTTCAGGTTTGAAAAAGGAGTCTCATTTGCAGCCTTTCCTAAATCGATCCTCATAAGTGTGTCTTTTGTATAAGGTCTTTTAGCATCTTCAAAAACAATTGATGCTAAAAAATTTAAAACTTTTGGCATATTAAGAATTGAGGCAGTAAATAAAGCATCGGAATAAGAGTTAAACCCAATGAAATAACACGTATCATCTAACATCATTGGACGGTTCTCAATTGGGGATACCAATGAAAAATTTGGTTTCTTATACATGCCTGAAGTTGCTACTTTGTATTGTTTGAATGAATACTCACCAATTCCAAAAATGGAGAATTTGGGCTTATTTCTATAAATGCTTGATTTTCTCTTATCTAAGTATTCTGCATTATCAGATAAATATCTCCATAAATTAGGGGCTGCCTGCTGTAATTTAGAGGTATCCTCTCCTATCTTATTTTGAGTAATAATTACTTTCTTCCTAGGTGTGGCTTTAAAAGAACGAATATCAGAGCTTTTTAAAAGCCAATAAGTCCATTCACTCTCTACATCCACTATTTCTCCTTTTCCATTTATGCAGGAGTCTTCTTTTGCATCTAATTCCATGATTTTTGAACAGTCATGTTTCACTCCCTGTCTCCATTCCATAGGAGATATTCCATCTAAATCTGAATTTGTTTTGTAATCTTCAACATTAGACACAAATTTGTTCCCAACCCATCCAAAAGTAGTTTTTATTTTATCTGGATTATCTAATGAACTAACTTGACATGTGAAATCAGAGTTTGATGAACCTAGGTTCATTACGAGTAAAGATGCATTCACCGCTGCACCAAAATTTTTTTGAGCATCTATTTCTAGAGCCCTTATGTTCGACACTTTGTACTCAGTTTTTGGCAAATTCTCAATTATGTTTTTAATAACTATGTTCTTGCATAGCATTGCCAAAGTGCCTCTGCAATTAGAGAATATGTCTAATATCCTAAGTAGGACAAACTCACCTAAATCAAAGTTACTTTTACCTGTAAGTGCATCCATTCCTTTTAAGGATTTTATGTTACTTTTTTTTGGCAAATTTATTGCCTGTAATGAACCTAACTCAGCATTTGTAACCCAGGGAGGATTACCTATTATTAGGATATTTTCAGATTTGAAAACCTCTTTTGGAAATTCATGTGTGAAAATATCATCATTATGTATGTCTATCTCTACTTTTGATTTTTGACCACTTGATGCTTCCACTAATAGGTCCCTTTTTAAAGCCCATTCATAATACTTTTGAATCTCTACTCCATAAATGAGTTTGGAATTTGGAAATGAATCTAATGAAGCAAAAATGAAGTTTCCTGTTCCACAGGTAGGCTCTACAATTATTTGAGGAGATACTCCTTGATCTCTAAGGTAGTGGCATATTTGATTTGCTAACTGTCGTGGAGTTTGAAAATCACCCCATTGCCTCTCATATTTATGAGTAAAACCATTATCAATGCCACTGATAATCTTTTTAAGATCATTGAATTCTTCATCACTATTGAAAAATGTTTTTAAGGCTGAAATTTTTTTAATTTCCTGATTTGCTGCTTGAAAAGAGCTGAAAGACTTGAATAGATGATCAAGCATGCTGCATTTTGTTTCATCAGCACAAAATGATGCTGAATTTAATGCCAAATTTAGATCCATCCTAAACCTCTCTCTTAGACAATTTTTATTATTCCAGAAACCTTTTCAGTGAGGTTGACAATCCTGGCATACTGAAGTCGCCATTGAAGGGCATTAGATATTGTCAAGTATCCCTGTTCTGGAATTAATGTTAATATTTCTTCTGCTAAATGTTTATAAGTTATATCATCACCAGGAAGATTCCTATCTTGAAGAAAGCCTATTATGTCTTCAGTATTCCCATCTCTACTTAAGATCTCTCTAATGCCCCTAGTGGTTTGAAAATCTGCAGTGCGATTCTTATCAATGAATGCACAGCTTATGAAATTCAATCTGGCCGTTTTGGCTTGATGATCATCTATCTTTTCATATACAAATACGATTAAATTGTAGCCTAGGCCATAAATCTTTTGTCTAGCAGAATTGAATGGACATGATGATTGTGGCTGCTTAATTGATGTAACTTTAATATCTGTATTCAAAGAAGGTATATCAAGTCCTTTTGCAGCATTACCATTATCCATTGTATATTGATTTACTAGTCTATCCTGAAATTTTTGTTCGATAAAAGTTCCCACAGCTTTGCCATCAGTAACCCCAAAGAGTTCTTTGTAATTATGGTCCTCAGAGCAGAATGTCTTTGCATTATCTATGAGATCATTTTGAGTAATAGGTTTCTTCACGATGAGTTCCCCTTTGTCGGAGTCAAATTTGAGGTTATAGTTAGGCATTTAGACACATTCCTCTTCCCTAAGCCTACCTTTGAGATACCCTCATGTATTTATGGAATGCCCTGGCAAAGGTGAGTAAGACAGAACTTCGGCTATTTGTATAATGAAAAATTTTGCTTTTGATGGAAAGGCAATAGATTAAAATTTATTTTTTTACTATTATTAAAAACCTCCTGGGCAGGCCTGCAGCTCCTCCCTGAGCTTCTGGAGATCTAAATCAGGAGCCTGCTCCTTTGCAGGGAGCCGCCTCCCTTTAACTTTCCTGCTGGGAGAAGCTGATAGCTTCTCCCTCTTTATCTTCATTTTCTGGAGCCTCCCTTTCTCTTTCTCAGTTCCTCGATTTCAAAATCTATGACTCTCTGGCTGCTGCCTATTGCCTTATGCCATGCCAGGAGCTTCTCCTCCTCAGAGACAGGCCCTATTTTGTACTTAGGAGGATCTGAGATATGCTTAGCTCCTTCAATCATTTTATCTACTCTGGCTTTCAGCTCAGGAGGCTCTTTGTAAAACCTCTGCTCTTTGCCTCTTTTGGGCTCCAGCTCATCCAGGGCTTTTCTCACCTCAGGCCTCAGGTTTTTCTCTGAATACCAGGAGCCTGCCCTGGGCTGGGAGGAGTCTCCTCCCTGCTGCTCTTCAGCCATGTTTAGAACCTCCTGGAGTTTTTGCCTGCATTTTCCTCAGGATCAGGAACATGCACAGGAGCCCTGGAAGGAGCTACTCCAAAATTCCCATAATCAACCTTCCAGCTCATCTTATAGGCCCTCAGCTCTCCCAGGTAGTGCTCAGCATGGAATTTATGAGCAGCCTGCAGGCAGTCTCCTGCAGCATGGATCAGGAGATCTTTAAGCCAGCATTCAGAGTGATAATAGGACTCTCCATATTTCAGCAGCAGGCCCTCATTGCCTTCTCCTCTCCCTTCTTCAACCTCCTTATGAGTGATTTTCTTTTTGCAGAAGGGGCAGATATTGCCTGCAGCAGCTTCCAGCTCTTCATACTCTTCAATATAGGCTGAGTCTCCCAGAGGGATAGTCAGCTCAGAGGGCTCCAGAGGCTCCTGGGATCTCTTCAGGAGAGGATCATAGTCTATCTGGGCTCTCCATTCATTCAGCTCCTGGAAAGTCCAAACCTTATTAGGATCAGGCTGGGAGAGGATGTCCTGGGCTGAGGGCTTTGCATCTTTTTCAGTGAGCAGCTCCTTAGCTTCAGCCCTGAGGTTAATGAGCTGCCTTTGGATAGACTCCAGGGAGGTATTATCAGGCAGATCTGCAGCCCAGCCCTGGAATTTTATGCATTCAGTAGTTAGCTTATCTCCCTTAGCTTCAAGGGCTGAGGCTAACCTGGGAGAATTGACTTTATCAGCTCTCTTAAAGAGCTTCTCAGCCAGATCATTAAGCTCCTGGGCAGCTTCCATGAAGCTAAAGCCTCCCTGATCCTCGGTCAACCAACGGGCTCACCTAGCGGTCACTGTGGCCTTATCTCCGGTCCGGGCAGGCAATTGTAAGCCAGACAAATAATAGGCATTTTTACAGCAAAATAGAATAAAATTGATTCAATCCATACTATCAGATGGTCAATTCCTGCAGAAGTGATTTAGCTTTCGATATGAGGATCAATCGCTATCTGTCGCCCTTGTTTCTGTGGAAAGGATCTTTCAAGGATATTTCTAGGTCAACCATCATAGGGGTGCGCTCCATAAAGAGCACATTCTCATAGTATGTGGAATGAGGCGTTTGCTAAAAGAGCTTTTGAGCCGTTTTGCCATGGCCAGACAA
>ERZ1026796.2581-NODE-2581-length-10250-cov-1.938358_pt1 | contig 10250 bp, 7 predicted proteins | sample MGYA00520874_ERZ1026796 | MGnify/ENA primary metagenome ERZ1026796 (study PRJEB33270, sample SAMEA104284474) | anaerobic digester metagenome | biome: Anaerobic digester microbiome; feature: mesophilic sludge digester; material: Anaerobic digester biomass | place...
ACCGGGTGACCACCGGGTTCGCCGGTTGCTCAGGCGAGGTCTCGCCGGCGGAACCCGGCGAGACCGACCAGCAGAAGGGCCGCAGCGAGCCCCAGAAGAACCACGAGCGGGGCAACGGTGAGTGTCGTTCCGGGAAGTTTTGGGACGTGGGCGAACGGGGAGAGTTCGATGATCCACTCCGGCAGCTCGAGGAGGGGCCCGATCTCGCCGAGCAACAGAAACGCAACCAGTGCACCCCACCCGATGAGGGCAGCACGAGATCCGATGCCGTAGGCGGCCGCTACCACGGCGATGACGAGCCACACGGCCGGGAGTTGGACCAGCGCGCCCGCCAGGAGGTCAAAGAGGTCCGAGACCTGGCCCGTCTGGACGGCTCGGGCGGCTCCCGAGCTGAGTCCAACGGCGAGGGCCAGACAGACCGTGCCTGCGGCGGCCACGAGGATGAAGCTGCTGACCCACTGGACGCGGGTGACCCCGGTGGCGAGGACCTCCTCGGCACGTCGGGAATCCTCCTCGGTCCGGAGGCGCAGGGCGGCGTGGACACCGTACGCTGCGATGACGACGCCGAGGATGCCCAGCTCGGCGGCGAGGTACGCGTCGACGAGGCTTTTCTCACCCCCAAGACGTCGCAGAACGTCCTGGCCGCTGGACGTGTTGAGGAAGGAGCCGACGTCACCGGCTACCCCGCCCACCACGAGGCCGAGAATCGCGAAGGCGATGACCCAGGCGATCAGAGCTCCCCGCTCCAGACGCCACGCGAGCCCAACGGTACTGCCGAGCCAGCCCTGGGCACGCGCCGGTCCCGGCCGATCTGCGAGCACGCCGGCTCCGAAATCGCGCCGCGCCGCGATGGCGTAGGCGACCAGCGCCATGACTCCAGCGAACCCGACGAGTAGCGCCAGCACCGGCCAACGGTTCCCTGCGAAGGCCCGGACCGAGTGGACCCAGCCGAGCGGAGACAGCCAGCTGAGCCACGACAGCTGAGCGCTGGTGTCGCCGATGCCCCGCATCACGTAAGCAAGTCCCAGCACGCCCACGGTAAGCCCCGTCGCGCCCCGCGACGTTCGGGCCAATTGGGCGGCGACGGCACCCACCCCGGCGAAGGCCAGACCGGCGCCCGCCCAGGCCGCGCCAAAGGCGAGTGAACCACTGGCGGGAAGACCCGAGGCCACCAGTCCGAGCGCGGTCACCGCCCCGATGAGCACGGACGTGATGGCGGCAATGCCAAGCGCCGCGCTGAGCGCAGCGCGGCGACCGACGACCGCGCCACCGAGCAGCTCGAGGCGGCCGGTCTCCTCTTCGGTGCGGCTGTGACGCACCGTGATCATCCCGGCGATCATCGCGACCCCGGCTCCGCCGAACGCTGTCATCTTCACCATCGCGATGGCGCCGAGCGACGTCGGGTCATAGATCCGTCCGAACATGGCGACGAGTGCAGCCGACGCGTTGACCGCGTCGGCTGCCTCGACCCTCGAGTCGAGCGTCGAGTACAGACCATTCACGGCCTGTGCGGATGCCACGGCGGCAAGCGCGAGCACCGAGGTCCACGCCGGAACGAGGATCCGGTCGCGTCGGAGGGCGAGCCGGAGGAGGCTGCACGTCCCTTCCGTCCCACGCGGTGCAAGCCTCATGGTGCGGGCGAGTCGGCCGGCTGAGCGGCCGTGGTCGCATAGTGACGCAGAAAGAGGTCCTCGAGGGTCGGGGGCTGGCTGCTGAGGGCGGTGACCCCCGCGGCGGTGAGTCGTTCGAGGACCGCCCCGAGCGCAGGGTTGTCCACCTGGCATCCGACTCGGAACCCCGCGCCGTCGAGGTGGTTCAGCACGAGATCGTGAACGCCGGGCAACCCGCTGAGGTCAGGTCGTCGTGCGACATCGGACTTCACCGCCACCCGGGTCAGATGCCGTAGATCCGCCAGGGTCCCGGTCTCCACGGTGACGCCCTGGCGGATGATCGAGACCCGATCGCACAGCGCCTCGGCCTCCGACAGGATGTGGCTCGACAACAACACGGTGCGGCCGTCCGTGCGCTCGGCCTGGATGAGCGCGCGGAACTGCTCTTCCATCAACGGGTCGAGCCCGGCCGTTGGCTCGTCGAGCAGCAACAGCTCGACGTCGGAGGCGAGCGCGGCGATGAGCGCCACCTTCTGCCGGTTGCCTTTGGAGTAGGCGCGGCCCTTCTTGGTCGGGTCGAGCTCGAACCGTTCGAGCAGGTCATCTCGACGTCGGTGATCAAGCCCACCCCGCAGCCGGCCGAGGAGGTCGATGACCTGACCGCCGGTCAGCTCGGGCCACAACGTGACATCGCCCGGGACGTAGGCGAGGCGACGGTGCAGCTCGGCGCCGTCTCGCCACGGACTCCCACCGAGCACCGACACCGAGCCGCCGTCGGCCCTCAACATGCCGAGAAGTACCCGGATGGTGGTCGACTTCCCAGATCCGTTCGGGCCCAGGAAGCCGTGCACCTCCCCGGCGCGGACCTCGAGGTCGAGCCCATCGAGCGCCACGGTTCGTCCGAAGTACTTCTTCAGGCCTCGAACTTCGATCGGAGATGTCATGGGGCCCTCTTCGCGGTGGACACGGACCACTCATCAACCGGGCTGGTCGAACCGAATTGGCCGGACATGTCGCCTGGTCAGGCTAGACAGCCTCGTCCCGCCATACCGGCTCACGAGGATCGGCCCAGCTGAGAACCGCACGATGTTGCGCATTTCTTACACAGGACGCAGCGGATCAGGACGGGCCGCCGCGGAACGTCTCCCGTCCCGCCATCTCCCGGCACCGACGAGTCGCTCGACTCAGCCCCCGCCCGGCCCGTTCCTCGCAGTGCGCCCCGGCAGGAGGTTGACGGCGATAGTTTCACGGCATGAGTTCACCTGCGTTGATCTGTCTCGATGGTTCCGAACTGGCGTTGCAAGCGGCCGTCGCTGGCCTTGAGGTGCTGCGTCCCGACGCTGCGCTGAAACTGGTGGCGGTCATCGCCGAACCCGACCCCACCCTGGTGACCGGCGGCGGGTTCACCGGCTCCACCATGTCGGCGGAGGCCTTCGATGCGCAGAACGCTGCCGCCAAGGCCGACGCCGAAGAGATGCTGGCCACCGCCCAGCAGGCCCTGGGACTCGAGTCGGTCGAACATCAGGTGCTGATCGGCTCGCCCGGGCCGACCGTGTGCGCGTATGCGGAAGAGATCGACGCCACCGTCATCGTCATCGGGTCGCGAGGCCACGGTGGGCTGCGCCGGGCATTCCTCGGGTCGGTCTCCGACCACATCATCCGCCACGCCCACTGCCCCGTGCTGGTCAGCGGCCACGACGCCGTCGAGGAGGACGACTAACGCGAGCGCCGTCCGCATCGAGCCTGCGTGTTTCGGGCATCATGGGGACATGAACGACGTCATACTCGGCATCCTGGCCATCGCCATCGGCGCCCTCTTTGCGCTGCGCGGCTACCTCACCATGCGGGTGGTCATCCCGATCTGGGGATCCCTCATCGGCTTCATGCTGGGGGCGGGGGCCGTCGGTGCCGCCACCGACGCCAACTTCTTGTCCACCGCTGCTGCGTGGATCGTCGGCATCGCGCTGGCGGTTGTGTTCGCCTTCCTCGCCTACCTGTATTACGAGGTGTCGGTCATCTTGGCGATGGGCGGCATCGGCTTCATGCTGGGTTCCAGCCTCATGGTGGCGCTCAACGTCACGTGGGGGTGGGTGATCGTGCTCGCCGGCGTGGTCGCTGCCATGGCGCTCGGCCTGCTGGCGATCGTCGGTGAACTCCCCATGCTGCTGTTGACCCTGCTGACAGCCGCCGCCGGATCGGCCGCCGTCGTCGGCGGCATCATGTTGCTGGTCGGCTCGATCGACACCACCGACGTTGCGCAGCTGGGCGTGGTCGGCGCAATCGACGACTCCCCGCTGTGGTGGGTGCTCTACGTCGTGATCCTGCTCATCGGCGTCTTCACCCAGTTCCAGGCCCTGGACGGCGTCCGAGGCACCCTGCGCGAGCAGTGGGACAGCGACGGCGGCAAGTACCTGCGACCAAGCTGAGCCCCGGTCCGGTGACGCTGCGCGACAGTGCCGCGGCCCGAGCGGCACGACCCGATGGCCCGTGCAAGGCTGGGGTCATGCGACGACTGCGACATCGGCGGGCGACGGCGCCGTCCTCAACCGAACGGGATGGAGCGGCCACCACGCCGATCCACCCGCCCGCCGGCGGAACCCCGGCTGCCATCGACCCCAAGCAGGCGGCGATCATCCTGCCCGCCTTCGTCCTGTCGATGGCCGCCGAGGCCATCGTGTTGAAGGATCGACCCAAGCGCACCTTCGGGGACTTGAACGATGCGTCCCGCGAGGAGCTGTCCGACCCAGAGCTGCCGGCCGATCCGCTCGTTCCCGTCGGCTACGAGCGACGGGACACCGCAGCCAGCCTGGGGATGCTGGCGGGCAACCTGGTGGCCAATGCGGCGACCTTCGGCATCACCCATCGCATCGACCGGTGGGCCTATCGCCACCGCATTGCCAACCTGGGTTCGACCAGGTACGGCTTCGCCGCTGCGATGCTCACCTGGGACTTCCTGTACTACTGGGATCACCGTTGGATGCACGAGGTGCGGCTGTTGTGGGCCAACCACGTCAGCCACCACAGCTCCGAGCGCTACAACCTGTCGACGGCGTTGCGCCAGCCGTGGTCTGGCATCCTCACCCATTGGATCTTTTTGCCCATGCCCCTGCTGGGCTTCACCCCGGCGATGACCTCCCAGGCAGGGCTCTACAACCTCCTGTACCAGTACTGGGTGCACACCGAGGCGATCGACCGGCTGCCCGCACCGGTCGAGGCGGTGATGAACACTGCGTCCCACCACCGGGTACACCACGGGGCCAACCCTCAGTACCTCGACAAGAACTATGCCGGCATCTTCATCGTGTGGGACAAGCTGTTCGGTACGTTCGAGCCCGAGGTGCGACGGGTCAAGTACGGGCTGACCAAAAACATCGACACCTTCAACCCGGTGCGGATCGCCTACCACGAGTTCGCCGACATCGCCCGCGACGTGCGCTCGGCCAAGGGGCTCCGTAACAAGCTCGGCCACGTCTTCGGTCGCCCCGGCTGGACGCCGGGTCGGCCCGACGAGCGCCGCATGCCCGAGGCCGTCACCACCGCTGCGTGATCGGACGGCCACTTCCGACGGCGGCGAACGCTCTAAGTTGAGGGCTGCGTCACCCGGGTAGGGATCGGGTGACCGAGCGAAGGAGGGGAACGCGCTGTGGCTTTAACCGACGCCGAGTCCGAACGCCACGGGCCGGGACCCGCCGGCCCCCTCGACGGGCCGGCTCACCGTCACGACGAGAGCAGCAAATCTGCCCGGGCGAAGGCGCTGTGGGGCAGGCTCACCGATGCGCTGCCAGTGCTCGATCAGCTGACCGGCGGAGGCGGCGACCCGCTCGGCGAGGGAGCGTTCAGCACCCGCACCCGCGAGCTGTCGTCCCGAACCGCCGATGCCGACCAGGTGACCACGTCGGTGTGTCCGTACTGCGCAGTCGGGTGCAGCCAACGGGTGTACGTGCGCGAGGGCCGCATCACCAACATCGAGGGCAACCCGGACAGCCCGATCAACCGGGGACGGTTGTGCCCCAAAGGGTCGGCCACCTTTCAGCTGGTGACCGGCACCCACCGCCTCGACACCGTGCTGCACCGGCGACCGGGCGCCACCGAGTGGGAGCCGATCGCGCTCGACGATGCCATGGACCGGGTAGCTGCGCTGATCGCCGAGACCCGCGACCGCACCTGGGAGGAGTCCGACGCCGACGGGCGGCCGCTGCGCCGCAGCCAGGGCATCGCCTTCATGGGCGGCTCCACCCTCGACAACGAGGAGTGCTACCTGCTGGCCAAGTTCTGGGCCCAGCTCGGCGTGTTGCAGGTGGAGAACCAGGCCCGCATATGACACTCGGCCACCGTCCCCGGTCTGGGGACCACGTTTGGCCGGGGTGGTTGCACCACCTACCTCCAGGATCTGCCCAACGCCGATGCGGTGTTGATCATCGGCTCCAACTTCGCCGAGGCGCATCCGGTGGGCTTCCAGTGGGCGATGGAGGCCCGCACCGCCGGCACCAAGATCATCCACGTCGATCCGCGCTTCAGCCGCACATCGGCCTCGGCGGATCAGTTCGTGCCGATCCGGCCCGGCACCGACATCGCCTTCATCGGCGGGCTGATCAACTACGTCCTCACCGGTGAGCGGTACTTCGCCGAGTTTGTCGATGCGTACACCAACGCTGACCACATCGTCGCCGAGGGCATCGAGTTGCCCGACGAACTCGACGGGCTGTTCAGCGGCTGGATGAGCGACGAGGGCCGGTACGACACCGCCACCTGGCAGTTCGAACGGGATGAGTCCGGGGCGATCGCCTCCGACCCGACGCTCACTCACCCCCGCTGCGTCATGTCGCTGCTGCGGCGCCACTACGCCCGCTACACGCCCCAGATGGTGTCCGACATCTGCGGCATCTCACCGGAGGCGTTCGCCCGGGCGGCCGGGACGTTCACCTCCGCGTCGGGCCGGGACCGCACCGGCATGATCTGTTACGCCGTCGGGCTGACCATGCACACCAAGGGCGTGCAGAACATCCGCTCGCTCGGGGTGCTCCAACTGCTGCTGGGCAACATCGGCCGGCCGGGCGGGGGCATCCTGGCCTTGCGGGGCCACGCCAACGTACAGGGGGCCACCGACCTGCCCGTGCTCTACGACCTGTTGCCCGGCTACCTGCCCAAGCCCAACGCCGACGACACCGACCTGGCCACCTACCTCGAGCGGGTGACCAAGGCGTCCGGCTGGTGGGCCAACACGCCCGCCTACATGGTCTCGCTGCTCAAAGCCTGGTTTGGCGATGCCGCCACCGCCGACAACGACTTCGGCTTCGACCGCCTGCCCCGGCTGACCGGCGACCACAGCTACATGGTCACCCAGGCGGCCATGGCTGACGGCGCTGTCGAGGGGATGATGGTCGCAGGCGAGAACGTCGGCGTGTCGTCGGTGCACGGTTCACTGCAGCGGTCGGGCTTCCGCAAGCTGCGCTGGATGGTGGTGCGCGACCTGACGATGATCGAAACCGCCGAGTTCTGGAAGCGCGGCGAGGAGTACGACTCGGGCAAGATCGATCCCGCCGATGTCGACACCGAGGTGTTCCTGTTCCCGGCGGCCGCTCACGTGGAGAAGGAAGGGTCCTTCACCAACACTCAGCGCATCCTGCAATGGAAGGACCAGGCGGTGCAGCCCCCTGGGGACGCCCGCAGCGAGCTGTGGTTCGTCCATCACCTGATGGCCCGGCTGAAGAAGATCTACGCCGGCAGCGACGATCCCAAGGACGCCCCGATTCTCGACGGCACCTGGGACTACACCACCGAGGGGCCGATCGACGAGCCGGCGGCCGACGAGGTGCTCGCCGAGATCGGCGGTTTCGGACCGCACGGGCCGCTCGCCTCATTTGGCGAGCTGCGCGACGACGGCACGACGGCGGCCGGCGCGTGGACCCATGTCGGGGTCACGGCAGGCGGCGACAACCACGCCCGCAACCGCGACGGCACGCCGGGTGAGCGGGGCGCCGCCCTCGACTGGGGCTGGGCCTGGCCGGCCAACCGCCGCAACCTGTACAACCGGGCCTCGGCCGACCCCGAGGGCCGCCCCTGGTCGGAAGAAAAAGCCTTCATCTGGTGGGACGAGACGGCCGGGCCCAAGGGGGCCGGGGCATGGGTGGGCCACGACACGCCGGACTTTCCCATCGACCGGGCGCCGTCGTATCGACCCGGTCCCGACGCCACCGGCACCGACCTGATCGCCGGCGACCAGCCGTTCATCATGCAGACCGACGGGCTCGGAGCACTGTGGGTGGCAGAGGGCCTGCGCGACGGGCCGCTGCCCACCCACTACGAGCCGCTCGAAGGCGTGGCCCCCAACCGCCTGTACCGCCAGCAACACACACCGGAGCGCACCCAATGGGACCGCCCGGACAACCCGTACCACTGGGCCTACGACGACCCCCGCTTTCCGTTCGTGCTGACCACCTACCGGCTGACCGAGACGTTCGGGTCGGGCACGATGGCCAACCGCAACCTGTCGTGGCTGGGCGAGCTTCAGCCCGAGCTGTTCTGTGAGATCTCGCCCCAGTTGGCCGAGCTGCGCGGCATCCGTCTGGAAGACGCGCGCCACCGGATTGCCGCGCATCTTCGGATTGAAGACATTGGCGACAGGCGACTCGAACGGCTCCATATGCGCCGGGAACGGCCCGTCGCGCATCAGCCCGCGCTCGCCGAAGGAATTGCGCCGGCCCAGAAGCGAGACCAGAACGCCGTTGCGGTCGAGGATTTCAATCGTGCCGGCCTCGATGAGGTAAAGCCCCGTCAGCGGCTCGCCCATGCCGTAGATCTCGGTTCCGGCCGGAACCTGCCTGCGGCCGAAGGAACCGGCGACGCGCGCCAGTTCGTCCTGCGGCAGTGTGTCGTAGGGATGGACCGACTCCAGGAAGGTCTGGATGGTCCGGATATCGTCGTGCACCGCCGGCCCCAGATTCAGGATAGGGGATGCGCCCCTCGAAAGGGGCGCATCCGGGTTCAGTTTCAGTGGTGCGTGGCCGCGCCCGCGCCTTTCGGGATGCGGATCGATTCCACGAGGTCCACGACTTCCTGCGGCGGCTCTTTCGTCATCGCCGAGATCACGTAGGCGACGCCGAAGTTCACCACCGCGCCGACCGTGCCGATCGACAGCGGCGAGATGCCGAAGAAATGGTTCGCCGGAACGTTCTCGTACACGTTCGTGCCAGGGATGAAGAACCAGCCGAGGTAGAGGAAAATGTAGACCGCGGTGAAGACGAGGCCCGCCAGCATGCCCGCGATCGCGCCTTCCTTGTTGATGCGCTTGGAGAAGATGCCCATCATCAGAGCTGGGAAGATCGTTGCCGCAGCCAGACCGAAGGCAAGCGCCACCACCTGTGCGGCGAAGCCCGGCGGGTTGAGGCCGAGGTAGGTCGCCACCACGATGGCAAACGCCATCGAGATGCGTGCCGCCAGAAGCTCGCCCTTTTCCGAGATGTTCGGGTTGATCGAGCCCTTGATGAGGTCGTGGCTGATGGCCGAGGAGATGGCGCACGACTTCCGGCTGCCGATCATCCGCGTGATCGAGGGTTCCGGCGCCGGCGGCTCGGTGAAGACCATCGAGACCAAGGGAGCCGCCAACCTGCCCGGCGGCGTCGGCGGCACCCGCTGGTACTGGTATACGCTCGCCAACATGGCGCGCGTGCCGGTGGTGGGTCTTGGGCTCGGTTCGGTCGCGGGCCTGGGCGCAGCGCGGCTTGCCGCCAGCCATTATTCCGTGATGACGAAAACCTCGGCGATGTTCGTCGCGGGCCCGCCGGTGGTAAGGCGGCTGGGTCAGGACCTGACAAAGTGGGAACTCGGCGGCGCCGACATCCAGACCCGCGCCGGCGGCGTCGACGATGCCGTCGATACCGAGGAAGAGGCGTTCCTGCGCGCCCGCCGCTTTCTGTCCTATCTGCCGTCTTCGGTGTTCGAACTGCCGCCGACGGTGCCATGCAGCGACGATCCGGAACGGGCGGAAGAATCGTTGATGAAGGCGGTGCCGCGCAACCGCCGTCAGGTCTACAAAATGCGCCCGATCATCGACGCGGTCGTCGACAAGGGGTCGTTCTTCGAGGTCAATTCCAATTTCGGACGTCCCGTCATCACCGGCCTCGCGCGGCTGGAAGGCCGGGCGGTGCTGCTGCTGGCCAGCGATCCCTTCCACTATGGTGGGTCGTGGACGTCAGATGCCTGCGACAAGGTGATACGCTGGGTCGACTTTGCCGAGACGTTCCATCTGCCCGTGGTCTATCTGATGGATTGCCCGGGTTTCATGATCGGGCTCGAGGCCGAGAAGTCCGCGACGATCCGCCATGGCGTGCGTGCGATGGCCGCCGTCAACCAGAGCACCGTTCCCTGGTGCACCATCATCGTGCGCAACGCGTTCGGCGTCGCCGGCGTTGTGCACCAGCCGGCCAACCGCTACTCGATGCGTTACGCTTGGCCGTCGGCCTATTGGGGCTCGCTGCCGCTGGAAGGCGGCATCGAAGCGGCCTATCGCGCCGACATCGAAGCGGCGGAAGATCCGGCCGCCAAGCTGAAGGAGATCGAGGATCGCCTCAACAAGCTGCGTTCGCCGTTCCGCTCGGCCGAAAAATTCTGGGTCGAGGAAGTGATCGATCCGCGCAAGAC
>ERZ1026796.2587-NODE-2587-length-10219-cov-2.480876_pt1 | contig 10219 bp, 6 predicted proteins | sample MGYA00520874_ERZ1026796 | MGnify/ENA primary metagenome ERZ1026796 (study PRJEB33270, sample SAMEA104284474) | anaerobic digester metagenome | biome: Anaerobic digester microbiome; feature: mesophilic sludge digester; material: Anaerobic digester biomass | place...
CCTACAGATTTGCATTGGCGACCTGCGAGATAGGCAATATGACCGCTCGGTCAGCTTGCTGCTAAACCCATGCGCGCTGCCGGCTTTGGCTGAGCCGTTGCTGCTCACCGCCGAGAGCTACGCTCAGCGCGTAAATATTCCAGGGGTCTTGGCGTTTGCGTCTTGCGGACCGTGTGAATCGACCACTGACCTGGTGATGAGCGGCATGGCTGGCATCGCGGAGGCAGGCGAGCTGCTCACCGAAACACAGCTGCTGCAGTTCAGCACGCAAAGCGCTTCGATAGATGTAAACCTCACCGCAGCAGCAACACCACAAACCGACCAGCCCGCCCAAGAGAAGAACGCGCCATCCCTCAGCCAAACACCCTTTATCACCAGCACAGATCCAGATGGCCAATTCCAGCGGGCTTTTGCTATTCAGAGCGCGGCACTCGTCGGGCGCTTGCGGTATACGGGCATCCAACGCGTGGTATTGGGGCTTTCGGGCGGCTCCGATTCGAGCATGGCGCTGTTGGTTTGCGCTCAGGCTTTTACCCAACTTGGCTTGGATAAGAAGGGCATTCTTGCCATTTCGTTGCCGGGTCCAGGCACCACAGCTGCTTCCAAAGAGCGCTTGGAAACCTTAGCCGAGTTTACCGGCGTAACTTTCCGCACCATTCCGATTAATGCTGCCCTCGAACAGCACCTCAAAGACATTGGGCACCCGCTGGACGGTTTTGACGTGACTTACGAAAACGCCCAGGCGCGCGAGCGCACGCAAATCCTGATGGACCTTGCGAACCAATCCAACGCTTTAATGGTCGGAACGGGCGATCTTTCGGAGATTGCCCTTGGCTGGGGCACCTTCAATGGCGACCACATGTCTATGTACGATCCGAACGCCGGCTTGCCCAAGACGCTACTACTGCGCGTCTTGGCTTGGGCGGGCGAGGCGCTTTTTGGTGCAGAGGGCGCCGCTATCACCCAACAAATCTGCCAAGCGACCATCTCGCCTGAGCTTATCCCCACGGGCACTAGCAGCACTCCAGCGCATTCCACCGAGGCTAGCATTGGTCCTTACCTGCTGCACGATTTTTTCCTATATCATGCCATTGGGCAGCGGCTAAGCCCCAAAGAGGTATTTAACTTAGCCAAGCAAGCTTTCGCCGGCAGCTACACTGCGCAGGAAATCCTACGTTGGATGCGCATTTTTTACAGCCGCTTCTTCAGCCAGCAGTTTAAGCGCTCTGCCAGCACCGACGGTCCGCAAATTGTTGGGCTCAGCCTCTCACCGCGCGGCGGGTGGATGATGCCTTCGGATGCCAGCGCTGCCCTCTGGCTGGAAGAAATCCAAGCCTTAGAAAAAAGCGTAGAATAAGGCATATGGAAAATAGCAAAGCGCCGCTTGTGCTCATTTTCGGCTCCTCAGCCGATCCCTTTCATCAGGGGCATGCCGAGCTCGTGACCAATGCCGCCCGCGCCCTCGTCCAGCGTGGGTACCCCGTGGCAGAAGTGATCATCATGCCCGTTTACCGTCACCACAACACACAAGACGAAGCCAAACGGTCCCTGCCGCTCACTTATGAGTACCGTTATGCGCTTTGCCAGATAGCAGCTGAGCAGATTGCGCAAGACTTGGCTGGCATGGTGCCGAAGGTTACCGTCAGCCGCCTGGAAGAAGAGCTGGTGCGCGAGAGCCACCGCCCGAACTTCACCGTCGAGACGCTTGCTGCCCTGCGCGAGCGCCTGGACCCTTCACAGCAAATGGCGCTGCTCTTAGGTATGGATAGCTTTGCCGGCAGCGACCCGCCCTTTCGGCATTGGTATCAATGGGAGCAGCTCATCAAGCTTGCCAAGCTCGTCATCTGCCCGCGTTTGGGCTTTAGTCCTAATCGAAGCTTCATCACCGAGCTGCGCCAAAAAGGAGCTGAGATCATCTTCCTCGAGGAGGTAACCGTACCGGAGATCTCCTCCTCGCAAATCAGGCGGGAGCTGGAGGCTGGCACTGACCCGCAGGTGCTGGTGGAGCGCGGCTGGATAAGCCCAGCTGCTGCGGAGTACTTACAGCAAAACGGCCTCATCCAGATTTGGCGCGAACTGGATACCTCCACCACCAACCCGCCCGGAGCGGTACAGCTCGCCCAAAACGAAAGCTTGGAAGCGCGCGTGGGGCAGAAGCTGCTCGCGCAGAAGCTGACCTTAGCCCTGGCTGAAAGCTGCACCGGAGGTTTAGTCAGCCACCGCATCACCAACGTGCCTGGTTCCTCGGACTACTTCATCGGCGGGGTGGTCGCGTATGCCTATGCAGCCAAGGTCTCGCTGCTGGGCGTGAAGTGGGAGACTTTGCAGAAATACGGCGCGGTTAGCAGCCAGACCGTGCTGGAGATGGCACGGGGGGCACGCCACGCGCTCAAGACGGATATTGGGCTCTCGGTGAGCTGCATTGCCGGCCCGGGCGGCGCCACGCCGGCAAAGCCCGTGGGCACCAGCTGGGTGGGCTTAGCCGCCGCTGAAGGGGAATGGTCCCGCCACTTTTTGCTGCATGGCGACCGATTAGCCAACAAGGAAGCCTTAGCTGAAAATGCGCTAGAGATGTTGTTAGAGTATTTGGCGAAGAGAGCGTATTGATAGTTATTTGAATACGTGTGTCTTTGAGATTTTTCTGGTTTTCTTTTTGGTATTGACAAATCAAATGTTAAAATGTATATTTTATTGTAAAGAGAAAATAATTCTAATTTATTTAAATTGAGAGGAGAGATGATGGATGATTTTGGTTGGATACTGACAGTTTTTTTTGTACTTCTTGGTTGTGCTGTAGTAGCAGCAATTTTTTTATTAAACAAAAGCAAAGAACAATCAAGGCAAAGTGATGAAAACATCGCTCGCATGGTAAATGCTTTACCCGAAGACAAAAGGACTCCGTTCTTAATGCAATTAAATTCGGTAAAGAAAAACCCAACAACTGCAGTCTTGTTAGCTTTATTTTTAGGTGGAGTTGGAGCGCATAAGTTTTACCTAGGTCAAACGGGTTTGGGAATTGTATATCTTTTATTCTCGTGGACTACTATTCCCGGGTGGATCGCGCTCATTGAAGCTTTTTCGCTCTCAGGAAAAACAGCTCAATATAACGAAAAGAAAGCGCAAGAATTTTACCAAATGTATACAGGAACCTATCCGGTGAGGTATTAATATGGGCGCTAAGACTTTATTCTTTCAATTTAGTTAACCTCATTCTTTTGAACAAGTCCAAGAAGCCGCATTTAAATCTTTTCTTCCCCACGGCGGCCAGATAATTAAAACCAATAATGGATTAAGAATAACACAAGGTAAAGAAGGAGTAACCTTTGGCTTTACAGCTGATTTCGACGCTACACTTACCATAAGTCAGCCAAAGGAAGGAAAATATGATTTAGTTTGCAATGTACATTGGAAGATGAACACACTATCAATTGTCTGCTTGATTGTTGGTATTTTCGTGTTCGGAATCCTTTGGATTATTCCACTATTGCATCTATTTATTGATCCCTCCTCAGTATATAATCAAGCAATGTTCAATATACCGAATTTACTACCAAGTACCGATTAAACATAGATTTACACTCAAAAATTTCGTTTAAAAGACAGCGCAATAATTCATTGCGCTGTCTTTTTTATACAAATTCAAAGAATAATTTTCTCTGAAATTTCGTATATGTTACTAATATTGTAATTCTGGTTTAAAATTTAAGCTATAAGCATAAGGCTTTTAAGAGTTACGTGATGCCCTCACCCGAATCAACCCCGCCCTCTCCTCACCCCCAGCCGGACCCAACCCAAGTGCATATTCCCGCGTTCATGCCCTTCTTCTGGTTAGGCTTGGCGGCGCTTGTGGGCGCGCTGGCGGCGCAGGCACTTCGCCTCCCCTGGGGCGCTTGGGCAGGACTACTGGTGGCAAGCCTCCTTGCGCTCATCTGGCAAGCCAGCCGGCGCTCGCGCCTCTTGGTGCAAAAGAAGCTGCCGCTGGCTGCTGTCGCCGCCGTCTTTTGCCTCACCGCGCTGCTCTACCAGCTCTCCCTCCCGCAAGACAACCCAGCTTGGGTCGGATACTACAACGAGCGCGGTGCTGTCGAGCTGACTGGCATGGTGGACGCGCCCCCAGAGTTGCACGGAGATACGCTCAGCCTGACGGTGCGCGTAGAGTCGCTCACGCTGCTCAGCTCGGACCCTGCTCCTGCGCTTCCCGACGAAGTGCACGGGCGCATCCTGCTGCAGGTGCCGGCTGGCAGCGCCTATACATACGGCGACTTGCTCTCCATCCGCGGCAATCTCGAGACGCCTTCCGAAGGCAGCGCCTTCTCTTATCGCGAGTATCTTTTTCACCAGGGGATTTATTCTTCCGCTCAGTTTGCTCAAGTGCGCGTGCTGGCGCAAGGTCAGGGCAGCCCATTGCGCGCGGCGATCTACCGCCTGCGCGAACTCAGCCTGCAGGTGCTGCGCCAGATTTTCCCCGATCCGGAAAGCGCTCTGCTGCGCGGCATTTTACTCGGCGATGAGAGCGGGCTTTCCCCCGAGCTGGAAGAGGCTTATGCCCTCACCGGCACGGCGCACATCATCGCCATCTCGGGCTTCAATATGGTCATCCTTGCCAGTTTAGTGACGGCGCTCTGCACCCGCCGGCTGGGCAGTTGGCGCGGCGGAATGCTCGCCATCCTCGTGCTGGTGCTCTATACCATATTGGTCGGCGCGAGTGCATCCGTGGTGCGCGCAGCGATCATGGGCTCTTTCAGCATTATCGGCGCATCCATCCGCCGGCGCGGTAATGCACTCAATAGCTTGGGGTTGAGCATCTTGCTGATGGTGCTTTTCAACCCGCACCTGCCCTGGGATGTGGGCTTTCAGCTCTCCGCAGCCGCGACCTTAGGCTTAGCGCTCTTTGCCAGCCCGATGCAAGCCCGCCTGCAGCGCTTTTTAGAAGGCAGGCTGGGCGAGGAAGCCGCCAAGCGCCTGAGCGGAGCGCTCAGCGAATATTTCTTGGTGACGCTGGCAGCGCAGATCTTTGCTTTGCCGCTGATTGCCTATCATTTCCGCCAAATTTCCCCGCTCTTTTTGATTGCCAACCCCTTGATTTTACCTGCCCAGCCAGCGGTGATGGTTTTAGGACTGGTTGCGATGGTGGCTGGCTTGCTCGCGCCCGCGCTTGGCAGCGTGCTGGCATGGTTGGCTTGGCCCTTTGCGGCTTATACCAACCGCATGGTCACTTGGCTGGCTGGCTTAGCGCCTGCCGGCTGGCAGCTGCCGCGTTTCAGCTTCTTTTGGGTGCTGGCTTTTTACGCGCTTATCCTGGCGCTCACGCTGCCGGGCAAGCCCAAAGTGCGCAATTTTACCCTGCGGCCAACGGTGCCGATCCTCGTACTGGCTTGCGCGTGCATTTTGGTTTGGTCCGCGGCTGCCAATGCACCGGATGGCAAGCTGCATGTGCGTGTGCTCTCTGGCGCGGATAAGCCGGCCGTCCTCCTGCGCACCGGCGGCGGGCGCTTTGTGCTTGTAGGCGGGTCGCTTGGGGCAAGCACGCTGGCTCAGCAGTTAGGCACAGCATTGCCGCCCTTCAGCCGGGAGGTCGATGCGCTGATCATTCCTTCTTGTGGTAAAGCAGACGTCTCAGGCTTGTTTGGGTTAACACAGAGCTTCACACTCGGCAAGGTTTATTGGGGCTGTGATCCAGAACGCATTCAGACCACGCGCAGGATCTATGCTGCCTTCCAGCAGGCGCAGGTGCCGCAGCAGCGCTTGCAACCCACAGACCAACTTGACCTGGGCGGCGCACAGCTTGTCTTCACCTTTGGCGAGGAATCTTTGGCGGCTGTGCAAATTGACCAAGCTAATTTCCATGCGCTAATCAACTATAGCGCTGCTGCTTCTGCCAGAGATAATCCGACGAGCGTGTTCATCGGTCCGGAAATGCCGCCAGCCTCCGCTGCACAATTGACTCTGCTCACAGCTGCGCTACCCCTCGAAGCACCAAACATAGCTTCCAACGCGGGAGCTATTGTTTTAGCAAGTGACTATACCTGGGTGGAAACCACTTTTGATGGTTACAATATTTGGATAAATGGGGTAAAATAAATAAAATTACGTTAACAATTGATTAAGCCCTCACAAATCAAGCAGTCTTTCTCGACATTATAGAAAAGGAGGAGCACAATGTCTATGCAAATTACCAATCCAGGCTGACTACGCGCTGCGGTCAATGCTTTATATTGCCAAATATGCCGAAAGCCAGCTGATTCCCTCCAATACAATCGCAGAGGAAATGCAAATCTCGCGCATTTTTCTCTCCAGAATCAACTCTCAACTGGTCAATGCGGGCTTAATCCGCACACGGCGCGGCGCACGCGGCGGGGTGATGCTTGCTAAACCCGCAGCAGAGATCTCCATCTATGACGTTGTCACTACCATCGATGGACCCGTTACGCTGATTGACTGCATTGCAGACCCGGATACCTGTCCGCTTTCGCCCAACTGCCCGTACCGCTCCTTTTGGGAAGAAACCCAAAATGCTCTCATTGCCAGGATGAAGGCAGTCAGTTTGCAGGATTTGCTGGCAAATACAGGAAAGGTCGGCTTGGGGCTGAGCAGTCAGCCGGTTAGCTGAACGCTTAAAACGCCTATAATGCTAAGTAATTCTGATTGAGCATAATTTGTTATGGATAAATTTATCGTCGTTGCCGGGAATATTGGCGCAGGCAAATCAACCTTGGTGCAGCTGCTCAGCGAGCGGTTAGGTTTCCAACCCTTTTTCGAGCCGGTCAACGATAACCCTTACCTGGAAGATTTTTACAGCGATATGCGCAGCTGGGCGTTTCACTCCCAGCTTTACTTCCTGACCCGCCGGCTGCGCATTCATAAGCAGCTGCTGGAGGCTGAAGGCTCGGTGGTGCAAGATCGCAGCGTGTACGAGGATGCAGAGATTTTTGCCCGCAACCTCTACCTGCAAAACCTTATCAGCCCGCGGGATTATGGCGTCTACCAGGACCTATATCAGATTCTCATCTCTCTATTGCCGCCGCCTAACTTGGTGGTTTACTTGCGGGCATCGGTGGACACCTTGCTTTCGCGTATCGCCTCACGCGGGCGCGGTTTCGAGGCTGGCATCCCTCGCGAGTATCTTGTGAGCCTCAACGCACTCTATGAAGAGTGGATTAACACATTTACCCAGTGTCCGGTTTTGATTATCCCGAGTGATAACTTAGACTTAGTCGCACGGGAAGCACATATTTCCCAAGTGGTGCAGCTGGTACAAGATCGCCTAATGGGTAAAACCGAAATCACCTTATAGCGTCATTTATAGAGCTTTGGCTTGAACGGACTTAAAGATAATTCATATCCTATATTCTTGTTTCATTTAATTAAGTAGTAAAAGCAGTAGAGTGTGGGGATATGTGGATAACCCTACTTGCATTGCCTAAAGCCTAAATATATACCGTTATGAGAGCAGTATGCCCCCCACATTCAGGAAAAAAGGCGGCTAAAAGTTTCCACATACGTTTGTGGAGAGCTGCACGAAAAGACGAAAAAATTCCTCCAATAACAAGAAGATGTACAAAAGCGGGGTTTTTATCCAGAGTTTTTCCTGTTGAATTCCCCACAAAAATGATGGATTTTGACCAAGTTATCCACATTTCTGCAGAGTTATCCACAGAAAATCAGGCACTTATCCACAGATTCTTGTGGATAGGGTAATCAGAAGCCTAAAGCCCGTAAGCTTCCTTCCAATCGGTAAGTACACCTTCAACCTGATCGAGGAAGTTATCCAGCCGGGCAACATGCTCAGCCTTGCTGTTCTCATCCAAGCCCAAGCCTTCCAAGAATTGCTTCCAGGCAGCTTGATGTGGGGTCTTATCCTCCAGGTGGTGGATGGCTTCGCGCCAAGTCTCGATGAGCGGCCAGAAGGCAGCTGCAGCGTTGCCACTTTCTGCCATCGCATCACAGGCATTGAGATAGTAAGCTTTGCGCACCAAGTTTAGGTTAGGCGGGCAATCTGGCTGTTTGCTAATTGCCTGCAAAGCTTGCTGCCAAGACGGTTTGGCTTGGGCATAAAGCTCTTGGGTCAACGGCACCTGGCTGAGAAGCTTCAAGAGTGCCTCGTTGAGCTCCACTCGTCCGGCGGCTTCAGCACGCTCGGGGAAGGCGAGCAAAAAGCGGCGTGTAGGCAGCGCCGGCCCAGAAAGTACCGCCAGTCCGTTTGCGGCTGTATTGACCGCCTTGAAGTATTGGTCCACCCAGATTTCAAAGGGCAGCTCCTGCGGGTCCTCCAGCTCGAACCACAACTGGCGAGCGCGCTCAGCGACGGCTAGTGCGCGCGCATAAACGGTCTCGGGTGTGTCAAATTGCGCGCTGACGCCAGCTTGGATGAATTCCAACCAGTGATCAGTATCATAGAGAAAGCCGTTATGGCTGCAAAGAGCATAGCCCAGCCACGGGTTTAGGCGCAGGCGGCGGTGGAAGGTGTAGAACGACTGATGGTGGTGCTGAATATCCAAGGAAATCTCATAGCTGACGCGTTGCACCTCACGCTCCACAGCTGGGTCTTCCTTATGCACCATCACCAGGTCAATATCGGTAGTACCGCCGATCAGGGGCTCAGGCGTGAGCACGGAACCCGTAAGAAATACGGCTACAATGTCATTAGGTTTGCGCGTTTGCTTGGTGACGTAATCCTGAGCAAATTTGATGAGCAGCTCTTGGGTGATGCGCATGGTAATCTCCTTCTTAAGGTTTGAGTGGCAGTGCTTCTTGGTAAGGGCTGAGGCGCAGTGCCTGGCGGATGCGGTCGATCACGTAATCCAAATCCTCTTGCCGGGCAACAATGTTGAGCGTATCGGTCTCAATGGGCAGCAAGCGCCCCTCCCACTTGGGGTTGGCAAAGAAAGCCTCGTAAGCGCGGTTGAGCTCATCAATATAAGCCCGGTCCATATCTCGTTCGTAAGGGCGGTCGCGGTGGGCAATGCGTTCCATAAGCGTATCCGTGCTGGCGCGCAAGTAGACCACCAGGTCAGGCTGGGGGATTTTCTCTGCCAGGGCTGCATGCACGCGGTGATAGACAGCCAGCTCGTCGCCTTTCAGGTTGATGCCGGCAAACAGCGCATCTTTATCGAAGGTGTAATCGGAGATAATCATGTGCCCGGCAGCTAAAGCTTCGGGGATGACCTTATGCTGCTGCTGGTAGCGGCTGAGCAGGAAGAAGATTTGCGTTTGGAAGGCATAGCGGCTGCGGTCGCTATAAAAGTCGGAGAGGAAGGGATTCTCCTCGAAAACCTCGAGCAGCAGGTCGGCGGAAAAAGCAGTGTGGACAAAGCGCGCTAAAGTAGTCTTGCCGACTCCGATAACGCCTTCGATGGCTACATACATAAGGTTAAGCTCCCTGGTGCGATTGTGTAGCTAAAATATACCATAACCGTCTGTAGGCGGTTGCCATCCAGATAACTATCGTCAAGATGCACAGCCAGAATTGCCATAAAGCCCCACAGAAAAAGCAGGAAAAGTTTGAAAAAAAGGCGAAAGCCTGTTTTTCAAGAAAATTATTTTCCCCAGCGAAAATAAGCAGATGCAAAATTTCCAAGTCCGCTGGGGAAAAGCCAGGGATAGAGGAATAATTAATTCTTATTCTTGTACACATATCCTTATCCGCTGCTGCAATACCGGTTCAAATCGGGTTAAAATTAGCCATTCGGGAGTGTGTATGATGAACATCACCAAGTTATTTGACCATAAAAAGACCCTGTTTTCATTGGAGATCTTTCCGCCCAAAAAAGATTCTCCTTACAACACGATCTATAACACCCTGCTGCGGCTGCGCGGCATCCCTGCTGACTTTATCAGCGTCACCTACGGCGCCGGCGGCAGCCAGGCTCAGCGCGATAAAACCATCGAGATTGCCTCGCTCATCCTGACCACCTACCACATCGAACCTGTGGCGCACCTCACTTGCGTCGGACTGGACCGCGCCGAGGTAATTGACACGCTCGAGCGCCTCAAAGCTAATCAGGTGCAAAATATCATGGTGCTGCGCGGGGATATTACCCCCACAATGACTCCCAAAGAAGACTTCAAACACGCCAGCGACTTAGCTGCCTTCATCAAGAAATACGATTCCAGTTTTAACCTCTTGGGCGCCTGTTACCCAGAAGGACACTACCAAGCTGAGTCGCTTGAGCAGGTAGCGGTCGAGGACGGCAAGCATGGCGGTCAATCGGACTCGGCG
>ERZ1026796.2588-NODE-2588-length-10218-cov-2.359528_pt1 | contig 10218 bp, 5 predicted proteins | sample MGYA00520874_ERZ1026796 | MGnify/ENA primary metagenome ERZ1026796 (study PRJEB33270, sample SAMEA104284474) | anaerobic digester metagenome | biome: Anaerobic digester microbiome; feature: mesophilic sludge digester; material: Anaerobic digester biomass | place...
GGCGGACCTTGTGCTGTACGATCATCTCGTGCCGCGTTCCCTTCTCGCCCATCTCCGGCCCGGGGCGCGCGCGGTCTGCGTGGGTAAGGCGGGCGGGCGGGGGGGCGCCCTCCAGTCGCGCATCAACGCGATGTTGCTCAGGGGGGCGCGCCGCGGCATGACCGTCGTCCGCCTCAAGGGCGGCGACCCGATGCTATTCGGGCGGGGGGCGGAGGAGGCGCTCTTCCTGGCCCGCCGCGGCGTCCCGTGCGGGATCGTCCCCGGCGTCTCCGCGGCCCTGGCGGTCCCGTCCGGCGCCGGGATACCGCTCACGTGCCGGGGCGTCAGCTCCTCCGTCACGATCCTCACCGGGCGCGAGGCGGGCCTCCCGCGCGGCGGGGTGGATTGGGCGCGCCTCCTCAGGGCCGATTCGACGTTCGTCGTTTTGATGGGGGTCGAGAGGATCGGGGAGATAGTCGCGCGCTTTCTCGCCGCCGGGAAGCGCCCTGGGGTTCCGGCGGCGCTCGTCGAGAACGGGTGCACGGCGCGCCAGCGGACGCTGAGGGCCCCCCTCGGGCGGATAGCGGCGCGCGCGCGAGGGCTCGGATTCTCGGCGCCCGCGGTACTTGTCGTAGGCGAGGCGGCGTCCATTCGCATCCCGTCCCCGCGCCGCGCGCCCTTCCCGCTCGCAGGCGCCTCGGTCCTGGTGACGCGGCCGGCGGGGCAGGCGGCCCGCCTGGCCGGCCTCCTCGCGGCCCGGGGGGCGGAGCCCGTCCTCTGCCCGCTCATCGAGATACGGCCGCCGCGCGGCTGGGAATTGTGCTGCGCCCCTGGCAGGAAGCGATCACCGCCTTTTGGGCCGCCGAGCGCGCCGAGCTGGAGCAACTCGTGGGGGCCGACGGGCTCGCATCGGCCGAGCGGACCACCCTCAACGCTCACTACACCGACCCCAGGATCGCCCAAGCCATGTGGGACGCCGTCCCGGCCACCCATCACGGGCCCACGCTGGAGCCCGGCTGCGGACGCGGCGTGTTCATGGCGCTCGCCCCCGAGGGCTCCACGGTGACCGGCGTCGAGCTGGACGCCACCACCGCCCAGGTTGCCGAGGCCAGGTTCGCCGGACGCCACGAGGTGATCCACGGGTCCTTCGCCGACGCTCCCTTCGCCAACGGACAGGTCGCCGCAACGATCGGCAACGTCCCGTTCGGCGCCTACCGGCTGTTCGACCAGACCGACAACCCGGGCCGTCGGCTCTCCATCCACGATCACTTCCTCGCCAAGTCCGCCCGTGCGCTCGCCCCCGGTGGCATCGGATTGATGGTCACCAGCCGGTACACGATGGATGCGATCGACCCGGCGGGACGCGAAGCGATCGGCACCCACGCCGACTTCGTCGGGGCAGTCCGACTCCCGTCGGCCTCCCACGTGCAGGAGGCCGGTTGCGAGGTCGTCACCGACATCATCGTGCTCCGAGGCCGGGCAGCAGACACCGTGGCTTCACACGTGAGCGGCTTCACCGAGCCCACACCGGCGGACCTCGACGGGGTGCGCATGTCGCAGTACTTCGTCGATCACCCCGGGCAGGTCCTCGGCCAGGTGACCAGCAGGACCGGCCGCTACAGCACCCCGGAGATGCACATCGGCGGGACACTCGACGACGCACTCGGCCAACTCCCAGCAGCCCTCGACCGGGCCACCGCCGGCTGGTTCGACACCGCTCCGGGGCCGCTCTCGACGCCACCCGAGCTCGAGAGCCAGCGTGGAACACCCACCTGGGACGTTCCCGGCGCCCACCGGCTCAATGAGGCAGTGCCCGAGGTGTACGAGACCGGCACCGGCTGGGTGCCAGTTGCGAAACAGGCCCCCGAGGCGGCGGCGCTCATCCGGGTGCGGGACGCGCTCGACGCAACCCTCGCCGACGACCAGGCCGGACGCGATGCGACCGAGGCCCGATCGAAGCTCCAATCGGCCTACGCCGCCTACCGGGGCAAGTACGGGGCGATCAACCGGTCGAAGAAGTCGGCGACCGGCCGGGTGACCCGCCCAGCGCTGGGTGGCTTTCGGACCGACCCACGCTGGCCGGCGGTGTCCGCCGTCGAGGTGGTCGACAACGCGACCGGTGAGGTCACACCGGCCAGGATCATCGATGCGCCGGTGGAGGTCAACGCCACCGCACCAACGTCGGCTGCGAGCGACGCCGACGCACTCAACATCGCGCTGGGACACACCCAGCGGGTCGACGTCGACTTCATCGGCCAACTCCGAAACGAACCCGGACAGGACGTCCTGGACCGGCTGGAGCGCACCGGGGCGGTGTTCTGTGATCCGACGACGTCGGAGTGGATCACCCGCTCCGACTTCCTCTCAGGTCCGGTCCGCACGAGGCACGCGGCCGTCGCGGCGCTCGACGACGGTGACCAGCGCAAGGAGCCTTACCTCGCAGAGATCGAGGCGGTCCTGCCCACACCGGCCAGCGCCGATGACCTTTACGACACGTTCGGCGGACCGTGGATCCCGGTCGACCTGGTCAACGAGTTCGTCAACACTCGGATCGGCGGGCAGCCGCCCAAGGGCTTCACCCGCATGTGCGACATCACGTGGGACAGCCGAGGTGGCTGGAACACCATCAAACGCTCCGGGGCCGTGACCGCCCGATGGGAAACCGACCGGGTCAACGCCCATTCGCTGGTCGAGGCGGCACTCAACGGCACGTCGGTGACCGTCCGAGACTCCGACGGCGACGGCAACTCGTGGGTCAACGAGGCCGCCACGGCCGAAGCGTCCGACATGATCGCCCAGATCCGAGAGGAATGGGACCGCTGGGCGTTCGAGGACCCCGATCGGGCCGAGCGGCTCTGCGACGAATACACCACCCGCTATCGGTCGCACGTCCCCCGCGACTACACCCAAGCACCGATCGACCCCCAGGGTCTCCGGTCCGACTTCCGCCTGCGGCCGCACCAGGAGGCCGCAATCGCCCGCATCCTCCAGTCCGGCGACAGCCTGTTGGCCCACCCGGTAGGTGCCGGGAAGACCGCCGAAATGGTGGTGTCCGGCATGGAACTCGCCCGCACCGGCCAGATCGCTCTCCCCTGTTATGCAGTGCCGGGGCACATGCTCGAGCAGTTCTCGTCGGACATCACCGACCTCTACCCGGCCGCTCGGGTGCTCAGCCTTCAGCCGTCCGACATCACCCCGTCGAACCGGGAACGCCTCGGTGCCCAACTTCAGACCGGGCAGTGGGACGCCGTCGTGGTCACCCACGGAACGCTGCGGAAGTGGCCGCTGTCGCCGGAGGCGGTTGAAGCACGGCTGAACGATCGACTGGCCGAGATCGACCTGGCGATGGAGCAAGCCAAGGAGGCGGCGCAGGGTGGGATGGACCCGGAGCAGAACAAGGCCGCCACCAGCTCGGTGAAGAAGCTGCAGCGTCAGCGGGAGAATGCCCAGGAGAAGGCCAAGGCCGAGATTGCCAAGCTGACCGAGCACCACGACCAACACCCCTACTACTTCGATCACTCTCCGATCGACTGGGTCGCCGTCGACGAGGCCCACCTGTTCAAGAACCTGCCGATCATGTCCAAGGCGCGAATCGCCGGCGTGGCCACGGCCGAGTCGCAACGGTCGGTCGACCTGCTCGACAAGATCACCACCCTGCGCGAGCAACGCCCCGGCTCACCCGTGTGCGTGCTCGCCACCGGAACACCGGTTTCCAACACGGCCGGGGAGCTGTGGGTCATGGCCCGCTTCGTGGATCCCGACGGGCTGAAACGGCTCGATATCGACACGTTCGACTCGTGGCGATCGATGTTCGCCAAGACCACCAGCGAACTCGAACTCGGAAGGGATGGTGCGCTCGCACCCAAGGAGCGGCTCGCTCAGTACCGGGGGCTGCGCCAGATGGCCCGCTGGACCTCCGAATGGGCCGACATCGTCCAAACCGAAGACCTCGGGCTTCCGCTGCCCGACCTGGCCGGGGGCGAACGGCAGATCCACGAGATCGAGCCCGACCCCGAGCTGGCCGAGTGGATCGCAACCGAAGCTGTCGGCCGGGCCCGCTCGCTCAAGTCGGGTGGGGTCGAACCCACCGTCGACAACCACCTCAAGTTGGACCACGACGTCAGCGCAGCGAGCTTCGACTGGCACGGCTACGCCGACCAGCCCGAAGACCCGGAGCACAGCCTGGTGTGGGAGGCCGCCCGAGGGATCGCCGACGAGTGGCACGCACACTCCGACGACAAGTTCCTCACCGAAACCGGAGCCGTTCACCCCACCCGAGGAGCTGCCCACATCGCATTCTGCGACGTCGGCACACCCAAGGCGGGGCGGACCGACACCGTCTACGACCGGCTGCGTGATCACCTCGTCGAGTTGGGAGTACCTCGGGAGCAGATCGGGTTCGCTCACGAACACGACCAATCCGACGCTGCCAAGGAAGCGTTCTTCGACTCGATCCGCAACGGGGAGGTCACCGTGGCGGTGAAGAAGCTGGTGGAGGACATTCCCTCCCTGGCGTCGCTGGGGCTGCCGGACTCTCTGACCGCTCAGCTCGGGAAAAAGGGGCTGCTCGTGGTGAGCTCCGCCCGGGGGCAGGGCAAGGACACGACTATCGCCGCCCTGGTCGATCGTATCAACTCCACGAGATGCTGCAATATCATCACCTTTGAGGACCCAATTGAATATATTCATCACCACAAGTCTTCAAACGTCAACCAGCGGGAGCTGGGAAAAGACACGGGCCGTGATTTCTCCGAGATTTTCGACCGCGTCAACAACCATGATCCCGATGTGCTCGTGATTTCCGACATCAAAGACGCCTTTATGGTCGAGACCGCGATTCTTGCGGCACAGAAGGGCATTCTGGTGATCATCGGGCTCAATGCCGTCGACGTGTTCAGCGCCATCGAGCAGTTGATATCAACCCTCTCGGATGATTACATGAAGGCGCTTTTCTCGCGCTCGCTGCTCGCCGCCTTCGCCCAGCGTCTCATCTGGTCCAGGAGCTCGAAGAAGAGGATGCTCATATGGGAGCACCTCCTGGGAACGCCCCGGGTCCAGAAATTTATCAGAGATGACAAGATCTATTATATCAAAGGCCAGGCCACGTCCCTGAAAGGGGAGTATTTCCCGATGGAGGAGAGCCTCGCGCGGGCAATCAGAAACGGGCTGCTCACCGGGGATGCGGTCCTGGAGGAGCCCTGGATCAATCAGGACGTTCTGAGGATCTATCTGGAGCGTTAAGTGTAGCGATTCCCACCGCCTCTCGTCAGAAACGAGCGCTCATTCATCGAACATTTTGCTTGCATCGGTGATTTCAATAGTGTATTTAATGAACCATGATTCAGAATAATACTCTGAATTCATAAATAAAAACTTCGAGGAGTGTGCGATGAGCAGATCTAAGACCTTTGTATTCGTTGCCTTTATGTTATTCGCCGTTTCCAGCGTTGCTTTTGCCACAGATGGAGTTACCGCAGGATATGTAGACTGGGCTAAAATCATCTTCGTAGCAGCATCTCTGCTGGCAGCAGGACTCTGTATGGGACTCGGCGCCATTGGTGCCGGTGCCGGCATGGGTAACGCGACGTCCGGGGCAACCGAAGCGGTCGGCCGCAACCCCAATGCTCAGGGAAAGATCATGCTCACCCTTATGGTCGGTCTTGCAATGACCGAATCCATCGCGATTTACGCCCTTGTTGTAACCCTGATCATTCTCTATGCAAACCCCTTCAAAGCCATTATACTGGGTTAGGGGGAACTGAATCGATGATTCTTCAGGAGCCGACGAGAAGCGGGCCGCCATCCTACGCTGATGGCTGGCCGAGGCATCAACGCCTTCTGGAGGCGCCCGGGGAGATCGGAGAACCGTCTTCCCGGGACGGTACAGCGGCCCCGGCCGTGTCGTCGGTTCGTAATCTGATTGTTTTCAGACGTGCAGGAGATTGATATGGATCAGGAAGCCAAGACCAGTTTCAGTTTTGCCAGTATTGCCGTGAGCTTCTTTATCCTCATCGTGCTTCCCCTTACCATCACGGGAGTTATCATCAGCAAGGGGGTTGTCAGGGTGGGGGAGGAGGCGACGCAGGCAAACCTACGCGTACTCGACGATAGTCAGAAGCTGTCGATAGGCGCTAGGGCTCAGGCTGTGGCGGATGCTGTCGCCCAGTTCCTTTCGGATGTGGAAAAGGATATCCGGATAGCTTCGATCCTTCCCCGGGATGAGAAATCGTATGCCACCTTCCTCAAGTCGAACACGAGGGGGGTAGTGCAGCCCTCACAAATGGGTGTGGTGAGAGTTCCCGTACCCGTGTATGACGAGATCGCCTTTCTGAACAGGGAGGGCAGGGTGGTCCTGAAGGTTACAGCCGACGGCACGGCCGTTGCCGGGGACGGCTCATACGCACAGGAGGATTTTTTCCAGCGGGCGAAGGGGTTGGCCCCCGGAGAGTTCTACATGGGGCCTGTGGTGGGGGCCGATGTGAGCAGGGCGGAATATGAAGAGGGCAAGCGTTTCGAGGGCACCATCCGCCTGGCATCGCCCGTGTTCGATTCCAGCGGATTTGCAGGAGTCGTCGAGCTCTCGCTGAATGCGGTGCACCTTGCGGAGTTCACCGACCACATCATTCCGACGGAGCCCGGCATGGTATTCGCCGATGTACAGGTGGAGGACAAGAATTTCGCCTTCATGGTGTACCGCGACGGGATGATCATTTCCCATCCGGCCGACTATGTTATCTGGGGGTACGATGCAAACAACCAGCCCGCTCCTGTTTGGGATGAGACGAACTACGCTCAGCTCTCCCAGACCGGCGAGGGTGGGATGAATGTCCTCAGCATGGGATTCCTCGACGAGAACCTTCCCAAGCTCCACGCCCTTGCCTCCGAAGGCAAGGCGGGGTCGCTTACCTATACCAAGGAAGATTCCCGGGTCTTCGTGGCGTATGCGCCGATTCCGTATTATGGAGGCGGGTTCAGCAAGCCGCAGGGCTTCGGCTGGGTGGGGATGATCGTCGATATCGACAAGTATCACAATCTGAGCCAGCAGAAGGTGCAGGAGATTCAGGCAAAGGTGGAGAGATGGCAGAAGTCCAGCATCGTGGTCGTCTTCGTATCGCTCATTCTTCTCTTCATCATCGCGTTGATCCTTGCGCGCGGTCTCTATCGGTCCATCCAGAAGGCGAGCAAGGACTCCGATACGCCTCTGCAGGATGACGAAGACTAGTACATGAGCGCATATCAAGCGCAATAGAAGTATCCGGGGAGAACAACGGCTGCCGTTCTTCAAAGCCGTTGTCCTCCCTGTTTTGCCTCAGCTCTGTTGTCCTGGCGAAAGAGGGTGCACAGGGTGAACAAAAATCCTTCCAGAGTTATTCCGTTATCCGAATATGTCACACACAGTTTCTATATAAAAACCCGTGTGATATACGGGCAATAAAATGAGTGCTCATTCATGAGTAATATAATAGCCAATAAATACAATATGCTATAAAAGCTGACCTGAAGATAGTGTTGACATGTTTACGAACTTCTGATTAAGTTCAACTGGCTCGAATCGCACAGGAGGCAGGCACATGTACTACATATTATTGATCGTGGGTGCGGCTCTGGTAAACAATTTCGTCCTGGCTCGCTTCCTTGGAATCTGCCCCTTCATGGGAGTTTCCAAAAGTATCGACACGTCCGTCGGAATGAGCATGGCGGTTATTTTCGTCATGACTCTGGCTTCGTTCGTCACGTGGCTGATCAACTTCTATCTGCTCGTTCCCTTCGAGCTGCAGTATCTGCAGACCATTGCGTTCATCCTGGTAATAGCGGCGCTGGTTCAACTCGTGGAGATGATCATCCAGCGGGTCAGCCCGCCTCTGTACCAGGCGCTGGGGATCTATCTTCCCCTGATCACGACGAACTGCGCGGTCTTAGGTGTGGCCATTCTCAATATCCAGCTGGGATACAACCTGCTCGATGCATGCATCTTCGCAGCGGGCGCAGCTCTCGGCTTCGGTCTGGCTCTGGTGATCTTCGCCGGCATGAGGGAGGGCTTCGAGCTCAACAACATACCCGAGGCCTTTCGAGGAACCCCCATCGCCCTCATTACAGCCGGCATACTCTCCCTCGCTTTCATGGGATTTTCAGGATTGGTGAAATAAGATGATCAGTTCAATATTGCTGCTGGGTGGAATAGGTTTTCTGGCCGCCCTCATTCTGGGGGTGTCCGCGGTAACCTTTGCCGTGAAAATGGACCCGCGGGAGCAGGCGGTTCTGGAACATCTTCCGGGCGCGAACTGCGGCGCCTGCGGGTACGCGGGCTGTGCCGCATTCGCCCACGAGATCACGACGAATGCGGAGGCCGAGATGGCCTGCCCTGCGGTCAACGAAGAGGCGCTTCAGGCGATATCCGAGGTGCTGGGGAGGACTCTGGGAGGCAGTGCTCCTCTCATCGCCTGTGTTCGCTGCAAGGGCGTCCCCGAACAGACAGTCAACCGGTATGAATACGTGGGGCCGAAGGATTGCCGGGCCGCACAGCTCGTCGCCGGCGGATCGAAGGGATGCCGGTACGGCTGTCTGGGGCTGGGCACCTGTGAAGCCGTCTGTCCGTTCGCCGCTATCATGATGGGTGAGGACGGGCTCCCCCATGTGATCGAATCGCTGTGCACCGGGTGCGGCAAATGCATCGATGCTTGTCCCCGGAGTATCATCCAGCTCATCCCCCGCTCCGGAAATTATTATGTGGGCTGTATCTCCAAGGACATCGCAAAGGACATGAAGCCGCTGTGCAAGGTCGGATGCATCAAGTGCGGCATCTGCGCGGACATATGTCCGTTCGAGGCGATCACGGTCTCCAAGGATGCATCGGCTGTCATCGAACAGAGTAAGTGCAACAGGTGCGGTCTCTGCGTGAGCGTGTGCCCCACCGGGATCATCGCAGCGGTCAGGATGCCGGGGAAGGTCCGCATAAGCCCCGAGAAGTGCAAGGGGTGCAGCATATGCGAGCAGGTGTGCCCGGTAGAGGCGATCTCGGGCAAAGTCAAGGAGCCGTATCTGGTGAATGAAGGCAAGTGCATAGGCTGCGGGCTGTGCATCGAGAAATGTCCGGCGGATGCCATAGAGAGGATCATTTCATGAAAACGTTCAAGGGCGGCATTCATCCACCTGAAGAGAAGAAACTCGTCAAGGACAATCCGATTGTCAGTTTTCCCTTGATCTCTCGATTCTATGTGCTGGTCCAGCAGCATCTGGGCGCCCCCGCAAAACCGATTGTCAGCGCCCTGGGATTGACGATGTCAATCAAGTCGGTGATGTACCTGGGATTTTCGTTGCGCAGAATCCACATGTCGGAAAAGCGCTGCTTGACATAGTTGAACAACTTGAGCCTCAAGTTTTCACGCAGATCCCATATTTTTTCATCGGGGACCTGGTATATTTTCTCCCATCTGCTTTGGTCGAGCTGGTTCTCCGCAAAATCGGCACCCAGGTATTCCTTGTGGATCTCCTTCCACTCTTTGGCCGTCCAGGTGGCGTAGTGCACCCCATTGGTCACGTAGCCGATTTCGATCTCTTCCTCGAGGTATCCAGGATAAAGATCCTTCAGGATCTTTTTAGTGACCTGCCCGTGCAGCCAACTGACCCCATTGATGCCATGCGAAAGGGTACTGGCCAGGTAACTCATATTGAAGTGGTCCTCTTCCGGTCTAGCTTTTCCAATCAGGACAAATTCATCCCACGAAAGGCCCAGTTTGGCCGGATAGTGCTCCATGTAGGCCCTGAAGAGGAGGAAGGCCGAGAGGGCAGCTGAGCCAACAGCATACCCCTTGGTGAGGGCTTTTGTGGTATTCCCTGCGGCATCAAGCCTGGCAATCTTCTGTTGAGTTTCCTCTGACTCTCCGCTCATCTCTACGATGCCACCAGCGTTGTCTACAATAGGGCCGAACGTATCCATGGCAAGGATGAAGCCGGTGGTCGTCAGAAGTCCGAGACCGGTGAGGGCGATGCCGTAGAAGGAGAGCACCGTAGAGCCGAACATCGCCGGCGGGAAGATGAACAGCGGCGCCAGCAGCGCGATGCAGATGGAGACGACGCCCCAAACGCTCGACTCGAGGCCGACCGCAAAGCCGGAAATAATCATCGTCGCCGGGCCCGTGCGGGACTGGAACGCGATCTCGGTGACCGGACGCTTATCGGTGGAGGTGAAGTAATCAGGCAGCTTCTCGATGAGGTTGGACAGAATGATGCCGAAGGTTG
>ERZ1026796.2591-NODE-2591-length-10210-cov-2.254190_pt1 | contig 10210 bp, 9 predicted proteins | sample MGYA00520874_ERZ1026796 | MGnify/ENA primary metagenome ERZ1026796 (study PRJEB33270, sample SAMEA104284474) | anaerobic digester metagenome | biome: Anaerobic digester microbiome; feature: mesophilic sludge digester; material: Anaerobic digester biomass | place...
GTGTACGACGGGGACGGCAACCGGGTCAAGGAGACCATCGGCCCGGTTTTCGGCCACGAATTGCACAAATTGACACGAAAAGACCCTGGAATTCGTGCAAATTAGTGAAATTCGTGGCAGAGAAAGCCGGGCGGATTTTTGCCACGAATTGCACAAATTGACACGAAAAGCCCCTGAAATTCGTGAAAATTCGTGTAATTCGTGGCAAAGAAAGCCGGGCGCACGGTGGGCGGCGTGACCTACACGCTGGTCTATGATGCGGAGAACCGGCGTGCAGCAGGTGAAGCAGGGAAGCACGGCGCCTGGCTACACCTATGACGCGGACGGCAACCGGGCGAAGGCGGTGATGGGGAGCAGCACGACGGTGTACGTGGGGGCGATTTACGAGAAGATGACGAGCGGCAGCAGCACGACGATCACGAAGTACTACCAGGCCGGCGGTCAGCGCATTGCGCTGCGGGTCAACGGGGTGGTGCGCTGGCTGGCGACCGATCATCTCGGCAGCACGGTGCTGACGTCAGGTGCGGATGGCAGAAAGGCTGACGCGAAAGGTTTTAGTGGGAATCTGCGGGGTCTGCACGATGGCGGCCGGCAGCGGCTGCGGGGAATAGATGGCGCACAGGGTGTTGGAGACATGATAGAGATGGGGACGCTGCGCGGGCGGGCAGCCATCCAGAATGCCGGCCAGGATGTGCCATTGGATGCTGTAACGGGTATGGCCGTAGTCATGCCAGACAATCATGGCGTCAGGGCCGCGCAGCATCCTGAAGGCGTTTTGGGTGTCAATGCGCACACTATCATGGGTGTGGTCGCCATCCACAAAGATCAGGTCGAATTTCTCCGGCAGGCTGGCGTAATCGAACGTGCGCGAGTCGTGCCCGATGTGGGTGATGTTGGGCAGGCTTTTGGAGTAGAAGCCGTGGGCTGCAATCAACTCCTGGTGATAGCCGCTCTGCCGCATTTCGTCCGCCGACAGGCTGATCGAGACACAGGCGGCCGCTACCGACGCCACATTGGCCACGCTCTCGCCGCGCCAGGCGCCGATCTCCAGGTAACGACATTGGGGGAAGCGCCGCGCCAACGCCTTGAGCAGGGCCAGGTCGGTCAGGAGGGAGGTGCCTTCCAGGAAACTGACCGGTTCCACGGTCTCCTCGAAACCGGGCAGCAGATCGAGCAGGTCCACCGTCGGCAGGCCGTCACCCAGGCCGTAAGTCTGCGTGACGTAGGCGCGTTCTTCGGCGCGATGGTCAATCAAATTGCCCAAACGCCGCGGATCTTGTGCCAACAGCCTGAGCACTTTCCACAGGGTTCTCAATTGGGCGCGACGGGAGATCGGTTGCGTCACGGTCAGTGCGTTCTGCATCGGATCACCTCTCAGGCGGTCTCTGCGTCAAATTTGTAGCCAAGCCCGCGCACGGTGAGCAGACAGGTTGGATTGTTGGGATCCACTTCGATTTTGCTGCGCAAGCGGCGCATGTAAACCGCAATCTGATTGGCGTAGCCGTCGTAGCCATAACCCCAGACATTGTCCAACACCTGGTCGTGACTGAGAATGCGGCCGGCGTTGCGCACCAGGTAGTGCAGCAGGCGGAACTCGATGGGGGTCAGTTCGGCGATCTTGCCGCTGGGCATGAACACCTTGTTGCCCACCGGATCGAGCCGGAAATTGCCCACGGTGAGAAAACCGGCGTCACCGTCACCAAAGCCAAAAGCCTCGGCTCGGCGCAGTACGGCGCGCACGCGAGCCAGAAGCTCGGTCGGGTCGAAGGGCTTGGACAGGTAATCATCCGCGCCCACGTCAAGGCCAACCACGCGATCGGCCGTTTCGCCCTTGGCGGACAGGATCAGGATAGGCACTTGCATCGTGCGCCGGATGCGCCGGCAAACTTCCAGGCCGTCCATGTGCGGCATCATGACATCGAGGATGACCAGGTCAGGCGCCTCGCGCTCGACAATGTCCAGTGCCGCGGGGCCATTGGACGCGGTGAGCACGGTGTATCCCTCTTCGCGCAGTAGGAACGAGATCATCTTGACACTGGGTGCATCATCATCAACGACCAGGATGCGCATGAAATCCTCCGTGCATCAGGCTGCATGGCCCAACAGCGGGCCAAAGACTGGCAGCATTATAATCGAAAATGGCCGTTCTACCAAGCAGGCCGCAACTCCAAATACCACGCACATCGGAGTCGGGCGGCAGATTGGCCGCCGGCGCGGTCAATCTGCCGTCATGAGCTTGCCCTGTCAGCCGCGCAGCGCCCAGAGTAGGGCGGCGATCAAGAGGCTCCAGGCGGCCGCATCGGCCAACGGCAGCGCGGCTTTCCTGGACTTGAGGTCAGCCTCCAGTTTGTGCCTTTGCAGCGCGGCGATGACCTGCCGATCGGCCCACAGATGCAACTGCTGGCGAGCCACCTGGATGAGCAACAGGGCCACGAGAATGGTCAAGATCAGGGTCGTTGGCATATGAGTACCTCCTGCGCGTGCGCCGTAACCGGCCGATTGACCGATGCGTTACATGGGTGATGGGTCATACCCTAAACCGTTCCTTTTGTGTCAAATTAACACGAAGACTCATGAGAAAAAAACCAGCAAAAGCTGGGTCAGATTGATTTGTGTATCTATGACACTAATTGTATCTCAGACGCGTGGAATTGTCAAACGCGCCACGGCAGCGGTCATCACGGGAAACGGCGGCGGGCCTGCTCCATCTCGATGGCCTGTGCGCTGAAGCGATAGAGGCGCGCGGGCCGGCCAGGCCCTTCGTTGGTGCCACCTGTTTCTTCAAGCACGTCGGCGGCCAGGATCTTGCGGCGGAAATTGCGTTTGTCCAGGCCCTCGCCCAGGATGATCTCGTAGGCGGCCTGCAATTCACTGAGCGTGAAGGCTTTGGGCAGCAGCATGAAGCCGAGCGCGGTGTACTCGAGCTTCCAGCGCAGGCGACGCAAGGCATATTCAAGGATCTTGGCATGATCGAACGCCAGCGGGGGTTGGTTGTAGATGGACCACCAGGCGGCAGCGGACGCGTCGGTGGCGCTGCGCAACTGAATGTGGGCGGCCTGTTCGGCGCTGAGAAGGGCAAAATAGGCCACGGTGATCACGCGCGTGCGCGGGTCACGCAGGGGATCGCCGAAGGTGTACAGTTGCTCCAGGTACACGTCACGGACGTTGGTCTCTTCGGCTAGTTCGCGCAGGGCGGCCTCTTCCAGCGGTTCATCGTAGCCAACGAAGCCGCCGGGAATGGCCCAGTGATCCTCGAAAGGCCAGTTCTTGCGCTTGATGAGGAGCACTTTGAGATCGTTGTCAACAAAACGAAACAGGATGACGTCCACCGTGACGGAGACCTGCCGGTACTGGCGGATATTGTAGCTTCCCGGAGAAGCGTCCGGAGCGGTTGCAGTGGCATCTTTGTTCATACGATTACACTTTCAGGCTTCGAGGTTTTTATCATGGCCAGTTGGCTGAATCATCTGCGCTTGCGCCCGGTGGGGCGCGTTGCCCAGTCGTCGTTTGTCGGTTATAATCCAGGGTACGTTGTTACCAGGCTCGGTCAGGGAGTTGCTATGCTCTTTTCGCGTCAAGAGATGATTCGCCGTATCGGCCTGTTGCGATCGGCCAAGCTAATTTTCGATCTGCTCGTCGCCGCGCTGCTACTTTGGCAGGGGTGGGGATGGCTACCGTTGCTCGTGCTCAGCGCCGATGTCGCCATCCTCTGGTTGCTTTATCCACGGCTTAGTCAGAGACAACCGGTCGCAGCCGTTTTGACCACGCTGCTGTTGACCGCTCTGCTCGTGCTGGCTGCTCTCTATGATCGCCCTGCCCTGGCGCCGCTGCTGCTGGCGTTCAATGTGCCGCTCCCGGCTGTGGCGGCCGTGGCTCTCGGTTCGGGCGTGGCCGTCCTGGCAGCCGCCGGTCTGGCCACCCTCGCCACCGTGGCCGCGATGGCGCTGGCCTGGCAGTTGCTGGGAGAAGGCGCGCCCGTTCTGTTGACCTGGGCCGCCCTGACTGTGGGCGCTATCTGGTTGCAGGCGCTGGCTCTACGCCAGTTTGTGTTGGAAGAACGACGTCAGCGCACCCCCTTCGATGCGGCTGCATCCATCGCCAACGGACTGACGGTGGTGACGGTCAATGACGCGATCTTCGAGACGCCGACCGAAGTCCTCGCGAAACTATTGCGGCGTCAGGCCGATAACAGCGGTGTACGCTGGCTGGTGCTGGACCTGGCAACCTCCACGCCTGTAACGCCGACCGAAATCGAGCGCCTCACCCAGGCGGCGCGCAACGTGGCCAATTGCAAGGTTGTGCTGGCACGCGTGCCGGCCGCTGCGACCCTGCAACCCGGGGCGCCCCTCGCGCTGCTCAAGCGGCTGGACCACTTCGCCACGGTGACCCAGGCTGTCGAAGTCGGCCTGCGTCACCTGGGTTGGGTGCATCCGGCCACCACGCCCGAAGCTCGTGAGGCCCGTCAACCCATCCGCATCCCCACCTCGGTTGTGAGTGAAGATTGGTGGGACGCGGGATAGGAAAAATCGGAAAAACCCTATCTCAGCAACAGGCTGTCAATCTCCTCATCGGTGGCGCGGCGGGCGGCTTGCACGACCGCCCGTTTGGCACGCAGCCGGGGCAGGGTGCGCAGGCCGTCCAGTTGACCGCGCAGACGGGCGCGGGCGGCGGCGCCGCCGCGTAATCCCGCCCAAGCTGCAGCGCCCGCGATGCGCAGTTGGGCCATGATGATGGCCGGCCAATAGCGACGCAGCAGCGCGCCCGGCATGTTCTTGTACAACACCCAGATGGTATTGCGCCCGGTGTAGTAGCTGGCGAGGACGCCGCCGCCGGTGGCGCTCAGGTGATGATAAACACGTGCGCGCGGCGCGAAGACGGCGGTCCAGCCAGCCAGGCGCGCCTGCCAGGCCAGATCAACATCTTCCAGGTACATGAACAGGTCTTCGTCGAAGCCATGCACCTGTTCCCACATGGCGCGACGATAAGCCACGCCGCCGCCGCAGCCGCCAAATACCGCCATGTCCTGATCGTACTGCCCGCGGTCCTCTTCCCACACACCGCGGTTGCGCGGGATGCCATCTGTGCCCATCATGTCGCCGGCATTGTGTAACACCGTGCGCCGGTCGAAGAGCAGCATCTTGCTGGCCACGCTGCCCACCTCAGGATGGGCAAAGGGCAGAATCAGCTCGGCCAGCCACGGGCGTTCGACCTCGGTGTCGTTGTTGAGCATGACGAGGATGTCACCCTGGGCTGCGGCCGCGCCGGCATTGCACGCGGCGGCCAGCCCGCGATTGTTCACCATCTGCACCACGCGCACCGCCGGCTCGGTGGCCTGCAAATAGCTCACCGTCTCATCGCTGGACGCGTCGTCCACCACGATGATTTCATGGCGGGTGTAGGTTTGTCCGTGCAACGCCTCCAGGCAGGTGGGTAAGAAGCGCAGGCCGTTGTAGGTGGGGATGATGATCGAAGCCAGCGGAAAGTTCAGTGTTTCACTCATGATGTTTGGAAGAAAGCGGCCAGTGCCTCTTGCCAGGGACGCAAGGTGATGCCCAGGGCCGCCGCGTTGGTGTTGGCCAGCAGGGCGTGCAGTGGCGGCGTGCTTGGCCGCTCCCACTCGCTGTGCGCGACGGGGGTCACCGGCACATGGCCGCGGCCGGCCTGGCGCAGCACTTCGCTGGCAAATTCGTAGCGCGAACAAGAGCCGCCGTTGACCAGGTGATAGATGCCGAAATGCTCGGTTGTGATCAACTGGCTGATCGCGGCAGCCAGGTCAGGCGCGTAGGTGGGATTGCCGAATTCGTCGCTGACCACGCGCAGGCGGCCATGCTTGTCTGCGTTTTCGATGATCTTGCGTGGGAAGTTGTTGCCCCCTGGCGCAAACAGCCAGGCGATGCGCACGATGTAGAAGCGTTGCAGGAGGGTTCTGACCACCGCCTCGCCGGCGGCTTTGGAACGTGCATACACGCTGAGCGGGTTGATCGTTTCCCATTCGTAATATGCGCTGGTGGTGCGTGTGCCGTCGAAGACCTCGTTGGTGCTGATGTAGAGCAGAGGAGCGCCGGTGCGTTGGCATGCCAGGGCCAGGTTGTGCGTCCCCCACATGTTGATACGGAAGACCAGGTCGGGGTTGCTTTCCGCGCCGTCCACATTGGTGTAGGCGGCGGTGTGAATGATGATGTCTGGCGCGTGCGCTTCGATGAACGGTACCACGGCCGGATCGGTGATATCACAGTCCGGCAGGTCAATTCCAAGCCGTACATGATCGGTGAGGGTTGCCTGTAGGGTACGGCCCAGTTGGCCCAGGCAGCCGGTGATCAACACACGACGGGGGTGGGGAACGGGGTTTTCAGGGACGAGCAGCGATGTGAGTTTCATGATGGTCTTCCATACTCAACGTCTGTTTTCAACGCACCGATTCCCGCCGGTTCAGGCGACGGGCCTGGCCACAGCCTTGATCGGTGAGCCTATTCGGGACGGTTGGCAACCAGGGGCACAAAGCGCACCAGCGTCAACGGGGTGCGCTTGATGGAGTGGTTGTTTTTTACGATCAACCACAGGGTCTGATCGTCCAGGGCGGCGCCTACCGGGATCACCAGCCGCCCCCCAACCGCCAATTGCTCCTCCAGCGCCGGCGGTACCTGCTCCGGCGCGGCCGTGACGATGATGGCGTCATAGGGGGCGCCGGCCGGCCAGCCCAGGTAGCCGTCGCTCACATGGATGTCCACATTGTGGCAGTCCAGTTTCAGCAGACGGGCCGCGGCGCCGGCGGCCAGTTCCGGCACGATTTCTACGCTGTCCACATGAGCGCAGAGGGCGGCCAGGATGGCCGTTTGATAGCCGGAACCGGTGCCCACCTCCAGCACGCGTTCGTCGGCGCGCAGGCGCAGGGCCTGGGTCATCAGTGCCACGATGAATGGTTGGGAGATGGTCTGGCCATGACCGATGGGTAAGGGGCGGTCGTCATGCGCCCAGGCGCCATACGGTTCGGCCACGAACTGTTCGCGCGGAACGCGACCGATCACCTGGCGCACTGTTTCGTCGGTGATTTCCGGCCAGGGTGGCGGCCATTCCGGGCGATAATGCCGCTCGCGGCCTGTTTTTGATCTTTCGGCGCTGTCCGGCCGTTCATTCATCCTGTCCCGCTCTGTGCCTTGTGCTGGGTCCGTAAACCGCCGTGGCCACAGTAGGGGCGCACCCTTGCGGTCGCCCACACGGGCAGGCGCAAGGCCATGCCCCTACTATGGTCTCGATCCAAGATGGCGGGATTGTAGCACCGATGACGGGGCAAGGCAAAGACGCCGGCGCGGGCGTTACGAAGCAGGACGATTCTGGATCGTCAGGCGCTTGACGATGACTTCGTCATAATTGCCATCTTCCTTCACCACACGCAGGCGCAGATCATACAGCCCGTCGGCAAACGCGCCCGTGTTCCAGGCGCCGAGGACGCCGCTGTTGACCGGTTGACTGCCAGTCAGCATCAACTGCCAGTCTTGTGCACCGGGGAAGGTGGTCTTTGCCACCCACAACTCGTAGCGCACAAACTGCGCATGATGGGCCGCGCCGCTGATGGTCACAACGCCGCTCAGGCGCGCTTGCGCCTGGGGTTGATTGATGCGTGGGCTGGAGCCGGTGGGTTGCGGCGCGGCAACCGTTGGCGCTGGCGTGTTGGTGGCCGGCGCCGCTGGCGTGTTGGTGACCGGCGCCACTGGCGTGTTGGTGGCACGCGACGCGGCGTTAGCCACCGTCACGTTGCTGACGACGGCTTCGTCGTAGTTCCCATCTTGATGCACCACGCGCAGGCGCAGGTCGTAACGTCCGTTGGGCACAGATGCGCTATCCCAACGCAGCAGCTCACCGTTGGCCGGCGCCGGACTGCCGCCCATGCTCAAGAAGACCCACTCATCGCGTCCCACCGGCGTAATGTACACTTCATAACGCTGGAACTGCGGGTGCGCGGCCAGGCCACGGATGGACACCACGCCGTTGACCGTGCTCAAGGGCGCCGGGCTGCTGATGCTGGCGCCTGGCGCGGGCGCCAGTGCAGGGATGGGAGTGGCCGTGGCGCGTGGCAGCGGCGGCGCGGTCGGTGTGACCGTCGGCGCCGCTGTGGTCTGTCCATTGCGCACGAGCAGGTTGTCCGCAAAATACTCGCTGTAATTGCTATCGCGGCGTACCACCCGCAGACGCAAATCATAACGGCCGTCGGCTAACAGGGCTGTGTCCCACACCCCCAGCGCCGCTTCATGCACCTGGTCGTATGTGGCGCTCAAGAACCACCAGGGATGCGCGTCGCCGGCAGGGCGCACGTACAGCTCATAGCGCAGAAAAGCCGGATCGGTGGCGGTGCCCTTGATGGTGATTGGCCCGCTCACCGTGGCTCCAGCCTGCGGCGCGCTGATGCCTGAGCGGGCCAGGCTGGGCGTGGGCAACGGCCCAACCGCGCTCACCGCGCGGGGCGTGGCCGTTGGGGTGGCCGTGGCGCCTGGGCGTGGGCCATTGCGCACCGCCAGATTATGCACAAAGTATTCGTTGTAGTTGCTGTCCGCGCGCACCACGCGCAGCCGCAGGTCATACTGACCGTCGGGCCAGCCTGTCGTATCCCAGCGCCACAACTCCTCCTCGATCAGCGCTTGCGACTGACCGCCTACGTAGCTCCAGCGTTCGCTGCCGCTGGGCGCGGCGTAGACTTCATAGCGGTTGAAATGCGCATCTGTGGCCGAGCCATGCAGGCTGACCAGCCCGTGGACGGCCGCGCCGTCCACGGGCGTAATGAAACCGGAAAGGAGCCTGGTGGTGGCACGGTCGTCAGCCGATGGAGCGGGCTGCACGCCGGCGCCCCGGTTCTCCAGCGCCAGGTTGCGCAGGTAATACTCGTGATAGTTTCCATCCTGCCGCACCACCCGCAGGCGCAGATCATAGCGTCCGTCGGGCAGGGCGGAGGTGTCCCAATCGGCCAGGATGCCATCGCTGACCTGCGCTTCGCCGCTGTGCAACCAGGTCCAGAGCGTGGCGCCGGCGGGCGCCATGTGCAGATCGTAGCGCAGGAAGTTTGCCGCAGATGCGGCGCCACGCACGGCCACGTTGCCGGTAATGGCCGCGCCACTGGCAGGCGCCATGAAACCGGAAATGTCCGGCGTCGGCGCGGGCAGCACTGGGGTAGCCGTTACCAGGTCGGCCGCTGCGGGAACAGCACGCCGTGCGGCCGCCTGATTGGCGACTTGCACGCCGCTGACCAGGTAATCGTCATAATTGCTATCCTGTTTTACCACGCGCAGGCGCAGGTCATAGGTCGCGTCGTGTACCGTGGAGGTGTCCCATACCCACAAAACCCCGCTGCTGACCTCATAGCTGTTCTGGCTCAAGAACTGCCAGCGGTTACTGCCGCTGGGCGCGGCGTACAGTTCATAGCGGGCAAAGGCTGGGTGCATCGCCGTGCCCTTGATGGCAATCTGGCCCTGCAGCCGGTCGCCCGTGTGTGGCGCGGTCAGCCCGGCCTGTGCCCCGGCAGCCGCGGACGGCGGGCGGGGCAGCGGCTGCGGCCGCGGGGCTGCGGCCGCGGTCAGGTTGCTCACCGTCAACCCGCGCACGGCGCTGTCGGCATAGGTGCGATTGGCCTTGAGCACCAACAGGTGCAGGTCGTACTCGCCATTGGGCACATCGGCGCTGTTCCAGGTGGCGAGCGCGCCCATGCGCCGCACCGAGTCCTGACCTTGCGCGATCAGGGTGCCGTGCAGGCTGTTGGCCGGCGTGAGGTAGATTTCATAATGGTCGAATTCCAGCGCGGCCGCGATGCCCATGATGGTGATCTGGCCGCTGAGGGTGGCGCCCGTCGCCGGGGTCAGGATCTGGGCGTAGACGTTGGGCACGCCAGCGCCGGGCGGCGCGGCTTGGGCCAGGGCTGGCCGCCACGGCAATAAGGCAAGGGTCAAGACGAGGGGAAAGAGCATTCGGGCTGCGCGGTGATAGAAATTGGACATAGCTGCTCCTCAGGTAACGTCGGTTCACAAGGCAAATCTGACGTTACTCAAGACGCCGCATGGGGGTCAACGGCGCGCCTGGAGCAGTGCAAAGCGGGATAGTAGAATGGTACTATACTGCAAGCGGTGTAATTCCACTAGATCCTTAATAAGCGAATAGCATTAGCTGGTTACTGGAACAAGAGCAAGCCGACGCTTTATAGTAGGCCAGTCGGTGACGAGATCTGAAT
>ERZ1026796.2594-NODE-2594-length-10181-cov-1.733638_pt1 | contig 10181 bp, 13 predicted proteins | sample MGYA00520874_ERZ1026796 | MGnify/ENA primary metagenome ERZ1026796 (study PRJEB33270, sample SAMEA104284474) | anaerobic digester metagenome | biome: Anaerobic digester microbiome; feature: mesophilic sludge digester; material: Anaerobic digester biomass...
CGCTCACGTTGTCGAGTCGGACGTTGACCGAGCCGATCTCATTGTCCGTCGAGGCTGCCACTTGGTCGTAAGAGAGTGCGCACGCGGTGTAGAGTTGTGAGGCGTCGCTCTCGTTGAAAAACGTCACGTCCGATTGCGCGTTGGTCAGATAAAGGCTGACCTTGACCGATGGATTGTTGAGCGCGGGAATGTCGATAGCCCGCACCAATAAAATCGGGGAGACTTCCGAACTGGAAGCCTCCCCCTTGTAGCTTGCGCCTGCCCTGCTCATTTACAAAACCTCCTCGAATCGGACGGTGAAAATCCCGTTCAGCTTGAACTCCGTCTCGATGTCGAGATTGTCGTCCGCGAATCTGACCGTCTTTGACGTTCCGCTCCAAGGGTCCACCCACGTGAACGACTCGAAGGAACCCTTACGGTCGATGAAGAAATTCCGGATTGCCGTCATTTCCGCCCATGTCGTCTTGAATTCCAGCGTCCAAACGGTCGGGAGCGCTCCGCGATACTTTTTCTGAACTTTCCCGCTCTCGAATTCAGTGGTCAACACGTTGAAACGGTGCTCAATCTTCGGCTCGTAGAACGGAACCCACGTAAAGGAAGCCATTAGACCGCCCCCCTTATGGCGCTCCGAACGGCCCCGTTGCGCAGGATGTTTTCCACGACAACGCTTTCCACGACCGCCTTATTGGAGCGCATCGCCTGTGCGAATGATTGCGGCTCGATGGCGTTGATGTGGACGGTGATATAAGTTGTTCCGCCGCCGCCCTCGACGCCGAGCTTTCCGTCCGAGCCTCGTTTCAGCGGCATTACCGCTTCCGGTCCGGCTTCGCCCATCAAGCCCATGCCGCGAGCCATCGGGAATATAGTGGGCCTGGTGACAATGCCGCCCTTGGCGAACGGGATGACGCGCCCTCCTTGGAAGGCCGCGCCGTCGGCGAATGGGAGTATTTTGCTGATGAGCTTTTGCAGTACGCTCCCAGCTATCGACTTCGCGATATTTCGCAGAGCGTCCCCGAGGTCTTGCGCGTTGACGATGGCGTCTGCTAATCCCTTGGAAAGTTCGTTAGCCCAGAGCTTCGCGGATATGCCGAACTCGTCAGAGGTTTTCTTTGTGTTTTGTTGGGCATTGTTCACCTGCTCCACGACAGCGGGAAGCGCGGAGTATTTGTCGAGTAATTCCTGTACGGCCGCATTCCACTCTTTTTGGGTGAGGACGCCTTTCTCCAATTGCTCATTGAGTGTGCTCATCTGAGTAGATGCGATTTGAGAAGCGACCGACTGCATGGACGCGAACGTGGATTTCATTTCCTCCGTCCAGTTCGTCCACTTTGAGAGGTCAAGAAATCCACCGGAATCCGCAGCGAGCTTTGCTTTCAGACCGTCGAAGCTCCGAGAGAGCATGTCGAAGTAGTTCTCGTCGGTCATAAACCCCTGCTGATTCGCCCACGACACTTCATCCCAGAACTTCCGCACCCCCTGCCGCGCCGCTTCCAATGCTTCGGCCTGCTGCCGCTCCTTCTCCGCGAGGCGCTCCATCGCCGCAGCTGTCTCCTCGCCAACCCGCTTGCTGGATTCCTCGCGGATTTCGCGTTGCAGGTCAACGATCTTTTTCCAGTCCTCGGAGAGTGGTTTCAGCTTCGCCGCCCACTGGTCAAGCACCGGCAAGAAGTCCTTCCCGTCCGCATAGAGGTACTGCATTTTGTCGCGGATGGACTCCACGAGACGTTCGGCGGCGGAGGGACCGGAGGAGTCGCCTCGTGATACGGAATCAGGCTCCGGCGTTTTCATCGGTGTAGGCAATACTCCCTTGCCAGCTATCACGCTCCCCGATTGACGGAGAACCGCAGCGGCGTCGTATGCCGCCAGTTTCGCGGCGGCCCGAAGCCCCTCAAGGTCTTCCGTCACAAGCTGCAATTCCCGCCGAATTCCAGACGCAACAGCCTCGTTCCCCATCGAAAGCGCGTCTCGAAGAGCAATCCCCAGAGAATTTGAACGTTCTTCCAGCCGTTTTACCTGCTCTTCTAGTCGCTCCGTTTCAGTCTGCACAGTCTCGAACTGGTCGGAAAGGTAAACGAGCGTTCCCACCCCGGCGGCGACCGCTCCGCCCGGCAAGCCGAGCAACGCAAGAAGCGCCCCTGATATCTTGTATGCGGCCAAAGCCTTGAGAGCGGATATGATTTTGTCCACATTTTCAAGCACCATGCCAAAAACCTTGCCGATCTTGTCTCCGAGTGATAACAATGAGTCGATAGCTCGCATTACCGCGCCCTGTATGCGGGCAACAAAAGTTTCGTAGTCTTTTGTCCCCATCCACTCGTTCCAACGGTCTTTTATTTTGGCAAGCTCCTTGTTCAATCGGTCGAACGGGCCTCCCGAACCAGTGCTCCCCATGACGGCCTGTTGAAAGAAATTCCACTGACCGCCCATTGTTTTCAGAACGGAAGCCCAGTTGTTGCCCGCTATTTGCATCTGTCCCGCGAATTCCGATTGCATACCTTCGATAAAGGCGGCGCGTATCGCGTCAACCGTGTTTTCAACTTCTTTTCGGAAGGTTCCCATTGTGACAATGGCGGTTTTCCCCGACCTATCGACGAACATATTCAAACGACGGAGCGATATTGTGTTGAGCGATACCAACGCTGTGGCTATGTCGGAAATGTCCTTCTGAAAGACCGTTCCCATGTCCGCCATAGCTTCGACCGCTTCTTTTGCATTATCCACGGCGGCCATTTTGAGCATGACGAAGGCGCGGATAGCGTCGTCCGTGTCGACGGGATTCAACGCCGCCCATTTATTGATATCGTCGAATGTTTTCTTTGCTTCGTCAGCGTCCTTGATAACGCCCTTGAGGCTGGTCTGGTAGTTCTGGATTGTCACCGCCGCGTCAAGGAAGCCTTTCGCAAGGTTCTTGATCTGCCTCCCGGCGAACAGACCGAGCATCATATTTCTGAGCCTCGATACAGCCCCGCCCATTGTGCGCTCCATGCCGACGGCTGAACGCCCTATATCGGCAAGACCGCGCTGCACCGTCCGCGCCCCGGACAACGCCCCGGAGGGGTTCACCACTACGTCAAGCACCGGCATTTTTCCCACCTCCTCCGGGCTTATGCTTCAAAAATTCCGCGTCCATCGCCTGAATGACGCGGACGAACTCGATTCTCTCGTCCACCCCGCGCACGTCCGCCATATCGCAGAACGCGAGTATTTCCGAAAGCGGAATGCAGCCCAACGCCATCCCCACGGAGCGGGACGGAGAGAGCATCTGAAAAGCGTTCCAAAAGAAAATCACGCCCTCGTCAAGCTCCGGGCGCGATTCGAGCGACTTCACACGGACGCCTTGCTCCGCGAGGTCTTCAAGAAATGAAGCGGACGCTCCCCACTGGAGTTCCCAGCGGAGAGCGTCCGTCAGTTTTTTATCGTGTCTTCCGTGACCTCCGCCCGAAAGTTTGAAATAGCCGCAGCCTGATTCTGTACGTCGCGGAAGAGGTCGGGAAGATCGCTGAAAAGCTTGACGGCGTTCTCCTTGGAGAACGGAAGCGGCTTGCCCTTCTCGTCCGTCACACCTTCCCACCCGAGCACCACGGATTCTGCGTACACGTCGAGGAAGAGCTTTTCCGCTACGTCGTCGGGGATCGTTCCGGCGTCGATCTGGCGCTTGTACGGCCTAATCTTCGAGGTAAGCGCCTTCTGAAAAGCCGCGTTCGCCCCGCCTGCCCGTGCAACCTTGATCTTGAAATCGCCGTAGTCGAGGATGATTCCCTCTTTTTCAAGCGCCTTGTCGGTCCGGAAAATGCTGTAAGGTCCGCTCACTACGCCACACCTCGCTCAATCATCAGCGTGCATCCGTTCACGGAGTCGTACAGCCCCCGGTAGGTCATGCTGGCCATGATGTCGCTGTCGTTTCCCTGCGCCTGTACGGTCCCCGTCTCGAACTTAATGTTTGGTATTGTAAAGGTGTACTTTTCTCCCGCCGTGCTGCCAAGAGTGAACGCCAGCGCCGTAGCGTCGCCGTTTAGGAACGCCTCGTACAGTTCGATGTCCTCAAAGTATGCTTCAATCGAACCGGAAAGCTCGAAGCGACCCGCGCCGATCCCCAGCGCATCCACGCTCCCCGCCGCTGTAGGCGCGCGGAGATTGTTCGTCGCGTCAAGGCTCAGACTCGAAACATGCACGCCGGAAAGCCCCGCCACCGAGAAGCCCGCGAACCCGGAAGCCGCGTCCATGACCTCTCCGGTCGTCGCGTCAAGGTATGTCGCCCCTGCAATAGCCGCCTCCGCCGCCTCCCCGGACATGCCGAGGAAGTCGAAGGAGCCCTTCACGATCTCCTTTGTGGCGCACGTCAGACTGAACCCGTTCACCTGCATCCCCTTGAATCGGAAATAGGCGTTCGGGGAAAGGTCGAGCAGCGTCCGCTCCAGCGTGAAACTCTTCGGGGTGGAGCCGTTTTTCAGCACCGTAGGCATAGCCGCCACGCCTACGGTGATTTGGTCTGCCGTGCCGTCGCTCGTCCATCCGGAGCCGACGACGAGAGAAACCGTCTTGAAAATCTTCCGCCCGCTGACGGCGACGCCCGTTGCCCCGGGTACGATGTCTTCGGTGATAGGATTGTCGCTCGTATCGGTGCCTGTGATCGTTATCTTGCCTGCGGTGTCGGCACTCCCTGCCACCGTTCGCGTAACGGTAATTCTCGCCGTAGTCGCGGGTTGATTCGCTATCCAGTACACGCCGTTTACCAAGTACGTCAGCGTGACGATCCGGTTTGCGACCTCCGAACTTCCACCGCTCCAAGACCCTTGAAGGGCGCTCGCGAGCAAATCGTCATACGTGCCGTAGGAAAGCTCGAACTCCACCCCGCCCCCGGCTCCGCCGCCCACCTGAATCAAGTCCATGACGTTCCGGTCGGCTCGAAGTTCGCTGGAAACGATATTTTCCCGCGTCACATCGAGCGATTCGCCCGTCAACCGGACAATTTGCAGCGCGGGCGTCAGCGGGGTTGTTCCCGCCGAGAACTCCTCAATGTATGCCAGCCGCACCCTGTCGGCGCTTGCTATCGCCATATTTGATTACCTCCTTGTTAAATGAGAACGTCCCGCCGGAATGGAATGGAGACGTTCATCTGGTACCACCCATCAGCCAGCGAAGTATTGAGAATTTGCGCGGTCGCCGGTGAGAACCGGATACCGCTGATTACCTGTCCTTGGAAAATCGCCGCTGCTGCGTCTGCATAGTCGCGTGCTGTCGATTCGCCGGAGAGAAGCGGAACAAAAACCTGAATCACCACCACACCGACGTACCCGGCGACATTGCTCCCCGGAGAGCCGATGGAGCGCCACGTGCCCTCGCCGTCGAGCACGTTGAACCGCACCCACGGCCCCGACGGCGGCGTAAAATTGACGTTCGGCCATGCTATCGGCGTTTTCGCCTCGTAGACCGCAGGCGGGCCGGCGCTTTTCAGCGTCTTCCAGCCGGTAGAAAACGCGCCCGCAAGCGTATCGAAGGTTGATTTGCTGTTCATGCCGCACCCCCGTTGAAGTGCGCCTCTATCTCGGCGACCGAGATTTCAGCCACACCGAGAGGGGCCTTCATGGAATGTCCATGCTCAAGCGCCGCCGCATAGGGGAGATTATTCGAGATGTGGATTTGTTTGAGGTCGCGGTATGCCGAGAGGATTATTGAACCTCTCATCACAGCGTCATCGACGGTGCTTTCCGTCGTCGTCTCATCCGCGCCGCCTATGCCGGTCATCCAATTTGCTTTGAACCGTCCGGTTTTCACAGGGCTTTTCACCGTTATTTTTTTGAGCAAGTCGAGCGCGATCTTGCGGATGAATTTCGGCGCCTGTTCTTTCTCAAGCGATACCCCCCAGCGCGTCAGGTCGATTGAAAAGTGTTTCGCGTTCGCCACGTCCTCACCTCCTCAGTTGGAGGTCGTAGTACAGAACCTCGCCGCCCGGCTGGAACGGCTCCGAACGCATTACCCGGTATCGCTCCGTCTTCACGTCGATGAAGTCTCCGGCGGCCGGCGTTGTGGCGATATCCGCCGCGAGCATGAGCTTCACGTCTCCGGCCTGTATCGTCGTGCCGTCTACCAGGTGCGCGGCGTAGGAGAGCAAAAGCCCTTTGCCCTGATAGCTCGCTTCCGTCTGCGCGGGAGGGTCCCACGGGTTCGCTGGTGTTCCCTGAGTAACGCGCACCAGGGAGACCTCAGCGCCGTATTTTCGTAGCGCCGCAGTCGCCTTGTCCGTCTTCGCTTGCCAGTTCATCGAATCGTCAGCTCGATCTCGAAACGGTCCCCGCCGTAAAGGTTACCGCCAGCCGGTACCGTTATGTCGGCTCCGGTTGCGCTTCCCTCAGAGACCAGACCATTGGTAAAAAACGTCGCCCCTGTAACTGGAGTTGCCGTCCACGTCGCATCGGCCGTCACGGTCATCGCCGCAAGGAATTCGTCAAAGTCCGTTCCAGTGATGTCTCGGATTGCCGCTTGAATCGCAGCGGCCGTGTTGTTCGATGCCGTCGTGCTCGCAAGCATGATCACGACGGCCCCGAGTTCGTTGACCGAGACGGACAGCTCATCAGCGAGATTCGCGCCCCAGGATATATTGCTCACAAAATTCCCTCCCGCGCCGCCGATACCAGCCGTCAGAGTCAGCGCGCCCTGTGCCTTTTCTTCGGCGTCCGCAAACGAAATAACAGCCACGGCCTTTGTCGCCGCAGGACGCGCCGCCGCATACCCTTGGCTCTCCGCGACGGTCAGCGTCGTGACGTCAATATCGCTTATGGTCGCCGCTTGGATCAACGCTTGGATCGCCGCCGCGCTGTTTTTCGAGGACGTATCCGACGCGAGTTTGATTGTGGTGTGCGTCCCGGAGACTGCAATCTCCAAATCGTCCTTAGTGTTCGTCTCGAAGGAGAATGACAGCTCATTCCCGATCATTCCATCCACGCCACTTGTGACCGTGAGCGTCTTGCCTGTTCCGAACGTGAATACCCTGGCAGCGGCTACCGCACCCTGATTGACTGGCGTAGCAGCCACGCCTGAGCGAATCCGTGCCCATTGGAACGGAGCGATGTGCTCCGCTATTCCCGCCAGTGAAATAGCGGTATTTGCCGTGACGGTCGATGTCGCTTCCGTCACCGCACTCCCGTCATACCCGTAGAGGTCGAAAAAAGAGACTCGGTCGTGCGATACCTGAAACGTCATGTCCGCCGCACTCCATCCGGTCGGAACAATGACGCCTATTTTGTCGCCGCTCACCGCGAACGGTTCCGTGAGCGCTCCTCTGAATGCCAGCTTCATTTCATCACTCCCTTCATGCCCTCACCAGCCGCAGACCGCCGCCGGAGAGGCACGGGCCAAGCAGTCCTTCTATCATGTCGTACCGCGTTCCCGCAGGCGCTCCCGCCGCGTAGGTCGTCGAGATAGGACCTATCGTCTCTTGTATGACCGCGCCGCCTCGCTCCATATCCGGCATGAGGTCGGTACCCTGGAAGGCTCGTAGCGCCGCCTCGCATGTGGCGTACTTCACCGCGTCCGGCACGCCCTCGATAACGAATCCGTCCTCGTCTATAGCGTCCCATCGTGGCCACATGAGCGCTTGAGACGCGCCCTGCCGCCGACCTCTGAAACGCCCGTTGTACTTCCTGTCGATGAACGCCGTCGCCTTGCGGATCGCCGTTTCACGCGCCGCTATGTTGTCGGCGTCCTCGTCGTCCACGACCCACGCACTGTTCCCCATGTCCGCGTGGTATCCGTCGCAGTCTTCGAGCGATACGTAGGCGTTAGCGTTTGACTTGCCGCTTCCGTCCTCCACTACAAGGCTCATCCCGCGTCACCTCCTCGGGAGGTTCTTTCTCCTGTCCCACAGGCGCAGGCTCCGGTTCCGCGTACAACTCGTGTTTTTTCGCGTCAAACTCGGATGCTGCGAGCAGCGCCCATCCGCCCTTGAATTTGATTTTTACGTAGTCCACCATTCCATCACCGCCTCAATACAAAAAAAGAGAGGGGCGTTAGCCCCTCCCCTTACTGCACGGCCCGAACAGCGAGGTTCGGATTCAGCACCTGCACGCCCCAGAGCGCGTCAAGGGCGACTTTGACCGTGGACGTATTCCCCTCGTACCAGAGGCGGCTACGAATGGAAAGATTGGTCACCGGGTCGGCAACAGTGGCAATCTGCGCCCCGAGACGTCCACCCATGTCGCTCAGAGGAGCCATAGCGAGCGCGAAGGCGTGACGGTGGAACGCAAGGCACTGGTTCTTCGTCGTTCCCGATCCGCTGGGCAGCACCAGGGTTACCACCTCGTTCGCCAGGGCGTTTTTCCTGATCGCCGGGAAGACGCTGACCGTTGCCGTGGTTTCACCGACCCCGAGGGTCACGTCCTCCGTCAGAACGTACTGCTGGTCATCCCCGGTGATTTTGAGGATGTCCCCCGCCTTGAAGGTGCTCTCCGCCGTCAGGGACTTGACCACAAAGGACGTGGCTCCGGCGGAGACGTTCGCGTTGAGGGCCCCGGCAAGATCTGTTGCCGTACCGGACGTGTGCGCCGGCGTGTTCTGGTTGGCGAAGAACTCGAATCCGTACCGCGTTCCGAGAGACCCGCGCAGCTGAGTATCGATACCCGCCTGCCCGGAACCATCCGCAGTGGCGAACGCCGTGAGCGCGAGAAGACCTGCTTCCACACTGCCGTCAACCATGAAATGAAGATCGTTCATCGGAACGCGGTTGTTGAAAAGCGCCTTGCGCACGCCGGTGATGTCCGTCACTACGGGCGTAGAGCTGATGGCTTCCTTCCAAGGGATTTTCTTGTACAGCGCTACAAGGCTCTGGTCGATTGCATCCGCGAGCGCATAAGCCGCAGGTGTGATGTGGTCGGTGATAATCTTCTCTTTCGTGAAGGTCAGCTCCTTGTCTGTCAGACTGAACTTGACCTCCTTCCACGTGTCGAGCGTGATGCTCACGTTCTCCGGGGTGACCGCCTGAGTGGTTCCGCCGGACGTGGTATTAACTTCCGTCGCCTCGAAAACCGAGGGACGGGTGATGTTGATTACGCTCCCCTTCTGCTGCGGGTTGGGGTCGTATCCGCGATGGACGCGGCCCGCCATGCCGAGAGCCTTGTTGAGCGCGATGAGCGCTTCCTGTGCGTAGAAAATCGGATCGTAGTTGCCGAGTGTATTGCTCATTGAGTGTTACCTCCTGTTTTTGTGTGTGTGGTTACTCCGTTGCTATCTGGAGTTCCTGCCCCGCCTTCGTTGCCGCCTCCCTGGCGGCGCGGTACTTCATCGGATCCTTCGCGTCCTCTCGGGAGAGGATGAAAGAGCCGGGGCGCACGTTTCCCCTGTTCGCCGGGGTTCCGCTCCCGGTCGTTCCGGTGCCCTCGAATGCGCGGCTGAAGACCTCCGACTCGCGCATTTCCGAGACGAAATCCTTGATGCCGAGAAATTCCCCTTTCGCGTTCATTCGCGGGGAGCCGTCAGGACCGACGACGCGAACCTGATACTTGCCGTCCTCTTCGATGACCTTGACAGCGCTTTTGACGTGAGGAAGGAGCAGCTGCGGGATTCCCTTCGCCGCCGCTATCGCTTCCGTTGCCGCCGCGTCCACGAGGTACGATTCCAGAGTGCCTTTCATCTTCTGAACAGCCTCGTCACGGGCGGCAAGTTCCTTTTTGTGACTTTCGAGGAGTTGAGCTTTGAGCTTTTCCCACTCCCCTTTCTGCTCCAGCTTATTCTTCTCCGACTCCTCTTGAGCCTTGACCAGCTCCGCTATTTCTTCCGGGCTTTTCCCAAGCCCCTGATACTGCCGGACGGTCTTTTCGTATTCGGAACGTGCCTTCCTCTCTTTTTCAAGAGCGGACTTCAGCCCGTTCGTATCCTCAAGACCGTCAATCGAAAGGACGTACCCGCCATCCTTTTCCTCGTAAAGCCCCTTGATTCCCTCGTCGAGGCTCTTGTGCTCATCCGCTGTCAATTTCAGTTTCAGTGCCATGTGCAAACACCCTCCCGGTGTGGTAAAAGCTCTTCCGCGTCTCACGGAAGGCATAAAAAAAGCCGCCTCCCGATCAAAAAATAGGCGGCTCCGTATCCCTGATTCGCTGTTCCGCTATCTTGAAATAGCCCTCGTCAAGTTCTATCCCGATGAAGTCCCGTTTCGTTTTCACGCATGCGACGCCGGTAGTGCCGGAACC
>ERZ1026796.2595-NODE-2595-length-10180-cov-2.705262_pt1 | contig 10180 bp, 6 predicted proteins | sample MGYA00520874_ERZ1026796 | MGnify/ENA primary metagenome ERZ1026796 (study PRJEB33270, sample SAMEA104284474) | anaerobic digester metagenome | biome: Anaerobic digester microbiome; feature: mesophilic sludge digester; material: Anaerobic digester biomass | place...
GTATACAACGCATACAGCCCACGCGCCAATGAGTCTACCATGGTCGCGAAGTAACCTTGCCCCTCATCGCCCTGGCTCTCGTGCGTATCCCAACCGCCCAGGTCAGCCGTAGCTACCTGCAGACCCAGGCCCAGTTTGACCATCTGGGCGACGGTCATCAGCGCATCGCCAAAGTCGTTCTGCGGATAGACGGCGCCGAATTCCGGTTCATAGTCGCCGGGATTTGCCGATTCCACTACATCCAGCGCGTTCAGGGTTTGCATACCGGCCTCGTGCAGCCAGGTGTCGCCGTTGTAGGCGTGGCGCAGCGCGCGGCGCTGACTGTCCAGGTAGTACCAGTGGCCGGGCAGGCCAAAGCGTCGCGGATCGGGGATGGCAACGGCCAGCGGGCTGGCGAGCAGCGAGCCTGGGATCAACGACGCCACCGCAATGACCGGCAAGGGGCCGCTGCTGTTGGTGCTCAGCAGGTGGCGCGTGAGCCAGCCGCTGTTCGTGTTTCTGGCGCCCGGGGTGCCGCGCTCCATGTAGTCCATCGCGTCGAAGTGCGAACGGGTATCGCTGGTCAGCCCGGCCGCGTGAACCACGGCCAGGTGCTGCTGTTGAAAGAGCTCGGCCAGCGGCGCGGCCGTCGGGTGCAGGCCAAACTGCCCATCCAGGTCCAGGGCGGCATTCGGTCCGCTGCCGGGCGCGGCCAGGCGTATGTTGGGTCGCAGATCGTTGTAGTTGGCATCGCCATAAGGCGCCACCAGGCTCAAGCCATCTACGCCGCCGCGCAAGAAGATCGCTACCAGAATTTCGTCGCTGGACGTCGAACCTGGCCGGGCAAACGCCAACTGGGTCAGGCGACCGCCTGCCAGGGACGCCACGGCCGCGGAGCAGCCGGTGAGAAACTGTCGTCGCGAAAGTGCCATGATGTGCTCCTTGTGTGAGAAGCCAGGAGTTCAAGCCGCGAAGTCCTGGCGCGCTACGCTTAGGAACGAGAATTTTTTAATTGTCTGGTTTAGCGGCCCACGGGGTGGCTGTGTTCGGACACTTGTTTAATTCTCGTTCCTCAACGCCACTGGAAATCGGGGAACATGATGATCAACTCGACGAGGCGCGGCACGCGTTCGTCAATCAGCTCCTGCGAAAGGTCGTATTCGGGATTGCGACCCTGCGCCACGAACTCGATCAGCTCCTGGCGGTCGTCAGTACCCATGGCGCGACCCAGCAGGCGTGCAATCCAAAAGTCGCAGATGGCGATCGGTGTGCGGATGTTGCCCGGCATCTGGCTCAACAGGTCGGCGGAGATGTCGTCGAGCCAGCCTTCCAGGCAGTAGGTCAGGATCGTCCAGCGTCCGAGCATGACATTGGTGCCGGTCCAGGCTTCGTGCCGGTCGGGATAGCCATTGGGCGGCGGCCACTCGAAGAGCGCTTGCCCCAGTTGTGCAAAGGTCCATTGAAAGCCATCGCTCCAGGCCCACTCGGCATCCACGGCGCGCAGCGCGGACGCGACGAACTCGAAGGGCCGTTTGACCTTTTCGCCCCAGGTGTTGGCAAATTCGTTGGAAGTGAGAATGGTCTGCAGCACGCGCTTGATCTGATCCGGCGCCTGCTGGTTGGCGGTCCAAACGGCGACCGCGGCATCTATTACGGCCTGCGGCGGGTTGTCTGCGATGAAGCGCCGACAGAGCTTGGTGCAGAGGTAACGCGCGGTGGCCGGGTGGCCGGCGACGGCGTCGAGCACGGCGCGGCCATCCTCCAGCGCGGGCCGGTCGTTGCGTAGATGGAGACCGAGCACTGTCTTTTGGAAACGATCGTGCCAGGGCGCATAGGTGAAGAACTCGCCTGTGTTACCCACCTCGGGGTCATAGTCGTCATCGCGCACCCGCCAGCCGGTGAAGGCGCGGGCGGCTTCGTACACGTCATTATCAACGTAGGCCGTGGGATTGCCGGTGCTGTAACCGGGCACGGCCGCCTGGTCCAAGGGACCGAGGTAGTTTTCGACGCCCAGGGTGTGCAGTTCGAACAGTTCACGCGCCCAGTTTTCATTGGGGCCGTCATCCGAGCTGAACGCATTGTCGAGGTAGTAGAGCATGGCCGGGCTGGTCGCTACGGCTTCGAGCATCTGACGGAAGTTGCCCAGTGCATTGGCACGGATCACATCGCGATCATAATGCACGAAAACGGAGACCACGCCATCATGCCAGCCAAACAGGTTGAAGTGATTGTGCCAGAAGTCAGCCAGGACCTCGAAGAACTGACGTTTGCTGTAGAGCGCCCGAATCCAGGTGGCCTGAACGGTCTCCCGATACGGTAGGGAGAATGTGTCGTAGTCATCGGCCAGGGTGTGTTCGGCCCACAGTTGAGTGAGCGGCTTGGCGAGGGTGACGAAGTTCTGCGCAGCCATGCGCTGGTCGCAGTCGCCATCGGCAATGGCGGCCGGGTTCAACTGCTGCGCCAGGTACGCGCTGAAGCGCGCGGCCGGCGTGCTGCCCAGTGCATTGTAGGCGGCCCAGTCGGGGGGCCGCGCGCCGAAGCCGAGACGGTTGAGCACGATGACATTGAGCGGCGCCAGCTCTGGCGCGGTGTCGGTGCGCAAGGGCAGATCGGGGCGCTCGGCCATGCGCTGCACGCGGGGGAAGGGAGGTGTCTTCCCAACCCAGGGCGCAGGCGCTACGCCGGCCAGCAGGCTGCCGGCGACGACGAGGGAACCATCCTGCAAGAATTGGCGGCGTGTCACGTTCACGGCATTTCCTCCTACGGTGTCATTGTCCAGCGATCAGCCATAATTTGCAGATCCGCGACGGTCATCTGGCCGTCGTTGTTCAGGTCATAGGTTGCACAGGCGCCGCTGACATCGCCATTGGCAAAGCAGTTGACCGCGTTCTGCATCTGCTCCACGTGGGTTGGCCCAAAGTTGATCGGCAGATCCGGGCCTTGCACGACACCGAGGGGGGTGTAGTTCAGGTAGCCGGGGAAAATCTCGCCCAGGTTGGGATTGCCCATGCGGCGCACCAGGATCTCGCTCAGAATGCGGCGATAATCGGTGGTGATGGCAAGATCGGTGCCGTTGTCCAGGTTGGCCGGATCCAGGCCGGGCCAGGGCGCGGCGTAGACCTGTCCGCCGTTGACATGACCGCCGAGCAGAAGCATGACGTTGCCATGCCCATGATCGGTGCCCCGGTTGCCATTTTCACGCAGGCGCCGGCCAAATTCGCTCATCACTGCGATGGTCACCCGCTGCGTGTAGTTAGTCAGATCGGTGTACAACGCGGCCATGCCGTTGGCGAGCGTCTGTATCTGCCCGGCGAAGTAGCCGGCGCCGGCATCGCCCTGGTACTCATGCGTGTCCCAGCCGCCGTAGTCCGCGGCGGCCACGGTGAGACCCACGTCCAGTTTGATCATCTGGGCGATCGTCATCAGCGCGGTGCCAAAGCTGTTGGTGGGATAAACGGCGCCGAACTCCGGCACATAGGCGCCCGGATTCGCCACTTCGATGATGTCGAGCGCGTTGAGCGCCTGTTCGCCGGCCTGATGCAGCCAGGAATCGCCGTTGTAGAGGTGACGCATGGCCAGGCGCTGGCCGTCCGTCCAGCGCCAGTGACCATCCAGGCCGAAATCGTCAGGGTCGGTCATCGCGACGGCCTGCGTACTGCTCAGGAACGAGGCAGGCAGCAGCGAGCTGGCAGCAATGGCCGGCAGCGCACCGCTGGCGCCGCCAGAGACCAGGTGCCGGGTCAACCAGCCGGAGGCCATGCTGCGCGAGCCGGGCGTGCCGCGCTCCATGTAATCCATGGCATCGAAGTGCGAGCGGGTGTCGCTGGTCAATCCACAGGCGTGAACTACCGCCAGTTTCTGCTGCTGATACAGATCGCGCAGCGGCGCGGCCAGGGCATGGCAGCCGAACTGTCCGTCCAGGTCGAGCGCCGCGTTGGCGCCGCTGCCGGGCGCGGGCAGGCGGATGTTGGGGCGCAGGTCGTTGTAGTTCTGGTCGTTGTAGGGCGCCACCAGGCTGAGCCCGTCCATGCCGCCGCGCAGGAAGATGACTACCAGAACCTCATCGGTCAGTTGGCGGTACGGGTTGGCAAACGCCATCTTGGTCAAACGTCCGCCGGCCAGGGCCGCAATGGCGGCCGAGCAGCCGGCCAGGAAATTTCGTCGTGTGAGTGCCATGTTTGCTCCTATCGCCATTGAAAGTCAGGCGTTCTCATGATGAGTTCCACGAGCCGCGGGGTGCGCTCGGTGATCTCTTCGGCGGACAGGGGCAGGTCGGGGTTGCGCCCCTGGCTGATGAAATCCACCAGGCGGGAACGGTCTTCGGCATCCAGCGGACGACCGAGGATGCGCTGAATCCAGAAGTCGGTGATGGCGTTCGAGGTAACCGTGCCGGGCGGCATCTGCCCCAAGATGTCAATCGTGGTGCCATCCACGTTGCCGGCTACCAGGTGGTAGGCGATGTTCCAGCGGTAGACCATGACGTTGGTGCCGGTCCAGATGTCATGCACGTCCGGGTAGCCGTTGGGCGGGGTCCATTCGAACAATTTTTGCCCCATCAGCCCGTAGGTCCAGAAGAAGTCATCGTTGGGCACGAACTCGGCCGCGGTGGCGCGCAGCATGGAAGCGGTCAGCTCGAACGGTCGTTTGACCTTCTGTCCCCAGGCATCGGCAAACTCCGGGGAGAGAACGATGGTTTCGACCACCCGCTTGAGTTGATCGGGTGCCTGTTGATGGGTGGTCCAGGTTGCCACCGCGGCGTCTATGACCGCCTGGGGCGGGTCGTCGGCAATCAAGCGGCGGCACAGTTTGGTGCAGACATGGCGTGCGGTGCCGGGATGCGCGGCCGCGGCATCGAGCACTGCGCGGCCATCCTCCAGCGCCGGGCGATCGTTGAGCAGGTGGCGGCCCAGTACAGTCTTTTGGAAGCGGTCGTGCCAGGGTTGGTAGGTGAAGAACTCGCCGGTGTTGCCGAAACTGGAGCTGTTGCGCACAGTCCAGCCGGTGAAGGCTCGCGCGGACTCGTACACGTCGTTGTCCACGTAGCCGATGGGGTTGTTGGGGTAGCCGGGCACCTGCGTCTGCTGCATGGAGCCGAGATAGTTCTCCGCGCCCAGGGTGTGCAGCTCGAACAGCTCACGCGCCCAGTTTTCATTCGGTCCGGCGTTGCTGCTGTAGACGTTGTCCAGGTAGTAGAGCATGGCCGTGCTGGTCGCAACTGATTCCAGGAAGGTGCGGAAATTGCCCAGCACATTGGCGCGGATGACATCCCGGTCGTAGTGGATCCAGACCGGCAGGACATCGTAGTGCCAGCCGTAGATGTTGAAATGATTGTGCCAGAAGTCGGTCAGCACCTCGAACAACTGGCGTTTGCTGTAGACGGCCTTGAGCCAGGTGACGCGACGCCCCTCGTTGAAGGGCTGGCTGCGCACGGTGTAGTTGGCTGCGTTGACGCGGTGATCGAGCCACAGTTGTTGTAGCGTCTTGTTGAGCGTGGTGAAGCCCTGCGCGGCGATGCGGGCCTCGCAGGCGCTGTCGTCCAGGCTGCCGGGGTTGAGCTGTTGGGCGACGAAATTCGTCAGGCGTTCGGTGGGTGTGCTGCCCAGCGCCTCGAACGCGGCCCAATCCGTGGGGTGAGGGCCGAACATCAGGCGGTTGAGAGCAATCACATTGAGAGGCGGCAAGTCGGGTGTGGTGCCGATGCGACGCGGCAGGTCCACATGTTGGTGCATCGCGCGCACCCGTGGGTAGGGTGGCGCATCGGCCAGGGCTGGCGATAACTCGGCCAGGGCAGCGCCGGTCACGGCTAACGCCCCGGTCTTCAGGAAGGTACGACGTGAGATGTCCATAGGCAACCTCGAATCACAGGCAAGAACAGGATTAGGAATGAGAATTAAATAAGTGTCCGCTTTGGTGCTGTCTGTATGCTCAGAATTTGCTCGGAACTGGACAGTTAAAAAATTCTCATTCCTTAGAACAATGGGATGCGTGGGCGCCGCGTTTGCTGGGGTCATGATGCCACGCGCCAGAACGCCAAATCTCAGCGGGGGGCGATCATCGCCGGTGAGTCTGCGCTTGCACCAGGGTGGCGCTGCGTCAGACCTGCGAATCGGGTGTTCTGTTGTCGCGAAGTTGGCGTACGGTGGCAATAGGCCCAGTGTACCGCGAACGGGCACTTTGCGCCAATCGGCCCTTTGGCCCTCGTGGGCGCGTTTGGTTCACCCTGACAGACATGGTACAATGCAATGCAATGTAGTGCAATGCACTGCAATGTTGCAATGTTGCAATGTAGCAATGTAGCAATGTAGCAATGTAGCAATGTAGCACAGTGCAGTGCAGCGCATTGCTGATGCAGCATGGCAAAATATACTGCAAGCGGGAATAGATTTCACTTTTCTGCCGAAGGAAACAGGCGCAATTCGTGCCCGCTTGCAGTATAGTTGATCGGCCACCTGTTCCAGGTTTCTGAGCGAAGACGGACATGACCTCCAACCAAGACAACATCATCACGACCTTGCGTGACCGCCGGAGCATCGAGGCCGAGATACGCCTGCTCACCCAGGCGCACGGTGAACTGGATCTGCGTACCCGCGCCCGCCACATCGCCCGCCAGGGCAACCAGGTGCTGCCCACCCTGCTGACCATGCTCGGCACCAATGACCCGCAGATGCGGGGCGGCCTGGGGCAGGTGGCGGCCGCGCTGCAGGCTGACGGTGCGCCGGTCGTCGAGGCCCTGGCCGCGTTGGCCCAGGATACGCGCCAGCCTGACCAGGTGCGCATCACCGCGATCACCATCCTGGAACGCTTTCTGGGGCAGAAGCCTGACGAAACCCTGTACGCCACCCTCTCCGACCCGCGGGCCATCATGCTCAGCTCCGTGCGCGAAATGTTGATCGCCGCGCAGCAGTCGGAGTATGTCTACATCGAGTATGTGCAGCAGCTCGAAACCCAACCGCTGGAGGTGGTGCTCGACCTCATCAACAGCCTTGACGCCATTGAACCGGAGGAGCGTCTGGTGCTCTTGCGCCTGCTGGCGCAAGATAGTCGCGATGTCGTGGCGGCGCAGGCCGTGCATGCCCTGAGCCGCATCCGCCGGCCGGCAGCCATCACGACCCTGCGCCACCTGCTGCCCACGGTATCGGTGGCCTCGCGCGCCCTGGTGGAACGCAGTCTGCGCAAGCTGACGCTGGCCGGCGTCAGCGCCGAACCTGCACCGTCCCCCGGCCGCGGCTGGCGTGCGCTTGTCAGCGGCATTGACGGCGATGGCTATCGGGCCGTCTGGTTTGTTGCGCCGGCGCCCGCGCCGGTCATCAGTCTGTACAAACCTGGCGAAGTGACCTTCCTGGGCGCGCTGCTCAGTGATGCCAACGGCGTGCGTTTGTCCTTTGCCAACGCCAGCATGCCTGCGGTGCGCATCCCCGCGCCGCACTTGGCCGGTACCTTCTGCGAACTACTCATTCCGCGTAGTGAACAGCCCCTGCGCCTGCTCGAAGCCCCCTTCGATTATGGCCGCAGCCTGGTAGCTGCCGCTGTGCAGGCCAATTACGAACAGCAGACGCCGATCCCGCATGAGTTTCGGCTGCTCAACCCACTGATCTGGCAGTTTGGCGAACCCGGGTCGCCGCCGCCTGATCTGCCGCCCCTGGCCGCCGATCTCGCCATTGCCAACTTGCGCCAGCAGTCGCGGGCACTGCTCGATCATCGGGCCTTCAGCTCCTGGTTTACGCACAGCGAGGCCGCCTATGACCTGGCTGAACGCCTGCTCGATAATCGCCGCCCGGCCTTTCCCACGGTTGACATGCTGCTGCAAGAACTGGTGACGCGCGAATTCAGCGCGACCAGCTTCATCGTCTACCGCCGTCGCTTGCTGGGCATGGTGCCCTGGTTGGCCCTGGCCGGTGACCTGGCCGCGGCCGCGCTGGCACGCCACCTGGCCGCCAGCCTGCAACCGCCAGCCGATTTGACCCACGCGTTCCTGCTGGAGCTGGCGCGGGCCGGCGTGGAACGCGCCATGAGCAACCTGCGCGCGGGCTTTGATCTGCGCAGTGTCGCATTTTAGCTGCGCAGGAGCGTGCGCTGTCTTCTCGGTTTTGATGAAAAGGAGTATCATATCATCTGTAGCCTCACCCGTGTCTCATTTCGATCAGTCGGAATCAACTTGCACAAGGAGGATGTAAATGCCATTCGTTAGACGTGCGTTCCATTGGGCGTGGCGAGCGCTGTTCCTTGAACAGGACGTATACGAGGACATGCGCGACGACGACAATCCGTTCGTCGAGGGATTGTTCATTGTCGTTGTCATCAGTGTCGCCATCGCATTATTCAGCCTGGTCGGCACGGCGCTGGCCAGAGCAGCCACGCCAGACCTGCAAGCCATGAAACAAACCGTGTTGAACGGCTTGCGCAGTATGCCGTGGTTCGATCAGATGCTCCAGGCTGGCGGACAGCAGGCGCTGGACATGTTCAACCAGTTCTATGACCTCGGCTGGCAGATTTTCCCGCGCCTGGCCGGCTACCCCGACATCGGCAATGCCGCGCTCAATCTCGTGCTCCTGCCTGTCACCATGATTCTGCTGTGGCTCCTGTGGGGCGTCGTCGCTCATGTCGTGGCACGGCTGTTGGGCGGCAAGGGCACGCTGAGTCAAACCCTGGGCGCCACAGCGTTGGCCGAAGCGCCGCAGCTCCTGAGCCTGGTCACCGTGATTCCCTTCGTCGTGGTCGGCGGTGTCATCGGCACCTGGCGCATGCTCTGTCGCTACACGGCGCTCAAAACCGTGCATGGCTTGAGTTGGCCGCGTGCTGTCGCGGCCACGCTTCTGCCAGGCATCCTGTTCGGTATTCTCATCGCCGTGCTTGGCTTCATCTTCAGCACACTGCTTATGGGCCTCGTGGCCGGAGGGATAGCACAATGACAACCGATATGAACAGCGCCGTTGACCGCGGCTTTGGTCGTGTCAAGTGGCTCAAGTTGCTGGGCGACATCCTGACGCTCAAGACCGACGCCTTTGTGCGCTTCCGTGATCATGTGGATGGCATGCGCTATGCCATTGGTCTCCTCATCGTCGTCAGCCTGATTGCCGGCAGCCTCAGCTTTCTGTGGCAAGCGGTCCGCAATCCGGCGGCTGACATGCAGAGCGTGCGCGACACCTTCGATCAGGTGCTCGCACAGATGCAGAACGCTGGCGGCATCCCAGCAGGGGGTTTGTCCCTGGTGCGCGAGCAGTTCGAAAGCGTCATGGGCATTGTCGAAGGGATCGTGGGGTTGCCCACTCCACTGCCGCAGCCGATCAGTCATTTCCTGGAGGCCCTGGGCCAATGGTTATCATCGCCGTTTGCGCGACTTGGCGCCTGGCTGAGCTATGGCATCTGGGTTTTGCTCCTGGCGCGGCTGCTGTTGGGCGCCAAAGGCAGTCTGCGCGATTTTCTCGCCACCACGCCGCTCTACAGCGTGCCGCAGTTGTTCACCATCCTGGCGCTGGTACCCTGCTTGGGCAGCCTGCTCGGTATCGTTGCCACCGTCTGGGGCTGGCTCATCTACACCAAGGCGACGGCTGTCAGCCTGGGCTGGGTGCAACAGCGCGTGGGCGCCGACGGCCTGGTCATTGGCGAAGAAACCCAGTGGGGACGCGCGCTCGTCGCCGTTTTCCTGCCGGCGATCTTGCTCTTCGTCCTGATCTTCCTGGCGGCCCTGGTCATCATCATGCTGACCGCCTTGTCCAGCAACGGCGGTCGTTAGCGAATCAGAAACCCGGCGAGAAACCGGGCTTCTGTCAGAAACCGGGTTTCTACGAGAAACCCGGTTTCTGATCGGATCCCCAGCGCGAAAAAATCATGCCTGAACTATTCAACGTGCAGACGCCGGCCGCTGCCTGGCGGCTTTTCCTTCGACATCTCCCGATCCGGATCACGACCGCAACCATCGAAGTGGCCGCGGCGTTGGATCGCGTGCTGGCCGAAACCGTCATTGCGCCGCACGATCTGCCCAGTTTCGCCCGCTCCACGGTGGACGGCTACGCGGTGTTGGCCGCGGACACCTTTGGCGCCTCGGCCAGCCTCCCCGCCTATCTCAGCGTCATCGGTGAAACCGCCATGGGGCAAGCGGCCAGCCTGGCGATTGATTCCGGCGCCTGCACCATCGTACACACCGGCGGCATGATACCGCCAGGCACCGACGCGGTCGTGATGGTTGAGCATACCGAAAGGG
>ERZ1026796.2597-NODE-2597-length-10173-cov-3.210432_pt1 | contig 10173 bp, 18 predicted proteins | sample MGYA00520874_ERZ1026796 | MGnify/ENA primary metagenome ERZ1026796 (study PRJEB33270, sample SAMEA104284474) | anaerobic digester metagenome | biome: Anaerobic digester microbiome; feature: mesophilic sludge digester; material: Anaerobic digester biomass...
TATCTCACGCGGTTTCGGCGGCGGAGCGGAGCTATATGAGGGCGTGTTGTCGTGTGGTCGATTCTGCGGCTGATAGGGCGGTTGGTGGGGCGGTTGTTCGGGCGGCGGATGGGGCGGTTTATTGGGTGGCGGATTGGGCCGCTGATGGGGAGGCGGGTTGGGCGGCTGATTGGGCGGCTGATTGGGCGGCTGATTGGGCGGCTGAACGGGCGGCTGATTGGGCGGCTTATTGGGCGGCTTATTGGGCGGCTGATGGGGCGGCTGATGGGGCGGCTTATTGGGCGGCTGAACGACAAAAACAGATTAAAAAACTATTAACTATGATTTAAGAAAGGGGGAATAGTTATGCAAGACATAGTAAGTGAATTGTTCATGGAAACGCCGGAAATTGTCTACCACGGGGACGATTTTCTTCACCCCGATTGGTGCGAGTGCAAAAAGCCCGACTGGATATGTGGCAGAGAAGAAGGAGAATGCCCCTGCGGGATATGGCGAAAACATACGCATTGCAAATGCGGTGGAATTATAACAATCGGATAGGGGGTAATATGAGAGTATCATTTCATAAGAAAGACGATGTATGTATATCAATCCACGGTTTTAATAACACGGAATTGATTGAATTAGCCCAGAAATTCGGCGTGGAAAGAAATCCCGACAAGGAATGGATAAGCATCAAATGTGATGAAATAGAAGTTGTCCTGTTCGGACAGGAGGTGAAAGAATGAAAGATAATATGTCTACACTAATAGAGTCCTTGAAATACAACGTAGAAGAAAAACAAAAGCTAATGGATACTCTGAATAGGGATAATTTTAAAATGGCGTGTTTTATATTTGACCGTCTGGGCGACCAAGATACGCCCGCCGACATAAAAGAGCTAATCCGCACCTACGCCCTTCCCTTTCAAGTGGGCGAGTAGTTCCTCCTTGATGGCTATGAGGTCGTCCAAGGTAAATCGGGCGACTTCATTAGCCAGTTTTTTAACCTTATCAAACCTCTCCTGACCTATACGTGAGATTAAAGCGTCCCTAGCAAGTTCAGTTTGTCCCTTCATGTGTATCTTGATTCCATGACAAGTTTTACAGGTCGCTACCCCGTTATCTAGGTTAAACCTGACCGAAGGGTATGCTTTCTTACCGAAGAAGTGGTGCGCCGCCTGACTCGGCAGACCGCAAATGGCGCACTTGTGTCCGTGTATGGCGTGGACTGCCTGACTCCAAAGCCCGCCGTCCCTTCCTATTTCCTTAAAAAGCCGGTCATAGTCCTTCTTGTATTGCTGTCTGACTGTTAGGGGTTTGGTTGTTTTCTTCATAGGAACACCCATTTACCGCACCGTTTGCACTTATAAAACGCCTTTAAATCGGAATGCGGGCAATTATCCGTGCATTTTTCCTTCTGTCCGTGCATTTCCTTGATGTTGTTTTTCAAATCCTCAACCGTGCATTCGTTTGCCATTGTAAGCAGGGCTTTCTTCTCATCGTCCGTCTTGTCGTGTAAATAGGGCAAAAGAAGCGTTACCTTGCTTATTTCGGCGGGGAATTCGTCAAGTAAATGCCCGACCTCCTGATATATCTGTATCAGTCTTAATGCCTGTGCTATGGATATATGAAGTGAGTGTTCGACCCAGTATTTAAAGCTCGGCATGTGCTCGATTTCCTTACGCCAGAGCTTTTCTTTCTTCAGGGTATACAAAGCCTTGCCCATTAACACAAAGCCGTGCCTAGAGTGCCGTAGCCCCTCTTTAAACCACCCTAAAACCTCATGCAACCGATTACCTTCTATTTCTTTAGTCATCTATATCTCCAAAGTTAGCTGTTGTTTGTGGCGGTTAAATCTATATCGCTTTCAACTTCGTTACCCCAGATGTCCCAACCATCTGTTTTTTGTCGGGCGAATAGTTCAATACGGGGCAAATCTCCAACTAATTCAATAATCATATTTCTTATTTCATCTGGCTTTCGGCTGTGTTCCCGGAGTGGTGATATTACCAAATTGCGGATAGATGCACTTTTGCGGCATATATTCCCGCGTTTCGCCAGTAAACACAATTCGGGATTACTTCGTGTCCAATTACCACCACCAAAATGGTATGTATTTTTTGTTGTTTTCACCCATGTAAATGCTACTGTTATATACTTAAATCCCCATGCCTCTATGCACTTAAACGCTAATGGCATTTCGGAGTTCATAACCCACAAAAATAAAACACTATTATCTTCTGCTATTTTTTGAATTGGTAATGATATAATATCGTTTGCTTCCATTGTCGGGTATAGTTTATCTTTTGCGGCATCACTTAGTCCATTCCGCTTTTGAAAATTAAACTTCCACGGCGGGTCAGCATAGATAATCTGGTATTTTTTTGTGCAGTCCCCGTGTATTATCTTAATCTCCGGCATTATTTACTCCAGTTCATCCTGTAATAAGTTAAATTGTTTTTCTATGTTTTCTATCGTGGCTTCTTCAAGAAAGATTTCTTCAAAGTGTTCGGGGCGCATTTTGAAATACAGAATGAAGCCGTCTTTTTTTGTGCGGTCAACAAATTCTAGATTCATAACCCATCCCTATTTTTTAAATAAACTTTCTTTAAAATAACAGTCAGCCATGCCCTGTTCTGTGCGCCAGTCCCGATAGTCCTGTGCTTCTTTCTTTCCTTCTTTCTTTTCTTTGCCCTTTTCTTCTTTCATAATAATCTCCGTTCTATTCGTTAGCCCAACCATTGCTGTCAGGAATAATTTTCCAGCCGCCAGCGATTTTGAATTGAATGCTTTTACCGTTTGGGTTTTCCGTTGTTCGCCAGTTTTTTGCCTTGGCGATTGTCACTTTGCCGAACTCCATAGATAAGTATATTCGCGGCTTTTCCAATCCAAGCGAACCGCCCCTGCCAAGTTCCGCACCTTTGTTTTTCTGCAAGGCAATTATCGCTATGCCGTTTTTTAATTTGTTATGAATAGCTTTAATCGAGGCACCGACTTTCCAAAAATCATCTAGCACTTCTAGGTAGTCGATTATGTTTATCGCATCGGGTTTTATTACGTCATCAAAATTATCGCCACGTTCATAGAATTTAATCTTTTTCCATAATTCCCTGTCGGCGTTTTCAAATAAATCCAACCGCATTTTCAGTTCGCTTAATCCCATTTCGGAATTGAAATAATGTATCGGGAATTTGTTTGCGTTGCGCCGTGCCAAATCCAACAGCAGACTGGTTTTTCCTGAATTACTCGTCCCTGCGATGATGACAATATTGGTCGGGTAAGTCTTGACCAGTTCATGTATGCCCAATGGGTAATCAATACTCAAATCTTTGGTCGGCGCATCTTCCCAATTCATTTCGTCAATCTCGGAGTCTACACGTCTATAACACCCTGCCTTGTTGCCGTATTTCTCGATTATATTTTCTTTTTTCAGGCGGTTCAGCGCAATATAGGCGGCATTTTTTTCGTGCCTCGTATTCAACCCCAAACCCACACAAAGCTCATTGGTTGTAAAAAATCCGCTTTGCATATCGCACCAGTTCTTTACATCGTCCATGACAGACCGTTCTTTTCTTTCGGTTCGGTTCAAAGCACTCTTAATTTTCTCATGGGCTTCTTTAATCGGGAACGGCGGTGTGCAGTTGTTCGCTAGTATTTCTATGATTTGGATTATCTCGTGGTTTTTAGCACCCCCTTTGACTAAAGTATTGGCAATATGGAACAAATCTTCGTCACGCCTACCGCTTGTAAGCAGTTGAAAGCAACTGTCAGCGTTAGTAAGCGTGCTTACAGGTTGCTTACAAGGGTTAACCCCTTGACCTTGTTGGGTGTTTGTGCCGTTTTGGTAGTTTATGCTCGGCGGTGCCTTTAATATATTAATTATATTATTAGGTAGCATTGGTAAATCTGTATTGAATATATCTGTTTTCCATACATACTGCTTTTTATTTCCATTACTGCTAGGCGGTGCCACGACATAACCACCTTCCCCTCTAAAATCTACTTTATTAAACAATGCAGTTCTGTTTCTTACTTCCGTATTGGGGTAGGCAAACCATTGGTGTTTACCGCCCCTCGGAGTGGTAACAATCGGCGGTGAAGCCAGCATTTCAATAGCATCAAGTTCCTTGTTTTTTAGGTCAGGGTCGTCAATGTCAATAACAGCAATGCCTGACACCTTGCCTGTTACTATCCCGATATTGGCATTGGGATATTTAGTAAACCAATCTTCTATTTCTTTTTTAGATGCTTTCTTTTTCTGGTATGGTTCCCACGGAATTATCGGTTTCTTGTCCTGACTGACAGGGATAACCGATAACCCCATCTCGGCGTATTTCAACGCCCATTCCAACATTTCTTTAGACATAATCCTACTTTCCCCTTGTTTCTTCCTAGGTCGCCGTGGACTTATTTACGCAAAGGGGTAGCGTTGGCATACGTTACCATATACCTATCCACGGCATACCTAGGATATTATTCTTTCTGTCTTGTAATATGGGATTTCCCCTGTTTTTACGCCTAGGATTTTAGCTATCTTCATAGCGTTGTCCCAAGTCGGCACCCTGTCGCCTGTCACCCACATAGATACGGTTGACGGCAAAAACCCACATTCCAACAGCTTCTTGCGGTTGTCCTTCGCCAGTTTTTGAAACTTAATCTGTTTTCTCATGGTCGCCATTTTATCAAATATTTCACAGACTGTCAAGAAGAATTATTTAATGCCCTATTCGGCTGACTTCACAATGGGTGAAAATAGTTCTTGCAAAGATAGTATTTTTATGGTAAAATGCTTCACAAATAAACACGAGAAAGGGGAAAAACAATGAGAGAAACAAGAAACTGTTTTGAGTGCGGAACCAAGTTTAACATTGAAAATAAAGCGGATTTAGAGGCGTTTGAAATGTCGGGGCTGTGCCCGAATTGCCGTGCAGAAGTGTTTGAAGATATGTACAACGATGAAATCGAGTTCCAGTTAAAAAGAATTGCGGACGCTTTAGAAAAAATAGCAAACAAATAGGAGGAACAAATGAAAGGAACAATTGTAAGTTTTATTGAGAAACAACGGAAGTCGGACGGCTCGGTTTATCTGACCGTCCTGATGAACGAGGGCGGTAAACAGGCACAGTATTTTTGCTCGGACGAAAAGACCATAGCATACGTACGTGATAACGTCGGTAATGAATTTGAATACACCACGTCCAAGAGTAAAGACGGAACGTCAACGTGGCTGTCGTTGCCGAAGGGTGAAGTAGCGAAGAAAGTGTGGACTCCTGCCTACCCTGCCAAAAAGGCAAACACAGGCGACAGGGACAACAGTTTCGCAGCGTCTTACGCCAAGGATATTGCGGTGGCGTTTTTAAACAACGGTTTAATCGTGCAGGAGAAATGTAAAGAAACCACGGACGCAGTATTGATACACTACTTTAACGTTTTTTTGGGACTAATGAATCAGAAAGAGCCGTCAGAATAATTAAATCAATCTTTCCTGATTCAAAAATTATAGGTGCTTAATGAATGCTTTAATAAGTAAAAATGAATTTGGATACTTCGATATAGTCATGGAAGATGACGCATGGGAAGTGTCTCACCTGTATATTGAGCCGCTGAATATGATAATGGGGAAATACAAACAGGACTCCACCGTGTGCAATATCAGGCAGACCGTGTTCGGGTATTCATTGGTTTTTAACAAGGGTCTGGACTACAGCAAAGTAAAAGTTGATAAAGTCTATTACTCTAGTGAAATGGTCGGCGAGGTTTTGAAGAATGTTAAAAATTATAAGAGAATTTATTAACCCTGAATTGAAGTCCAACAAGCACTACGAATATATTTCAATGGACGACAAGAAACCGTGCGTGGTGTGCGGTAAAAAGAAACGCAATGGCATGAACAACAGGGAAAAGAACGAATTTACCTGTTCGGCTTGTTATTCAAAACATGTCGGCGGTGAAGGAAAGATAACCCTGCTAAAAAGACAGGTGCTGTTGATTAGCGTATTGGTTATTATCGTGTTCGTGGCGCAGACGGCGGTTATCGGGGCGTTGGTTTTACGGCAGGAAATTCCCCCGACTTCCAAGGTGTCTATACTTGTAGACTTCTTCTATCCCTTTACGGATACTACAATCAGTAAGGATACCCTTACGATGCAAATAGAAACAATACTGAATACTGAATACCCCGAACTGGCACTAGCCATAGCTTATAGGGAGTCAAGATTTAACCCCTCTGCGGTCAGTTCTGCGGGTGCGAGAGGCACTTTTCAAGTAATGAACGGCTGGGTTAAAAAACTTCAGGAGGACGGCGTAATAGACGATTTTAGGGGTCTGCATGACCCCAAGAAGGGCTGTGAGGCAGGGACTAGGGTATTGGGTTACCATTTAGTAAAAGCCAACGGTGATATGATGGCGGCATTGAGAGATTACGTGGGGTCTAAAGACAAAGCGGGCGAAGTCGCTTATGTTAGAGATGTGCTCGCTACCTACGGAAACATAAAACTGCTGTTGCTGGCACACGAAACGGGCAAACTTGAAGTAAAAGATATATGGTGGAACTTTTCAAAAGAAAAAGAACTGAAGAAACAAGTCAACCCGACAAAGAAAGGTAGACCGTGATGATTAACTTTTATCCTTATCCTATCCGTATCAAGGTCAGTCTTTGGACGCTACTTAATCAGCACACTGAAATCAAGGCTGTTATCTGGGTATTGGAAGCGTTAATAATCGGCTGTATTATAGCCGGAATAATATGGTGGGTGAGATAAAACAGGGGTGTGGTGGCGGAAGAGTATAGGTATTTAATGGTGATTGGGAGTTATTCAAATAATCCTGCCCACACCCTTTGAAAGGAGAGAAGGAATGACTGATAATATTCGTCCTAGTGAATCTACGCATTATTATAGAATAGACGGAACTCCAGTTTATACAGTAATTGGTAAAAATGGAAAAGAACGCCCAACTACACTTAGGGATTTAAAAAAAATGGGTGACTTGGTTCCTAGCGTGACTTCTATAATCAAATTAGCCGCCCGACCTATGCTCCAGCAATGGATTATAGACCAACATATCCTTGCCTGTCTTACCACGGAAAGATACGAAAACGAATCAGAAGAAGCCTATATCGCCCGCATAAAAGCAGATGCCAACGAACAATCAAAGAAAGCTATGGAGAAGGGCACTATCGTACATGCTTGGGTGCAGGGCGGTTTTGAAGGTGAACCCCTCGATAAAGACGCAGAGATTTACTTTAAGAACGCCAAAGCCGAACTTGAAAAGGAATGCGGTAAACAAGATTGGGTGTGCGAACTTCCGTTTGCCACGGAAAGATACGGCGGTAAGGTTGATTTACAGACAGAAAAATACGTCATTGATATTAAGACCACTGAAAAAGATTTGGATACTGTAAAGATATGGGACGACCATTTACTCCAGTTAAGTGCCTATAGAGAAGGAACGGGTAATAAAGGACAACAATGTGGAATATTGTTTATAAACATACTCACCGCCGAAGCAAAGCTCCTGTGGGTTGAAGAAGAAGAACTGTCTAGGGGTCTAGACTGTTTCAATGCACTTTTGGATTTCTGGCGGGCAAAGAACAGGGTTAAGTAATGGGCGACACAATTAATGGGCAATAAGAAATACAGAGATAAAAAGAAGTCAAAAGGATTGTGTGTTAATTGCACTAAAAGGGCAGTTGCCGGAAAGACAAGATGTAAGGATTGCGCTGAAAGGGACGCAAGAGAAGCTAGGAGAAGGAATATTAAATACAGGAAATACCGGAAGGATAACAGACTTTGTGTTAGTTGCAGAACGCCCTTGCTTGATGATGAAAAAACAAAGTGCATAAATTGTAGTAGTATGAATCACTACATGGAGGCCGGAAAATGGAAAGAATAGTCAAGGAAATACCGCTAGACTGTGAAATTGCTTTAATTAGCGATACGCACATCGGAAGTTTTAAATGCCACGATTCTGGAATAGATGAAGCTATTGATTTTGTCGCCTCAAAAAAGAATAGATATTGGACGCATCTAGGAGACTGGATTGAAGCTATTACCACAGATGATAAGCGGTATGATGTGGAAACCAATGAGCAACCGATACCTCTTTTGCAAGCCGATGAGGTAGTTAAAAAATTTAAGCGTATAGCGAAAAAAGGATTGGCAGGATTACTTGGAAACCATGAGCGCAAACAGCACCGTGTTGGTAACTTCGTAAGGGACAAAATCTGCAAAGAATTAAGTATTCCCTATGGAACATATGAGTGCCGCCTGATACTTCAACCACCTAAAGAAAACCCTTTGCGCTTTTTTCTTACACACGGAACAAAAGTGTTTAGGTCTTATGCACAAACTGAATTTCAAATACACGCCAATAAGCAAGCGGCGTTAAAGCGATACCTTAAAAACAAAATGGCTGACTGTCACCTTATGGCAACAGCCCACGCCCACTGGCTAACAGTTTTAGCACCGGATAAAACCCTTTATCTTACTGACGGGATAAAAGGGGTAAAGCAAAACAGATTAAGCCAACAACCAGAAGGCAAGGGATATATCCATCCTGATTCACGTTACTACTGTTGCACCGGAAGTTTTTACAAGCTTTATGTTGACGGGATTTCCGGTTATAACGAACCTTACGACCCTAACGATTTAGGTTTTTTAAATGTAATTATTGAGGGCGGGAAAATAGTTGGCGTGGAGGAAATAATTGTATAACGCTAAGTTGAGCCGCTAGTCGGCTCCACCGTTTTGTTATCACTTTTTGTTGGTATTTTATGATTGAACCTATATCAAAAGACGAATTTATACACATGGTTGTAAAATACCATTATAGTAAGGTTCTCCCTAAGTTAAATAAACTATTTTTAGGCGACAGGGAATTAAAGGCAGTGATGTCGTTAGGGTGGGGGGTAAGGCCGCTACATACAATACGTAAAATATTTCCGTCACTAACCACTAAAGATTATTTTGAGATAGGAAAAATGTGCATTGCCGATGAGATGCCAAAAAACACAGGAAGCAAGTTTATAAGCCGCGTAATTTCTTATTTAAAAACAAACAGCCCAGAAACTAAGGTTTTATATACATGGGCAGATGGTATGTTAGGGAAATGCGGTTATGTTTATCAAGCCTCAAACTTTCTTTATGGTGGGTATATATGGACTGACGCCTATTTCACGCAAAATGGTGAAAAAGTGCATCCGAGGGCGACTGGGATTATCGGAGGTAGGCCATCATTAGCTTGGCAAAAGGAAAATTCATGGTGTCACTATCGCGGAAAACAATTTCGATATATTTATTTTTTAACAAACAAAAAAGAAACAAAGGAGTTGCTAAAACAATCTACTATAAAATGGAATGTATCAGGGGCTAAAGAAAACGACTTAGAATGGAAAATGTATTGTGGTGATAAATGGATTGAGTCTAAAAAACCACCATACGATATTAATGCACATGGATTTGTTAAGGGGGGGCTATCTTCAATACGGATAGCCAAACAAGGAATTTTGTTTAATGTCGGGTGATAACGAAAAAATCAGCCGGAGTGCCTGACCAGACAATCATGTTTGAGTAACTATTCCCTGTTACCGGCCACAGGACACCAACAAGTCGGAGTGATTAATTGTATGATGGGTTCCCTCCCTTCGGGGAGGGGATGCCCAAGAAAGGGGAATTATGAAAATAACAAACAACTGTGAAAAGCATAAAGGTTTTAAAGGTGAATTGTGTCCGGTGTGCCTGATAGAAGAAAACAAATCTCTCAAATGCTGCGGGAACTGCGTTGCTTTGTATAGCTCTTGTCCGCAGATGAAAGAACAGGATTTATTGCCATTTAACGCATGCGAACATTGGCAGTGGGACAACATGACGAGAGAAGAAAGGATTAAGGGATGAAAGACCTGAGCAATGAGGAATTGATAAATAAGTTCCGGGCAATGTGTAGCTTATTTATTATTTATGGCAAGTTCCAAAAAGAGCAGGATTTTAATGAAGCTAATAAAATAAGCGATAAACTTCTTTCCCGCCTATCCGCCGGAGCGCAGCGGTCGGCTGGATTGACTGGTTAGCGATTTATTAACATAGAAAGGATTATTTTAATATGAAAATTTATAGCGGGTCATGTTGTTTATGTGATTGTGGGATACCTACTCAGGAAAAAGATATACACGGTAAAGAGCTTTTCTCTGGTGATA
>ERZ1026796.2603-NODE-2603-length-10152-cov-2.326983_pt1 | contig 10152 bp, 11 predicted proteins | sample MGYA00520874_ERZ1026796 | MGnify/ENA primary metagenome ERZ1026796 (study PRJEB33270, sample SAMEA104284474) | anaerobic digester metagenome | biome: Anaerobic digester microbiome; feature: mesophilic sludge digester; material: Anaerobic digester biomass...
CAGGTGCTCTTCTTGAGGATGGTATGGTTATTTGTATAGAGTGTCAGGTTGTTGATGATATTGATAATGTTGTTATTGATGAAGATGGAAAGACGCTAGGCATTGGGTATCAGGAGAATGATGTGATATTCCCTGCGCCGATGATGGCTGAGCAGGTGCCGCAGCGTGCACCCGGGTTGCCCGGCCGGCTGGTCGAGGTGCACGGTGCCTTCCTCGCAGGCCACGAGCATGGTCCAGCCGACGAGCATCTTGGAGATGGACGCAATCCGGAACGAGTGGTCGACGGGGCCGATGGTGTCGATGCTGCCATCGGGCGCAACGGTGGCAGCTGCCACGGTGGGCACCGGCCAGGTGGTGGTGAGCTGCAACGCCTGCATGCTCGCGAGCCGGTGGTTCAGGCGAGGCCGGTGCTGCGCAGCACTTCGGCCACGTGGAACGCCAGATCGAGGCTCTGGCGCCCGTTGAGCCGCGGGTCGCACACCGTCTGGTAGCGATCGTCGAGCTGGCTGTCGAGGATCTTGTCGGCGCCGCCGGTGCACTCCGTCACGTTGTCGCCGGTGAGCTCGACGTGGATGCCGCCCGGCCAGGTGCCCTCTGCCTTGTGCGCGCGCACGAAGCCGTCGATCTCGTCGCAGATGGCGCCGAACTCGCGGGTCTTGCGGCCGCCGACGCTGTTGATGGTGTTGCCGTGCATCGGGTCGCACGCCCACACCACCGGGTGCCCTGCTTCGCGGACCGCACGCAGCAACGGGCGCAGCGAGGTCTCGACCTTTTCGGCGCCCATGCGGCTGATGAGCGTGAGCCTGCCGGGAATGCGGGCAGGGTTCAGCTTCTCGCACAGCTCGAGCACGAAGGTGGGGTCGGTGGTGGGGCCCACCTTGCAGCCGATGGGGTTGCCCACGCCACGCAGGAACTCGACGTGCGAGCTCTCCAGCTGGCGGGTGCGCTCGCCGATCCAGAGCATGTGCGCCGAGCAGTCGTACCAGGCGCCGGTGAGCGAATCCTCCCTGGTGAGCGCTTCCTCGTAGCCCAACAGCAAGGCCTCGTGACTGGTGTAGATGTCGGTCTCGTGCAGCTGGTGGTTGCCCTCGGTGTCGACCCCGCAGGCACGCATGAAGCGCAAGGCACGATCGATCTCGGCCGCCAGTTGCTCGTAGCGCTGCCCTTCCGGGCTGCTCGACACGAACTCCTGGGTCCAGGCATGCACCCGGCCGAGGTCGGCGAAGCCGCCCTTGGTGAACGCACGCAGCAGGTTGAGGGTGGCCGCCGACTGGTTGTAGGCCTGCACCAACCGCTCGGGGTTGGGCACGCGGGCCGCTTCGGTGGGCGCATCGCCGTTGACGATGTGGCCGCGGAAGCTGGGCAGCTCGAGGTCGCCCACCTTCTCGTACGAGCTGGAGCGCGGCTTCGCGAACTGGCCGGCGATGCGGCCAACCTTCACCACCGGCACGCCCAGCGAGTAGGTGAGCACCACCGACATCTGCAGGATGACGCGCAACTTCTCACGGATGTTGACCGCCGAGAACTCCTCGAAGCTCTCGGCGCAGTCGCCCGCCTGCAACAGGAACGCGTTGCCGGCGGCCACCTGAGCCAGCGAGCTCTGCAACGACCGGGCCTCGCCGGCGAAGACCAGCGGGGGATAGGACGAGATCTGCTTCAAGGCACGATCGAGATCGGCCTGGTCGGGCCACTCGGGTTGCTGCTGGGCAGGGAATGCCTGCCAGGAAGAGGGTGTCCACGCTTTCGCCACGGTCGAAAGCCTAACGGCGCAGCCTCGCGGCGCCCCGTGCCAATTGCGACCGAACGCACCCGACGACGAGGACGAGGGTGAAGGGCAGAAAACGGCAAACGCCGCGGTCCGAGGACCGCGGCGTTCGACAGAACCAGTGGAATCAGACGGCGAGGATGCGCACTGCGTCTTCGCGCAGGCCGGCAACGGCTCGGCTGACCAGGCGACGAGCGGCTTCGGCGGTGACGCCGAGGTTCTCGCCGACTTCGCGGAAGCTCTTGCGCTCGCCGTCGAGCAGACCGAAACGGGCCTCGACCGCATAGCGGGCACGCTTGTCGAGGGTGCCCAACAGCTCGTCGAGCAGCTCGCTGTCGACCATGCCCATGACGGCGTCTTCGGGGGTGCCGTCGCCGTTGGCCATGAGGTCGCCGAGAGTGGCATCGCCATCGTCGCCGATGGTCTTGTCGAGCGAGACGGGGGTGGTGAGGCGGTGCAGTTCGGCATTGCCGACGTCGAGGGTCTCGCCGTCGCCGCTGGCCTGGCGCAGGGCTGCCCGCAGGCTGGCCGAACGATCGCCGGGGATGCGGATGAGGCTGGCCTTCTGGTCGAGGGCCCGGCCGATGGCCTGGCGGATCCAGAACGTGGCGTAGGTGGAGAACTTGAAGCCACGGCGCCAGTCGAACTTGTCGACGGCGTGCTCGAGGCCCAGGTTGCCTTCCTGGATGAGGTCGAGGAGATCCATGCCCTGGGGGAGGGGATAGCGGCGAGCGATGCTCACCACGAGGCGCAGGTTGGCGCGAATGAAGCGATCCTTGGCTTCAGCTGCCTTGGCGACGGAGGCCTTCAGTGCTGCGCCCTTCTCGCCAGTGGCGAGGCGATCGGCCGCTTCGCGACCTGCCTCGATGACGCGGGAGAGCTCGCGCTCCTCTTCCGCATTGAGCAGCGACACTTTTCCGATGTCGTTCAGGTACAGTCCGATTGAGTCATTCATGGCAATTCGTCTCAACTCTTTGGTTCGTGGTCAGATTCCGTACTGAGGTGTGTCATTCGGCACAGTGCCGGTGGCACACTCTCTTGAACACGACGCACGGAGCCATCGAAGATGACGGCTGCCGGATAGCCATGTCCTTACGGGCGTGGTTGGGGGAACGAGCAACACTACTACATCGGCGCGTGCTTGTCCTATCAGAAGAGAACTTGCCGGTTCCGTGACAGTGCCGCCGACGAGGCCCTCTCCTTGCGCGACCTCCCGAGCAGGTGCGATGGCTCTACACTCGCCTCTCGTGCCTCAGCGAATCGGATTGTTCGGCGGCACGTTCGACCCCCCTCACGTCGGCCATCTCGTCACGGCGGTCAACGTGCGCCACGCGTTGCGCCTCGATCTCGTCATCTTGATGGTGGCCAACGTGCCGTGGCAGAAGGCGGGCACTCGGCCCATCACCGCTGCCGAGGCGCGCTATGCCATGGTGCAGGCAGCGGTTGCCGACGTCGCGGGCCTGCGTGCCGGGCGAGCCGAGATCGATCACGGTGGGCACAGCTACACCGCCGATACCCTGGAGTTCTTGTCACAGGAACACCCGGGAGCGTCACTCTTCACCATCGTCGGCGACGACGCCGCGGCCAAGATCGAGACGTGGGAGCGTTACGAAGAGGTCGCCGCGCGCTCCACGCTGGTCGTCGTCGACCGCCCCGGTGAGCCCGTCGAGCTGCCGGCCGGGTTCGGGTGGGAGCGCGTGGAAGTACCCCGTTTGGAGGTCTCCAGCACCGATCTGCGCGATCGCTGCCGCGACGGGCGTCCGCTCGACTACCTGGTCACCGAGCCCGTGCTGCACGTCATCCGCTCGCTGGGGCTGTACGAGGACATCGCATGAGTGCGCTCGCAAGTGTTCGCAGGAAGCGAACCGCGGTGATGCTCACCGTCAACCTGCTGGCGGTGGTGGCGCTCGGTGGTTTCGGTCTCGCGGGCGTCAGAGCGCTGAAGCGGTACGAGGGCGCCACCAAGGTGAGCGTCGAGTCCAAGACGTTGCCCATCACGCCGGTTGGCATGCTGGCCACGGTCGACTCCGACGACGTGCTCACCAGCATCGCCATCTTCGTGCTCAAGGCCGGCGACCAGCTCGGCGGCAGCATCGTGTCGGTGCCGGTCTCGTCGGATTCCACCGCGGGTGGTGGCGAAGACCGCGTTCCGCTCACACAGGTGTACGCAGAAGGCGGCGCCGAAGCCCTGGTGTTGGGTGTGGAGAGCGTGCTGTCCATCACCATCGACGTCAGTTCCGTTGCATCGGCGGCCGACGCGGAGGGGTTGTTGAACCCCGTGTCGCCGGTGGCGGCACAGTTGCCCACCGATGTGCTGGGCACGTCGAGTGCCGGCACCGTCACCTTGTTCGACGCCGGTGAGCACGACCTTTCCGCAGCGGAGACCGCCGAGTTGCTCACCGCCACGGCCGACGGCCAGCGCGACGCCGACCGCCGAGGCAACATCGAGGCATTGTGGTCGGGCGTTGCAGCTGCGGTGGGTGCTGGCCGCACCACCGCCGACGCTGCCGTCGATGGTGTGGCGTCCATCGCGTCGCTCGGCGACCTGATGAATCGGCTCTTCGCAGCGCCGGTCGAGGCGCGCGGCCTGCCGGCGGCACCGCTTCCTGCGGCCGACAACCCTGGCGACAAGGACGTGGAAGAGCTCATTCGCTACGAGGCCATCTTCGTGCTGGCCTCCGTTGCGCCCGCTTCGATGTCGGCGCCCACCACTGGGCTGATGTTCCGCATCGAGGCGCCGCCCGGTTACGAGGAGCGCGTCAAGTTCGCCGTTGCCGCAATTCTGGTGCTGGGCGCCAACGTGATCTCTGTGTACCTCGGTGGCGAGGTGCACGAAGCCACTCGCTACTACATCGACGACCCGCGCCTGGTGGAAGAAGCCGAGAGCAACAACGCCTTGTTCGGCGACACCGAAACCCTCACCCCCGAGCTGCCCATCGAAGGCATCGACGTCATCTTGCAGCTGGGTACCGACTTCCTCACCGGTGAGGGCGACGAACTGCCCACCACCACCACCTCGACAACGGAGCCCACATGACCCAGACAGCCGCCGAGGCTGCCCTCGAACTCGCGAAGGTCGCCGCCAGGGCCGCCGACGACAAGAAGGCAGAGCACACCCTGGTGCTCGCCGTGGGCGACGTGCTTGCCATCACCGACTACTTCGTCATCGCCAGCGCCGGCAACCGACGCCTGGTGAAGGCCGTGGTCGACGCGGTGGAGGACGCGGTGCGCGAGCAACTGGGACGCAACCCGATTCGCTCCGAGGGCATGAGCGAGCAGCAGTGGGTGCTGCTCGACTACGGCGACGTGGTGGTGCACATCTTCGCCGAGGAGATCCGCATGTACTACGAGATCGAGCGGCTCTACCGCGACGTACCCAAGATCGAATGGGCCGACTGAGGTCTGCTCCTGGGCAGGCTTGCGATAGAAAGTCCTGGTCAGCAGGTATCTCGTGCGCATGTGATCGCCGTCACCGATGATCGTGCTGTCGGTATCGCTATCGTTGATAGCCCTATGGCAATGACTCTGTCCGGCCCGTTCGATACGGCCCAGCTCCCCCGAATCGCATCCGATCCCGTCACCGTCACGGTGGCGCGCACGGTTGCGCCGGGCTTCGAGGCGCAGTACGTGCAGTGGACCGAGGACGTGGTGGCCATGCTGCGCAAGTTCCACGGCTGCCTCGGCGCCGGCGTGCTGCACCCCGGGCCCGATGGTGGCGAGCACCAGATCATCTTCCGCTTCGTCGACGGCCTGCACCTGCGCGAGTGGGAGCGTTCGCCGCAGCGGGCGGCGCTGATGGCCAGGGCGGCCGGTTTCGTCGACAACGAGCGCGTGCAGCGCACGGTGGGTGTCGACAACTGGTTCGAGCTCTCCCAGCGGGCCGAGACCAAGCGCCCCATCTGGGGTCGCATCGCCACCGACGTCGCCTGGGTGTACCCGGTGGCCATCGTCATCTCGCTGGTGGTTGCGCCGCGAATCGCAGAGCTGCCGTTCGCCATCAGGGTCACCATCTCCACGCTGCTCATCACCGCCGTGATGCGTTTGGCCGTCGGCCCGCTGCGTTCGCGGCTGCGTGCACGCCGAACTCTGTGATCGTTCTGCTGTTCACGTTTTGAGACACCGCGGAGCGCTGGTATCGTCCTGCACTCGTTCGGGGCTGTAGCTCAGTTGGTAGAGCACTTCCATGGCATGGAAGGGGTCTGGGGTTCGATTCCCCACAGCTCCACGAACAACCCCAGGCCATTGGTCTGGGGTTGTGGCGCGCCTGGGGCCAGCACGGGGAAGCGAGGAGTGCGCTCGTTCGTGTACCCCCTGGGGTTGTCGGGGAGCGAAACGGGCGAGCGGAGTCGGGACGGTCCGACCCTCAGGGGAAACTCCCACGCCCATGGGGTGAAAGATTCCGACCGCAGGCTCGACGCGTGCTGACTGCTCGTCGTCGACGAAGCTGCTTCCCTTGCGTCGCTGCAGAGTCGTTGGTTGTGTCACGGCGGGCACGGAACGGCTGGCGGGCCGGGAGCACGATGAGGACATCAAGCACGCCCGCAGCGGGCACCGACCAGGAGGACTGCCATGAACGAGGACACCAACAACATCGAGATCGAAGACGCCGAGGGCCACGCTGCCAAGTTCCGTCCGGAGGCGTCGAAGGTGGAGGACACCGACACCGAGGGCCACGCAATGAAGCCACGTGGCATGGAGGATGCGGACACCGAGGGCCACGCGATGAAGTTCCGTCCGGAGGCGTCGAAGGTGGAGGACACCGACACCGAGGGTCACATGCCGCGGATCAAGGTGCCGGGGGGGGTCAAGCGACTGCCGGCCCAGTAGTGCGGCGGACCTTGCTTGCTGGAATGCGGGATCCCGCTCATGTTCTTCCTCGCAAGGACCCGTGGTGCGTCTACCGGAGAGGGAGCAGTCTTCGCGCTGCTACCGCGGCGTGTGCCGCGGTAGTGGCTGGGTTCGGTTGAGTTGCGACGAGCCTGCGCGGGTCTATCCGGACGACGACGGTTGTGCGGGTCGCGTGGGTGGTGCGCCGCGGGGTTTGGTGTGGCGGTGTTGGCCGTGGTGCCAGGTGAAGTGGGCGGTGCCGTTGGGCTCGAGCTTCACGATCAGTCGTTGTTGGTGCACGTAGTGGTGATGCCTGGAGCACAACAGCAGAAGGTTGCGGTAGTCCGTAGCCCCGCCGTGTTGCCAGTGATGGATGTGGTGGGCGTCGGTGAACCTGACGGGCCGGTTGCAGCCGGGGAAACGACACCCGCCGTCGCGGGCAGCGACCTTGCGAAACAGGCTGCGGGGCACGCTGTAGGTGCTGACCCCGAACTTCGCCGGGTTGGTGTCGGCCTCGCGCAGGATCACATGGATGCGGCAGTCGCACAGGTAGGTGGCGGTGCAGGCCGGGCTCATGGGTTGTTGGGTGTCGTCGTTGACACCCCCGGGCAGGTTGGTGGTCACGGTGGAGACGTCGGCCGACAACGACACCGACGGCAGGTGGCGGGGGTGCCGTCACCGGTGTGGTTCTTGTTGAAGAACGCGGCGATGTCGTACAAGGCGTCGCCTTGTCGTTCGGCCAGTGACCGTGTTTCGTCGTCACGGTCGTGGGTGATCGCGTTGTTGATCGCTTTCTCGAACTCGGTCGCCGCTGCGTCGTGGAGGTTGAGGGTGCCGTGCAGTTCGTTGTCCAACGTGCGGCCGAACATCAATTCACACACCGGCTCCAACCCAGGTGCCGCATCATCGTCGGCAACGGCGTCGGCGCAGGTGCGCCAGTGATCGACGAGCTTGCCAGTGACGGTGATGTCTGCAGTCGCGAGCAGCTCCACCAGTTCGGTTTGGTGTGCGGCGAGTGCGGTCGCGTACTTGTGTCGGTTGAGCCGGCGGGCGATGTCGATCTGTGACCCCGACAGCGTGCCCGCGACTGCGGCTTGGGCGAAGGCGGGGTAGGTGTCGAGGAAGCGGCCGTTGGATACGAGTTCGCCGGCGCGTTGGGTGGTCATGCGGGCGTGTTCGCGCAGCCAGGCGTTGATCGACACCGCGCCACCGGTTGCGTAGTCGCCGGAGGTTTCCAGGCGGCGGACAGCCAGGGCTAGGAGGGCTGATCGACGGTCGATGTCGGCGACGGCTGCGAGCACCTCAGCAGGGCTGAGGAGGATCTCAGTCATGTGGTCGTCGAGCACAGTCATGTTCCATACAGTACGTGTGTTCGTACGAGAAACCAAACCCGAAACCCCATGTTCCGTATGCCTTTCAGCGATACGAAGCGCGCGACCATCACCGCTGCCGATACCCCGGGTGGGCGGTGCCACCGGCCGGCGCGCAATGAGACCGATGGTACGATCGCCGACCTGTCCCCTCAATACGGTCGGCACAGGCGGCCCTCCGGCCGAGCGCCCGGCCGGGCTCGATGCGGTCGCGCGATCGCTGTCCACACCTCCGAAAGGCACACGATGACCGAGCTCGCCGCCGCCTTCGCCCGCATCCCGTTCCTCGCCGGTTTCGACCCCACCGCAGCCAGTCGGCTCGCGGGGCTCACCAACGTCAACTACCTGGTCGACACCGGCACCGAGCGCCTCGTGCTGCGCATTCCCGGCGCGGGCACCAGCGAGTACATCGATCGCACTGCGGAGGAGGTGGCGGCACGTTCCGCGGCCGCTGCCGGCGTGAACGCGGAAGTCCTCTTCTTCGACAGCGCCGATGGGCTGATGGTCACCCGTTTCGTCGACGGTGCGGCCACGATGAATCCGGATCGCTTCCGCGACCTCGACGCTGTCGCTCGCGCCGGCCTCGCGTTCCGGCAGCTCCACACCGCTGCCGCACCGTTCGCCGTCGACTTCCACCTGTTCGGGATGATCGACGACTACAAGCGCCTGCTGGCCGAGAAGGGCGCGGCGCTGCCTGATGGATACGCGGCTGCCGAGGCCGCCGCCGACGCCACGCGCCAGGCGCTGGAGGCGACGGCCAGGCCGCTGGTGCCCAGCCATTGCGACCCGCTGTGCGAGAACTTCCTCGACACCGGCCGGCGAATGGTGGTCATCGACTACGAGTACGGCGGCAACAACGACCCGATGTGGGATCTTGGCGACCTCAGCGTGGAAGGGCTGTTCGGCCCCGAGCAGGACGCGGCGCTGCTGCGGGCCTACTTCGGCGGTGACCCGCCGGCCAACGAGGTGGGGCGGATGGTGGCGTACAAGGCGATGTGCGACCTGCTGTGGACGCTGTGGGGTGTGCTGCAGCACGCCAACGGCAACCCCGCCGACGACTTCTGGGCCTACGCAGTGGGTCGCTTCGAGCGCTGCCGGGCACTGATGAGCTCGGCCGACTACCAAGTGCATCTGGCCAGCATCGGCGCCTGACCGTCAGCGGCTCACCGGCACCGCTTGATCCGGCGACTCACCGCCGACGACTCACCGCCGACGACTCGCCGGCAATGCCGATCACGACGGTTGTGCCGATCACGACGGTTGTGCCGATCACGACGGCGGGGCTCACGATGGCGCGACGTCGCCGTGCTGCGACCGGCGCGCCAACGCTTGCATTGCGCCCAGCAACCGGGCCTCGCACACCTTCATGCGTGCCACCGCCGGCGCCAGCAACGCCGAGGTCTCGGCCTCGTGGCCCGGTATCGCCTCGGTGTGCAACGCGGGCACGATGCTGGAGTAGCCGACCTCGGCCAGGTCGGTGTGCAGGCGCTGCACCAGCGGGTCGTGCGCGTGCTCGTCGAACAGCAGCGTCAGCGACGCAGCGCTGGCCGCACAGCTGGCGCGAGCAAACTCGAGGTTCGACCAGAACGTGTCGGCCGCATCGACCGCCGTCGATCGCTGACGGAGCACGAACGCGCGCATGAACCAGCGGGCGTTGGAGGCCGAGGACGGCTTCACCGCCAGGTCGCCGGCGGACTTGTTGCCCCCGATGAGGCTGTGCGCCAGCTCGAATCCGCGCCTTTCACCGACCTCGGGTTCGCCAACGTCGATAACCACCGCGCGCTCCGTGATGGCCTCCCCGAAGTCGTCCTCGCCATGAGCAAGACTCCGCGCCAGGTCGCCCGCATCGCCCAGGAGGTCTTCGCCCGCGCCGAGCGCGTCCTCGTCACCCGCGTCGAACCAGACCACCTGGCCGCGCTTCGTGCCGCAATTCCGGGCATCCAGGACAACGAGGACGCGCGCCTCGCCTGGTGCGATCCCTCACCCCGCCCCCGTTTGGGCAACGTTGCCATCGTCTCCGCTGGCACCTCGGATATCCCCGTCGCGGAGGAAGCGGCGATCACCGCCGAAATGATGGGCGCCCGCGTCCAGCGCCACTTCGATGTCGGCGTCGCTGGCCTCCACCGCCTGGCCGGCCGCATGGACGCCCTGCGGGAGGCCAACGCCCTCGTCGTGGTCGCGGGCATGGAA
>ERZ1026796.2604-NODE-2604-length-10151-cov-4.151038_pt1 | contig 10151 bp, 12 predicted proteins | sample MGYA00520874_ERZ1026796 | MGnify/ENA primary metagenome ERZ1026796 (study PRJEB33270, sample SAMEA104284474) | anaerobic digester metagenome | biome: Anaerobic digester microbiome; feature: mesophilic sludge digester; material: Anaerobic digester biomass...
AGGCGCACCTTTCAGCACGCCTCTTTTCGGGGTGTCAACGAAAATCGTTGACGTTGTTAATTTCTGTATGTTCATCAAAGCATATTCCTGTGAGCATTTCAAGAGTCAATTTCGCCTGTGCTTCAATTAAAATGTGCATGTGATCGCATCGATTGCAATTCGTTTTGTGGCAGAGATATTAGCATAATCTTCCTTCTCGCTGATTAGCTCTGCATTAAAAATTGCCATATCAAGACAACTTTCGATTGCTTGCCTTAATTTATTTTGTAAAAGCTCAACTGGCGCGGCGTCAAGTTCTGCTACATGAACGCCGTGCCTCTGGATAAACTTTTCATAATTGCGTGAGCTTTGTTTAGCTTCCATATTACAAGGAATGTTATGCTCTCTAATATCGTTAGCAGTTAAAGCAACCTTATGCGCCATGACATTAGCCAGATTAAAATCATCTCTCAATGAACGCGGAAAGCTGGCCGCTATCTCTTCGCCGTCCGGATCAAAATCACTTAATATCAAAAGAATGAGTTTTGACTTTCCAGAATTTTTAAAACGCTTAACCATTTCCCAGCGCGGAGTTAAGCTAGAATAGCCGCGCCCTGTCGTGCATGGTATGCAATACTCAAAAGCAACTTTCACAATGTGTTTTTTGATTGCGTTTTTCTCGACGAGTATCTCAATATGATTTTCTTGCCCGCGCAATAAATCACGGTAATAATATTTTAAAAATCCTTCCGATTGTTCTTTTACAAAATCGGCGGCGTTTTGGTATGTGGTTAAACAGCTGATTGGCCGTGTTTCATCTGTTATTGACTCCATAGGAATATCACCGGTCAAGCGCGCCCTGATCAATAAGTTTGTTAATTTTTTGTAGCTCTCCAGATCGTTCCTATAAACTGAATTAGGCTTTTTATCATGCGTCAACGGCGGATAGTTTAAAAGCAGATAATGAACACGCCGCACGGTCAACGGCCAGTAGCTCCGCTCTGAATTAATCGCTAGCATTGCCGCGTTGAGAAAATGCGTTGTCGTTATTTTTGCCCTTGTTTTTCTTTTACCTAATGAAACATTATTTTCTATTTTTATGCTGTCGCGCTTCTCTCGTTCCTGCATCAAGTTTTGATAGGCAATGTCCGGATCAACTTCTTGTAGTGCTTCGCGCAATCGCTCTGTATAGCTTTTGTCCCTCTGCTTGTTATACCGCGCCAAAACATCAAGGCGTCCGTTTTTATCCAGATCACTCCAGATAATGTTTTCCACTATGCAAGGAATTTCTGAAAGCCCCAGCCACTCCGCAACGGCATAACGCCTGTGGCCTGAAAGGACAACTCCGTCCCTTGAAATATGCAAAGGTTCTTCAATGCCGTTTTTCTTAATGTCAAAATAAAGCTCCCGATCATCTTCGTTGTTGTTAGGCGCGAACGGCTCATAAATGAGGCCGTTCTCTCGCGCTGGCTGTAACTCACCAACTAGAAAATAAGACAAGTCTTGTTTTTTATGTTTTGCGTTCATAGCCTTTTAACTCTGAAGCAATTTTTTTTCTGCGCCTTTGCCTCGTGTGATTATAACGTCCTTGACTTGTGGAGCTACTTCAAAAACAATCTGCAAAGGTAAAGCCCCGTCAAGTGTCAATCGATCATTAAAAATGCCAAGATGTCGGCCTAGAAGTTCAAGAGATTTAACTTTATCGTAAAGCTCAAGTTCTAAAACTGCCGTTTGATGAATGACCGTGCCATCGGAGCTTTGAGCAGTCCTGACGGTTTGTTTTATTTTTTTAACGCAACGAGTTTGCTCTTTTTTCAATTCATTAAAAGGACGCTGTTCAATAACGCCGCCTTCTTTAACAATGACAAAATCGGCAATGTCGCTGAACGCAATCGCCTTAAGCTCGTTGACCGTCAAATCTTGACTTATTTGCACGCGATCAACTCTATCTTTTTGAGCTTCTTCAATCAACGCCCTAATGTCCGGACGCGCTAAAAGCTGGCTGGATTGTTCTTGCGCTGTGGCTTCGCTATATCCGGCGCGAATTGCCGCTTGCGTGCCGTTAAGGTCAATTAAATATTCGTCAACGAATTGACGCATTTTATCCGTAATTTCAAATTCTGATTTTTCTATATCCATTGTTGTTTTCTCCTTTAAACTTATTAAAACTTATTGTTTTTGTTTTTAGAGGAAGGCAAAGACTTTGCCCGTTGAAGCAAAGCCTCTGCCCGGTTCACGGGTTTACCACGTCCGCAAACCTAACGCACACTGGCTAAATGTGCGCCGCCATGAAATTATTTTATGCCATAGCCTTTTTTAATTTGTCGCTTGCCGCGTCTGCTTGCTCTGCCAATCGGTTTATTGATTTAGAAGTCAAGCCTTGCACGTTTGCGGCAATCCTGTTTAATTGCATGTCGCATAATTCGTCGGCGTGTTTTAAAATACCTTTCAGTTTCATTTCACTTTGAGCATTTTTCAGTGCCGCGCTTTGCCGGTATTGTCTATGCTGACCTTGTGTCAGTCCACTTAAAAATGAGTGGCCGGAAAAAACACTTCCCATAACCGTTGTGTCGTTACCTTCAATGGCCGTATGCAAACAGGCCAGGCGTTCCTGTTTAGACATAGCCTTTAGAGCTTGACGGACTTCAGTCGCTTGAAATGGCTTTTCGTTTGCGTCAACTATTCCCAAAAGTGCGTCGATTACGTGGTTCATTTCAATATCGCGCTGTTTAAGGTGATCTTTCGCGCTCATCAATTCCGCTTCGCATTTTTTCCAAAGCTCCCCGGCTTTTTTCTCAACGGCCATTCTATGATCTGTCGCGCTAGATTTCGGATTAGGCGTCCTGACGAATTCGTCGAACGCTTCATAAATTCGTCCTGTCTGCATAAGCGCGCTCTCACAATGAAGCAATGCCTGATCCTTTTCGCCAAAGCTCCCGGCTGACCGTTTTAACTCCTCAAAAATTGTTTTTGCGCTAGCTGATTTCATCGGTTTCATAATTATTTCCCCTTTCGTGTGTAAGTTTTTATTTTCATTAATAAATATCCTTTTTTCATTGTTTTATTTGTATATACTATCTGATTTCAAGTCAGTAAGTATTTATAAAAATACCTGTTTATTTCGCTTTATATTCAATGTCTTATGTCCTTTTTGCTTTTCTCATTAATCCGCTTTGCTAACTTATTGCTAACTTTTTGCTTTTCCGCGCTCACTGTTTGATCACTGTTTTTGCGCTTAACAGTGACCTTAAAAAGACAATTACACTGGATCAAATTACCGCCGTTTTTTGCCGGACAATTATCTGTATGCACTATGTTTAAAGAGTAAGTTCCTTTTTGACCTCTGGCTGTGTTTGCGATCTTCCTAAGTTTCGCGTCGAGGCTCATTTTATTTTCCTTTAAAGGCATGAGCTAAGTTCCTTTTCTAGGCCTTGCCAGTTTTTCGTTTCCACGTATTATAAATACGTGGAAAACTGAAAACTAAAACTGTGCAAATGGCTTTCAGTTTTTTAGTAGTGTTTTTAAGCACTGGAAAACTGGAAAACTGGAGCGTATTATTTAATTTATTCAATAAGATATAGTTTTGCATTATGTGCGGCTTCCTTCACTTTTAAACGGTTTTTTTGCTCTAAACTTGATACTACAAGCCGGATTCTGTTTTTCGATGCCTGTAAAACTGATTTTGCACTGGTTAAAAGATTTTTTTGGTTAATAAGCGGCGTTTCGGTTACAATATCTAGAATCACTTTTTCAATGGCTTTGTCTGAAGTAGTGTCCTGGAATTCTAATGCTTCAAACCAGGCTTCATAAAGGTCGTTAGTCCCTTCTTTATGCGTAAAGCAAAATTCCGCCGCGAATGGTTCGACATCAATGTCCCGGCTTTTTGTGGATTTGATTTTAATAAAATTACTGTCGCGGTCACGTTCAACAAGCAAACAAAGATCAACTGCGGCTTCAATACCAGTATGACCGAGCAGGGTTTCACCGGCTCTTTTAGCCTGGCCTTTTCTTTGATGATGAATTAAGACAATCGCCGCGCCTGTGGCTTCCGCTAATCTGCGTAAATTTTGCATTAAAGGAATCATGCCGTCGCTATTTAGATCAATGCCCGGTGAAATTAGGCCTAAATTGTCAACGAATAAAGATTTAATGCCAAGCGCAAGCATTATTGATAGTAGCTCTGAAATGTCTTTTTCTTTACCAGCATTAAATGGCTTCATTGACATATAATAAAAGGGTGCTTCAACAAAAACTTGCGCTTTTCGGCCTATCGCTTCAAATCGTTCGTGTGTTCTACGCTTGCCATTATCAAGATCAATCCACATGACCGGTGCTTGTTTTACTTTTCGGCCTAGCCAGTCAGTTCCACCGGCAACGTGAACAGCACAATCGCCAAGCAAAAATGATTTGAGCATTCCCGGATTACTAAAAACGATATTTAAGCTTGGATTTGAGAAAAGGCCGTCAACCGTGTATGTTAGTGGTTCACGGTATTGATACGCGTCGCGTAAAGTAAATAAAAATTCTTTCCACGGTGCGTCTGTTTGTTTTTTTGCCGTATCTTGTGGCATATATTCAACAAGCCCGGCTGAATGATTTTCAAGCGCAGAGATGAGTTTGTGCGGTTCGCTCATGGTTTTCCCCTTTAAAAATTAAAAATGTAGTTTCCTGATCGTTTTCCAATAGACAATCAAGTTTATGATTAATCGGCTCTAGCTCCGCGATTTGCTCCGCAAAGAAAAAGGCGACTGACTCGCTCCGGTTCGGAAAATTCTGAAAGCTCCGTTTTGCTTTTTCTAGCAGTAAGGCGCGATCACAAAGACGGAAATAATAATCGCGTTTCCAGGTCTTGAAAGCTTTGAGAAGTTTTTTCCGTCGCTCAATTTCCGGGTTCGGTTTCGGCGGTGCGCCTGATTTCATTCCTAAGTGCTTCAGCGCGTCCTTAAAAGATAGGCCGTGATACTTCACAACAAAGTCCAAAACGTCACCGTGTGCGCCACAACCGAAGCAATGAAATATCTGCTTTTCAGAATTGACTAAAAAGGACGGTGTTTTTTCATCATGAAACGGACAAAGGCCTTTGAAGTTTTTTCCAAGCTTCTTTAATTGCAAACCTTCACGCCCTATTATGAAAACGATGTCCGGCTTGCCAAGCATTAGCGTTTGCCTTTTTGACCGCGAACGACCTTAATTTCGCCACCCCTCGCGAACCGTTCAAGCTCGTCGCGGAAATAAATTACCCGCCCGCCAATTTTATGAAACGGTAATCCGAATTTTTGACTTCGCCAATTTTGGAGCGTTCCCGGGGACACTGTTAAGAATTCCGCCGCGTCACGTGTGTTCAGTATTTTCTTATCCATTTTTTTTAGCCTTTCCGTCTGGCACAAAAAAAGGCCAGACAATTAGAGATTGTTTAAACTCGTCACTTCTTGCCTGGCCGATATCTATCAAACCAGTTTTATGCGCTATTCCCAAACCGCCGAAGGTTTCTACCACCTCTAAAAGAGTGCGGTCAGTTCGTCGCGCGCAAATTTCTTGGTAAATCTTTTTTTCGTTTGTTAAAGAACATCTAGCTTGAATTAATAATAATTGCTTAGAGGTTTTTTGTCAAGTATTGGATTAAAATTTATTAACTACAAGTAGAACATTAATAAATCTAAATACTTTTAATGTTATTTATTTTTTCAATTTTATTTCCATTAGTGAAATTATTTTCCAATAACACCGCCGCTCGTCGTTTGTGATCTGGTATTAAATGAGCATATCTTTCAGTCATGGCCGTTGTTTTGTGACCTAATAAATCGCGTATTGTAATTAAGCTTTCACCTTGCATGGCTAACCATGAAGCGAATGTATGCCGTAACGAATGAAAAGTTACCATTTCCCGGTCATCAATTACATTTTTATTAAATCCTAGTTTTTTAATTATCTTAGGAAAGCTCTGTGATATGGAAACAATCTTTTTTCCGTTCCTGTCAGGAAATACAAAATTTTCCGGCGCTTCCGGCTTTCGTTTTAAAAGCATTTCCCTAACTGTTTTTGTCATGTATGCGTGACGTGTTTTTTTATTTTTGGCGTCAACAATACGGATAATGTTGTTTTGAAAGTCAAGGTCATTGCCCTTAAGCTTGAATATTTCCCCGGCTCTCATGCCAGTATGAAGCGATAAAAGCGCCATATCGTGCAAATCTGGCCGTGTCATTTCAGATAATGCTTTTAATAGCCTTTCCGCCTCTTCTCTTGTTAAAAAGCGCGTCCGTTCGTTCTGAATAGTCGGCATTTTGACGCCTTTAACAGGATTGCCGCCCTGATACATTCCCCAGATTAAAGCCTTGTTAAAAACTTGCCTTATTAAAACCAAACAATGTTTTACCGTTGCCTGTGAATAGCCTTTTTTTAATAAAGCGGTTTTCAGGCGTTCAAGATCAAAAGGGCTAATTTCATTCATGCGCTTTTCTGATAAAGCCTTCTCAATGCAGTTTTTAAAAAGCGAAATATCATCGCGCGCGCCTCTGGCCTTGTTTGTTTCCGCCCACTCAATATATTTTTCCCATACTGTTTTAAAGAGTGGAGTCTGCTTTTTCTTTTGCGGTAAGTCCTGACCGTGCCTGATAGCGCGTAACCGTTCACTGCGAACATTATCCGCAAGTTTTTCGGAATAACCTTCACTTAACCAGCCCACCTTTTCCCATATCAGTTTTGGTTTTTCTTCGCGGTTGTCGCGATAAGCAATATCAAAACAAATATCAGGCTTGCTCTTGAAAAGCCGTCCGGTGGCTTCTCTGCGATAGACGCCTATAAATTTTGTTTTTTCTCTTTTGGCCATTTTGTTAACCTCTTTTTTAAAACTTTTTATTAGTTAGTAAGTCTTGCCGTGCTAACATATAGCTAACATGATGCGTGAAACGGCGTGAAAGTGGATTAACATCAATGCTAGCCTTTGGTCATGTAAGTATGATAAATATTAAAGGAAATTAAGTCAAGTGAAAAATAATTAATTTATTGAAATACTGTATAAAACTGACTCTTAATCAGTAGGTTGTCGGTTCGATCCCGACAGGGCTCACGTAATTTCAAGGGGTTACGCAGTTTGTCGCTGACCACTTTTTTCTATTTTTTGGACTAAATTGGACAAAAGAGCGTTGTCTGTCTCTTAATGTAAGTGTCGGGAAAGAATGAAGTTAATATATTTGTTTTTTTCAGAGGTTTGCTCTGTTGATTAATCGCTTTCGCGCAATGTCCAAATTAACTGCCGAAACCGTCAAGAGTTTCTTGACAGTCAGGGCGGCTTTTCCTATAATTTTGTTGCCGGAAGTTTAAAAGCGTCAATTTAGCGCTGTTTTTTAGGGATTTATTCCAGTCATTTGGAATAAATCTCGACAGAGACTTTAAAATCATGAAAAAAAAATATGATAACCGTGCCGCAGGATTTACGTCATTTGAAATAATTGCCGCAATACTGGTTATTGCCATTATCGGCGGCATTGCCATAGCCCGCCTTACTTCTCCTTCCGATTATACTGTTGCCGCGGAAGCGGAAATAGTGAAGTCAAACATCCGTTATACCCAGTTCCGGGCGCTATCTGACGCGGACACCTCTTTCGGCGTCAATGGCGCTACCTGGGGGATAGCGTTTTCCGCGAATTCCTATACGCTGCAGCGCAACGGCAGCACCGCGACAATTAATTTTCCGGGAGATGACTCGGCCACGCGCAATCTTCCCGCGGGAATTACGGTGAGCGCTTCCGCGTCGCCTCTGACCTTTGACGTTTGGGGAAGCCCCGGCGCAAGCAACATTACCGTTACTGTTACCGACGGGGTGTCTCCGCAGACTGTTGTTGTCACGCAAAATACGGGGTTCATTCCATGAGACGAGCAAAAAACAACCGCGATAAAGGATTTACTCTGGTCGAAATCATTATCGCCATAGTGGTGGCGGCGATTCTGGCCGCGATGGTGTTTTCTTATTCCGGCACGACGCTTACCCAAAGCGTCCAACCGCTAAACCAGGCGGCAAAAACCATGGCACTGCAGAAGGTTATGGAAAATATATTTACCGATTATAATTCAAACTACAAAGCGGATTTGGCCGGCATTCAGACAAAAATCGGCGCGGAAGGAACGGTGTGCAGCGCGGAAACACCTTGTATCTACGGCCAAGGCTATACGGTGGTAGACAATCACTTTATAAAGTTTGTCGGCAACTCGGAGGCGCCGCTTGCCGCAGGCGATCCGCAGAACACGCTGAAAGTGACGGTTAAAAATGATCTGGACGAAACACTATCCATATTACTTACACTTATCGTCACGCAATAAGGGGATTATGAAACGCGTAATGTTGAATAAAAAGGGGTTTACCTTAATAGAAATCGTCGTTGTGCTTCTTCTGGTCGGTCTGGTGACGGCGGTAGTCGGCCTTTCTGTGGTGAAGATGGTCAACAACTTTTTTTTCGCCAGAACCAACGCCGATACTTTGCTCAAGGGGCAGATTGCCATGGCACGGATGGTCAAGGAACTCAACAATGTCAGAATAGTCAGCGCCGCCAGCGCCACGTCTATCACGTTTACTTCCTATCGGGACGCGAATACCCGTACGATATCGTGGGGAGGAAGCGGGACAAATCTTCTTTTAAATGGCGATACGCTTACCGATGATGTCGATGATTTTTCGCTTGCCTATTACGACACCTTTGACGGCGCCGCCCAAACAACATGGGCTGATACGCGGCGGATGATAGAAATCACGCTGAGCGTAAAGGGCGCGGAAAACACAATATCGACTTTTAATGCCCGGGTGGCCCCTTCATTCGATGTGTTGCCCCCGCCGGAAGGAACATAATTTCTATGAAAGAAACGATGATGCTGGCGATAAGAGTTTCGTTGTCCGGTAAAAACACGGGCCAGGCGCGGAAAAATAATCAAACCGGCGCCGCGATTGTGGCGATAATTGTTGCCGTGGTCATTGCCGCCATTTTGGGCGCGGGAATGCTGTATCTGGTTACGTCGTCTTCAATTTCAGGGGCGTTTATCGGCAACAGAGAAAAGGCTTTCTACATGGCGCAGGCGGGCAGAAATTACGCCACGATGGTAATAAATAACGCGAATGTTGCCGGCACTCCGGAGGTCATCGAAGCGCTTAACGGCCAGACCTTTGTTTTGGCCGACGGCAGTAAGTTCTACATCCGCACGGATATGAACGATGTCGGAGATACCTTTGCGGAATCAACGGGGATTGTTAATGAGGGAACCCCTCTGGAGGCGAGGCAGAAAATCGCGTTTACCGTGGAGAGCATAAAATTCAGTCAGGAGGTTTTTGCCGTCAGCAGCATTCAGGTTTCGGCTAGGTCAAAAATTGACAGTTACGATTCCCGAATCGGGCCCTATGACCCGGCGACGTTCACGAAAAAAGCGATTGTCCGCACCAACGCGATAACTGCGGGGGCGATTACGGTGATTAGCAGAGGCTATATTTATGGTGAAGCTATATGCGGCGCCGGCGGCAATCCTGCGGTTGCCATTGTCGCGCCTACCGGGTCTATTGACCCTGGGCCGAGAACCGCGGCCACCACGAATGTGGTATATACCCCTGTTGTAATGCCCACGGGCGGCGAGACAATAGTTATTCCTAACGCTACACAGCCGTTGGGAGAAACCGGCCAAACAAGAATTTATAGAACTGGGACTATAAATTTTACTAAAAGCCCTTCTAAAACACTTACAATTAAAGGCAATGTTACGCTTAAAGTAGAAACTGCACTGGGAGACGGAAACGTAACTTTGGATAATTCAAAGATTGAAATAGAAAACGGCGGAAAGTTGGATTTCTTTATAGAAAGAACGCTTACCGTTCGAGGGAGTTCTACTATTAACCCGCCACCATCACCCGCGACAGCTGTAAGGATTCTGGGCGTTGATACTACCGTGCTTAATTTTTCTGCGGGTATAGTCTATGGCGGAATATACGCACCCGCGGCTGATTTTTTGCTTGCTAAAGAATCACAGATTTACGGGACTGTTGTCGCTGATACGATATCAATGTCTGGTTCCAAGAGTGGATGTGGTATCCATGTCGATAAGGCTTTTTCCGGAAGCGGCGGGGGTACAGGTGAAGGGAATGTTGTGTATTAGCCGCGCCGGGCAAAACGCGCGCGGTTAATCCGCTCTTTGTTTTT
>ERZ1026796.2605-NODE-2605-length-10150-cov-4.380625_pt1 | contig 10150 bp, 9 predicted proteins | sample MGYA00520874_ERZ1026796 | MGnify/ENA primary metagenome ERZ1026796 (study PRJEB33270, sample SAMEA104284474) | anaerobic digester metagenome | biome: Anaerobic digester microbiome; feature: mesophilic sludge digester; material: Anaerobic digester biomass | place...
GCTCGCGGTGGCGGCGTAGCGCGCGATTTTGCCCCCTGCGGCGGCGCCGCCGCAGGGGGCAAGCCAAGAAACACCTTGAGTGGAAACCATGACGACCAATTTGCTGAACTTGACGGACACAACTTTTGGGCGGTCAGGCCCGCCCAGATTCCACTGGAACTTTATTCGAGGAGGGCTGCCCGGGGCTACTTTCTAAATTACCATCCCCTGCTGAAGGCTTTTTCCCGATTAGACACTTCCGGAAGGGCGGCAGGGTTTGGGCAAGGGCCGGTTGCCTTCAGAACTTGTGCGCCCCGTGCGCCCCGAGCAAAAACTCGACTTGCAGCCAGACGGAGTGTTCGGTGCCGAATAAGTTTCCCCGGTCATAGTTATACTGCAGCCGGATTTTGGAAAACTCGCTGGAATAGAAGGTCAGGCCCGGCGAGAGGCGCGTGCGTTCACCCCGGAAAACGTCCTGGGAATCCCCGGCGCCGCGGTTGCCCGTGGCGTATTCGCCGCGCAAGCCTGCAACCCAGCGCGGTTTGAAGCCCCACAGCACCTGTGAGTAAAAGCCCCAATCATGCAGCGTCTCGGCGGGGAGAGCCGGGGCGGGGTCGGCGCCGGCCGCGTAGCGTTGGTAGAGCGCTTCCGTCTGCCAGGAGACAAAGGGAAAGCCCGCCGGGGCCCCGGCGGCCTTCCATTTCCAATAGAGGTCCAGGCCGTAGATTTGCGTGCGGAGGCCGGCGCCGGTCGCATTGGGCCCAAAAGCGGCGGAGAGCCCGGCCGCCAGCGTCTGCTGTTCCGTGAGATCGAATGACGATGCCAGCCGGGGGACGTATAGCAGGTCGCCCGGGCCGCGCAGGTTTTGTTTGAAGGACGCGCGGCCATGGGGATCCTCAGGGTTGCGGAAGCTGAAGGCGGTTTCCCCCTGCGGATTGAAGACGCCCAGCATCGCCTCGGTGAAAAAGGGCGTGGGCGCGGACCAGGAAACCTGGGCGCCGACGTTGCGCAACCCTTCCGGGCCGAAAGCGCGCGTCAGGATGACCGGGCTGTCCACAAATGCCCATTCGTGCGCATGTTGCGGGTTTTGGCGGCCAAAACCGGCGTAGAATTGGCCCGCTTTGGCTTGCAGCCCGGCCGGCAAGGAGATGGTTTGCAGATAGGCTTCTTCCAGGTCAACGTGGGTTTCATTTTCACCGTCGAGGCTCAGGCAAATGTTGACGAAGCCTTCGAAGTAAGGGTCCACCACCCCGTCAAAGGCGATGTCGGCAGCGGACAGCGAAAAGCCGCGCTGGTTGGGGTCGTGATGTCCCAGTTGGAGGCAGTCGGCGGGCCTGGAAGCGGTTGAACCGCCGAAGTTTGCCAGCACGTCGAAGCTGATGTCCAAGTGGGCCGAATCGGTGCGGGCGAGGGTCAGCGGGTGCGCGGGCGACCAGGCGGCCGGGGGCGTGGATGCTTCCGGCGAGGCCGGGACGCCGGGGGGGCTTTCCTGCGGGGCGGCAACCGGTGCATGCTCGGGGTGTTGTGCGTTGCCTGCGGCGGCCGCCTGCTTTGCCAGGTGATCAAGCTTGCGGGTCAGCGCCTCGATTTGCGCGCGCTGCTCGCGCTGCATGCGCTCGAAGTTTTCCTGTAGTTGCCGCAGTTGTTGCTTCAGCTCTGCCACGCTGTCAGCCGCCTGGGCCAGCAGCGGCTGGCCCCCGCCAAAGGCGAGGAGCGTAAGAAGGATGGCCAGAGCCGGCAGCGCGGCTCGGGGCCGCGGCCGGACAAGATTTTGCCGCCGGGGCCGGGGATGAACTTTAAAGGATGCACCAAACCAAATTGAATACTCCGCTTTCATGTTTACGCTCAAGCTGACGCCGCCGTCTGACCAGCGGCGCATACGGTCTTCCAAGGGGTTTCTAAAACAACGAACCAGTCCTGACGCAGTCAGGCGCAGGGCGGAGCGCGGCCGTGAGGAAAGCGGTAGCGAAAGGCGGCCACCCGGAGGACGCTGGCCCGGGAAACGACCCAATAGCAGCCAGGAAGGATGATCGCGGAAATGGAGGCCAGCGGCGCGGCCGTGATCTGCCCCTGGGCCAGGGAACAGATGAGGCAGAAATGGCTATGCCCGTCTCCATCGTGATGCCGGGCGTGATGCCAGGAGTGATTGCCCGCCGCCGCCGTTGCCGTCAATAGCAACAAGGCGAGCAATCCCGCGAGAGCAGCTCCCGGCCGGCGGTCAAAGCCGCGAATCATTTGTCCTGATAGCACGCCTGTGGCCGCAGTCAATCAGACGCAGCCCGTCCCGGCAAGCGATATTCGGCCGGGTTTCCCTTCGCAAAGCGCGCTTCCGGCGATGCGTGTCCGCATGCGTGAAGGGACCGTGGCGGCGGCCGATTCGGGAATAAATCCATTCGACAAGCCCCGGTATTCCCGCTAGTTTCAGTCCGCCCGATGAAGATACTCTATCTTAACGGCCCGAATCTAAACCTGCTCGGCCAGCGCGAGCCTCAAGTGTATGGACGGGCGACTTTGGCTGAAATTGAGGCCAGGGTTCGTGCCCAGGCGAAAAAACGCAAGGTAGTGGTGGACTTTCGCCAAAGCAACCTGGAGGGCCAGCTTGTGAGTTGGATTCAGGAAGCTAAGGGGAAATGGGATGTCATTGTCCTGAACGCGGCTGCCTACACCCATACCAGCATCGCCCTGCGCGATGCGATTGCGGCGGCGGGCGTCCCCACGATTGAAATCCATTTGTCCAACGTTCATGCCCGGGAAGATTTCCGGCACAAATCGCTGATTGCCCCGGTGTGCCTGGGGCAGATACTGGGTTTTGGTGCCGAATCCTATCTTTTAGCGTTAGAAGCGGCCGTTAACGTTAACAAGAGCTGAGAACACGGCTAAACCGGCCTTTTTTGCCGCGAATTCGAGGAGGTTTTGCCGCGCAAAAAAGAGTTGGATTCGATTGTTGACGACTCGCAATGGGGTTTGATACCTTCAATAGCAATCGAAATACGGAACGCAGGGGTTAAGTGCGGATAGTGTAACTCTAATCATAGATGGCTGTGGACCTAAAAGACATCAAATCTATTATTGACCTGATGAGGAAGAACGCCGTGACGGAGTTCGAACTCGAGAAGCAGGATTTCAAGATCAGGCTCAAGCGGGGAGCCAATGGGGGTGGCGCGGCGGCGGCGCATGAAGATACGCCGCTGGTGGCGTATGCCCCTCCCCTTGCGGTTCCACCCCCGGCTCCGGTTCCCGCGGCCGCCCCTCCGCCGGCGGCCAGCAACGAATTGGAAATCAAATCCCCCATGATCGGCACCTTCTACCGCGCGCCCTCCCCCGAATCCGCCCCGTATGTCGAAGTCGGCACGGAAGTTGGCCCGGAAACGGTGGTCTGCATCATCGAGGCCATGAAGGTCATGAACGAGATTAAGGCGGAGGCCAAGGGCGTCATCACGCAGGTCATGGTGGAAAACGCCAAGCCGGTGGAATTTGGGCAGGTGCTGTTCAAAATCCGCCCGTCGTGACCGGGTTCCCGTGATTTCAGACCGGGGAGTTCGTCTCTAAGCCCTAACGCTGTATCGTCGCCAGGCATGTTTGAGAAGATTCTAGTCGCCAACCGCGGGGAGATTGCGGTCCGCATTATCCGCGCCTGCAAGGAACTGAACATCCGCACCGTTGCCATTTATTCGGAAGCGGATGCCAATTCCATGCACGTGCAACTGGCTGACGAAGCCATCTGCATTGGCAAGGCGCCCTCCCATGACAGTTATCTGCGGATTGATCGCATTGTCAGTGCCGCCGAAATCACCGACGTGGACGCCATTCACCCCGGCTATGGGTTCCTGGCGGAAAACGCCCATTTCGCCGACGTTTGTGAGAGCTGCAACATTCGGTTCATCGGCCCGAACTCGCGGGCCATGAATGCCCTGGAGGACAAGGCCGTCAGCCGGGCCCTGGCCAAGAAGGCCGACGTGCCCACCCCGCCCGGCTCGGAAGGGGTCGTCGAAAGCGAACAGGACGCGCTGTCGGTTGCCAAGCGCATCGGCTACCCGGTCATGATCAAGGCGGTGGCGGGGGGCGGCGGCCGGGGAATGCGCGTGGCCCACAACGACATTTCGCTGATCAAGGGCTATCATACCGCGCGCGGCGAGGCGGAAAAGGCGTTCGGGAATTCGGGGGTTTACGTCGAGAAATACATCGAAAATCCCCATCATATTGAATTCCAGATTCTCGGGGATCACAAGGGCCGCATTATTCACCTGGGCGAGCGGGATTGCTCCATACAACGCCGCAACCAAAAGGTCGTCGAGGAATCGCCGTCGCCCCTGCTGGAGAACCCCAAGTTCCGGAAGTTGCGGGACCGCATGGGCCGGGCCGCCATCAAGATCGCGGAGGCGGCCAATTATACCAACGCCGGGACGGTCGAGTTTATTGTGGATAACGATGGCCGGTTCTACTTTCTCGAGGTCAACAAGCGCATCCAGGTCGAACACCCGGTGACCGAGGAAGTCACCGGCATTGACCTGGTGCGCTATCAAATCATGCTCGCGATGGGGGAGCCCCTGCGCCACTCCCAGAGTGACATTCAGCTCAAGGGCCACGCCATCGAATGCCGGATCAACGCCGAAGACCCCTTCGATAACTTCCGCCCCAGCCCGGGGCGGATTGAGATGTATTACCAGCCCGGCGGCCGCGGGGTCCGCGTGGATTCCCACGCCTACGCCGGCTATACCATTCCGTCCGCCTACGACTCCATGATCGCCAAGCTGGTCACCTATGGCCGCGACCGACGCGAAACCATGAACAAGATGAGCCGGGCGCTGGCCGAGTACATGATCACCGGGGTCAAGACGACGATTTCCTTCCAGCAGGCCATCCTGCAGGATCCCAACTTTCGCCGCGGCGCCTATTCCACTTCGTTTATCGAGCAACTTCTCAGCGGCGCCCGCCGCGAGTTGCTGGAAGAGAAAGCCTAGCCCATCGGCGGCACCACGCTGTCATAGCTCAGCGGCGGGACCACGCGCCCGTCGCCGGTCTTGATGGCGCGGGTCTTGGGGTCGAAGAACAGCGTCAATCCCAGCCGCTCGGACATTTCCGCCAGGCACAACACGGTTTGGGCCCGAATGGCCAGCTCGACGTTGGCCACCGGCTGCTTGCCGCTGCGGATGCAGTCAAAGAAGTCCTTTTCCAGCCGTTCGATGCGTTCCGTCGGCTGCGGGTCGGTAAATTCCTCGGCCTCCAGTTCGTCCGTAAAGATGGCCTCCGGCTTCAACTCGACCCGGTTCTGGCTCGACGCGAAGTGCAAGGTGGCCTTGCGCCCGCGCAACACTTCGGGCAGGCCCTGCTCGTTGACCGTCGTGCCCACGACCGCCAGCGTCAGCCCGCTCGGGAACTCCGCCAGCAGGTGCGTCGTGTCGGTAATCTCGCGGTCGGTGGAAACCTTGCGCGTGCCGGTGGCGGCGACGCGGCGCGGGAATTCGGGGTCGCCGGTTGCCAGCATCAGCGGCTGAAACCGGTGCGGCAGGAGATTGCCGATAATTCCCGAATTGTAGGCGTAGTATTTGTGCCAGCTAAAATAATGCTCGGGGTTGAAAGGGATTTTCGGGGTTTTCCCCAACCAGCGTTCCCAGTCAATGTTCTGCTCATTCATGCCGGGATCAATGGGGAACGTCCACTCGCTGTTGTTCTTGTTGTTGCGGCAATAGGAGCCCTGCCCCCAGACTAACGGCCCCAGTTTGCCGGCCTTGACCCACTCCGCCGCCTTATGCCACTTGGCGTCCATGCAGCCCTGCGACCCGATGACGTACGTTTTGCCCGTTTTCTTGACAGCGTCATAAACCTCGAACGCCTCGGCCAGGTAGCGCGTCATGGGCTTCTCGCAGAACACGTGCTTCCCTGCTTCCAACGCGTCAATGCTGACCTGTGCGTGCCACGGGTCCGTTGGCGCCGCCACGATGGCGTCAATATCCTTGCGCTCCAGCAGCTTGCGATGGTCTTTATAGGCGCTGCTCTCACTCACGCCGATCGCGTTCCGGGCCATGTCCAGGTGCCGTTGATAAACGTCGCACACCGCCACCTGGGCGATGTTGTTGTCCTGGGCATATTTTTTCTCAATGGTGATGTGCATCATCCCCTGCTTGCCCGTGCCGATATAGGCCACGTTAATGCGGTCATTGGCTCCCAGAACGCGCCCCGGGGCGGGGGCCTGGCTCTGGCCATAGACCGGGGTCTTGAACAAGTTGGCGGTGCTCACCACCGCCGCCGCAGTGGCAGCTTTCTTGATGAAGGTGCGGCGGGATTCTCCGGGATTCGCAGTTTGGTTCGGCGTCGAGTTCATAGAATAAGTCAATAGTCAAGCTCTAGCAGCCATCAGGCTTATTACAACTCTGACGAAATGGCAATACCCATATTCATCTCTTTTTCAGCGGGCATGGCGCTTCGTTGCGTTGCCAAAGCACGCCGAGGCGGCCAGCATCCGGGCGCGGGCGCGCCTCACTTTTTGCCGCCCTCCCCTTTTTCGCCGGGCTGCCGGGGCCGTTGAAACGGAGGGCCGCCGGGCCCGGGGATGGGCTGAACCGCGCCGGTGAACGCAGTGATTCCGGCGGATTCCAATCGGGCCGCTTACCGTGCCTGGCGCACGCGGATGGTGTATTTCTTCGCGAGATTGTTCATGGAGGTGAACTTGACATCCTCCGTGCCGTTCTCGGTCAGAATCACCATGACGAAGGGCGTTTCGTCGCCGGTGGAAAAGGCGTTCTGATCCTTGAAGACGCAGTTGGCCTGGACCTCAATGCGGCGGTTCTCGCGGTTGCGCAGGTGGGCGACAATCTCCAGCCGGCCATCCGGCAGCGTTCGCTCCTGCAAGCCGCTGCACGTCACCGAGCGCCGGACCGCGGGATCCATCAGGATCACCGGTTCCTTGCTCTCGTAAGCGGGCGTTTTGGAGGTTTGCGGCAGATACGGCCCTTTATCGTAGGTGCGGCAGCCGGCGGCCAGCAGCACGAGGCTGCCCGCGGCGAGGAGTAATGGGAATGCTCTTTTCATAAAGTTTGCGGCGTAATGGAAGCATCGCTTACGAAGACGACCTTGTCCCGGTCCGTCGTCGCGATGTTGAGGGTGATGGTTTTGGTCAGGTTCGATTGAACCTGGCCGGCGGAATCGAGGAATTGGAGGGTGGCGACATGTTGCCCCACGGGCAGCGGCAGGCAGGCGAAGCTCAGGTAGCGCGGCAGGTTATCCCAGGCCCGCGTATCCGCCTTCGGCACGGTCGCCGCCGAAACCAGCGTTGTCGCCAGCCCGGCCAGCGCAATCCCCAGGCCGACTTGCTGCGTCGTCCGGTCGCGGCTGGCCACCGCGGTGGTGATGCCGCCCAGCATCGCCACCGATCCGGCGGCGTCCGTGGCGGACTTGAACACGGCTTTGTTGCCGAGGATGTGGTCCATCACGCGCCCCCCGCGCGTGGTGGCCTGGAACCCGACATCGTCCGTGGGAGCAATCGGGATTTGCCGGGCGTCCACCTTCAGCATCGCGGACGCCACGGGCGAAGCCGGCGTGTTGAAGCGAAGCTCCTGCTGGTATTGGCCGGTTGCGTACTTGGTCGGGCCCGGGCCGAACTCGACAAAAAACAGCACATTGGCCTCAGGCCGGGCGGGCGGCAGTTTGATTCCCTTGGCGTTAGCCTGCGCCCGCTGGAACGCATCCGAGCCGTCCCCGCCCAGCTTGGCCGTGGCCAGGCCATCCAGGTAGTCCGGCAGCACCCAGTCGCCGGCATATTCCTGCAGCGCGGCGTCGCTGTCCTCGAACTCCGCGCTGCGGAAGCAGGCGCGGGCGTTGTCGCGTTCGCCGTCCATCCAGTAAAGTATGCCGCGATAGATATAGGCCATAGACCGCTCGTACGGCTCGCCGATGAAGGTTTTCCGGGCCTCCGCCCGAAAGTAGCTGCGCGCTTTCTTTGCATCCGGGTCCTTGCCGTAAATGCCGCCCAGCGTCAGCAGGACTTCATCCAGGTTCTGCTTGGCGAGGTCGAACTTCCCCTGCCGCATCGCCGCCGCCGCCAGCCGGTATTGCCAGATCAAGCGGTCGCGCGCCGGGCCGCTGGCAATGGCTCGGGGCGCATCCACCAGAATGTCGCCCGTCAGCGGCGGCACTGCCGGCTTCCGGCTCGTCGCGCAGCCGGCCAGGCTTGCCGCCAGGGCCAGCAGCACCGGCTGCCAGAGGAGTTTCATCACTGCGCCCCCTCTCGCTGCCTAGCGGTAGGCAGCGTCTTCCAGCCCCTGCTTCTTCAATTCGGCCATGTCCTCCCACACGATGGCACTGGTCCGCGCGTCAATCAGGTGGAAGTTGTAAAGAATGTAGTCGCTCGTGCCGGCCTTGGTGCGGGTGGAAAGCCCCTGCAGCGAACCGGTCAGGAAGTAATCCGCACCCTGGAACTCCTGCACGCTGGGATCAGAACTGGAAGTGACTTGCCCTTCGCGCTTGCGGTTGCGCTCCTTTTCCAGCTCTTCCATCTGGTGGCGCGCCAGGAAGACCACCCGCCCCTGCGCCTTCGAGTTCAGTTGCGCCCGGATGCGTGTCAGGAAAATGTCCTTGTTAATGGGAAAGCGGGTCTGGTTATCCACGGGATTGATCACGATGGACGGCGGCGTGGCCGCATTGGCGATCTGGGGGATGCCCAGGATGCTCCGGGACATCTTGTCGGCCACCATCACCAAATCCTGCGATTCCACCCCGGTGCCCGCCACAAACCCCTGTTCGTCGGCGTTCATGTGCGTCACCGGCACGCCGGAAGGATTCTTCACGCCGCTGGAGGCGCAACCGGCGGCCAACACCGCCATCATCACGCCGCAAACCGATGCTGTCATTCGAGTTATTACTATTTTCATAAGCTAATGAGTTTAATTCAGTTCCTAAAAAGTCAGTGCACCCGCCGCGCCCGGGGCGTTGGAATCCGGCGGCAAGGCCGTTGCGCGGCTGCGCCAGCATGTCCGCGCCTATCTCGATCAATTAGGATCTGCCTGTTCATGGCCTTACCTTCACTTTGACGCCAAGCCTACACTTTTATTCGCGGCCGCGCCACTCCCAAATTCAAACTCTGTCAGCTTCCGACTCTTCTCCATTTATGGCCGAAAATAACGAGAACGGCACCTGCGCTCAGGATGGGCTTGAGCGCAGCCTCGCCTTCGGTCTGCACTTCCCTGCCGGAAAGCAGGGGCGGCTCCCGGCTTTTTGGCGGCGGCCGCTTTTATTCTTATCTTCCGCGTGGGAAAGGTTTAAGCTGGGGCGCAAGATCAAGACCACGAAGCAAACCAGCTTATTGATTGGCGCGGCCGCTATTTTACTCGCGACGCTGGCGGTGTATTGGCCGGCGGTGCAGGCGGGTTTTATCTGGGATGATGACGACATCCTGACGGCCAATCCGTTAATCCACGCGCCGGATGGGCTGTGGCATATCTGGAGCGGAGGGAAGTTCTACGACTATTGGCCACTGACGCTGACATCGTTCTGGCTGGAATGGCGGCTCTGGGGAGGCCAAGCCACGGGGTATCATGTCACCAACATCCTGCTCCACGCCGGGGCGGCCATTCTGCTCTGGCGGGCGCTACGCCACCTGAACATCCCGGGGGCCTGGCTGGCCGCGCTCCTTTTTGCCATCCACCCGATCAACGTCCAGTCGGTCGCGTGGATCACGGAGCGCAAGAACACGTTGTCACTGTTCTTCTTCGGCCTGGCGCTGGTGGCCTATTTGCGTTCTGAACAGGCGCGGCGGGATGCGGAAATGCGAGCGCGGAAAACCCGGAGGCCGAAGGGAAAAAGCCCGCCGAACCGGGCGGCGCCATTCAACGCGGAAACGTTCTGGTACTGGACCTCGTTCATCGCCTTTGTGCTGGCGTTGCTCAGTAAAACCTCCGTCGTGCTGCTGCCCGTCGTGCTGCTGCTATGCGCCTGGTGGCGAAGCAGCGCGGACGGCCAGCCGCTGACGAAGGGGGATGTCGGGCGCACGCTGCCCTTCTTTGCCGCCGGGCTGGTGCTGGCGCTGGTGACAATCTGGTTTCAATACGAGCGCAGCATCGGATCGGATGTGGTCGCGGCGGGCGATTTCCGGTCGCGGCTGGTGGGGGCGGGCATGGCCGGGTGGTTTTACCTGGCGCGGATCGTGTTTCCCCGCAACCCGATGTTTGTGTATCCG
>ERZ1026796.2607-NODE-2607-length-10140-cov-2.045541_pt1 | contig 10140 bp, 7 predicted proteins | sample MGYA00520874_ERZ1026796 | MGnify/ENA primary metagenome ERZ1026796 (study PRJEB33270, sample SAMEA104284474) | anaerobic digester metagenome | biome: Anaerobic digester microbiome; feature: mesophilic sludge digester; material: Anaerobic digester biomass | place...
GAATTATGCATTCCGGTTTTTTAAAGAACAGAAAGGCGGACACCTGGCTGCCATCACATCGGTTGCCGGCAGGCGTGGCATGGGGCTGAACGCCGCTTATTCGTCTTCAAAACGCTTTCAGATGACTTACCTGTCGTCACTGGCCCAATTGTCCCATAATGGGAAATATGGAATTACAATCACAGACATCCAGCCTGGATTTGTCAAGACAGACTTTCTGCATCATTCTTACCCGCTAATGATGAAAACCCCTTATGTGGCACGCAAGATCGTACAGGGGTTACGTAAAGGGAAACGCAGGGTTGTCATTGACTGGCGTTACCGTGTCATAGTATGCGTCTGGCACATGATACCCGGTTGGATATGGGAAAGGATAAACCTGCAGCGTTTTGTCAGCAGATAATGCTCCTGTAATGGTCGTATAACTGTTCCAGCGCTTTCTCAAGAATTATCTTAGGGCAGCCTACGTTCAGCCGCATAAAACCCTCTCCCCCCGGGCCAAACATGGAACCGTCATTCAGAGCCAGTCCTGCACCGGTAAAAAAGCCGGGAATGTCTTCTATACCTGCTTTTTTCAGATCCCTGCAATCCAGCCATACAAGGAAAGAGGCCTCGGGACGGGGTGCCTTGATCAGGGGAATCAGGCGGGGTAGCTGGGTCACCACATAATTTATGTTATTTTCCACGTAATCAAGCATCTGTCTGTGCCATTCCTTTCCCTGGCTATAAGCAGCATGCGTGGCAATAGTGGCTATCAAGGTGGGATCGTCCAGTTCGCAGGCATGTAAAAATCCATAGAAAGCTTTCCTGAGCTGTGGATTCTCTATGACAGCAAAAGAACTGACCAGTCCCGCCATATTAAAGGTTTTTGATGGAGCCCCGAACACAATGCCTACCTGCGCCGCCTCCTGGGAAACAGACGTGAAGGGTGTGTGGCGGTTCCCGAACATAGGCATGTCGGCATGGATCTCGTCAGAGATCACGGTAACATTGTATTTATAACAGATATGAGCCAAATCGGCAAGGGTTTCCTTGCTCCACATGCAGCCTCCCGGATTGTGGGGGTTAGAGAGCACCAACAGGGGGCACCTGCGGCGTTTCAGAACGTCTTCCATGTGATCCAGGTCCATCTGGTAACGGGTACCGTCCCAGATCAATGGATTGTTTTGTACTACCCTTCCGTTTCGTTCGGTTACCATACGGAAAGGATGGTAAACCGGGGGTTGTATGATCACATGATCGCCTTTCCCTGTAAAATGTACGATTGCCAGTCCTATACCCTTGACTATTCCCGGAATGTAGGTTAGCCACTCGCGGCGTATTTCCCAGCCATGCAGGTATTTCAACCAAGATATGATAGATTGCCAGTAATCTTCAAAAGCTATCGTATACCCGAAAATCGGGTGTCTGAATCTGTCTTCCAAGGCTTTTCTTATAAAAGGCGGCGTTTCAAAGTCCATATCGGCCACCCATAAGGGGATCAGGTCTTCTTTTCCAAAAAGCTCTTTCAAACGCCCGATCTTTACGGTATCTGTTCCTCTTCTGTCAATAATGGTGTCAAAATCGTATTTCATAGTATCAAATTTTCCAGTGTGCCGGGTTTTCCGATGTCAGTAATCTCCAGTCCGGGGATTTCTATCCCGCGTACCACCTCAGTCCTGGCGGTTTCAAGGTAAAAGTCGATCACTGAAAAAATCCGGGGCCACGGGTCCATCAGGGGCATTACCAGGGGGGACATGATATGAATTCCGGCGAAAGCACGCATCATACAGTCTTTCATAGGGTAAGCCTCGCGAACCCAGCGGAATTCTCCTTTCTGGGTATTTGTCCACCCCACCAGGTGCCATTGCTTGTCAAAGAGCAGCTGACGCGGTGTATCCCTTTGACTGACCAGCAAGGTTGCCAAGTCAGACTCCTTATGACGGCTATAAAGGTCGTCGAGGTGCAGGTTTGACAGAATATCCACATTGTGTACCAGGAAAGGTTCAGCATGATCCAGCAGCGAACGGGCTTCACGGATGGCTCCCCCGGTGTCAAGCAGTAGCTGGCTCTCATCGGAAACTGCAATCTGAATGGGTAGCCCTTTTCTTTCCAGGTAATCTTTAATGAAAGTTCTTATCTGACCGGCAAGATGATGCACATTGATCACAAAGCGGTTTACGCCTTGTTCACTCATCTTGTCCAGCAATAATTCAAGCAATGGCTTATGGCTCCCGTCCTGCAACCTTACCGGGACAAGGGCTTTGGGGAGCTTATCTGTAATGGGTTTCAACCGGGTACCGAGACCCGCAGCGAGAATCATTGCCTGCATGGTCTGTCTAGTAATCTATTTCCAAATCCAGTTCACGATGATACAAATGTACCCTGATGTTATATTTTTTAGCCAGGTAATCGGCCATATGGCGTGCACAATAGACAGAACGGTGCTGTCCCCCGGTACATCCGAAGCAACACATCAGGTGGATGAATTTTCTTTCAATATAACGTTGTACATGAGTATCCATCAAAACATAGGCGTGTTCCAGGAAACCTTTCACCCCACCGTCTTCTTCCATGAAGCTGATGACCTCCTGGTCTTCACCGGTAAAGTGCCGGAAATGCTCAAATTTTCCCGGATTTTCCAGGCCGCGGCAATCGAACACATAACCTCCGCCGTTACCGCTTACATCGTTGGGAATGCCTTTTTTATAGGCAAAACTGCAGACAGTGACCTGGAGTTTGCGCTCTTTATCCATATCCGCATACTGGCGCATTTTCGTCAGTTCCAGTAACAGGGAAGACAAATAGGGATACTCGGTAAAGGGTTCTTTAAGCAGTTTGCGCAAGTTGTCTATGGCATAGGGCACACTTTGCAGGAAATGGGGTTTTTTCTCAAAATAACCCCGGAATCCATACGCGCCGAGTACCTGTAAGGTGCGGAACAGGATAAAATGACGCAATTGCCTGTGGAAGTGTTTTTCATCCACAGGAATATATTGTTTTAAAGCCTTGAGGTACGCCGAGAGAAGTTCTTCCTTGAGTTCTTCCGAATAATTGGCTTTGGCCTGCCATATGAAAGAAGCCACGTCGTAATAAACCGGGCCTTTCCTACCTCCCTGGAAATCGATAAAATAGGGTTCTTCGTTGACCAGCATGACATTCCTGGCCTGGAAATCCCTGTACAGGAATGTCTCCGACGGATCCCGCAACAGGACAGCAGACATTTTCCTGAAGTCGTTTTCCAGCTTAATTTCACTGAAATCCAAGCCTGTTGCCTTTAAAAAGCAGTATTTGAAATAATTCAGATCGAAAGAGATCATCCTTTCATCAAATTACGGTTGCGGATAACAAACGTCAAAATCAAGTCCTTCTGCTCCTTTAAACTGTAGGGCAGGCAAAGCATTCATGGCTTTGAAAAGCAAATCTTTTTCAGCAGTGTTGTATTTTCCCCTGGAGCGCCCTTCTTCCACGGCATTGTACAGGATCCTGTCTCCCAGGTCCTTCTGCAGGTAGCAGGAAAAATCGCGGCTATGGGCGAAAACCTCGGGGACAGGAAGCCCCTGTTTATGGAAATGTTCTGCTATGGCTATAAAAGCCTTGTTTTCCTCTTTGCATGAACCTATCGTGCCGATGAGAGTGCCCTGTTTTCCTTCCATTCTGAAATACCGCCTGTTGCTCCCGGATGAGGGCAACTCGGTAATGGAACGTGCGGGAAAACCGGTATATGACTTGAAAAGAGTTTCGAGTTGTTTCATATGGCACAAAAATAGCTAAAATTTCTATAAAGATAGGGAATCTCTATGGTTTCATTACGGCATTCCACATGGCCTTCCTTAAAGTGCCGTTATCATCGTCCCCGTTATACATCCAGCACATAAGTCCTTTCATGCCTTGTGACAGTGCCCAGGATCCTTTTTGTGCAATGCTGGCAGCATTGTCATACCCGCAGTAAAACGCTCCTGTACTGATCCGGCTGACGTAAGGCACAGAAGCTGTGGGATCCCAATTATCAATCGAATACAAGGATGGATCCAGATTCTTTATTTGCCGGTATGTGATGGCAGACGGGCTTTTGGAAAAGGAAATCCTTCCATAAAAAGGAATGCCGAGCACCATCTTTTCCGTTGGAAAACCGGCTGCCCTGTAAGCCTGCAGGGTCCGTGCACAATCCCAGTAAGCCCGTGAATCCTCCAGTGCCGAATGGTGATGAGGGGCCTCGTCCATATCATACGTCATCACATTGACAAAGTCCACATAGGGTTCTACCCCTTTCAGGTCAATATAGCGGGTTCCCCCGCTGACTTCCATAGCGTTCATTACATAACCCGGGAAAGTGATGAGCAGGTCAGGCCCCAGTGTCTGGCGCAGCTGTTTCATCAAAAGAACATGATTTTGCGTGTCGGCAGCCTTATTGCTTTTATGACCGCTCCAGGAAATTCCCGGAAATTCCCATCCTATATCAATTCCGTCAATCCCCCAGGTCTGGATAAATTCCAGGCAATCCTGTGCAAAAGCCACCCTGCCTTCCTCTGTACTGCTCATGTCAGAGAAACCACCCCCCTGGGCGTTGTCCTTATTGACAATGGTATGGGTGAAGGCAAGCAGGATTTTAAGGCCGGGGTGGTTTTTTTTCAGATCAACCACTGCAGCAAAACGGGATTCATCGCCCTGCAGGCGGAATTCCCGGTACTGGCCGTTCACCACATACAACTCGGCAAAGGCGTAACAAATATGTGTCAACAGCGTGGGATCCGGGATCCCCTGGCTGTAGTATGTTACATAGGATAAAGCCACCCGCCCTTCTATTCGTGCGGCCGGAACAAACTCTTCTGGTTTTTCTTCTTCCGGTTCGGGTTCCGGGGTAATCTTTTCACGACTGCACGACAAGACCAGTAGGAAGAACAACAGGTAACAAAACCGTTTCATAGGTTTTATAATCAATAAAGATAATAGCGTTGTGACAGCTGTCGGAATGCTTCGGCGTCTTTGTACCAGTAATCCCTGATATCACTGAACTGGTAACGTTCTGCAAATTTTGCTGTTATAAAAGGACTTCCCACAACTTTGGTGATCCTTTCCAGGTTAAAGACAATACCCGGATTGAGTTTGTGGATTTCCTGGATCACGTAAAAATTCACATCGGTCAGCGGGGCTGCCGACGGATTTGTCAGATGTGCCTGAACCCCGCCCAAAGTAGTTCCTTGTCCCCTGCTGTAAAAAGGCCGGAAATAAATGGGTCTGAAATGAAGGCCGGGCAGCTGAAGGTTGTTCAGATTGCGGGCCAGTTCTTCAGGTACAATGGTGCTGTCTGCCGGTGCAAACAACTGGAAAGGAAGGGTATAACCTACTCCAATGGAAACCACGGATAAATCCCCTGCAATGCCGCTCATGGGATAGAAGAAGGCGGTGATGGCCTGGGGAATATGCGGGGAAGAGGCTATCCACTGTAATCCTGTCTGATCATAGAACATGTCGCGGTTCCATCCTTCCATGGGAATTACGCGCAGGTTGCATTGGGCAGTTTCCCCGGGCCGGGCTCCGGATCCCAGCATGCGCTCTCCATTGAGCAGCAACGCCAGCTCACCGCAGGTAAGACCATATACATAGGGTATTCTGAACTGGCTGACAAAGGTAAAGCAGCCGTCTTCCACGTAACACCCCTCGACCTTCCTGCCCCCAATGGGATTGGGCCGGTCCAGGACCACAAATTCAATGCCCAGTTCCGCACAGGCCTCCATGGCAAGTCCCATGGTGGAAATGTAGGTGAAGGAACGCGAGCCGATGTCCTGGATATCGTATACCAGCACATCTATGTTCTGAAGCATTTCGGGGGTGGGTTTCCGGGTGCTTCCATAAAGCGAATATACGGGAAGCCCTGTGGCCGGATCGTTCTGCGTGGAGACTTGATCCCCGGCATGCACATCCCCGCGTACCCCGTGCTCGGGTCCGTACAGGGCCACCAGGTCAACGTTGGGTGCTTCGTACAAAATATCTATGGTAGACCGCAGGTCCCGGTCCACACCGGTAGGATTCGTTATCAGTCCCACCCGTTTGCCTTCCAGATAGGAAAAGTTGGATTCCTTAAGCACATCAATGCCTGTCTTGACCACTCTTTCCTGTGATTGACAGGAAAGAGAAATCAGGAGTATTACCAGAATTAGGGACCCCTTGATAAAATTTTTCATAACCGTAGTTTTTTTATTTTTTACCGTAATCTGCCGGAAGTTTCCTGCTAACCAGCCAAGAGGCAAAAATGCCGGGGAGCGTGCATATACATACAAACCAGAAAAACCGCTCGTAACCCAGTACTTCCTGTATGGCGCCCGCAGCCATTCCCGGTAACATCATGCCCAGGGCCATAAAGCCTGTTCCTATGGCATAATGCGATGTTTTATGTTCTCCGTTGGCAACATAGATCAGGTATAGCATGAAAGCCGTAAACCCGAAACCATACCCCAACTGTTCCACAGCAACGGAAGCAATAATCACCCAGATATTCTGTGGCAGAGCCGAGGCCATATAAACATAGAGCAGGTCTGGCAGGTTAATGGCCAGGGCCATGGGTATGATCCATTTCTTAAGGCCGCCGCGTGAAACAACAATCCCCCCTATGATTCCTCCCACAAGCAGGGAAATTACCCCAATGGTACCATATACCATCCCGACTGTGGCCGTTGGAAGGGCCAACCCTCCCGCTTCCCCTTGGTCGAGCATGAATGGAGAGGCAATTTTGACCAGCTGTGATTCACCCAGCCTGTAGGTCAGGATAAAGAAAAAGATGAGTCCCAGGTCTTTCTTTTTAAAGAAGGAACCGAAAGTAAGAAAGAAATCCTTTAGCAGTCCCAGGGGGGTGATGTTGTCCCTGGACTTGTCGATTGCAGGACGTGGCAGGATAAAATTATGATACAGGGCAAGTGCCAGGAAGATAGCAGCCAGGAGGTAAAAGGAAAGGCTCCAGGCCAAGGGGATGTTTCCGGCTGTTGCAGGGAATATCTTGCCTTCTTCCAGCAAGCCGGCCAACATGACCAGGATACCCTGCCCGAAAATGGTAGCAAAGCGGTAAAAAGTATTACGTATCCCTACAAAAAAGGATTGTTCCCCTTGTTCCAGAGCCAGCATGTAAAAACCGTCAGCAGCGATATCGTGCGTTGCCGAACTGAAGGCTATGAGCCAGAAAAAAGCCAGCGTGGCCTTCACAAAAAAGGAGGCCGGTATGAAAAAGGCAACACCGGCGAAACCGACTGCCACAAAGCTCTGCATCAGAATGATCCACATTCGCTTTGTCTTGACCAAATCCACAAAAGGGCTCCACAGGGGTTTTATGACCCAGGGAAGGTACAGCCAGCTTGTATACAACGCGATCTCTGCATTGGATAATCCAAGGCGTTTGTACATGATCACGGCAATGGTCATAACCGCCACATAGGGCAGCCCCTGGGCAAAGTACAACGTGGGGATCCACGCCCAGGCATTCTTTTTACCAATGGAAGGTTCTTTCATCAATAGATTGTTTGTGCCCGGGAACCCGGGTAGTAATGTTCCAGGATCTGTTTATAGGTATATCCGTGTGAAGCCATAACGGCACCGCCAATCTGGCACAATCCCACTCCATGCCCCCAGCCTGCCCCGTACAGCATAAATCCCGTGGAACGCTTGACAGGTACGAATGCCGAGGAATACAGGTGGGATTCTGAGAGAGCCTTGCGGATGAGCAGGTCCTTGCCGATGATTAGCGTCTGTTTTGTTCCCACAATCTTCAGGCGGCAGATGCGTCCCGAGGATCCCCTTTCCACGGGAATAAGTTCTTGCACCAGGCCAAAGTCAACGCCAATGCGCCTTTTAATCAGATCGGAAAGCTCTTCGAAAGTGTAGAAAACTTCCCAGCGGTAAAAACCTTTTGTTTCCTGGTCGTATGTATTCAAGACCTGGGAAAGGATTTCATGATCGGTGGTATTGCAGAACGCGGGCGGAGCACTGCGGATCCATATTTCGGCCTGTACGGGATCGGAAAGGTCCGGAAAAGGCACCTCGGCGGGAAACGATTCTCCATCGTATTTTCCCTGCAGGTAAGGGTGCTCGGACGGTTCCCAGGAAGTGGAAAAACGTTCCATGAAGCCACCGCAGCACTTTGAAAAGCGCGCATCGCATATTTCTCCTTCAAAGGTAAGGACCTCGCCGGCCGTACGACTCTGGCAAGTCCTGCTGACACCCGTAAAATGGGCGTCGCCTCGGCGGCGGAGGCGCTGGGCAAGACCGACTTCGAGGTCTTTCCCCCTGACTTGGCCGCAACCTTCGACGCCGATGATCAGCATGTCATCCAGACGGGCCAGCCCGTGCTCAATCGCGAAGAGCGCTTCATCCTGCCGGATGGCAGCCAGGGCTGGCAATTGACTTCCAAGGCGCCGCTGCGCGACCGCGCCGGCCAGGTGATCGGCCTGGTGGGCATCGGCCATGACATCACCGAGCGCAAGCGGGCGGAGGAGGCGCTGCGTGAGAGCGAGGCGCGCTTCCGCGTCATCTTCGAGCGCGCCAATGACGCCATCCACGTGGATAACGCCGATGACCAAATCCTCCAGGTCAATCCGCGCATGGGCGAGCTGACGGGCTACAGCCGCGAGGAACTGCTCACGATGCGCGTTTCGGACCTGCAAGCGCCGGAAGTGCGCGGACAATCCGGCAACGTCGTCAGAAACGAACTGGCGCGTCACGGGCATGTCGCGTTCGAAAGCCTGAATCTCCATCGCAGTGGGCGGCGCATCCCCATCGAAGTCAGCGTCGCGTGCATCGAAAGCGCCCAAGGCGACTTGTATGTGTCCATCGTGCGCGACATCACTGAGCGCAAGCAGGCGGAGGAGGAACAGCGGAAGAGCGCGGAGGAACTGCAGTGGCTCTTCAAGAGCATGATCAACGCGTTCGTCATCTTCGAGTCTGTCTTCGATGATGGCGGCAATTTCATCAGCTATCGGTTTGTCTACATCAACGACGCTTATGAGCGTATCACCGGGGGTAAGAACGAGGAGGTAAAGAGCAAGACAGTCCATGAGGTATGGCCCGAGACCGAACCGGAATGGGTCAAGAGGTACGGCGAGGTCGCTGTCACAGGTATTTCCCAGACGTTCGACCTGTATCACGATCCGACGAGGAAGCTATATCACTGCATTGTCTATCGTCCCTGGAATAGGAAGGATCGCTTCTGCGTGATCTTTGAAGACATCACCGAGCGCAAGCGCGCGGAAGAAGAACGGGAAAGATTGTTCCAAGAGGTGCAGCGCGCGCGCGATCAACTGCAAGCCCTTTCCCGCCGCCTGGTCGAGGTTCAAGAAACCGAACGCCGCCACATCGCGCGTGAACTCCACGATGAAGTCGGTCAGCTTCTCACCGGGTTAAAAATGTTGTTGGAAACCAATAGTCACTTGCCGGCAGATACCCTGCGCTCTCGTTTGAGCAATGCGCAATCGCTCGTGGAGCAACTGCTGGAGCAGGTGCAAGGCATGTCGCTCGATCTACGCCCGACGATGCTGGATGATCTGGGCTTGTTGCCCGCGCTCCTCTGGTTTGCGAAACGCTTTGCCGACCAAACCGGCGTCCGCGTTCACCTTGAACATGCGGGGCTGGACCGACGCTTTGCGTCTGAAATCGAGACGGCGGTGTACCGCATCGTGCAGGAGGCGCTGACGAATGTTGCCCGTCACGCCGACGTGAAAGAAGCAATCGCGCGTCTCTGGGCGACGCAGGATACGCTCCATGTCCAGGTCGAAGATCGTGGCAAGGGGTTTCACGTACAAGCCGCACTGGTTGCACCCATCTCTAGCGGTCTCTCTGGAATGCGTGAGCGCGCCGTTGCGCTCGGCGGCAATTTGATGATAGAATCAACCCCAGGCGTTGGCACGCACGTTGTTCTGGAAGTGTCTTTGAGCGGATCGCTTGAACGGAAAACGAAGGAGGGGCGAGAGTGAGAATTGTGTTAGCCGACGATCACCCCATCGTCCGACAGGGCTTGCGCGCTCTGCTGGAAGCCGAGACCGATTTCCAACTTGTCGGCGAAGCCGGAGATGGACTCGAAGCGGTTGGGCTGGTCGAGCGCGTCAAGCCGGACGTGTTAGTGCTCGACCTGATGATGCCGGGGTTTGCGGGTCTAGAAGTCGCGCGGCAAGCCAGGCA
>ERZ1026796.2610-NODE-2610-length-10128-cov-3.069493_pt1 | contig 10128 bp, 9 predicted proteins | sample MGYA00520874_ERZ1026796 | MGnify/ENA primary metagenome ERZ1026796 (study PRJEB33270, sample SAMEA104284474) | anaerobic digester metagenome | biome: Anaerobic digester microbiome; feature: mesophilic sludge digester; material: Anaerobic digester biomass | place...
CAAACCGGTAATACGTCCACTGCTTCCACGCATCCGCGCCCATTCCCTTCTTCACCCCGTTCTCAAACTCCGCCTGTAACGACCTCACCCGCGCCGCCGCGTCCGCCTTCTGCTGCGCAATCGCATCGCTCCGCTCCGCGCTCGCCCGTGCGCTCGGCCTGGTGCGGGGCTGTGTGCGGAACCGGGCTGGAGCGCCAGCGCCCACGGCGGCCATGACGGGAACCCGGGCAGCCGCATCGCGGGAGGGCGTCAGGTGGGCGTCGGGAGCGCCAGCGAGCAGCCCACACTCAGCGAGCGACAGCGAGCTGAGCAACAAGCATCAAACCCCAAATCCCCCCACCGGCTGTAGCTCGCGGGCTCGACCCTCTGCAGCGAGCCCGTAGCGCCGAATCGATACCGAATCGGCGGCCGAGAAATCGCGCCGAATCGATACCGAATCGTCGCGACGCAGTTCGGGCAGCGCGTGCCCGGCCGGGCGCCGCGGTTCGGGCGCCGACCACGGTGAACACCGGCTCCCGATTGGCCAGGCCGACCGTGACGACCGCGCCGTCCAGTTGGGCGGTGATCTCCCCGGCTGCCTCATGCAGGGCGTCGAGAAGCGCCATGCGCAGGGAAGGCTCGAGCGCCAGGATCAGGCGCTGGCTGCGGTCGTAGGTCGAGGGCACGCCGCGCTGCCGTCCGATGGCGATGAGTAGCCACCATAGGCTCCACAGAGTCAAGTAGCTCACGCCAACCGGCCGGCGTACAAAGGCCCATCCGCCACCCACGAGGACGATGACGACGCAGCAGGCGAGGGCAAAGAAGAGCAGGCCAACCAGCCTCACCACGCTCATCGTGACCTCCCCGGCATGGCGCCTGGCTAGGCCTGGCGCCGTGCACGATCGCGCAGCATCTCTCCGAGCATCGGAAACTCGGCCTGGGCGTGCTCGTCCAGCGCTCGTTCACACTCCCTTTCGAAAGTTGGCCGTATAGACCCACAGGTTGCCAAAGCGCTCCTCGAAGCGGAATCCGGCTGTCTCCACGAGGCGTACCGTCTCGGGCAGAAAGAGATGGTCAGGATCGCTAAACTCCTCACTGATCGACAGCACGCCGCCGGGCCGGAGCACGCGGTGTAGCTCTATCAGGGCACGATCTGGGTCGGGGATCTCGGGCAGCACCGTGATCAGAAACGCCCGGTCCACACTTTCGTCGTCGAGGGGCAGCTCATGGGCGCTCGCCACGTAGGTCTCGACGTTGCGAAGGCCCAGCTCCTGCACCCGTCGCTCCACCTGTGCGATCATCTTCGGCTGGATGTCCACGGCGATGAGCCGGCCGTCGGTGCCCACGCGCTGTGCGGCGTCCACTGTGAACGTCCCTGGCCCTGGCCCAAGTTCCAGCACGCGCTCGCCCGGGCGGATCCCGATCCGATCCACGATGGGGCGCATGTAGCGCTTGCGCATCGGGTTGTCCACCAGCCACGACACGGCTGCCGGGCAGGGCGAGCGGTAGCCCAATCTGGCCGCCAGCCGCGAGATCAGCTTGAGGGGAAAGAGCCAAAAGAACGCCAGCCCCGCGACGGCGCCCAGGGCGACGCCCAACCACCTCCACGCTCGCTTGTTCATCGTTTGTCTCCCGTGGGTTTGCTCTCCACCCGCTCCAAGAGCGCGGGCAGCTCCTCTTCGATGAGTGAAAAGATGTCGTGTGCCTCCTGCAGCCGGTCATCCGCCATGCCCTGGCGTTCCTGGAGCAGCTCCAGCCCTTGCTCCGCAATGTCGTGGAGCGATGCCCACAGCTTGAGGCGCTGGCGGATAAAGACGGTCCAGCCTCCGGGCTTGAAACGGAAAGAGACTTGCCTGGGTAGTGGCGAGGCGACGCGCTCGATCAACCCCATCTCTGTCAGCAAGCGCGTGTTGGTGCTGACAGAGCTCTTGCTCGCTTGCAAGATCTCGCACAGGTCGGTGAGGGACTGCTCTGGCGGGTCGCTGATCAGGAGTACGCCGAGCACGCGCCCCGCCATTCGCGGCAGTCCCATCTGCTCAAAGTAGAGGCTGATGTCTTTGACAAAGTGCTTCTCTTCGTAGTAGCGCATGGTTGGTGCCCCTCCTGTTGCTCGTTCCACAGTGGTAAGAGTATACTTCGTTCTTAACGTTCTGTCAATATTGAATGATAAGAATGTACGGCTCCTGGTGGTAGGAATTGAGAACGAGTCGCAGCGCAGCCAGCGGTTTGGGCCGGTATACCGCGTTGATCAGCCGCCGCGGCGCGACGATCACTTTACGCTCCGCTTGTGCTCGACGGGGTCCCGTGCCCCCGCAGTGGTGCGTCTGAGAGTATGCACCATCCTGGAACATTGCACCAAGCAGGACACCCCAGGTCGCCCTCAAATGCAGAAAGTCGCATGATTGACAAGGGCACGACATTGCCTTATAATGGTTCTAGCAGGTTGTCGGAGAGGTGTGTGTACGTTCGTAGTGGGCGATTTATCGCCCAAGAACCGCGCTGAAGCGCGCACTACGAACGGGCTCTTTAGCTACCTATCACTTTGGTGCATAAGGTGCAAACCGTAACTTGAGAGACTGACAGGTTGTCGGAGAGGTGTGTGTACGTTCGTAGTGGGCGATTTATCGCCCAAGAACCGCGCTGAAGCGCGCACTACGAACGGGCTCTCCGATAGGCTCCTAGGGACAACCAATTGCTTGCGCGTTTTCTGTGCACTTGTCTGGGGAGTTCTCCAATTCGCTTCGGCACGCAAATGGCGCATCCTCCCGGTGAGGCTGTTTTGAGAGGCGATAGCACAAAAGAATGGCTCCCGGTCGATCATCGTCTGTCCAGTACACTTTCCGTAGAGCCGGATTGCCCGGGCGCGCCCGGTTGTCCCGTCGAGGAGCAGCGATCGGGCAGAAAGGAGGCATGGAGCGACCAGGATGAGAGTCAGCCATTAGCCGTGGCCCATCGTGGGGCCTGATGAGGCTGCCGTGATGCAACCCAAAGGAGGCACAGATGCACACCCGAAGGCTCTTGACCCTTGTAACGCTCGCAATTCTTCTGACCCTTGGCGTTTTTCCCCGGCCCTCCACGGCCGGCCAGGCTGTCGGACCGGAACAACCACCCCGGCAAGGGGCCTGGTTGGATTCGGTGGTCTTCACACAGGCGAGCCCCGGTGAAGCATTTACCCGATTACAGGCCGGCGAGTTGGACCTGTACGCCAGCACCCTGGACAATCCGGCTCTCTTCCAGGCTGTGTTGGAGGACCCAACCCTGGCGCTTGGCGAGTTCTATGGCTCCTACGATGAGCTGACGTTCAACCCCAGCGGGCCGACCTTTCACGACGGCCGGCTGAACCCCTTCTCCAGCGCGGCTATCCGCGAGGCGGTCAACTGGCTAATCGACCGTGAGTACATCGCCCATACAATCCTGGGAGGCCTCGCCTCGCCCCGTTGGACGATTCTGGCTCGGATCATGCCCGACTACACGCGCTATCAGAGCACCCTCGCCGCCCTGGAAGCCGACTACGCATATGACCTGGAACGCGCGCGGCAGGCCATCGGCGCCGAGATGCTGGCCCTGGGTGCTGTGCTGCAGGATGGCGTGTGGCACCATGGCGGGCAGCCCATCACCTTGATCTTTGTCATCCGCATTGAGGATCAGCGCCGCGAGATCGGTACGTACGTCGCCGGGCAGTTGGAGGCCATAGGCTTTCGCGTCGACCGCCGGTACTTGAACCGCACAGAGGCCGGACATCTGTGGGTGGAGAGCGATCCGGCCGATGGTTTGTGGCACATCTATACCGGGGGCTGGATTACCCAGGTCGTTGACCGCGACTCGGGCGAGGATTTTTCCTTTTTCTACATGCCCTACGACTATCCCATTCCTCTGCACCACGCCTACACGCCCTCGCCCGGGTTCGCCGATGTCGGGCTTCGCCTGCGCGACAAGGACTATGGCTCCATGGCCGAGCGGGACCAGTTGTTCGTCCAGGCCCTCGGATTGGCGATGAACGACAGCGGCTCGGGCTCGGTGCGCATCTGGTTGGCAGACCACACGAGCTTTGCGCCGCGGCGCGCAAACGTCGCGGTCGTCAACGACCTGGCGGGCGGCATCTACACGGCGATGTGGCCCCATGTGGCGCGCTTCGAGGACCAGGAAGGTGGCGCGCTGCGCATCGGCCAGCCGGGGCTGTTCGTCGATCCGTGGAACCCCATTGCCGGGAGCAATTGGATCTACGATGGGATGCCCATCGAGGGCACGCAGGATTCGGGGTTCCTGTTCGATCCGCACACCGGCCTGGCCCGGCCGCAGCGCGTGGAGAGCGCCGAGGTGGTGGTCAAGGCAGGTCTGCCCGTGACCAGGACCCTGGACTGGGTGGCCCTGAGTTTCGAGGACCAGATCGTCGTTCCCGACGACGCCTGGGTGGACTGGGATGCGGAAGAGATGCGTTTCATCACGGCGGCCGAGAAGTACTCCGAGCCGGTGACGGCCAATACCATGAGCACGGTCGCCTACCCCGCCGACCTGTTCACGACGGTGACCTGGCACGATGGAAGCCCCCTCGACGTGGCGGATTTCGTGATACGCATGATCATGCAGTTCGACCCAGCCAAGCCGGAGAGCCCCATCTATGACGAGGGCCAGGTCGCAGAGCTCGAGAGGTTCCTCGAACACTTCAAGGGCGTGCGGATCGAGTCCACCGAGCCGCTGGTGATCACGACCTACGACGACAGTTTCGCCCTGGACGCCGAGAACATACCGACGGCCTGGTGGCCGAACGATGACCGTGGCCCCGGCGCATGGCACGGCGTCGGCCTGGGGGTGCGCGCCGAAGCCGCGGGAGATCTGGCATTCTCGGCCGACAAGGCGGGCCAGCTTGGCGTTGAGTGGGCCAACTACCTAGCCGGGCCCAGCCTCGGCATCCTGGCCACGCACCTGAACGCGGCCGCGGTACAGGGCTACATTCCATACGAGCCGGCGCTGGCGCCATACGTCACCGGCGCCGAGGCGGCCGCCCGGTGGGCCAATCTGCAGGTGTTGTACGCGACACGAGGCCACTTCTGGGTGGGCAGCGGTCCGTTCTACGTGGGAGATGTCCAGTGGGACGTACCCTCGCTGACCCTGGAGCACTTTGACGCGTTCCCAGATCCGGCCGGGCGATGGGACGCCCTTGCCGAACTGCCGCCGCCCGAGTTGGCCATCAGCTACCCGACGGGTGCGCCGGGCAGCTACCTGAACGTCCTGGGGAGCGGCTTTCCCGCCGGCGGCACGGCGTCGGTCGCGGTGAACAACCACCTGCTGGCCGACGTGCCGGTTGACGACAGCGGCGAGCTGGCCTTCACCCTGGCGACGGACGAGGCCGACGAGGGGGAGTACCACGTCCAGGTGCGGGTCAACCCGGTGGCGGGCGTGCAGTTCGAGTTGGATTCGGCCGAGCCTGCGCGGCCGCTGGAGGGAGAACTGCCGCTGGTGACGGTCCCCGATGGGCTCATTACCTACTATGTCTACCTGCCGGTTCTCCTGCGGAGCTACTGACCTCAAGCCTAAAAGCTAGCCAAGGCGGGATCTACATCAGGTGCATCGCACGAACGGCACGTGCAATGCACCGGGGGCGGAAGGGTAGCGCACAACCTGGCAGGCTGTCAGAGCTGCCAGGTTGTGTTTGGTCGCCTTCGAACAACGACGCTTGACGCCCGCCCGAAAGCGTGCTACAATCCAGGCCGACGTTGGCCCCGCCGCCGCGTCGTGCACCGCACCGTCGCCCCGAAACGTTGACAGCCCCCCGCCGGCTTGACCGGGCAGGGGGAACCTCAAGACAGGAGAATGCCAATGTCCATGTCCACAGGGAATACGCGCCAGACGATGGCTCGCTATTTCGAGTCGGCAGAGCCGGATGTGAGCCTGTTTGCGCCGGATGTCACCTTCACAATGATGGCCACGGGCGACACCTATCGCGGGCCGGAGCAGGTCCGGAAGATGCTCGACTATTTCTACCGGGAGGCCTTTGACGCCCGGGCCGAGGCAAGGAACGTGCTCGTCGACGGAGACCACGCCGTCTGGGAGGGCCACTTTATCGGAGAGCACACCGGCGACTTTGTCGGGCTGGCCGCCACGGGGAAAAAAGTGTGCGTGCCGTTGGTGGTCCTCTACGATCTGAAGGACGGCCTCATTCACAAGGCGCGCTTTTACCTGGAGTTGCCCATGCTGCTCCAACAGATCGGCGTGGGGCAGGAGGCGTGATGGAGGCTTCAGCACTGGCCAGGAAGCTCCGCCTTCAGCCCGGTCACCGGGTTCTCATCCTGAACGCTCCCGAGGGCTACGTGGATCGGCTGCGTCCCCTGCCCGAGGGGGTGGAGCTGGCCGACACCGCCGGGGGCGAGTTCGATTTCGTGCACCTCTTTGCCCGGAACAGCACCGACCTGGCGTGGATGGTGCGCCAGGCCCTGGAGTCCATCAAGTACGATGGGTTGCTGTGGGTCTCCTATCCGAAAAAGAGCTCCGGGGTCGCCACCGACCTGAGCCGTGACGTCTTCTGGACCGCGCTGGAAGGGGACGGCCTGCGGCCCGTCATGCAAGTATCCATCGACGACACCTGGTCGGCGCTGCGCTTCCGGCCCGCCGAGCTCGTGGGGAAGTAAATCGGAACGGGATCACTCGTCGCCCCTCCGCTTCTTGCTGCCCGGCCGCTTTTGCGGTATAATGCGGCCACCATGGTCGTGCAGGTCAAGCTGTTTTCTCGTTTTCGCCAGCTCTTGCCCCGGGAGGCCCGGGGCGAGGCCCAGGTCCAGGTGCCAGAGGGGGCGACCGTCGCTCAGCTCCTGGACCAGTTGGGCGTAGAGGGCCGGGTGCAGCTCATCTCTATCAACGGCCGGCCCGAGCCCAACCGGGATCGCACCCTGCACGACGGGGACCGCGTCCGCGTCTTTCCCTTTGGCGTGGGCGGCTAAAAATCCACTACATCTTTTTGCAAGGAGGCGAAATACTATGTCACATGGGTTCAATGGCAGGATCCTGCACGTGGACCTGACGACGGGCAGAATGGACGTGGAGGAGCCGGGCGAGACATTCTATCGCCAATACCTGGGCGGCAGCGCCCTCGGCATGCACTATGCCCTCAAGCTCATCCCGCCCGGCGCCGATGCCCTGGGGCCGGAAAACGTGCTGGTCCTCAGCCTGGGCGCAACGACGGGCGCCGCCATCTCGGGGCAGAGCCGCGTCACGGCCACGGCCAAGTCTCCCCTCGGCGGGGCCATTGGCGACGCCCAGGCCGGGGGCTTCTGGCCGGCCGAGGCCAAGAGCGCCGGCTTTGACGCTTACGTGTTCACCGGCAAGTCGCCGCGGCCCGTGTACCTGTGGGTGCAGGATGGACAGGCCGAGCTGCGCGATGCCTCGCACCTGTGGGGCAAGGTCACGGGCGAGGCCGAGGCGGCCATCCGCCAGGAACTGGGCGACGAGAAGATAGAAGTCCTGCAGATCGGCCCCGCGGGCGAGAAGCAGGTGCGCTTTGCGTGCATCATCAACATGAGCAACAGGGCCAACGGCCGCACGGGGATGGGCGCCGTCATGGGTTCCAAGAACCTGAAGGCCGTCGCCGTGCGTGGCCACCAGCGCCTGCAGGTCGCCGATCGCAAGGCCCTGACCGAGCTGGCGCGCTGGGGCGCCCAGAATTTCGAAAGCTCGAACGTCTACTCCATGGGTGTCAACGGCACCGCCGACGTCCTCGCCTTCCAGAACGAGACGGGCACGCTGCCCACCCGCAACTGGGTTAGCGGCTCCTTTGACGGGTACGAAGCCCTCACCGGCGACGCGATGTCGGACACGATCTTGAAAGAGCGCGACACCTGCTACGCCTGTGTCGTCCGCTGCAAGCGCGTGGTCGAGACCGAGTGGCAGGGCCACAAGGTCCTGCCCCATTACGGCGGCCCCGAGTACGAGACCCTGTCCACCTTTGGCTCCTACTGCTGCGTCGACGACCTGCCGGCGGTGGCCTATGCCAACCAGGTCTGCAACATGTACGGCATGGACACCATCTCCTGCGGGGCCGTGGTGGCCTTTGCTATGGACTGCTACGAGCAGGGCCTGCTCACCTTGGCCGACACCGGCGGGCTGGACCTTGCTTTCGGCAGCGCCGAGGCCATGGTCCGCCTGACGGAACAGATCGCCCGCCGCGAAGGCCTGGGCGACCTGCTTGCCGAGGGCGCGGCGCAGGCCGCGCAGCGCATCGGCCGCGGCGCGGAAGAGCTGGTGGTCGCCGTCAAGGGCAACGACCTGCCCGCTCACATGCCCGAGGTCAAGCGCAGCCTGGGGCTCATCTATGCCGTCAACCCCTTCGGCGCCGACCACCAGTCGTCGGAGCACGACCCGGCCTACGAGGGCGACTACGAGTCCTATGCCGAACGGATGGCTTCGCTGGGCCTGCTGGAGCCCCAGGAGCCCTTTAGCCTGACGCCGGAAAAGATCAAGTACGCGCTGTACACCGAGCATTTCTACAGCCTGCTCGACAGCATCAACGTCTGCCAGTTCGTGTGGGGGCCCTCGTGGCACCTCTACTCCCCCAACCAGCTCGTCGACATGGCGCGGGCGGTCACCGGCTGGGACCTGAGCCTGTGGGAGATGATGAAGGTCGGCGAGCGGCGCCTGAACATGATGCGCGCCTTTAACGTGCGCCATGGCCTGGGCCGCAAGGACGACGTCCTGCCGCCCAAGCTCGCCGAGCCCCGCGTGGGCGGCGCCAGCGACGGAATCGCCATCGATTTCGACGAGCTGGAGAAGGCCAAGGATGTGTATTATGCCATGTGTGGCTGGGACCAGGAAGGGGTGCCCACCCGCGCCCGGCTGGAGGAGCTGAGCCTCGGCTGGGTCGCCGACCTCCTGGAGTAGCACGCAGGAAAGGAGCACTGCCATGAGAATCGCCGTCCTTGGTGGCGCCGGTATGATGGGCTGCATCGCCGTGCAAGACCTGGCTTGCAGCCCGGGTGTGGACGAGGTGATCATTGCCGACCTGAGCGAGGAACGCGGCCGTCAGGTGGCCGACTACCTCGACAGCTCCAGGGTTTCTCTGGCCCGGGTGGATGTCCGCGACCACGAGGCGCTGGTGCGGCTTCTGCGCGGCGTGGACGCGTGCCTCAACGCCACGGTATACTATACCAACCTCGAGATCATGGGTGCCTGCCTGGAGGCAGGCACCCATTATACCGACCTGGGCGGGCTGTTTCACACCACCCTCAGGCAGCTCCAGCTCAGCGAGCACTTCAGGGATGCCGGCCTCAGCGCCGTGCTGGGCATGGGCAGCGCCCCCGGCGTACCCAACGTCCAGGCGCGTTACGCCGTCGACCGGCTGGACACTGTCGAGGCGGTGCGCATCTATGACGGCATCAAGCCGCCGCCGCCCGATGCCGTCGTGTTTACCTATGCTGTGGCGACCATCGTCGACGAGCTGACCCAGAAGCCGATGGTCTACCGCGACGGCCAGATGGCGGCCTGCGAGCCCCTGACCGAGTTCGAGGACTACTGGTTCACCCCGCCCATCGGCCTGCTGCCCATGCACCTGTCCCTCCACTCCGAGGTGGCCACCCTGCCGACCAGCTTTCACGACAAGGGCCTGCGCGAGTGCTTTTTCAAGATCAACTACTGGGGCATGGCCCCGGAGACGGTGGCCAAGATCCGCGTCCTGGCCGACCTGGGCTTTGCCGGGCAGCAGCCCGTGCCCCTCGGCTCGGGCGACACGGCCGTCGTGCCCCGTGATCTGATGATCGCCCTCCTGCGCGACAAGGTGCCGCCCGTCACGTCCTTCCTGGAGCCGCCGCGGAACCAGCCGCCCGACTGGACCAAGGAGATTGTCACGGAGGTGCGGGGCACGCGCTTTGGCAAGCCTGTGACCTACCGCCTGGGCACCCTCACGGTCAAGGGCGCCCTGCCCACAGGCGTCTCGCCGTCCATCGCTGCCCGGTGGCTGGCCGAGGGCCGGGTGCCGCCCGGCGTCTGGCCCCCGGAGCTGGCCATCGAGCCCGAGCCCTTTTTCGCCGAGCTGAACCGGCGGGGCATCCCGACCCAGGTGTCGGTCACAGAGACGCTGTAGGCACGGGAAGCGCGATGAATGGCGCACTACGAGCGGGTTGGGTTTGTAGTGGGCGCTTCAGCGCCGTGACCGCGCGATGAATG
>ERZ1026796.2614-NODE-2614-length-10120-cov-2.734114_pt1 | contig 10120 bp, 6 predicted proteins | sample MGYA00520874_ERZ1026796 | MGnify/ENA primary metagenome ERZ1026796 (study PRJEB33270, sample SAMEA104284474) | anaerobic digester metagenome | biome: Anaerobic digester microbiome; feature: mesophilic sludge digester; material: Anaerobic digester biomass | place...
ATCAGCACCCAGGTAATCGGACCCCAGCTCATCATGAAGGAGGCTGTATAGATAATGATGAACACCAGGGCGGCAATCCCTATCACATCCATGAAGGAGAGCACGCTCAGGGCGGCCATGCCGATCATCATGCCTATGGAGCCGATAATGAGCAACGGCTTGCGTCCGAATTTATCTACCGTGAAAATGGCCACCAGGGTAAAGTTGATGTTGACAAATCCCATGACCACTGTCTGTCTCATGGAAACATCACCCGAAGCCCCGAGGTTTTCAAATATTCTGGGGGCATAATACAGCACCACGTTGATCCCGACAGCCTGCTGGAAGAAAGAGAGCAGGATCCCTATGATCACTACCGTTACGCCATACGACAAGAGTTTTTCCCGTTTTTCAACCACCGTTTCCTTGATTTCCTCCAGTATGGTGCGGGCGGCATTTGTCCCGTTAATGCGGGTCAGCACATGCAGCGCCTTGGTTTCATTCCCCGACATGACCAGGAAACGCGGAGTCTTTGGAACAAACATCAGCAGGAAGCCAAAAAGTGCGATAGGATAGGCCTCGCTAAGGAACATCCTTCTCCAGCCTATTTCAGCCATGGACACTTCAATGGGTTCCGGCAGGTTAGCCCGGATCAGGTAATTCACAAAATATACCACCAGCATCCCGAAGATGATGGCAAACTGGTTCACGGAAACCAGCCGGCCCCTCACATGGGCAGGTGCCATCTCGGCAATGTACATGGGACATATGGCCGATGCCAGTCCAACACCTATTCCCCCCAGGATCCTGTATGCGTTGAAAGCCAGCAGGAGGGAGAAGGTTGGTTTGCCGAATTCAAAAAAGAACATTTCGGGGCGCCAGGAACCTATGGCTGAAATAAAAAACAGCACCGCTCCAAATCGAAGGGAATTGCGTCTTCCCCAGCGCGGGGCCAGCAAACCCGACAGGAAACCTCCAATAATGCATCCAATCAAAGCGCTGGAGGCCGTTATGCCGTGCCATCCCTTGGTGTAAACAAAGTCTGTTGCCTGGGAAAAGAATGCTTCCAGGGCTCTTTCGGCTCCTGATATCACAGCGGTATCATATCCAAAAAGCAACCCTCCCAAAACGGCAACAAAAGTAAGGGATCCCAGGTATGCCTTGCTGCCTTTATCAATGTTTTTCATAGATGCAGTCATCTTATATATACATATTTACGATGGTTTCGTACAGCTCCTGCTGCCCGCTGATCTGCCGTGGTTCAGGTAATTTGGATCCGTATTCGTAAACGGCCTGGAAATCCAGCTTGCCTTCTTCAAATTGTTTACCCATGCCTGCATCGAAAGAAGCATAACGTGTTTTCCTCATTTTAAGATAGGGAGACTGTTCCAATATGGCCGCTGCCGCTTCCAGACCACGTGCAAAGGTGTCCATACCGGCGATGTGGGCAATGACCAGATCCTGCAAGTCTGTGGAGTTCCTTCTTATGTGAGCGTCAAAGTTCACGCCGCCATTGTTCAGCCCTCCTGCCTGCAGTACTACAAGCATTGCCTGGGTGACTTCCCAGATGTCGATGGGGAACTGGTCCGTATCCCAGCCATTCTGGTAGTCGCCCCGGTTGGCATCTATGGATCCCAGGATGCCGGCATCCGCAGCACATTGCAGTTCATGTTCGAAGGTGTGTCCGGCCAGTGTGGCATGGTTCACTTCTATATTGATCTTGAAATCTTTTTCCAGCCCGTATTTCTTGAGAAAGCCCAGGATAGTCTCCACATCTGTGTCGTACTGATGTTTTGTGGGTTCCATGGGTTTTGGCTCGATATAGAACATTCCCTCAAAGCCATTGCTGCGTCCATAATCCCGCGCCATCGACAAGAATCTGGCAAGGTGATCTTTTTCGCGCTTGAGGTCGGTATTGAGAAGGGTCATGTAGCCTTCTCGGCCACCCCAGAATACATAGCCTTGACCACCCAGCTCAATTGTAGCGTCTATCGCTGCCTTGACCTGGTTGGCAGCATAAGCCACAACCTCTAATTCCGGATTCGTTGCAGCACCATTCATATAGCGCGGATGCGTAAAGAGGTTGGCGGTACCCCAAAGAAGTCGGACTCCCGTCGCTTTCTGACGTTCTTTGGCAAGTTTTACCATGTGAACAAGGTTTTTCTCGCTTTCATTTGGATTCTCGCCTTCGGGCGCTAGATCTCGATCGTGAAAACAATAAAAATCCGCTCCAATTTTGGTGAAGAATTCGAAGGCTGCATCTAACTTGTGCTCATGGGCTTCCATTGTAGTGCTAGCATCGCTTATCCATGGATGGATGTGGGTAGCAGCCCCAAATGGATCGGCACCATCCGCACCGAAACTATGCCAGTATGCAATAGCAAAGCGTAAATGTTCTCGCATGGTTTTGTCGCCAACTTTTCGCTCTGGTTCGTAATACTTGAAAGAAAGAGGATTGTCGCTCTTAGGACCTTCATAGCGAATCTTTCCAATACCTTGGAAATATTCTTTCTGTCCAACAAAATATTCTGCCATTCGCTTTTCCTTTCCGGAATTGTTCTTCTCCATACTATCCTATCTATAGAGAGGAGTCAGCGCTCCCAAATATCTCTCATATTCGGCATAGGCTGCTTCATATTTCATAACCTTAAGTTTTTCGGGCTCGACATTGGAGCCTTCATCGAAGTTCACATGCATATCGACTATCGTCTCAATTTCCACAGGCCGAGAGCGCTGAATGCATTCGTAACACCAGAGAGCCTGAAGGGCTGCACCTAGGGCAGCTGCCTCTTCTTCTTTTGGAACGCGTACCGGCAGACCTGTCACATTTGCCGCAATATCACGCCAAACAGCGCTCTTTGCTCCTCCTCCTGTAAGTCTGATCTCGTATGCTGCAAATCCAAGCCTTTTGAAAGACCCGAGTCCAATCAGCATTGCGAAAATAGCAGCTTCCATCGCCGCCCTTGCGATATTCTCCTTCGAAAAATTCGTAGCGGTTCCTCCGAGGATGCTTGCCTTCCCCTTTGGCAAGTTTGGAACTCTTTCGCCATTGAAAAATGGTAAAACTACAATACCTTCGGCTCCAATTGGCGCCATAGCCGCCCTATGATTCATCTCTTCTATGCTCATACCAAAAAGAGAGCGTATTTGTTCGCTCGCCACGGTGCAATTCATTGTGCAGAGAAGAGGAAGCCATCCACCAGTGGACGAACAGAATGCCGCGAGCTTTCCTTCGGGGTCGACGAGTGCGCTGCTCGAATAACCATAGAGTGTTCCGCTTGTTCCAAGACTCATAGTAAGACAACCATTGCGAACCGTGCCGGTACCGATAGCGCTCATCATATTGTCGCCGCCACCCGCGGAAACAAGCGCTCCTTCTGGAATTCCAAAACGATTCGCTGCCTGTGCGCCGACCCTCCCTGCCGGGGTAGAAGGCTCGATCAAGGCTGGCAAATAATCGACCAGATTCGGATCGATGAGATTACATATACGATGCGACCATGTCCGCTTTCGCACATCGAAGAGAGCGGTTCCGGACGCATCTCCATATTCGGTAAGATAGCTGCCTGTCAAAAGGAAATTTATATAATCATGTGGCAAAAGAACATGTCTTAGGCGTTTGTAATTCTCTGGCTCATGTTTTTTCAACCAATAGATCTTTGGAGCGGTGTATCCGGGCAACATTAGAAGCCCAGTCTCTGCCAATAACTCTTCTTCTCCTCCGATAAGAGCTGTTAGCTCCTCGCACTCTTCAGCCGTGGATGTATCGTTCCAGAGCTTAATGGGTCGAATTGATCTGCGATACCAATCGATGGGTACGAATCCATGCTGTTGTCCCGAAACGCCAATTGCCACGATTGTCGCCCGCAGTTGGGGCGAAATCGAACCAAAGCAAGTGCACAGCGCTTCCTCATACCAGGAAGCGAGCTGCTCTCTGGTCCCATCATTCCTTGCGATTATCGAAAGAGGAGCTTGAGCTCTGGCGACTATTCGCCTAGTTTCGGGGTCATAGAGGATTACCTTGCAGCTCTGTGTGCCAAGATCTATACCACACAAGCTCTTCATCGCCGCTGACTTCCTCTAGAGATGAAATCTGCTATCCAAAAAATTTACGTAAAAATCAAACTAACGTAAAAAACTATAGGGTCATTTCCCTAAAAATACAATGCGAGATATTGACAAATCATATCTATTATTGACATTCTCTTAGCATGGAGATTGTATGGAGATTCGCGACGCCGTCTATGTATACAGGCTGATTAGCGGAGAGAGACTGGCATGGCATGGTAGGTATCACGCTCATCGGGCTGGAGAGTTTGAATTCCACTATTTTATGGAAGGACAAGGCGCTTTGCTCATCAATCGCTCAAGATTCGTCATCGACGCCAATAGCATTTATTTTGTACAGCCTCGTGAATTTCATTCCATTCTTCCGGAGGCCGTCGAAAAACCTATCAGTTATTATGCAATTCTATTCGCTCCGCAAGCTGACAATCCGGCAGATAGAGAGATTGTAGCACTGATGGAGCATCTCTGGCATGCAAAAAATCGAGTCTTGCGCGCAGATGTAAAAGATAGATTTCTTCTTGAGGATCTTTATAGGTTGTCTAAATCCAATTCAGAGCGTTCTCGAAAGGCAGCCGAACATGCGCTAGTCAGCATTTTATATCGCTGGTTCGATCAAATCGAAGCCTCACCAGAATTTCGCAACTCCAAAAGATCCAAAAACGAGCATGTCGAAAGGGCTCTTACTCTAATGTCCAAGCACCTGAGGGAGAAACTGAGTTCCGATGACCTTGCGGCCATGCTAGGTCTTTCCGAAGAATATTTCATACGTCTCTTCAAGCAGCACCTGGGCATGTCTCCTTTTCAGTACTTTACAAGGCTAAAAATCGAAGCTGCATCAGGTGTTCTTGTAGACAATAGACTTACGGTAAGCGATGTCGCCACGCGCTTTGGTTTTGAAAATCCCTTTCACTTCACCAAGGTATTCAAAAAGTGTACAGGGCTGTCTCCGCGAGAATATCGCAAAATCTTCTTCGAAGCAGGAAAACCTCCCTCCAAGTCTCCCGCTGGTACAACAAGCCATAAATAGTTAAAAATATGATTGCCAGACATTGGAGCTTCAAATGAATGAACTTGGAAAATTATTGCGTTTCGCGCGCCCATATAGAAAAACAGCGCTCTTTTCTTTTGTTGCGCTTGTTATTGTTGTGGCTTGCGATCTTGCGGTACCAAGGCTTGTAGGCCATATAATCGATCAAGGAATCCGACAAAGAGACTTACATACCGTACTTTCCACATCTGCGCTTATGTTGGGTATTTCTGCATTGTCAGCCCTGGCTGCTGTGCTAAACAGCGTCTCTTCTATTCGTGTTGGCGAGAGCATTGCGCGCGATTTGCGCGAGGCCATCTTTATCAAGATACAGAATTTTTCCTACGGAAACATCGACCAATTCTCAACTGCTAGACTCATGGTACGCCTTACGAGCGATACGGCCGCTGTCCAGCGTCTGTTCCAAATGTCGCTTCGCCTTGGCTCTAAAGCCCCGCTCTCGATGATCGGGAGTATTGCTCTCATGTTCGTGACCAGCAAGACATTGGCTCTTACGATGATGCCAATTTTCATAGTTGGAGCAGTGGTGATCTTCTTTTTCAGCACAAAGATGGAGCCCTTCTTTAGGACTGTCCAGCAACGACTCGATCGCCTCAATACCGTGCTGCAAGAAAACATAGCTGGCGCTCGACTTATAAAGGCCTTTGTACGCGGAAAATATGAGACAGAACGTTTCGAGACAGCTAACGACAACCTGGCTCAAGAAAATGTCAAGGTTATGCGGATTATGGCATCGATGAGCCCTATTCTGACCATGTTGATAAATATCGGTATCATAGTCGTCGTGTGGCTTGGGGGTTTGCAGTCGATTCAGGGTGATCTTACGTTGGGGCAAATAGTTGCCTTTACAAACTACCTCATGGCCACCCTCCACCCTCTTATTTCCATGACTCAGCTTTCTAATAACTGGGCAAATGGTCTGGCGTCATCAAAGCGTATTGCTGAGGTGCTGGATGCCGAGCCAGAGGTTGCAGAGCTGCCCAACGCCTCTTCTCTTCCGCAGACTATTAACGGAGAGGTTGAATTCGATCATGTATATTTCCATTACAATGGAGATACAGCCCTTAAGGTGCTGGAGGATATATGTACAAGAGCCGAAGCAAGAAAGGTTACCGCCGTACTGGGTGCGACAGGTTCGGGAAAATCCAGCCTTGTCAACCTGATTCCGCGTTTCTATGATGCTCGCTCAGGAAAGGTCAATATCGATTCCAATGACGTTAGACTCCTAAGGATTTCATCGATTCTCGAACACATAGCCATAGTTCCTCAGGAAACTGTGCTCTTTTCGGGCACAGTGCGCGATAACATTCGATATGGAAAGCCCGATGCAAGCGATGAAGAGGTCCTTGCCGCCGCAGTCGCGGCTCATGCACACGACTTTATCATGAATATGCCAGAGCATTACGAGACGCACATCGAAGAACGTGGGGCTAATCTCTCTGGCGGACAAAAACAGCGTATTGCCATAGCTCGTGCCCTTATTACCAAGCCTTCGATTCTCATTCTGGATGACGCAACAAGCGCTATAGATGTGGAGACAGAGACCAAAATTCACGCTGCCATAGCGAAGGCCACTATGGGAATAACCCTCATCATGGTGGCTCAACGCATCAGTACAGTGCTTAACGCAGACAAGATAATCGTGCTCGATGAAGGACGAATCGTTGCAGAAGGCACTCATAGAGAGCTTCTAAAGAAAAGCCCAATCTACAAAGAAATATACGATTCCCAGTTGGGTGCGGGGGTGCGTCATGGCTTATGAGACAAGTCCCTCGATTCAGGATGTGCGCACCAGCTTTCAAAGGCGAGGAGGCAGGCCTACAAGATATGAGAGAGCCTCGGATCCTCGCAAAGCGATGAAAAGGCTCTTCCGATATCTACTGCCATTCAGGCAACCTCTGCTTTTGATTGTGTTCTTTGTACTTCTGCAATCTCTCCTTGGATTAGTCGGTCCTTATTTGCTCGGCAGCGCAATAGATAAGAGCATCGGCGGCAAAGACATAAATGGATTAGCTCGAAATGCTGTTCTTATGCTCATCGCTTATTTTCTGAGCAATAGCTTTAATTTGATCGCAAATCGAAAAATGGCGATCATATCCCAAAATGCCCTTAAAAACCTACGCCGCGATTTGTTTGTGCATATCCAGTGGCTCCCAATGCGCTTTTTCGATACGAACCCCGCTGGCGGGCTCATGAGCAGGCTAACGAATGACATCGATGCCATCAATCAGGCTGTATCACAAAATATCATTTCACTCGTCGCGGGTGTTATTACGATGTCCGGCATTCTGGTGAGTATGTTCGTTCTCAACCATTGGCTAGCGCTTACAAGCCTCATCGTCATCCCGATAATGTATTTTTTCAGCAATTTTGTGGCAAAATATACTCGTAAGGGATTCAGGGAATTGCAGAAAGAGCTTGGTGATCTCAACGCTATAGCCGAGGAAACCATTTCCGGCTTTAAGGTCATAAAAGCCTTCCGCCGAAATGACTCCGCAATCGAAACCTTCAAAAGAAAAAATGAAGCTGTATATAAAGCAGCTATATATGCAAATTCATATGCATTGCTTCTAATGCCTCTTACAGGTGTGATAGGTAGTTTCTTTGTTATATTGCTTGCTAGCCTTGGTGGCTGGTTGGCGCTCAAGGATCTTGTGAGCATTGGCATGATTGCTACATTCATAAACTATGCACAGAATTTTACTCAGCCTCTAAGGCAAATATCAAATCTATACAACTCGATACAAGCCGCTCTAGCTGGAGCGGAGCGAGTCTTCGAGATAATAGATATGGATCCAGAGATAGCAGAGGAACCAAGACTGGAAGAAGCCAAAACAAATCCCGAAACTGCAATAAGAGTCAACGAGGATTCTATAATCGGTTCTTCCACGGCTCCAATTGTCTTTAGTCTCGGACAATTTCAGGGCAATGTTAGCTTCAAGAATGTGGTATTCGGCTATTTGCCCGGCAAACCCGTAATCAAAAATTTCGATGTAGATATTTCTGCAGGGCTGACGGTAGCCTTAGTGGGGCCCACAGGAGCCGGCAAGACTACGATTACTAACCTACTGATGCGCTTCTATGAGATCGATGAAGGGCAGATACTATTCGATGGCGTGGATATCCGAACTATTCCGAAGGAAGCAGTTCGGCGAGCCATAGGTTTGGTTTTGCAGGATACTTTTCTCTTTGCTGATTCGGTACTGGAGAATATTCGCTTTGGCCGATTGGATGCGACGGACGAGGAATGTATCGAAGCTGCTAAGATGGCGGAAGTCGATCACTTTATACGACAGCTTCCCGAAGGTTATCAAACAAATCTTTCGGAGCGTGCAAGCAATTTAAGCCAGGGCCAGCGTCAGCTTTTATCCATTGCGCGGGCAATTCTAGCGGATCCGGCAATACTTATATTGGACGAAGCCACAAGCAGCGTCGATACACGCACAGAAATTCGCATCCAAAGGGCTCTCTTGAGGCTCATGCACGGAAGAACAAGCATAGTTATCGCCCATAGGCTCAGCACTATTCGCGATGCCGACAAGATCATTGTAATAGATGATGGCAAAATTGTGGAAATAGGAGACCATCAAGCGCTCCTTGCAAAGCGCGGCTTTTATCATCGTCTTTACATGAGTCAATTCAAGGGAAATGAAATATAATCGAATCATATAGATATATCAAAACACTGGAGGAAAAAGCATGAATCGGCAGGATATACCGCTGAAAGATTTTCACTACGATGTAGCAAGACTACGCGACCATTGGTTTGCGTTATTTGCAGGTGATTTTAATGCTCGTGTCTTCAACGCGATGACAATTTCCTGGGGCAGTTATGGGCATGTATGGGATAAGATGGTGTTTCAGGTTATGGTACGTCCCTCAAGATATACCTATGATTTCATGAACCGATACGACAGCTTTACTCTAAACGCTTTTACTCCAGAGTACAAACAAGCTCTATCGATTCTTGGTTCGAATTCCGGCCGAAACCTCGATAAGATAGCACTGGCTGGTCTTACTCCTATGGCTTCCCGCAAGGTTGATGCCCCAAGTTTCGAGGAAGCTCAGCTTGTAATAGAATGCCGAAAAATCTATTGGCATGACTTAAATGAAGCTAATTTCCTGGATAGTGATATAGAAGAGCATTACCCCAGAAAGGACTATCATCGGATCTATCTAGGCGAGATTGTCAATGTTAGTCAGCAGATAATCAAACCATAGGGTTTGCCGCTCTAAATATTCGGTTTGCTGCCACATACTTGATTTTCTTTTTGGAAAGGAGTATTTTTCTCAAAGGAAAATCCTACATTAATGATATGAATTTTATTCAGAGCATAATGCAGCTCAGCCAAAGACACGGGACGGCAAAATTATGAATCTTCTCGAAATCAAGAATATTACGCTTCTCAAAGAATCAAGACCCATTTTGAACAATCTAAGCATGGAGATCTGGAATGGACATGTCCATGCGATCATTGGTCCTAATGGAGCAGGTAAGTCCACTCTGGCTAATACCATAATGGGACTATCCGGTTATCGCGATTTTCAAGGTGATGTCATTTTTAATGGTGAGTCTCTTAAGGATCTTTCGATAGATGAGCGGGCACGAAGAGGAATTACATTGCTTTTCCAAGAACCTGCCCGCTTCGAAGGGCTGTCCGTGAGCCGATTCATACTTGCAGGAGCCAAAGAAAAATCTCAGAAGGTCGTCGAGGATGCGCTTCGACAGGTAGGACTTGTACCAGAAAACTATATCAATCGCGCCGTGGATAAGACACTCTCGGGAGGCGAACGAAAGCGCATCGAACTAGCTTCGATATATGCGATGAAGCCTCGCCTTGTGCTTATGGATGAGCCAGATTCCGGTGTAGATATAGATTCTGTAAAGTATATCTTTAGCATTATAAAAGATCTAAAACAGGCAAGTTCCACTGTCATCCTAATCACCCATAGCCCTGAGGTCCTGAAGCGCGCAGATCATGCTTTTCTCATCTGTGCAGGAACTCTTGTCGACAAGGGCGACGT
>ERZ1026796.2618-NODE-2618-length-10110-cov-2.260042_pt1 | contig 10110 bp, 5 predicted proteins | sample MGYA00520874_ERZ1026796 | MGnify/ENA primary metagenome ERZ1026796 (study PRJEB33270, sample SAMEA104284474) | anaerobic digester metagenome | biome: Anaerobic digester microbiome; feature: mesophilic sludge digester; material: Anaerobic digester biomass | place...
TACAGCATCCGCAGCACGCCGAGCGACCCGTTGATCGAGTGCCCGCCCTCGACGCCGATGAGCGAAGCGACCTTGCCCTGCCGGTGAATCCGCTCGATGTCGCCGGCGGTGAGCGCCAGCTCGAGGTCGTTGGGATAGCGCTCGATCATCCGGTGGACGAGGTCGATTTGTTCAAGGGTCGCCGAGACGGCACGGTCGCCTGCGTACGAGGGAGGCACGTAGACCGACCAGAACACGGCGCCGACGCCCCCCTTTCGCAAACGCGGCAGGTCGGTCTGAAACTGGGGCGTCGAACCCGAGATGTCGGCCTTCTCGAACGACGAACCCGCCTCGGTGCGCAGCGCCCATGGCAGGTCGTTGTGGCCGTCAAAGACGTAGCTTTCCGCGTGAATCCGCCGCGCCTCGTCCGTCACCACGACCGGCAGGCGGTCGGCGGCGGGGTCGCCATCGACCATGCGCGAGGGAAGGACTACCCGAAAAACCTGACAGACTACTCGCTCGTCATTCATTGCGGGGCGTGCACCCTCACGCGGCGCGAAATGCTTTCGCGCATACAAAAAGCCAAAGAAGCGAACGTCCCGGTTACCAATTACGGCATCGCGATCTCGGCGCTGCAGGGAGTGGCCGAACGCATGCTTGCCCCGTTCCCCGAAGCTCTCTCAGCCTGGATCGCGGCGACAGGCGCGGCATCGCCGACTTGCACCGTCATACGATCGGCGAAATTCTCGCCTTCGAGGTGTAGGGTTCTTCCAGAGAGCATGACACGTCGAGCGATGGGGGTGCGCCAGCCGGACAGGCTGACCTCGTCAAGTTCTGCCCATGTGGCCGCGTGATCGGCATTGCCGGCCATGCGAAAGGCAAAGTTGACCGTTTGCCCGCGGAATGGCGTCATGTCAATCCAAACATGCCGCCAATCGTCGGCCGATTCACTGGTTGTCCAAACGGCGGCGCCCGCGACCGTCAGCACCAGGGGATCAGGAATACCGGTGCTGACTTGCCCATACCGGTAGAGGAACGACAGAGTGGGCGCGGGCATGTCGGCAGGGATCGAGATCGTCTGGCGCAGCAGCGATTCACCGGGCTGGGCGTCGAGCGCCATGTCAGCCACAGCGCCAGACGTGGCAAGCAGCAGGCGTTGGCCTGGGTCATCGCCCAACCCAGCGCTAACAGGGAAAGCGATATTGTGATCCAATTGGGCAGACCACGTGTCACCGCCGTCAGTCGTTACCCGATGGGCGAGGCCAGTACTGTTGTACACTTGTGGATTGATAATGGCGCCAAAGGCATGAACAACACCGCGGCCATCATCGAACAGAAACGGCGTAGCCAGTTGATTGATAGATGGAAAGCGCCAGGGCGCCCAGGTCGCGCCCCAATCATGCGAGTGCAGAGTGCCAACATGACATCCACCGGTCATGCATACAGTCGCTCCCAACACCAACTGGCCCGTAGGACCGGCAGCCAGACTCAGGTTGGCAAAGTACGTTACTGTCTGTGATGCACTCCATAGGGCGCGCGGGGACGACCAGGAGCCGTCCGCTCCCAGGGATGACTGCATCATCCTGATCCATCCCGGCGCCGGTGTTGCTGTTTGATGTTCAGCCCAGAATGCGAGCAGTTCACCCGTTGGTGTGGAAGTGACGTCGAAGCCGGTGATCCCATAAGGATCATACGATAACATGCGTTGCGGAGGAGTCCAACTGCCGTCAGCATTTTGCTTCATGAACAGGAGTTTGCCGGGACAGTTACCACAAGAAATGACAAGCCTGAGTTGGCCTGTGGCTACGGCCGACAGCTTCATGAACTCGAAAGACGCTGGCAGGAGTGCTGTGATTGGAGTTGGCTCTGACCAATCGCTATTCGGCAACTTTCGGAGATATGAAAGTTGATATTGGCCGTTGGTCATGATGAGCAAAACCGCATGGATGGCGCCGTCCGGGGTTGCCGTGAGACTCAGGGTACTTCGATTCTGGGCAAGGATAACCGGTTCGGACCAATCACCTCCAGGCGGACGGTGACGGTACAGGGTATGAACGCGTGTACTAGGTACGGGAAGCAGGTAGAGGATATGTTGCTCGCCATTGACATCCAACGCCGCCGCGAGCGGTTCACCCCAATTCATATAGTATTCATTGAATATCCTGACATTTTGGAGGGTGCTTGGACGCCCCAATCGCACGGCGTGGGCGCCGCTGCGTCCACGATACGATGTGGTGGGCGTAAACACGCCTGAAAAAGTCCATCCGGCCGCGCCCTGTTCGAATCCGCCGTTGGTCACCAGGTTCGTTGCGCCAGGCAGATAGAATTCGAAGTTTGCGACACTGACGCGTTCGAAGTCTCGAATGGGTGAGTTCGTGTAACCAGATTGCCGCGCCTGAAGATGACGCCATTGCACCGTGGCAAACAGCAGATCGAAGTTGCCGCTGCGATAACTGGCGGCAAATGGCCCTGGCACATCGTGATCAGTAGAGTAGACACGCGCGCCCGGCAGAAGCACGCCGCGTGCGTCGCGCGTCTCGCCTTGAATCTTCATGGCATAGACCACTGTCTGAGTATCCGGCGCGTCCGGCCACGCCTCAACGTTCAGCGCATGATCGCGCGCCCGCGCCCGAAAACTAAAGGCAGTGCCTGGCCAAACAGACGTCGTGACTGTTGCGCGCCCGTTGGCGTCAGGCGTCGGTTGAACGGGCAAATCGTACCAGGGATCGTTGTTGGCGCGCTGCTGAATGTCAAACGATGCGATGCCAGCGCCCTGCCCATCGCTGCCGCTGACGACAATAGTCAACGGAGTATCCACTCGAGTCTGTGCGGGCAATGGCTCGACGGCGCTGTCTGGCGGGGTAACATCGAAAGAGCGCCAGTCGGGGTTTGCATCAAGCAGTGACGCGGTGATAGCAACCGGGTTCCCGCCCGTTAGGGGTACCCGCTGCAAACGCAGCGAACTGAGGTAGAGCCGGCCATCTTGAATGACATACTCTGTTCGCGTAAATGCCAGCCAATGGCCCTCTCCGGTCCAACTGCCCATCCAGGCATCCACGAGCGCCGCACCCGGATCATACACGGTGTGGAGTCCTGTGCCGTCAATCGCCATGACTGCTATTTCGTTCCACTGGTCTCCATCAGCGTCATAATCGAAGGCTAGAAAGCGGCCATCAGGAGACCAGGTCACATTCTCCAGGTACCGCAGCGGCGCCGAGATGGTTCGCGCATTGGCGCCATTGGGATCGGCCAGCACAATGCTGCCAACATAGCCGTTCATGTTCACCCAAACCAGCTTCGACCCATCAGGCGACCAGGCCGGATCAACATCCGGCATTTCATGATAGGTGATCCGGGTGGAATTCGAACCGTCCGTATTGGCCACGTAAATATCGAGGTTGTCATCGCGATCGCGCACGTAGGCGATGCGCGTGCCCTGCGGCGACAGGGCAGGTTGGCTTTCGTCGTCGCCTGACGACGTCACCTGGCGCAAGTTCGAGCCATCTGCCCGCACGATGAAGATGTCCAGGTTTTCGTTACGATTCGATGCAAAGGCAATCTGTGCGGCGGCGCGATCGAAGGATGGTAACCCATCGCTCCCTGCATGATTCGTGAGACGCGTCAGATGGCTTCCATCGCCGCCAGCCGTGTAGATTTCCCAATTACCGTCACGGTACGATTGGAACGCAACACGCGTCCACTCACCCATTCCGGTGGGCGTCACCTCTTCGACGAGAGGCATTGTGTCGGGATGAGCAGGCGCGGGCGATGCAAGGCTCAGCGGGTTGTGGAAATCGGCCCAAGCGCGTGCTTTGACCTCGTCTGGCGGCGGCGGGGAGGCCGGCGCCGCGACCGGCAGCAGTGCAACGACTGTCAGGACAAGCATAGTGTGAGCAAACGAACGCCACATGGTACACCTCGTCTTTCGTGGAATTGCGAGACGTCACTCTTGGCCAACAAACCGTTCTCGGCTGCGAGGCCACCGAGTGTCTGCTCCTTGAACGCTTCCAAGCGTTTAGCCTGGGTCTGGTCGTATTGTATTCTCATCCCCCTTCTGTTGGCAAATAGAGTGCTTCTTTTTGCAGCATCGTCAGTTGCGTGTATACTTGCATGGTGATGATAATCGTTTCTGAGGTCAACCGTGAGCAGGGGGCCGGCGCGAATCGAGCCGGCGGCGTGTGGCGGCGGCTGGCGCGGCGTTTATCGGCCTGGCAGGCGCAGATGGAGCGCTGGGCGCGCTTTGTTCGCTGGCAGTGGCAACCTGAGGCGCGCGCCTGGCTGCATGAACAGACCACCCGCCTGGCCAGTGCGTCTCCCCAACAGCGCTGGCAGGCCGCGGCCGCGCTGCGGGGCGCCCCGCTCGGCGGTCGCGATCTTGCGGCCCTGGGCGATTTGTTGCACGATGCAGAACCGTTTGTCCGATGGGAGGCAGCAATGACGTTGAAAGATGTGGGCGGCCAGGTCGCCATTGGTATCTTGCAGCAGACCCTCGCTGGCGAAAGCCCGGTCGGCCTGGCCTCCGCGGCCGAAGCATTGGCCGAGCTGGGCGAAGTGACCGCCGTTCCGCGCCTGGTCGAGTTGACCCGGCACGATGACCCGGGCGTGCGCGCCAGCGCCTGCGCCGCGCTGGGCCGGCTGGCCCAAGCGCAGGACGCAGACGTCATTCAGGCGCTCATTGCAACCTTGAAGGACGCCATCCCCGGCGTGCGCCAGCTTGCCGCACAGGCGTTGGGGCGCGTCGGCGCGCCGCTGGCGGTGACCCCGTTGATTGCTGCACTGCGCCGGCGCGATGAGTTTCGCCTGGTGCGCCGCTCCGCCACCTGGTCCCTGGGCCAACTGGGGCCGGACCCGCTGGCGGTGGAGGCGCTGTCCGAAGCGCTGACCGATAAGGACGGCGAAGTACGCCTGCTGGCCGCGCAGGGCCTGGGACAGATCGGCCACGCCAAGGTCGTCAACCTGCTGCGGCCACTGGTGGAGGATTGGCACGATACTGGCCGCGGCACCGTGGCCATGGCTGTCATCAAGGCCATTCAGGAGATCGAGGCCCGCAACGCCGCGCTGCAACCGCCGACGCCCGAAGTTCCGATCGAGCATGGCGAGGAGAGTCTGGTCGAACGCAAACGGCGCCTGGGCCTGATGCCTGCGGAAGCCGCACCGGCGCCGCCCGCGGAAGCCGAACCGGTCCCGCCGCCCGCGGAAGCCGAACCGGTCCCGCCGCCCGCGGAAGCCGCACCGGTCCCGCCGCCCCCGCCACCGGCTGCAGAAGAGGCGCCGCCTGCCCCGGCGGCGGAACAGCCAGCACAAACGGACGCGGCGCCCAAGCGCCCATCCCGGCGCAAGGCCGAACCAAAGCGCGCCGCCCCGCATGCGCCGCGCAAGAAAAAGTCGGCGGCCGATGAGCCGGTCATGCCCGCGGAGGGCCTTGAGCTGAACGACGAAGCCTGAGGTCAGCCGACGCCGTCTTGGCGCAGGAGTTCAAGGCTCGATTCTATACCGCCACGGCCGCGGCGACCCGCTGCACGTCCACGACATCAATGACGCCGTTGCCATCCTGATCGTAGAGCGCCGCGCAGTTCGCGCTGCACGGCCAGGCGCTGGCCTCCTGCTGCACATCGAGCACGGTGATGGAACCGTCGCCGTTGACATCCTCCGGCCGATGCCACTCGATGGCGCCCAGGTCGCAGAGCGCGTTGCCATCGCCGTTGCCGTCCACCGGCCGGCTGAAGCCGCGCCAATCGCCGGCCGGGCATAGCGTCGGGCTGCCCGCGTCCAGCGCGGGGCTGCCGGGCAGGAGATGCGCATCGAAACTGTCCATCTCCACGCTGACCAGGCCGGGCGCAACGCCGCAGATGGCATGACCGCCCGGACAGGCGTCATCCTTGACGTTGTTGGCAAGGGTGTAGTCGAAATCGAACGGGTTGTGGTCGAAGGTTTCCTGGTAGGCCAGGCAGGTCAGCTCGAACGGTTGCAAGAAGTCCACCTGCCCCTGGAAAAGGTTGTTGCGCAGCGTGACGCGCTCCTGACCGTTGCCCGGCCCATAGCGTTCGGCCGTCAGCAGGCAATCGCCTTCGCTCGTCAAGGTGTTATTGGTGATGGTGGCCTGGTCGCCCTGGGTCAGGCCGACGGCCAGCGCGGCGCCCAGCGCGCGGCAGTTGTCCACGTCATAGGTGAACGGCTGCCCATCGAAGAAGCCGCAGTTGCCGACGATGATCGAGTTTTCCAGCAGAAATGGCCCGCGGTAATTCTTGATCTGATTGCCGGCATTGCCCACAGCCAGCACGCGGCGCATCTGCACCGACGACCCCGGTTCGGACACGTACAGCAGATCGAAACCGTCAGAGGTGTTGTAGCGCGCCGTTGCATCCTCGAAGACCCATTGCCCGCCGGTCGCGCCGGTGGCAAAGCCATCGCCATAGCCGCCGGCCGACTGCGCCCAGCAGCCGGTCGGTTGACCCTCCGGCCAGGTCTCGCCGCAGCCGTTCCATTCGATCAGCACACGGCGAAAAGTCAGCACGCCGCTGTTCGAATCGCCGCCGTAGATGTCGCCATCCCAGCCCACCCAGCCATTGCCCGCGATGCGCACCCGCTCGACCGTCCAATCGTGCAGGCGGCCGGCGTGAATGCCGCCGCTGGCCAGGCCATGCACATCGAGATCGTGCAGATAGACATCGGTGGAATCTTCGGCCTGCAAACCGATGCTGGCCCACGGGCCATAGGGCGGCGTATCGCGCTGGCAGGGAATGGCGCCGCTGTGAAACTCCACGCAGGTCGCGTGATCGGTGATTTCCAGGCAGGCCAGTTCCGCATGACTGCTGTCGGTCAGGTTGACGATGAACCAGGGACGCTCCGCGCCCCACAGCTCCGGCGGATTGCTGCAGCCCTGGTCCCAGCCTGCGCCCAGGATGCGCGTGCGCTGCGCTGCGCTCGGCCCGCTGGGAATGGGCGGCATCACGCAGTCGAAAGAACCGCCCGCGTCGCAGGCGCCGGTCTCCGGCGCGCCGAAACCCATGCGATAGCTGCCCGCGGCGATGAACAGGGTGTCGCCCCCGGCCAGGCGCGGCGCGGCGCCAGGCGGTAGAGCGCGGAAAGGATGATCCCACGCGCAGGGCAGATTGCTGCCGCTGCCGGGGTAGGGCGCGTCCACGCGACCGTTACACTGGGTGGTCGAACCGCCGTCCGGCCGCACAAAATAAGCGACGGCAGCCGGCGCAGCCGGCACGGCCGGCGCAGCCGGCACATCTCCCTGCGCGGGCTGCGCCGCGCCGCTGGCCAGGACCAGCAACAACAGCCAGGCGCCCAGGAATCCAACAGAACGATCATTCATACCACACCTCCTGCACGCAGCGATTATACGTCTGCCGGTCGCGCAGGGCAAGCCAGTTTATCCATGCGCTGGGCGCACATCCCAACGCAAATAATGTGTGTTTGCCGCCAAAATGACACTTTGACATCTCCCCTAAACGATGATAAACTCAGATCATGCGAATCTACCTGGGAGCAGACCACGACCGATGACCACGCACGCGCTGACCACCGCAGCAGCCAAACCCCAACTGGAGCCGACCAACCTGCGCCCGCTCAACGTGCGGCGTGATCTGGGGGAGGTGGCAGATCTGATTTATGACGCCTTCGCCGACGAGCTGGATACCAGCGGCCTCAGCGCGCTGCGCGAAATGCGCGCCTTCGGTCACATGGGACCGTTCACCCTGTTGCTCAGCCATTTCAACCCGGATTTCCACGACATGCTCGCTGGCTTTGTCTGGGAAGAAGACAGCCAGGTGGTCGGTAACATCACCGTGCAGCGCGTGGACACCTACGGCCAGCGCTGGGCCATTGCCAACGTGGCCGTCGCCCTACCCTTTCGCGGCCGAGGCATCGCCCGCCGGCTGATGGCTGTGACGCTGGACCACATCCGTGCGCGCGGCGGCGACTGGGCCATCTTGCAGGTGCGCCGTGACAACGACGTGGCACGCGGCCTTTACGAGCGCCTGGGCTTCGAGGTTCTGGGCGGGGTGAGCGATTACCGGCTGGCGCGGGTACCCGAAACCGTGCCGGCAGCCATGCAGCCGCTGCCTGGCCTGCGTTCACTGCGCGCAGACGAATGGTATGCGACCTATGAACTGGCACTGGCGGCCACGCCCAACCTGATGCACTGGTGGCGCCCGGTGCGCGCCGACAACTTCCGTCTCTACTTCGAGCGACGCCTGGGCGAAGCTGTGGCCGATATGGCCGGTCACTCGCGGGTCGTGCGCCTGGTGCTGCCCGACCCCGCCAAGCCGAACCAGTTTCTCGCCTTCCTGATGCTCCGAATTGCGCGCTGGCAAGGTACCCATGCGCTCCGGTTGTTCGTGCATCCAGATCAACGGGGTCAGATCGAACAGGCCTTGATTCGCCACGCGTTGGACATTTTGACCGCGTACCCCCTCTTCCCGATCCACATCTCGCTGCAAGCCGCCGATCAAGAGACCGCCGCGGCGCTGCAGCAGTTCGGTTTCGCTGAGACGCGCACGCTGCTCACAATGCGCAAACGCCTGTGAGCGCGGCGCCGCAGATAGGAGGAAAAAAACATGACTCGGTTCATCATTCGCCTCCTCATCAACGCGCTGGCCCTGGGAATTGCCGCGCAACTGGTGGGGCCTGGCATCAGCTACGATGGGTGGCAAGCGGTCCTCATCGTCGCGTTCATCTTCGGTCTGGTCAACGCCGTCATCCGGCCCATTCTGACCCTCCTGACCTGCCCGCTCATCATCTTGACCCTGGGCATCTTCACGTTGGTCATCAACGCCCTGATGCTCCTGCTGGCCGGCAATATCGCCGAGGCCCTGGGGATCGGTTTTCGCGTGGATGGCTTCGGCCCGGCGTTCTTCGGCGGACTGATCATCAGCATCGTCAGCTTCTTCCTGTCGGTCTTTGTCCGCGATGACGCAGAGCGAACCAGGGCAGCCTAGGGGCAGGCCAGCGCAAGATTAAAAGGGGAGCGAATTGACATGCGTTACCTTCCTGCGGTATACTTCGACGGCTACCCGATCTCCGTTAGCTGTGCAATGCAATCCGACCAACCGCTCACCCCACCCGTGATATGAGGTCTTTGGATGTCACTAAGCCTGGAGCCTGCGTGCATACGCCTGGAAGCGGCCATCCGCGCCCAAAACAGCGCCCTGTCGTCGTCTGATGCCGCCCTGGCCCTGCTTGGCCTGCACGCTTCTCTCACACAGGCTCTGCAGCAATGGCAGGAGACACTGATTGCGCCGGCGCCGGATCAGGCTGAACTCCAGCCGGTCGCGGCCGCACCCGCGTTCCCTGAACTCCTACAGGCCGGTGGCCCGCTCAGCGCGCGGCTGACGGTTGAGCAGGCGACCACCCTGTCTGCCCTGCACGCGCTGCGCCAGCGCCTCATCACCGGCGATGCAACGGTGACAGCCGCCGAACTGTATCAGCACGCCCATCAGGCCGCGCAGACCGCGGCTGACCTGTGGCCCAATCTGAGCGAGCGCCCAGCGCCGCAAGTAGAATGGCCGCCTGCCGCGGCCATCCAGGAACCGCTGCCAGCGGGCGTCGAACAGGCGCAGCGCGAGCTGCAGCGCCAGCGTCAGCGCACCGTGGAATTGGAACAAAACTCGCAACGCCTGTCGCGCGCGCTGACGGCCGCCAACAACGAGATGGATCGTCTGCGTGCCCTTCTGGCCGGCGCCAACAAGCCCGAAAATACCACCCCGGAGTGGCAGCAGGGCCTGCAATTCCTCTTCATCGGCCTGCTCTTCATCGGCATCGGTTTGGGCGCCTACTTCCTGGCACGCCTGGCCCTCAACCTGCCCTGGCCCTGGCTCTTCACCAGCTTTCTGATCGTGCTCGGACTGCCGGTTGGCCTTTACGCCGGCGCCATCTACATCGTGCGCGGCAGCCGCAAATTGAGCCTCGATCGCCTGCTTGGCTATGCCGCCATCCTTCTCCTGTTGGCCTTTGTGGTCGCGACCCTGGCCGACCAGACGCCGGGAAGCCTGTCTGTGCGGGCCGGCGCGGTGATGACGCGCTGGGTCGGCGGCGCCCTGCGTTCACCGCTCACCCTCATCCAGGCGGGACTGCAGGCGCCGGCGCCCTTCATCGCCGCGCTGCGCGGACGTTCGCCCACAG
>ERZ1026796.2621-NODE-2621-length-10088-cov-2.857946_pt1 | contig 10088 bp, 9 predicted proteins | sample MGYA00520874_ERZ1026796 | MGnify/ENA primary metagenome ERZ1026796 (study PRJEB33270, sample SAMEA104284474) | anaerobic digester metagenome | biome: Anaerobic digester microbiome; feature: mesophilic sludge digester; material: Anaerobic digester biomass | place...
CGTCCAACGAACTCACCCCGCCTGCCTGAACTGATCCAGGGAGGGATGGGCGTCGGAGTTTCGAGCTGGCGGTTGGCGCGGGCCGTTGCCATGGCCGGTCAGCGCCTGGGAGCGAACGTGCTCGGCGTGGTCTCGGGGACCGGCCTCCCGGTCATCCTTGTGGACCGTTTACAGGCGGGGGACAAGGATGTCGCGCGGGCATTGAACGCCTTCGATCCAGAAGCTGCCAGCGAGATCATGGACCAGTACGCGGTACGCGACCCATCCAAGGCTCGCGGCCGGCGGAAGCTACCGCCGAAGCCCGAGGTCCTGGTCAACGGCAGCAAATCGACAAAATCGAAGATGACGAAGCTGGCGGTTGCCTCGGCCTTTGTGGAAGTGTGGCTCGCCAAAGAGGGGCACAGCGGGCCCATCGGGATCAACGTGCTCGAAAAAGTCCAGCTGATGCATCTCCCAGTGTTGCTTGGGGCGATGATGGCGGGCGTCGACTACGTGCTCGTCGGCGCCGGGATCCCGCACCAGGTCCCGGCCGTCCTCGCGAGTTTCGCGCGCAACGAACCGGCGAGCTACCGGATGGACGTTGAAGGCAGCAGCGAGAAAGTCACCCTGAAGCTCGACCCGAGGGAGTTCGTGCCTGCGGGGAAGTGCCTCAAGCGCCCGAAGTTCCTGCTCATCGCTTCGCACCATGCCCTGGCGATGCGGCTCGCGGCGACGGTTGAAGTCGATGGCTTCGTGATGGAAGGGCCGAGCGCGGGCGGACACAACGCCCCTGCCCGCGGGAAGACTCTGGCGGACGACGGCCAGCCGATTTACGGGGAGCGCGACCGGCCCGACCTGGAGAAGCTGGCTGAAATTGGTAAGCCGTTCTGGCTCGCCGGGTCATATGGGAGCCCGGGCCGGCTGGCCGAAGCGAAGTGCCTCGGGGCGACCGGCGTGCAGGTGGGGTCGGCGTTCGCGCTGTGCAACGAGTCGGCGCTGCGAGAAGACATCAAGCGCGAGTTGAGGCAGCGAATCGCTACCGACTCGCTCGACGTGAAGACGAGCGCGACCGCATCGCCCTCGGCGCCGATGCCCAGGTGGCCTTCGCCGAACAGCTCGTCCTCCAGGCCCAGCAGTTCGCGGCCCTGCACGTGGAAGTGGCGGCGGCGCACCAGACCCAGCGGCTCGCGACCGGTGGCGCGGTAGAACGGCTCGGCCACCGGCGCCCGCCAATCGACCACCACCGGGTCGCTGTTCTCGTCGGCCACGGCGAGGCGACCGATGTGGAAGCTCTCCACCCCGGCTCCTTCGACGTCGACACCGCCGGCTGCACGCGCGTCGGCCCGGTCGTCGTCGGTGCGGTCGCCCTCGGTGCGGTCGATGCGACCGAACACCAGCGCAGCCGTGCCCAGATCCAGCTGGGTGAGCCGGTTGAACACGGCCTCGTCGAACACGTCGCGCTCGTAGCGGGCCTGGAAGGTGCCCCCGAGGGTGCCTTCGTGGAGCCCACGCATCTTCCACGCGTCGACTTTGCTCTGCTCGAGGCAGTGGTAGGCGTGGTCGATGAACGCCTGCTCGGTAGCGAGATCGGGGTGATGTTGCGACATGGTGGTGTGAGGTGCCACGCCCTTCAGGACCCGGAAACGTGGTCTGAAAACTCTATCGGCAGCCGCAGGTACGCCAACCGGCAGCGCGCAGATGCCGCATGCGCCGCTGTGGGTGGGGTGCGCTGGCGCTCAGGCGGTGGTGGCGATGCCGCCGTCGACGGCGATGACCGAGCCGGTGACGTACGAGCCGGCCCGGCTGGCGAGGAAGACAGCGACACCCGCCATGTCGTCGGGTCGCCCGATGCGCCCCAGCGGCGACGACTTGGCGATCGACTCGCCGAACGCCTGCAGCGTCGCAGCCATCATCTTGCTCTCGAACGGGCCCGGAGCAATTGCGTTGACCGTGATGTGCTGAGGGCCGAGCTTGCGCGCCAGCGCGCGAGTGAGGTGGTGCACGCCGGCCTTGCTGGCGGCGTAGCTGTAGGTGTCCATCGGGTTCACGTGCAGCCCGTCGATGGAGCCGACGTTGATCACGCGGCTCGGGTCGTCGGCCGTCGCACCGGCGCGCAGGTTGGGCAGCAGCCGCTGCGTGAGGAAGAACACTCCCTTCACGTTCGTGTCCATCACCTTGTCCCAGGCGTGCTCGCTGAAGTCGTCGAGCGGCATGCCCCAGGTGGCACCTGCGTTGTTGACGAGGATGTTCAGCGTGGGGAAGTGCGCCGCCACCTCGGCAGCCAGCTTCTCCACGCCTTCCAGCGTGCTCACGTCGGCACGGATCGCGTGCACGTCGCCGAACGCGGACAATGCGATGCGAGCATCGTCGAGCTCGCTCTGCTTGCGCGAGGAGATCACCACGCTGGCACCTGCATCGAGCAAACCGCGAGCGATCATGGCCCCGATGCCACGGCTGCCGCCGGTGACGACCGCGGTCTTTCCCTCCAGGGAGAACAGACGAGGGTGAGGGGACTGGTCAGCTGCCATCCCGCGATCCTGCTACACCGCAGCGAGTCGCAACAGCACCGGACCGAGGAACTCGTCCATCACCCACAGCGCGCCGGCGGCGCTGAGGTGCAAGCCATCACTGCGCACGGCATCGTCGTCGTCCGCGCCGAGCTCGCCGAACCACGAGTCGAGGTGCACCACGTCGACAACACCCGGGAACTCGCCGGCGACGGTGTCGATCACCTCGGTCAGCAACCGCCAGCCCTCCGGCGTGTAGATCTCGGACTCCCAGCCGACCCACCAGTCGCTCGGCGCCGGCGGCACGACCCATGCGATGCGCTGCACGCCACCGGCCACCAGCGTGAGTGCCGCGGCGCGATAGTCGTCGAGCATGCGCGCCCGATAGCGGTCGTCGGTCGGCAGCAACATGCCCTCGTCGCCACGCCACTCGCGCATCGTCAGGTCGGGGATGGTCACCATGATCAACGCGAGTTGCGGACCGTTGGTGCGCAACACGTGTGGCAGGTCACTGCCGAACACCTCGTCGCACTGCTCGCCGAACTCGTTGCTCACATCCCCCAACAGCGTGGCGCCCCTGATCAACCCGCAACCGAGGCTGGCGATCGACGCCACGGTTCGCCCAGGGGCCTCACCCGCCCACGCGGTGAGGCCGTCGTTGAGCGCGACCGCCGTCGAGTCGCCGATCAACACCACGTTCAACGAGTCGACCCGCAAGGCCGCTGCCGTTGCCGTTGTCGTCGACGCTGCCGTTGTCGTTGCGTGTGACGTTGACGTGGACGTTGACGCTGCCGGCTGCGCCACCGACGTCGGCGTGACGGACCGTGCGACCGCGACCTTGCGGCGCCCCGGCGCCGCCGGCACCAGCAGCACGGCCAGCACGACCACTGCCGCGGTGATCGGCATGGCCAGCGTCAGCGCACGGCGCGGCGAGAACCCACCGCGGCGTACCGGCTGCTCCACCACGACGAACGACAGCACAGCAACGAGCACCGTGGCGGCGATGCGCAGTGCGAACAACGACCAACCGGTCAACCCCACAGTTCGCCGCGTGAGCAGCAGGAAGATCGGCCAGTGGTACACGTACACCCCGTAACTGATGCGCCCCAACCACACCAGCGGCTGCACCGAGAGGGCCGTGCGCAGCACCCCCGGAGCCTGCAGACCGAGGATCAGGGCCGCCGAGGCGAGGCTGAACACACCCAACCACCCGGCGTACGCCGGCCCGCCTCGTGTCGGCCACTCGACAGCCGCCCACAGCACCACACCCAGCCCGCCGACCCCCAGCGCACCGAGCCAGCGGGGTCGGCGCTGCCACACCACGCAACCGGCGGCGAGCGCCGCGCCACTGAGGATCTCACCGACCCGTGCCGGTGTCGCCCAGTACGCCTCGTCGGGCCCCCAGTGCACGGCGATGACTCGAGCGGCGACGACCCCCGTCGCGGCCAGCGCCGCGAGCGACATGAAGAGCCGCATGCGCCCCTTCGAGACGCGCCGCAGCAGCATGAACGCGAGCGGCCAGACCCAGTAGAACTGCTCCTCCACCGCCAGCGACCAGTAGTGCTCGACCGGGCTGGTCACGCCGGCCGACCGACTCAACAGATCCGCGTACGACCCCGAGCCGTGCAACGCGTTCCAGTTGGCCACCTGCATCGCCGCGCTGACGATGTCGCGCCGCAGGTGCGGCACGTCGGCGAACTGGCCGCTCCACGCGAGCAACGCAATCGCCACCAAGCACAGCAGGCTTGCCGGCAACAACCGCTTCGCTCGCCGTACCACGAAGGCCGACCACGACACGCGGCCGGTGCGCTGGTGCTCGAGGATGAGCAACGACGTGATGAGGAAGCCCGACAACGTGAAGAACACCGACACGCCCACGTAGCCGCCCGACATCCAGGAGAAGCCGCTGTGGAAGCACAGCACCAGGGCCACCGCCACGCCACGCACACCATCCAGCGCCGGCTGGTACCCGAACTGCTGGTCGCCGGGCACCGAAGGTTGATGCACAGGACGCAACACGGCGACGCACGGTAACGTGCCCGGGCGATGGCGTCCACCCCCTTCCTCGACGCGGCCTCGGGCCGCCCGGCCGCGCACACCCCTGTGTGGTTCATGCGGCAGGCGGGCCGCAGCCTGCCCGAGTACCGGGCACTGCGTGGCGAAGGCAGCATCCTCGATGCGATCAAGGTGCCCGACCTCGCCACCGAGCTCACGCTGCAGCCCGTGCGCCGCTATGGCGTCGATGCCGCCGTGCTCTACAGCGACATCGTGGTTCCCGCGCACGCCGTCGGCTTCGGCATCGACGTGGCACCGGGCACCGGGCCGGTGTGCGCCACACCGTTCCGCACGGCCGCCGACCTCGCCCGCCTGCGCGAGTTCGAGCCCGAAGCCGACACGCCCTACGTGCTCGACACCGTGCGGCAGATGGTGGCCGAGCTCCCCGAGCAGGTGCCGCTGCTCGGTTTTGCCGGCGCCCCCTTCACCGTTGCCAGCTACCTCGTGGAAGGGCGCCCCAGCCGCACCTACGAGCACACCAAGCGACTGATGCACACCGAGCCGGTGTTGTGGCACTCGCTGATGGCCCGCCTCGTGCAACACGCCGTCGCCTCCATCAGCAGCCAGCTGGCCAACGGCGCACGCGCCTTCCAACTGTTCGACTCATGGGCGGGCGCGCTCAGTGCCGTCGACTACGAGCGGTTCGTACTGCCACATTCGAGGTCGGTGTTCCAGCAGCTGCGGGCGCTGCATCCCGAGGCGCCGGGCATCCACTTCGGCATCGGCTGCGACCACCTGCTCGAGCACATGCTCGCCGCCGGGCCCAAGGTGCTCGGGCTCGATTGGCGCACATCCATCCTCGGCGCGCGTGTGCGCATGGGCCCAGACCTGGTGGTGCAAGGCAACCTCGACCCAGCACTGGTGCTCGCCGGCACTGACGTTGCACTCGACGGCACCGATGCGGTGCTTGCCGACAACCGCTTGGCCGACGGCACCCAACACCCCGGCCACATCTTCAACCTCGGCCACGGCGTGCAACCCAACACCGACCCAGAGGTGCTCACCGCCGTGGCCGCTCGCGTGCACGAGGCGACACGACGATGACCTCCACGACGGCGGTGCTGCTGATGGCGTACGGCACCCCGCGCACACGCGACGAGATCGAGCCCTACTACACCGACATCCGCCGCGGCCGTGCCCCCACCCCCGAGCAGCTGGCCGACCTCACGGCTCGCTACGACGCGCTGGGCGGCACCAGCCCGTTGGCGGCGCGCACCGAGGCGCAACGAGCCGGCCTGCAGGTTGCTCTCGACCACGCCGCCGCCGGCCGCTATCACGTGGCGTTGGGCCTCAAGCACGCACACCCGAAGGTGGAGGTGGCGGTCGACCAGTTGGCGGCCGAGGGGTTCCGTCACATCGTCGGTCTCGTGTTGGCGCCGCACTACTCGGCGTTCTCCATCGGCCAGTACCTCGATCGCGCCCGCGCTGCGGCCGAACCGCACGGCATCACCGTCAGCGGCATCGAGAGCTGGGCTACGGAACCGGCGTTCGTGCAGTTCGTCGCCACCGACCTTCGCGCCAAGCTGGCCACCCTGCCCCCCAACACGAAGGTGCTGTTCACCGCTCACTCGCTGCCACAACGCATCGTTGCAGCCGGCGACCGCTACCCCGACGAGCTGCGCGCCACCGCCGAGGCAGTGGCCGCCGCGGCCGGTCTCGGCCGGTGGAACAGCTGGGCGCTCGCCTGGCAGAGCGCGGGGCGCACGCCAGAGCCGTGGTTGGGCCCCGACATCCTGCAGGTGATCGACGAGCTCGCCGACTCGGAGAACCACGCCGGTGCCGAGCGCGGCGTGCTCGTCAGCGCAGTGGGCTTCGTGGCCGACCACCTGGAAGTGCTGTACGACCTCGACATCGAGGCTGCCCGTCACGCCGCCCAGCGCGGCCTGGCGTTCGCCCGCACCGCCTGCGTCAACGACGATCCGACGGTGATGGCCGCGCTCGCCCGACGTGTGATCGAAGCCGGCTAGTCATGGCCGCTGGCAGCCAACGGGTCGCCGTGGTCGGCGGCGGCATCACCGGGCTCGCCGCTGCTCACGCACTGTGCACCGGCACGGGCAACGGCAACGGCAACGACAACGGCAACGGCAACGGCAACGGGTTGGGCGTGCAGGTCACCGTCTTCGAGAGCGACGATCGCCTCGGCGGCAAGCTGCGCACCTCGCCGTTCGCCGGCCACCCGGGCATCGACGAGGGGCCTGATGCGTTCCTGGCCCGCCTTCCCTGGGGCACCGCGCTGGCCACCGCCCTGGGTCTCCCCCTGGTCTCACCGCAAGCCGGCAGAGCCGCGGTGTGGTGGGATGCGCTGCACCCGATTCCCGAAGGGCTGCTGCTGGGCATGCCCACCGAGGTGATGGCGCTGGCCCGGTCGAGGTTGCTCAGCTGGCCCGGCAAGCTGCGCGCGGCCACCGAGCCGTTGCGTCGGCGAACGTCGCTGGAACCCGACTCGTTGGGCGGCTTCGTGCGCGCTCGCTTCGGCAGCGAGATCCACCTGCGCCTGGTCGACCCGCTGGTGGGCAGCATCTACGCAGCCGACACCGACCACTTCAGCCTGGCGGCGGTGCCGCAGATCGCCGACCTCGCCGGCAAGGGCCGCAGCGTGCTGCTCACCGGCCGCAAGATGCCCAAGCCACCGGCCAACGCCGGGCCCGTGTTCTACGCCCCTCGCGATGGCATGGGTGCCCTCGCACTCGCCACGGCCGCCGCCGCCACGGCCGCCGGGGCCGAGTTGCGCACGAACACCCCGGTGCAGGCTGTCGAGCGCGACGGCAAGGGCTGGCGGGTCGACGGCGAGCACTTCGCGGCAGTGCTGCTCGCCGCGCCGGCCGCCGCGGCGGGCCGGCTGCTCCGGCAGCCCGTGCCGGCGGCCGCCACCACATTGGCGGCCATCCCATCGGCCGACGTGGCGATGGTCACCATCGCGCTCGATGCTGGCGATTGGCCGCGCGGGCTGATCGGCATGAGCGGTTACCTCGTTCCCAAGCCGAAGCAGCGGTTGGTCACCGCCGTCTCGTTCGGGTCGCAGAAGTGGTCGCACTGGGAGCTGCCGTCATCGGTGGTGCTGCGCGTCTCGCTGGGCCGCGACGGTCTCGCGGTGCTGCATCTCTCCGACGAGCAACTGCTCGCCGCCGCGATCGACGAGGTGGGGCACCACCTCGGCCTCACCCTGCAACCGCAGCACGCGCGTGTCAGTCGCTGGCCGGGCGCCTTCCCCCAGTACCGGCCACACCACGCGGCACACGTGGCCACTGCCGAGCAGGCCCTGCCTGCTGGGCTCGCGATTGCAGGTGCCAGCTACCACGGCATCGGGGTACCGGCGTGCATTCGCTCGGCCCAACAGGCGGCAGCAGCGCTGCACACGTTTCTCCAGACGGTGGCAGACTGACCGTCATGCGCCTCCGAGTGATCGCTCTCTCCCTGGTCGCCATGCTGCTCGCCGGCTGCGGCCAGGGCGCGCAGACGGGCGCTGCAGCCGTGCCGGCCAGCACGAGCGCTGCTCCCGGCACCACTGCTTCGCCCACCACCACCATCGCCGCCACCACCACCGTGGCCACCACCACCAGCATCGCCACCACCACCACGTCGCTGGTGCTGCCGGTGCCGATGCCGCCTCCCGACCCGAAGATGAAGGAGCCGATCGTCGAGCTGGGCTCGCTCGAGATCCCCTCGCTCGGCGTGGTCAAGCCGATGTTGGAGGGCGTCAGCCTCAGCGTGCTCGACCACGGCCCCGGCCACTGGCCGGGCAGCGCGATGCCGGGTCATGTCGGCAACGTGGTCATCGGCGGTCACCGCACCAGCCACGACAAGCCGTTCCGCAACATCGACCAGCTGCTCCCCGGCGACGACGTCGTGCTCAACACCCTCGAAGGTCGCTTCGTGTACGAGGTCACCTCCACAGAAGTGGTCACCCCCGACGCGATCTGGATCATCGATCAGACGGCAGCGTTCACCGCCACCCTGTTCGCCTGTCATCCGGTGGGCTCCACCAAGGAGCGCATCGTGGTGCACTTGGAGCTCACCGACCAGTAGGCCGTGCCGGCAATGGTGTGCCGGTGGCCGCCCTACACGAGCCGTCAGCCAGTAGCGTCGCACGACGATGCCACGCCGCCTGCGCCCTCCGTCACGCCATGCGTTGCTCAGTGTGCTGGGCGGCTTGCTGGTCGCCGCCGCAATCGTCAGAAAGCCGCCGAGCAGGACAGCCGAACGCACGACCTCGTTGGTCTGGGGCGGCGAATTGAGAAAGGCGGTCATTTCCGCATCGTGCTCGGCGATGGTGGCGGAGATCGCGCCCCAGAAGGCGTCGTCGTCGCCGGGCGTGTGCCGCGCCTCGTAGGCGGCGTCGACGCCCTGGGCGATCCCCTCGTTGATCCGCTGGTTGGCCGCGGCGAGGTCGATCTGGCCGGGCACGTGATGCCACGTCGCGCCGTCCCAGCCGAAGAGGTCAATGGTGCGCGCTTCGGTCACGTCGGCCGGCAGCGGCACGGCGATCTGGCCCGCGGGGGCGTCGCCGCTATAGTCGAGGACGTAGGCGTCGCCGACGGTCTGGGCGGGCAGCGCGGCGGCGGCCTCGGCCAGCGTGGCGTCGGCCGCGGCGAGATGGGCCAGCAGCGCATTCAGGTGCTCGCGGGCAGCGGCGGCGCAGGAGCGATTTCAGCGGGTACCATGCTCTTGCAAGCGGCGGGGCGGGCGAACTGGTATGCGTACATGACCCGCTCGGTGGGCGCCCAGATTCGTGGCGGCGAGGCTGCGGCGATGTTGCGCTTCGACCTCGATCCGGTCTCCGCCCATGATGACGCCTTCGACGTACTGATTGCCCTGGACTGGCAGGACCTTGGCAAGCATGCGGCCGAGATGCCCCTGCATGCGGGCAGCGTGATCATTGCCGACCCGGATCAGGGTCTCGTCGAGCAGGCGGACGACCAGGGCGATGACCCGCTCCCTCGGCAGACCCGACCGGGCGAGATCGCTGGCCACCTGGCGACGGATCGTGGCCAGGCTGGTCCCGAACGAGGCCAGCTGGGCGAACTTGTCGGCGTCCCTCGCCGTACGCCAGTCATCGTGGTAGCGGTACTGCTTCCGGCCGCGGTCGTCTCGTCCCGTCGCCTGGATGTGCCCGTCGGCGTCGGGACAGATCCAGACCTCGTCCCATGCGGGCGGGACGACCAGGGCCTCGACCCGTTCCCGCTCCGCTCCGGTGACGGGCCTGCCGTCGGGCCCGGCGTAGCTGAACCCCTTGCCCCGACGGCGGCGGGTGATCCCCGCGTCCTCGGTGTCCACGTAGATGAGCCCGGCGGCTCGGGCAGCGGCTTCGGGGTCTTGGATCGCGGGCACCATGAGCGGTACCCCGACCGGCCCCTGTTCAGCCGCGAGTTTGAGACCGGCCCCTCACGGGCAGCACCAACCGACCGCCAACCCTCGATGACCTGCGAAGTGGACACTGTGCAACATCTGGATCTCCGATCATGACCAGCCCCGCCGAGGAGCAGTCACCGCTCACCGATCAGCAGGTGACGACGTTGCAGGTGCTGATCCAGGCCGAGCGGGCGAAGC
>ERZ1026796.2627-NODE-2627-length-10049-cov-2.833501_pt1 | contig 10049 bp, 7 predicted proteins | sample MGYA00520874_ERZ1026796 | MGnify/ENA primary metagenome ERZ1026796 (study PRJEB33270, sample SAMEA104284474) | anaerobic digester metagenome | biome: Anaerobic digester microbiome; feature: mesophilic sludge digester; material: Anaerobic digester biomass | place...
AAGTAGTAGAAAGCAAAGCCGCCCTCGTTCAGGTCTCCCCGCTGCACGGTTCGCTGCCACGAGGACAGGTTGCCCCACACCTCGAAGCTAAGGTCAAAGATGTCCGAGAAAAAGTAGGGCAGCGTGGTGTAAGGCTCTTCCTCGCCGGCCATGTTGCGTCCCGCTCGCTGGCCCTGATTCTTGGCCACGTCCCAGTGCTCGACGCGAAGGCGGCCAAAGGTGGGGTCAGGCCACGAGGCGATGTCGCCCGCGGCATAGATGTCGGGGTCGCTGGTGCGCAGGCGCTCGTCGACCACCACCGAGTCGTCGCCGGCCATCTCCAGGCCCGCCTCGCGGGCCAGGCCGGTGTTGAGGCGGATGCCGGTGCCCATGACGACCAGGTCGACCTGCAGCGACTCTCCACCGTCGAGCTGGGCGGTGCGCACCGCCCTGTCCCCCTCCAGGCTCTGGACGGCGGTGCCGGGCACCAGCCGTACCCCATGTTTGTCATAGAGGGCGTGAATGGCTTCGCTCAACTCGGGCGGCGCCAGCAGCTCGAGAATGCGCGACTCCTGGAAGGCCACGGTGACCTCTGTGCCCAGCTCCGCCAGGCTGGCAGCCACCTCGGAGCCGATGAAACTGCCGCCCAGGACCAGGGCCCGTTTCCCGGGCCCGGCGGCGGCGCGGATGGCCTCCGAGTCTTCGATGGTGCGCAGGGTAAAGACCCGCGCCAGGTCGTTGCCGGGGATGGGCGGCCGCCAGGGATAGCCTCCCGTGGCCAGCAGCAGCTTCTCGTACGACAGCAGCCGGCCATCGTCGAGGCTGACGACGTGGTCTTCTGGCTCCAGGCTTGTGGCCCGCACGCCGGTGAGGATCTGGATCTCGTTCTCGCGATAGAACTCGGGGTCGCGAAAAAAGACCTTGTCGCGCCCCGCCTTGCCCTGCAGGTACGTCTTGGACAGGGGCGGGCGTTGGTAGGGCTTCCACGGCTCTTGCGTGACCAGGATCAGCGGGCCGGCGGTGTCTACCTGGCGGATGGCGCCGGCCGCGCTGCCGCCTGCCAGGCCGCCGCCGACGATGATGTACTTGTACGCCCGTAAGTTTCGCATGTTTGGTTTTCCTCCTACCACCCTCACAGGGCGGTGCCGGACAATGGCAGGGGATGCGTGGACCCTCAGCCCTCCGCCTGCATCCTTTCCAGGCGGCGTCGCGCCTCGCCCAGCGCACAGGGCTCCTGGAAAAAGTCGTGCCAGGGGTCTCGCTCCTCCAGCCGTCGAAAGATGTTCTTGATGGTGTAGGTCCCGGCGTGGAGCCTGGCGTCGTCGAGCTCGTCCCAGTCGAGGGGCGTCGCCACGGGCGCGCCGGGCCGGGCCCGCAAGGCGTAGGGCGCGACGGACGTGGCGGCGTAGGCGTTGCGCAGGTAGTCGAGAAACAACCGGCCCTCGCGGGCGTCCTTGCGCAGCTCTAACGTGTAGCGTTTCGGCTCCCTCGCTGCCAGCAGCCCGGCGATGTCGCGGGCCAGGTCGCGGGTGTCGTCAAAGGTGGCGCGGCCGTCCAGGGGCAGGGCCACGTGCAGCCCCTTCGAGCCCGTGGTCATGAGAAAGGCTGGCAGGTCGAGCTCGGTCAGCAGCTCGCGCAGCGCCAGGGCCGCCTCGCGCACCACCTGGAAGTTGCCGCCGGGCGGGTCCAGGTCAAAGATGAGCTTGTCGGGGTTGCGCAGGTTGCCGGCGCGGCTCAGCCAGAGGTGGGTCGTGATGCAGCCCTGGTTTGCCAGGTAGACGAGGGTCGCCGCGTCGTCGCACACGACCTGTGGCTGCTCTTGCCCCTCTTCTTCCACGAGCACCGGCACGCGGCGGATCCAGTCCGGGAAATAGTCGGGGGCCTCTTTCTGGTAGAACCCGGGAGCCGCGATGCCGTCGGGAAAGCGCTGCATGCTGAGGGGCCGGTCGCGCAGGTGGGGCAGCATCGTGGGGGCGACGCGGTGGTAGTAGTCCACCACGTCGCCCTTGGTGATGCCCTCGTCCGGGTAGTAGACCTTGTCCAGGCTTGAGAGCTTGACCGCCTGGCCGTCGACGTCGATGGTTTCGCGCGCCATGCTGGCACTCCTCGCCGGGCAGCCGGCTGCTATTCGGACTCGCCAGGCTCCAGGAGCCAGGTGACGCTGATGTCCAGCTCCAGGGTCTGCGTGCCCGGCTCGATGGGCACGGCCGACTCGACCTGCCTGCCCACGCCGGCATCCACGTCGCCGACGGGGCGCGGCGTGCGGCTGATCTCGGTGATGGACCATACCTCGCCCAACTGCAGGCCGGCGATCTCGGCCAGTTGCTCGGCCTTGTGCAGCGCGTCATCCCAGGCGGCCTGGCGCGCCTGGTCGAGGAGCGGAGTGGCGTCCGAGACCTCGAAGCGAATGCCCTCGATGCGGTTGCCGCCGGCCTGCACCGTCGTGTCCAGCAGCTCGCCAAAGCCCTCCATGTCCTCGCTTCTCACCTCGACGATGTTGGTCGCCTGGAAGGCAATGATCTGCGCCGTCTGGGTCACGGGCTGGCTGACCTCGGGCCGGGGCTGCTCGTAGATGGGGAACAGGCTCACGGCCCGGGTCTGGATGTTGTCCTCGGGGACGCCCGCTTCCTGCAGGGCGTCGATCAGCTCTTGCATCTGCTCGCTGTTGTCCGCCAGGGCAGCGGCAGCCTCTTCCGCCTGGGTTTCGACGCCCACGCGGATCACCACCAGGTCGGGGCTGGCCGAGATCTGCCCGGTGCCCGAAACCGTCACGGTCCGGCGCTGGTCGTCGTCTGCTGCCGGCTCCTGGGCGGCAATGGGATCGGGCGCCATGGGCACCAACAGGGCCGCGGCCAGGGCCGCGACGGCGAGAAATGTCCAGAAAATCTTCTTGCTCATGCTGTCTCCTTTTCGTGCTGCCTGGGCCTCAGCCGTGCCTGGCCGGCGCCTCGGACCGGATCTTCAGGACCCGGCGGGCGGCGTCGACGACGTGGTTGGGCATGAGGCCGTGCTTCTCAAGCAGTTCCTGGGGCTTGCCCGATTCGGCATAGCGATCGCGGATGCCGACAAAGGCCATGGGCACGGGATGGCGCTCGGCTGCCGCGCGGGCGACCGCCGCCCCCAGCCCGCCGTCCAGCAGGTGCTCCTCGGCGGTGACGATGGCCCCCGTCTCGCGGGCGGCTCGCTCCACGGCCGGCTCGTCCAGGGGCTTGACGGTATGCATGTCCAGGACGCGGGCCTCGATCCCCTCACGGGCCAGGGCGCCGGCCGCCTCCAGCGCCACGGCGACCATGAGGCCGCAGGCGATGATGGTCAGATCGCTGCCCTCTCGCAGGGTGTTGGCCTTGCCGATGCGGAACTCGGCGCCGTTGGGATAGACGACGGGCACCTTGGGGCGGCCGGTGCGCAGGTAGACCGGCCCGTCGTAATCCATCATGGCCCGGGTGGCGGCCCGGGTAGAGGGCTCGTCGGCGGGCACCAACACGGTGAACCCGGGGAGAGACGTGGCGAGGGCCACGTCTTCGATGGCCATCTGGCTGGGGCCGTCCTCGCCGATGCTGATGCCGCTGTGCGAGCCGACGAGCTTGACCCGGACCTGGGGGAAGGCGATGCTCATGCGGATCTGATCGTAGGCGTTGCACAGCAGAAAAGCGGCAAAGCTGGCCGCCACGACGTCCTTCCCGCTCATGGCCAGGCCGCTGGCGACGCCGATGAGGTTGCTCTCGGCGATGCCGACGTTAAAGAACCGGTCGGCAAAGTCCTGGGCAAAGTACTCGGTCCGCGTCGAGTTGGCCACGTCGCCGTCGAGGACGACGAGGTTCGAGTTCTCGTGGCCGATCTCGCGCAGGGCCTTGCCAAAGGCGTCGCGGGTGGCGGCGCCGTAGGTCAGTCCGATTTGTTTGCCAATGTCCAAGATCGTTGCTCCTGGCTGGGGTGCAGCGGCTGCCCCCCATGCGGTTAGTGTGCTGATGGTGGGCGCAGAGTGCTGCGCCCCTACGAGCCTTCTGGGCGGCGCGCTTGCAGCTCGGCCAGGGCCAGCTCGGTCTCCTCGGCGGTGAGGGTGACGCCGTGTTTGCGGTTGTCGCCCTCGTCAAAGGGCGACAGCCCCTTGCCCTTTAGCGTGTGGGCGACCACCATCTGCGGGCGACCCCGCACCCGGCGGGCGGCCTCCAGGGTTTTTACGATCTGCTCCATGTCGTGGCCGTCCACCTCCACGACGTGCCAGCCAAAGGCCTGCCACTTGTCGACGACGGGCGCCAGGGTGGGCATGACCTCGGCCACGGGCCCGGTCTGCTGATAGCCGTTATAGTCGAGGATGGCCGTCAGGTTGTCGGCCTCGTACTTGGCGGCGGCCATGCTCGCCTCCCAGATCTGGCCCTGGTCCGCCTCGCCGTCGCCGATCATGACGTACGTCCGGTAGTCGAGGCCGTCGACGCGGGCCGCCAGGGCGTGCCCCAGGCCGATGGACAGCCCCTGCCCCAGCGAGCCGGTGGACGCTTCCACGCCGGGCAGGACGCGCATGTTGGGGTGCCCCTCCAGGGGGCTGTCCAACTCGCGCAGGGTGTAGAGGAGTTTCGGGTCAAAGTATCCGGCTTCGGCCAGGATGGCGTACAGGCCCGGCGCGGCGTGGCCCTTGCTCAGGATGAATCGATCGCGCTCCGGCCAGTCGGGCCGGCCGGGATCGTACCGCATAAAGCCGCCAAAGTACAGCGCGGTCATCAGGTCGATGGCCGACAGGGAACTGGAGGGATGGCCGGAGCCCGCTCGCGTGGTGATCTCGATGATCTGCCGGCTCAACCGCCAGGAGATGTCCATCATGTCGTCGAGGGTGTGGCCGCCGGCCCCGTCTCTGCCCGCGCTCGCTACGCTCGCCAAAACACACCTGCCTTTCTGTGCGCCTGCGATTCCCCGGGGGTAGGCCAACACGGCGGATTCTAGCGTGCTGCCAGGGGATCGCATCGCCGGGGGGCACGAATACACCCCCTGTGTCGCCGTCAGAATATCATGGAACGAGGGGTGTGTCCATGTATCGAGATACAGAAAGGGGATACATTTTGAGATACATCCCCCCGGAGGCGACGGGATGGGCAAGAGGGCGCGAACGGGGTGGGTGGCGCCCACGGCAGGCGCCACCCAAGATTTCGCAAGGGGCGGCGTTCAGGGCGCAGGCTCGGGGGCCGCACCCTGGTGGGCGATATAGATCTGCAGCGGCTCGCCCCTTCCCTTGGGGAGAACGGGCGGCAGGGCCTCGAAGGTCCAGCCCTCCAGCCTGCCCCCGAGGCCCACGTAGACCGCCTCGGAGAGAATGATCTGCCCATGCTGCGCCAGCTCGACCAGGCGGTGGGCCGTGTTCACGGCATAGCCTACGAGCCCAAAGTTCATGTGCCGGGCCGCGCCGATGCTGCCCATGACCACCTGGCCCCGGTCGATGCGGACCCCCAGGCCCACCTCGATGCCGCGCTCGGCCTCCCATCTGGCGCGCAGGCGGGCAAAGGCCTGCTGCATGGCACCCGCCGCTTGCAGGGCGCGCTGAGGGGCGTCGTGCTGGATAAAGGGGACGCCAAAGGCGACCATCAACTCGTCGCCGGCCAGGTCAAAGACGGTGCCGTGGTGGGGCGTGCACCACGTCGACCATTTCGGTAAAGAACTCGTTGAGGACTTCGATGACCACGTGGGCCGGCACGGTAGAAGTCATCCGCGTGAAGCCGCGCAGGTCGGTGAACAGGACGACGGCGTTGCGCCGCTCGCGACGATCCAGCATGCCGGCCTCCTGGGCCAGGATGCGATCCACCAGCTCGGGGCCGACGTAGCGCTCGAACATCTGGCGGATGTGGCGGCGTTCCTCCCGCTCGGCGCGCAGGCGCATGGACTCGAGCATCTTTAGCGCCGTGATATCCGTGATGACGGCCACCTGGCCCACGCCCGCCACGGGCGACACGCTGAGGTAATAGGCGCGCTCCTGGCGCATGATCTCGGCGCTCTGGGCGCGGCCCTCCTGGAGGACGTGGTCAAAGACGCTGAGGAACTCGGAGGGCAGGTAGCCGGCCAGGGGCTGGCCGAAGCGCGAGGCCACCTGGGCGCCAAAGAGCTGCTCGGCTGCCGGGTTGGCGAGGATGAGCTTGCCGGCTGTGTCGATTACGAGGACGGCGTCGGTGGTGCTGCTCAAGACGGCCGACAGCTTGCCACGCTCCTCGCGGGCGTCCTGGAGCAGCCGGGCATTGACCAGGGCAATGGCCGCCTGCTGGGCAAAGGTTTCGGCCAGGCGGATCTCGTGGGCGGCAAAAAGACGCGGCTCCCCCTGGCTGTAGACGTTGATCAGCCCCCAGAAGCGCCCCGAGGCGACGAGGGCCAGGGACAACTGGCCGACCACGCCCTCGCGCAGGAGCAGGTCGGAGCGCCCCAGGGGTTCCTCCTGGGCCAGGTCGGTGATCTGGAAGGAGCGCCCCCCGTCGCCGAGGTGAAGGGTGACCTGGCTCCAGGCCAGGCGCTCGCGGTGGGCGTAGCGCTGCGACAGGCCGCGCCAGGCGGCGATGGCCAGGTGATCGCCCGTCTCGTCCACGAGCATCAGGCTGGCGGCGGGAGCTGCCAGGAGCGTGCTGGCCTGGTCGAGGATGAGGTGGATGAGCACGTCCCAGTTGAGCTCGGCGCTCAGCGCCACGGCCGTCTGCTGCAGCATCTCGAGGTCACGCCTCCGGCGTTGCTCGACCTCGTAGAGCTGCGCGTTTCGCACGGCGATGGCCGCCTGGGCGGCGATAGAGTTGAGGAGGGCCAGGTGGCGGTCGTCAAAGGACCGGGGCTGGGGGTGGGTGGCCAGCAGAACGCCGATGGACTCGGAGGCAAAGAGCATGGGCGCGCCGATGACCGACCCCACGGGAAAGGTGTCGCCGGGCAGCACGAGCCAGCGAGGATCGCTGCTCGTGTCGTCGATGACGGTGCTCTGCTGGTGCTCCAGGATCCAGGCGGCGAGGCCCTGCTGAAAGACCACCGGGGTGACCCCCTCGGCGGCCACGGGCGGCGCGCCTTCGCGGCTGATGAACTGCCGGGCATGGCTGCGTTCCCGGTCCAGGATCAGGATGCTGCACATGTTGGCCGGCAGCGCCTCGCGCGTATGATCGACGATGCGGCGCAAGACCTTGTCCACGGCCAGGTGGCTGTTGATCCCCTGGCTGATTTCGTAGAGGAGGACCAGGCGGTTGCGCTCGGTCTGCAGGGCGTCGCGGGCGAACTTGAGCCGGAGCAGCGAGCGGACGCGGGCCAGCAGCTCCTCGCGGTTAAAAGGCTTGCTCAAAAAATCGTCGGCCCCGCTCTCGATGCCGCGGATCCGATCCCGCTGGTCGTTGAGGGCCGTGAGCAGGATGACGGGGATAAACCAGGTGTTGTCGTTCGTCTTGAGTCGTTCGCACACCTGAAAGCCGTCCATCCCGGGCATCATAACGTCGAGTATGACGAGGTCGGGGGGCTGTTCCTCGATGAGCGCCAGGGCCTCAGGGCCGCCATAGGCCAACCTGGTTCGATATCCGGCGCGCTCCAGGTGCGCTGCTACCATTTGGGCGTGGGACACGGAATCGTCCACGACGAGGACCACGGCCTGCGACTTCCTATCCAGGAATTCGGCCTGTTCGCGTATTTGCATATCTCCAATCCGCTAGATCTTGATCTCCATGCCCTCGCGGGCGAGAAAGGCCCCGGCATACTGCTCCCTGGCCTGTCGCTCGATCTCCTCCAGGCAGTCGTCGTCATGGAGCGGAGCGTGGTGAAAGAGTGCCAGCCGCGCGGCCCCGGCCGCTTGTGCCACGCGGACGGCCTCCAACCAACTGCTGTGTCCCCAGTCGGCATAGCGAAGCCGCTCTTCGGGGGTGAACTGCGCGTCGTGGATGAGAAGGTCGACCCCCCGGGCGAGGTCCACCAGCCCGGGGTCGAGGCCGCCGAGGGGATGGCTCACGTCGCTGGCATATACCACGGCCTTGCCCTGGCAGGCGATGCGATAGCCGAACACGCCGCCCGGGTGCTCCAGGCTGCGGGGCAAGATGGTGGTACATTCGCCCACGACAATCTTCTCACCGTCCCGGACCTCCTTGATGAGCAGGTCGGCGCGCAGGTCTTCGATGGTGAAGGGCAAATAGGCGTCCACCATCTGGCCGGCCAGGACCTGCTCCAGGTGGCTGTCCATGCGGCGCTCGCCGAGGATGACCAGGCGGTTGTGCCGGAGGCGAGCCGGGCCGAAAAAGGGCAGGCCCTGGATGTGATCCCAGTGCGTGTGGCTGAAGAGGAGGACGGCCATGAGCCTCCCGCCGCGGCGGGCTCGGAGGTCCAGGCCCCGCAGCCGTATGCCTGTGCCGGCGTCGAGGATGACCACCTGGCGTTGCTCGGTCTCGACCTCCACACAGGGCGTGTTACCACCCACGCGAACGGTGCTGGGGCCGGGTACGGGGATCGAGCCGCGTACACCCCAAAACCTGATTCTCATGTTGACCTCGAAGGCTGGGCAGGGGCCACCTCACCCGGGATCGTTGCGGCGATGACGTGCAGCCCTGGACAAGACTGCTAACGCGTGGATTCGGCCCCTTGACCGGGCTGTCGATTCCTTTCCAGGGCCAGCAGCACGTAGCTGGCCAGGATCTGCAGGAGCTCTTGGTCCTGCTCGCTGAATGGAACGTCACTTTCCCGACGGTCGACGGACAGCAGGCCCAAGGTGACCTCGGGCAGGCAAAGGGGCATCTGGAGCAGGGCCTTGGCCTCGTCCTCGGTTTGCAGACGGATGGTGGTGCCCGAGGCAGCCCGGGTGCGCACGGGGGTGCCCTGGGTCAGTACGGGCGACACGTTCTCGGAACCCGACGTCTCGCAGAACTCCAGGCTCGTGCATCCCGTTTTGCCGCGCTGAGCGACCACCCGGAAGCGCGTGCCCTCGTCCTGGCGCAAGGAAAGCCAGGACGAATCGGCGCGGGTCATGTATTGGGCCGCATCGACGATGCGCTGAAGGAGCAGGTCGCAGTCCGTGCTGTTGACCAGGGCCTGGCTGAGGGTCGACAGGGCCTGCAGATAGCGCGTCTGGCGGTCCACGAGGGCCGAAAGGCTGGCCCTTTCCCGTACCAGCCGCCCCATTGTCAGCGCCTTTTCCACGGTGGCCAGCACCTCTTCGGCGGTGAAGGGCTTGATCAGGTAGCCGAGGGCGCCCAGGCGCAGCGCCTTGGCGGCTACGCCTTCGGAGCCGTAGCCGGAGTCCTTGATGCCGCCGAAGGGCGTCACTTCGAGCCGGTAGCCGGGCACCTCCCAGACGTTGACCGAGCCGAGGTTGAGCTCGCGCACGAAGCGCGTGACGTAGTCGAGCCGGTTGGTGCAGACGGCCGAGGACAGCCCGTAGGCGGTCCCGTTCGCGATGGCGATCGCAACCGTCGCCGCCGTCGCCTCCAGACGCTCCGTTACGCCAGCGCCGCCGAGCACGGCCCCGAGCGTGGATTTGCGCGATGTCCCGATCAGAAGCGGACGCCCGACAACTGCGAACTCACCCAGGCGGCGCAGCATCTCGAGGTTGTGCTCGGGGGTTTTCCCGAAACCAAAGCCCGGGTCCACGATTGTGAACTCACGCGGCAGCCCTCTGCTTTCCGCGACGGCGATTTGAGCTTCCAGAAACGATGAAATCTCGGCGACGAGATCTTCGTAGCGCGGGCTGTGCTGCATGTTCCGCGGGGTGCCCGTCGCGGGCATCGGCCCGCAGATGCAGACGGACATGCCCCCGTGGTGGACCACCTACGTCACGGTCACCGACGCGGACGACGGCGCGGCGCGGGTGCGCGCCGCGGGTGGCCACGTGCTCGTCGAGCCGATGGACGTGCTCGACGTCGGCCGGATGGCCGTGCCGAACGGGACCGAGCAGGGCCGCTCCTTTCAACCGAGCGATTATGGTCCGAGCCTCTGCCGGCGTCAGCGGCACCGGCGCGAACACGACGTCGCCCAGCACTTCGACCGCGATACCGCCGAGGCCCAGCATCAGCATGGGGCCGAATTGCGCATCGCGCGTCACGCCGACGATCACCTCGCGACCAGGCTGCGCCATCGGCTGTACCAAGACG
>ERZ1026796.2629-NODE-2629-length-10040-cov-4.550994_pt1 | contig 10040 bp, 8 predicted proteins | sample MGYA00520874_ERZ1026796 | MGnify/ENA primary metagenome ERZ1026796 (study PRJEB33270, sample SAMEA104284474) | anaerobic digester metagenome | biome: Anaerobic digester microbiome; feature: mesophilic sludge digester; material: Anaerobic digester biomass | place...
GCCATCGAGAGTTACCTCACCGCCAAGTGGATCGCCGACATCCGCCGCCTGGAACTGCTCGGCGCAGCGCAACTCACCCTCGCGGAAGGCGACACGCTCTCGGTCGATGTTGCCTGCGGCGCCGGTCGCCTGACCAAGCTGGGCGCCGGTGATCTCAAAGTCAGCAACAGCGCGCTATTGACCGGCGGGCTTGATATTCAGGCTGGCCGTCTGGCCTTTGCGCGGACCGATCGCGCCTATGCGCTGGATCCGGTCTTCCATGTGGATGCCAGCGCCGACAACGGCTCGGTCATGACCGACCAATACGGCTACGTCACCAACTGGTCCGACGTCCGCTTCAACGGCCGCTGGGCCGCCGCCACCAACAATCTGATCAATAACCCGCCGAACCTGTTGCTCAACGCGCTCGGCGGTCGTCCGGTGATTGACTTCAACTACTACGGTTACGCTAGCTCTGCCCCGGCGTCCTACTCTCGAACCAGCCATGTCACCGAACGCTACCTCTCGTGGAACGCGGAGATCGCCAATATCCGCACGGCCTTCTGGTTGCTCGGCAGCCAGAACGGCGGCGGCTTTCTGCTCGGCCATACCGGTGGCGTCGACTTTCACCGTGGGGCTGCCACATGGGGCGACAGCACGGAGCCCGGACTTTTCAATGGCGACGCCGCCGCGGGCGTCAAAAACGGACGGATTTTTGTTGACGGTCTCAAGTTGGATTCCTATTGGCAACGAGGCGTGTTGAACGGCGGTTACCAGTTGGTGCAACTTGTCACTACCGCCAACGCTGCCGCCAACCAGTTTAGCCGTGACCGGGTGTCCACAGTGCAATGCGGCGGGCAACGCCTCGGCGTGCAGCTCGCCGCTGAGCTCGGCGACCTGAGCGAGCTGCGACGCCTCGCGAGCACCGGCAACAGCGACGCCGCTGATGTCCTGCTCGAACTCGACGAGGATCCAGCCGGCTGACTCACAGCCGGCGCTATGTGACGATTCCCCGGAGTCGTTGCCGGTACTTCTTGGGACATCCTGCGCGCCATCTGCGCGTGAGATGTCCCGAGTTCGCGTACTCGGCGAGACCAGCTCAGATGATGGTGAGCTCGGGGTTGTAGCGCCGGGTCGGGGCCAGCTCGACGTCGACGCGCTCGGGCAGCGCCTGTCGTTCTTCTTCAACGCGCACAACGACTTTCTCGAAGAGGTGGCCAAGTTCCGCGCGGCGCGCCGCCTCTGGGCACGGCTGATGCGCGACCGCTTCGGCGCGACCCACCCACGGGCGCAGCACCTGCGCTTCCATACGCAGACGGCGGGTTCTTCTCTCACGGCTCAACAGCCTTATAACAACCTCGTGCGAATCGCACTGGAAGCCCTTGCGGCTGTCCTTGAAGTGGACGTGCCCGATGTAGGGGGCGATCTTCTGCAGCTGCTCCTCGCCGTCGAGGCCCTCGTTCCACAACCCTACGACGAAGTCCGCCTCGAAGCGCGCGGCGCCCATGCGCGCACCCTGCCGCTCCTTCGGACGGGCGGCGCGCGTTTCGTCGGGGAACTCGCCGATCTGGCGGAAGAGACGATTCTCACCCTTCGAGACGGACCCTTCGCGAGCGAGCCGCGGCGCGTCTCCGTCGCGTCCGGCGCGCGGATCGCCTCGGTGGAGCTGCTCCTCGAATTCCCGGCGTACACCGGTCGCCCGCCGCAGCGCGTCGCCGTTGAGGCCGACCGCTTCGAGGTCCTCGCCGGCACGAACGTCACGGCGCTGGTCTCGGCGCGCAACGCCGCGCGGGGCGAGTTCACCTTCACGACGGGCACGGCGGTGCGCGCCCGCGGCGCGCTGCTGCCCCGCGGCGATGTCCTCGCCGGCGAGCTTCGCATCGACGAAGGCGGAACGTTAAGGCTCGCCGTCGGCGAGAGCGCCGCCGCGCGGCGCGCGCTCCTCTGCGAGTGCATCCCCGACGATCCCCCGCGCATCATGTTCTCCTTCCCGCCGCCGCTCCTCGTGGCCTGCGAGGGCAGCCGCGTGCCGGTCGCGCTCGATGCGAGCGATGACTTCGGCCTGGCCGCCGTCACGCTCCGTACTCCCGGCGGCGTCCAGACCAGCTTTCCGAACGGCGCCGGCCGCTTCTCCATGGCCGCCGAGTTCCAGGCGTCCGGCGCCTCGAAGCTCACCGTCAGCGCCTCGGCCACCGACAACCGGACGCCCGCGCCGCGCACCGTGGAGAGCCTGCCGCGCGTGATCCGCGTGGTCGACCGCGCCGCCTTCGCGCTCCTCCGCCGCGGCGATGCGCTCGTTCTCTTGGCGCGCCGCATCGCGGCGGTGCTCTCCGCCGCCAGGGAGGCCAAAGCGCGCTGCATCGCCCTGCGGACCGCGCGCCCCGGCGAAGCCCGGGACGACACCGAGCTCGCGGCGGCCCTCGACGCGATCCTGGCGGCGATCGACGTCCTGGCCTCCGACCCTCTCCTGGCCGAGGAAGGCGCGCTGGTCGGGCCGATCACCGACCGCGGGCTGGGCCTCGCCGCGCTCCGACGCGCCCGCCCGTCCGGCGAGCCGGACACGCGCCGCGCGTGGCTCGCCATGGTCGAGTACTTCCTCGACGAGCTCATCGGCCTTCTCATGAACATCACGCCCGATGCGGATGCGCTCGCGGCGGCCCAACCGTTTCTCCGGTGCCTTGCCGAGGCGGCGGGCCTCGCCGAGCGCCAGGACGACGCCTGCGGGCGGATGCGACATTCCGCCGAAGGAGATGCGGTCGCGGCGGAGGAGGATGCCATCAAGGCGGCCGCCGCCCGCCTCGCGCCCGCGCTCCAAGCCTCTGCTCCCCGGGAGCTCGCGTCCCTCGCCGAGCGCATCGCCGCCCTGCTCGGGGACCGCGCGCTGGACGAGGCTCTCGCGGAGGCTTCCGCGGCGCTCCGCCGCGGCGAGCGCATGCGCGCCCTCGACGCCGCCCTGTCGGCGCAGACCATGCTCGCGCAAATACCGGCGGCCATCGCCGCCCACGGCTCCTTCGCGCGCCTCGATCTGGCGTCGCTGGCGGCGTCCCTGGCCGACGAATTCGCCGCCCGGCGCGCACTGGGTCTCGGCGACGAACGCGTGGCCCTGTGGGGGCCGGGCATCCCGCCGCCTCCGCCCACCGAGGAGAAGCTCCCCCTCGCGGCGCCGCTGGTGTTCGCGGCCCCGCCCCGTCCTACCGTGCGCGCGGAGCGGGGAGATTTCTACCGCCGCCTGGCGGTCGAGCTCGAGTCCGCCCTCCGACGAAGGGGAGCCGAGGAGGAGAACCGATGATCGCTGCCCTGCTCCTGTGCGCCGCCGCGCTTCCGCCCGAAAACGCCCCACCCTGCCCGGCCGCGGCCATCGTCTACGGCCAGGGCGACTCGGCGCGCTGTTTCAGCACGGCGTTCCTCGAGCTGGCCGCGGCGCACACGCCGATCGCGGTTCCGGAACGGCTCGCCGCGGCGCCGCTCGCGGCGTCCGACCTGCTGGACTATCCCTTCTGCCTCCTGAGCGGCGAGGGCGGCTTTCGCCTGGACGCCGCGGAGAAGCAGCACCTGCGGAGCTATCTGCGGGGCGGCGGCTTCGTGCTCGCGTCCGCGGGCTGCTCCTCCGCCGCCTGGGATGCCTCCTTCCGCGAGACGCTCGCCGAGCTCGTTCCCGAGGCGGCGCTCGAGCCGCTGCCCGAGGAGCATCCCGTCTTCACCTTTCTGTTTCCCTGCGCCCGGCCCGTCCTCGGGAACGGCGAAGTCGCCGTGCTGCACGCCCTCGTCATCGAGGGGCGCGTCGCCTGCATCTACTCGCCCGCCGGCCTCAACGACACGGCCGCGCTGCCCGACTGCTGCTGCTGCACGGGACACGAAATCGAGAACGCCCGGCACCTCGCGGCGAATATCTTCCTCTACGCGCTGCTCGGCGGGGAGGGTTGACGGGTGCTTGACAGCGGGTAATCGGCCGCTACCATTCTTGGGATGCGGGCAGGCGGCGCGCACGGTTCAACGTCCTGCCGCGGGGCGCTTTCGAGCGTCATGCGCCCGCAGCCTGGGCAAAACGCAAACCATAGATTCGGCGGAGAGTGTAGCTCAGTTGGACAGAGCGCCAGGTTGTGGCCCTGGAGGCCGGGAGTTCAAATCTCCTCACTCTCCCCAGCAGCGATGCCCTGCACGAAGGTGCAGGGCTTTTTTGTCGCCGGCGGCGCCGCTACCAATCGAGAAAGGCGACGTTCAAGAACGCCACCCACTTACCGCTCGGGTAGTACCTGGCTTCCAAGTCGGCATCCAAATACCGGCGCTTGAGGATATCGGTATGAAAATCGAGCCCGACCGCGACCCGCACGTAGCGCGCCGAGTGCAGCGCGCTGCCGCCCCAACCCTCCGGTTTCTCCCGGTAGAACGTCTTCAGGAGCGCGGAGCTCGACACGCGGAGATTGATCTTGTGGGACAATCGCACCGTCTGGCCGACGAGCAGGCGGCGGGGTTCGCGCACGGGGTCCGGCGCCACCTCCACGTCCTCGAAACCCGCCGTCCAGAACTTTTGGAGCCCCTCCAAACTCGTGTCCACATCAATGGCGCCGCTGTCGGTGATGGTAAGCGGCCCCCATTGGGCTAGGTGAATGTCGTCCCACTCCGAATCGTAGCGGCCGTACAGGTCGGGAGCGATGGCGTCGTACTGGAAGCGCCAGGGTCGCGCTTCGGCTCCCCAGCGGAGCTTGTTGAGGATTTGCACGCCCTCGTGGTACCGCACCCAGTCGACGTTGACCCCGTCGATGCACTCGGCCCGGAGCGCGCCGCGCGCCTGGCGCTTGAGCACCCGAAGCCCCTCGTTTAGGATCGTCTCGCTCAGGCGCGCTACGCGCGCCGGCGTGAAGGGGCGATTGCTCCGCGTGACGTAGGCGTCGTACGCGTTCTCTTCTCCGCTGACGACCGGCGCCTCGTTTTCCCGGCGCAGCGTGAACACCGCCGCGGGCCTACGCTCCCGGCGCGGCTCGGGCGGCCGCGGGATCGCCCTGACGCCGACGCCGTCGTAGCGCTTGGCATCGGGCGCCTGGCAGGTAGGATCCCCCTCGCTGTCGGCGCCGCAGCGCGCCGCCGCCAGCCACAACAGGGCTAAAGCCGCCAAGGAAATCTTCTTCCGTTGGCTGTACACGCAGGCTCCTCTTCTGCACAGCTTCACGGAGGAAACAATCCAAGCGCCGGCCGGGACCCGGCTCCCGCCGGAGATTTGACTCGCTCCTCACTTCTTGGGGGGTTTTATAGCCTGGAGGGTGCCGGCGTGTCAACCAAAAAATCGGCCGCGACGGAAAAAGACGGCCACGCTCCCCGTCCCCGGCCTCAGGGGCGCGCGCGCAGGGCGTGCCTGATCCATTCCGCCGCGCCGGCTCCCGGGAGCGCATCCACCGCTTTCTTCACCGCGGCCACGGATTCCTGCCGGCTGTAGCCGATGCCCTGGAGCGCCAGCCTGGCCGTCTCGATTTCATCGCCCGTCGCCGTTTCCTCCGCGCCGGGGGGCGGAAACGGCACTTTTTCCCGCAATTCCATGACGATGCGCTCCGCCGTCTTCGCGCCGATGCCCCGAACCTGCCGCAGGATTTCGGGCTTCTCCTTGGCGATCGCCCCGTGGATATCCGCCGACGAGAGTCCCGAGAGCAACGCCAGCGCGTGCGCGGGGCCGAGCCCGCGGACGCTGGTAATTAATTTAAAATAATCTCGATCGACCTCCGACAGAAACCCGAACATGCGCTGCGCGTCCTCCCGGAAGTACGGCACGACGTACAGGAAGACCTCGTTCCCGATGCGGGGCTCGAGATCCTTGACGACCCGGAAGGGAATCTCGACCTGGAACCCGACCCCGCCCGCCTCGACGACGGCCGTGCTGGGAGTCAGGGCGACAAGCGTGCCGCGGACGTGGTGGTACACGCGGGCGCGCCTCAGGTGCGCAGAGCGAGGCCCAATTCCGCGAGCTTGGCTTTGACCTCGTTGAGGGAAGTCACGCCGAAGTTCTTTGCGGACATGATTTCGATCTCGCTCTTGGAGGCCAGATCCCGCACCGTCTTGATCTTGAGGCGCTCCATGCAGCGGCGGCTCCTGATCGACAGGTTGAGCGACTCGACCGAACGGTTGAGGACCTCGGGATCCACGCCCGGCTCCACCTCGGCGGGCGGGGCCTCCTCGGCGAAGAGCGGCGGCGGCGCCCCCTCCTCCGCCGCGCCCTGCCCGAGGCGCAAACCTTTCTGGCGGAGGATCTCCTCGATCTCGGCGAGCGACGTCTCGCCGAAATTCTTGTATGACAAGAGCTCGCTGCGCGTCTTCATGATCAGGTCGCCCAGCGTCTCGATGTTCATCTTCGCCAGGCAGTTGCGGCTGCGCACCGACAGTTCGAACTCCGACATGGGCATCCTGAGGATCTGGTTCTGCTGCGAAAGCTGCTTCTCGCGCTCGCGGTCGTAGTACATCGTGGTGGAAGCCTTCGCATCTTCCAGGTAGAGCTTGGCGCGGGGGTGCGCGGGATAGAAGCGCAGCACGGAACTGTAGCTCTTGATCGCGTCCTCGTACCTCCCCGCATCCTCGTAGGCCAGGCCTAGGTTTATCAGGGCGTTCACGTGGCACGGGACCTGCGCGACGCAGGCCTTGTAGTACGCGATCGCCTCCTCGGCATCTTCGCTGCAGCGCGACCCCAGGTACGCTAGCTGGAAGAGCGCCCGGACGTTGGTCCCGTCCAGCGCCACCGCCTTCTCGTAGGCTTCGAGCGCGGCGTTGTACTCGCCCCGCTTCTCGGCCAGCAACCCCGTGAAGAACCACCCGCGGCTCGACTCGCCGGCCTTGGACTGCAGCGCCGCGATCAGCGTCGCGGCCTTGTCCTCGGCGCCCGTATGCAACTGCATGTCGGCCAGCAGCCACGCGATCTCCTCGGAGTCGGGGTGCTGCTGGCGCAGCTCGCCCGCGACCGCGCATGCCTCCTGCCGCCGCGCCATGTCGAAAAGCGCGCGCGCCAGCCAATAACCGCCCCAGGGGTGGCTCTTGACGCCCCGCAGCACCTCTTCGGCGCGCTCCAACTCGCCGTTCAGATAATGGAGGTATCCGCGCACGACCTGCGCGTCGGTCTTGCGGCGGAAGGCGTCGGCGACCTTGCCGTCCTCCCAGGTGCGCAGGATCTCGCGCAGTTCATCCAAGCCGGCCGGCGAGGCGAACACCCGCGTCCGGATCGAGGCGAACGTCCCCTCGGCACAGTCTTCCTGCACCACGGTGTCACGCAGCGACTTCAGTTCGGTGTGTTCAGCCAAGACCGCTTCCTCCTCTGCGAGGGTTGCCGCCGCCCGCGACGGCGCGGCGTCCGCCCATGGGCACACACGGAAAGAGGCCTGCCGCGCATTCGCTTTGCGCGGCGGTTGGACGCATCCGGGGGATTTTAGCCGCCCGCCGGATCGGTGTCAAGCAGCCTGCTTCCCGCCCCGCGGCCCTTGCTCGTTCCGGCGCGCCCGCGTATCCTGATACCCGTTCCGCGGATGCGGCGGACGCCGCTGATCCGGCCGCGCCGCTCGTCCGGGACGGAACCCATCGGGGCCGCCATGAACCCAGTGATCGCCTGCGGAATCGACATCATCGAGATCGCCCGGGTCCGCCGGGTCTTCGCGCGCTTCGGACCGCGTTTCCTCGCCCGCGTCTACGGGGAGCGGGAGCGCGCGGGCGCCGCCGCGCGCCGCGACCCCGTCCCCTACCTGGCGGGACGTTTCGCCGCCAAGGAAGCCGTGCTCAAGGTGCTCGGTTGCGGTCTTTTCGCCGGCGTGCCGCTGGCGTCCATCGAAATCCGCGCCGGGGACTCCGGCGAGCCGCTCTGCGAGCTGCACGGATCCGCCGCGCGGCGCGCCGCGGCGCTCGGCGTGGCGCGCGTCCTGGTGTCGATCTCCCATTGCGGCTCCCACGCCGTGGCCCAGGCCATCGGCATCGCGGAGCAACCGGCCCGCGCCGCCGCGCGTCGTTCCGCCGGGCAGACCCGCCGCCCCACGCCCCCGCGCGAAGCCCGATAATCTCTAAAGCCCGGACGCCCCTCCATCCGATTCATCAGAAGCGGACGCCGCGCGAGGCTTCGCTCGTTCCGGAGAAGCTTCAGAAGAAGTCCGAGAATGGCCGATCACATGAGTGCGACCGAGAGCTTGTTCATCGTGAAGGGGGGCGACGAGTACTGCTTTCTGTACTCGGAACGGGCTCCGGGGGACATGTACCGCGCCCTCCTGGATTGCGCGGACGGCCGGGAAACGCAGTTGAGCGCCCACGAGGCGCTGGAAGTGATAGAGGAGATGCTCGCGAGAGCGCTTCGAGGGTTGTGAGAGGGCCTGGGGGCTCCGCGGCGACGCGGAGGGTTGATCATGCAACAGCAGTTCGTTGATTACCTGCGGTACGAGCGCAACATGTCGCCGGAGACGATCCGTGCCTACCAGAAGGATCTGGAGCAGTTCGTCAAGCACGTGAGCGGAGACGCGCCTTTCGACGCATCCGGGGTGACCAACGCCACGATCCGGCAGTTCCTGGCCCACCTGACGGAGCACGCCTACGAAAAAACCACCATCGTGCGCAAGCTCGCCACGATCCGCAGCTTCTTCAAGTTCCTGATCCGCAAGGGCTACGTCGAACAGAATCCGATCGCGGAGATCAGAACGCCCAAGGTGGACAAGCGCCTCCCCCATTACCTGGAGGTCGGCGAGGTCGAGAACCTGCTCAACGCTCCTCAGGGCGCGGGTTTCCAAGCCACGCGGGACCGCGCAATCCTGGAAACGCTCTACAGCACGGGACTGCGGGTCAGCGAGTTGACCAGCCTGAACCTCGCCGACGTCGATCCGACCAGCGAGGTCATCCGCGCCCGAGGCAAGGGCCGGCGCGAGCGCGTGATCCCCATCGGCAGCTTCGCCTTGCGGGCCATCCAGAACTACCTGGACATCCGCACCGCGGTGCTCGCCGATCAGGCCCAGGCGAATTTGGCCGATGCGCCCCTTTTCCTCAACCGTTTCGGACAACGCCTGTCCTCCCGCAGCATCCGCAAGATCATGGACAAGTACATCAAGGCGACGGGCCTCAACGCCAAGACCTCGCCGCACACCCTGCGCCACAGCTTCGCCACGCACCTCCTGAACCGCGGCGCCAACCTCCGGCTCGTCCAAGAACTGCTCGGCCACAAGCACCTGTCCACCACGCAGGTGTACGCGCACCTCACGACGCGGGCCATCAAGAACGCCTACGACGAGGCGCATCCCCGCCAGGGCGAGATGCCGGCCGACGCGGCGCCGCCGCCCGTCCAGGCCGCGCCCGAACCCGTGGCCGTGGGAACCGGCGACGAGGAGTGAGCGCCCCTCCGCTCCGACATTGACACCGGAGGGCGGGCGGGTAGTATTGGTGGACGCGCCGGCTTAGCTCAGCGGTAGAGCAGCGCATTCGTAATGCGCAGGCCCGGGGTTCAAATCCCCGAGCCGGCTCCAGCAAGACCGAAGGCCGTGACGCGAGTCGCGGCCTTTCCTCATCGACCCGGCGATCCCCGCGCCCGGCGCCCGCCCGCGTTCATGCCTCCGGCGCTTCCGCCAGCAAGGCCAGCACCGTCTCCACAGGCAACCCGATCACGTTCGCGACGGAGCCCTCGGTGCGGGCGATGAGCGCGCCGCCCGCGCCCTGCAGCGCGTAGCCGCCGGCCTTGTCGTCGCCCTCCCCGCCGGCCGCGTAGCGCGCGATCGCCTCGGGCGCCAGGACCTTGAACGTCACGGCGGAGCACACGACCGCCTCGCGGGACCACGCCGGGGCGAGGCGCGCCAGCACGACGCCCGTCAGAACCTCGTGCGTCCGCCCGCTCAGGCGCGCGAGCATCGCGGCGGTCCGCGCGGGCGCGCCGGGCTTGCCGAGCACCTCGCCCTCCAGAGCAATGACGGTGTCGGCCCCCAGGACCAGTCGTTCCGGAAAGCGCCGCGCCACATCCTGGGCCTTCGCCCGCGCGGCGGCCAGCACGAACTCGCGCGGACCGGCGGCGGCGGCGCCCGCCGCGGCTTCCACGCCGGCGCCGGGCGGGACGACCTCGTGCGGGATGCCCG
>ERZ1026796.2630-NODE-2630-length-10030-cov-2.156316_pt1 | contig 10030 bp, 8 predicted proteins | sample MGYA00520874_ERZ1026796 | MGnify/ENA primary metagenome ERZ1026796 (study PRJEB33270, sample SAMEA104284474) | anaerobic digester metagenome | biome: Anaerobic digester microbiome; feature: mesophilic sludge digester; material: Anaerobic digester biomass | place...
ACCGGTGATTCAATGAGCGGTGCAGGGATCATGGAAAATGATCTGGTAATCGTACAGCGGGGGCGCCAGCCGAAAAACGGCGATATCATTCTGGCGGAAGTGGACGGCAACTGGACGATGAAGTACTTTCGACGCAAAGGGAAAACGCTCACGCTGGAGGCGGCCAATCCCAAATACCCGCCGATTGTTCCGCAAGAGGAGCTACGTATTGCAGGGGTCGTCACGGCGCTGGTGAGAAAGTATCATAAATAAGGCCCAAGCCCAGGGCGATGGGCAAGAGGGCCAGGATAACCGATGAGTCTCCGGCCGGCCTGCGTGAGGCGGTCTTTGTCTATCTTGATTATAGCGATCCGCTCCGCGGGATGGAGGGGTAGATGATTAGAAGATTAGAAGATTAGAGGGTTAGAGGGTTGGAGGATTGGAGGATAGTTGATAGTCGATGGCTGGTGGCTCATGGCCCATGGTTAATAGGCTTAATTATAGGTACTCATAGCCGGGAGGCGGTTTTATGTCTGATGTAATTTTTTCACTTCATTCCTGGCCGCGGGCCATTGTGCATATAGACGGCGACGCGTTTTTTACCTCCTGCGAGGAGGCGATTCATCCGGAACTCAAGGGGAAGCCGCTGGTCACCGGCGGTGAGCGCGGAATTGTCTCCTGTGCCAGTTACGCGGCCAAGAGGCTGGGCGTCCAGCGTGGTGTTCCCCTGCATGAGGCGCGCAGGATTTGTCCGGGGCTCATTGTCCTGCCGTCGGACTATGAAACCTACAGCCTGTTTTCGCGCCGGCTGTTTGCCGTGATGCGGCGTTTTACGCCCGACGTAGAGGAGTACTCCATTGACGAGGCATTTGCCGATATCACCGGGATGCGCCGTGCCCTGAAGGCTTCCTATGAAGAAATCGCCCTCAAAATGAAAACAGAGATCGAAAGGGAGCTGGCCATTGGTGTTTCGGTGGGGCTTAGCATCACTAAGGTATTGGCCAAGATTGCGTCCAAGCATCAAAAGCCGTCGGGACTGACGGTGATACCGGGCAGGCAGATCGCGCACTATTTGAACGATTTGCCGGTGGAAAAAGTCTGGGGAATCGGGCCAGCCACCACCAACTATCTGGCCAAATTCGGCGTGCGCACCGCGCTGGGCTTTGCACGAATGTCCGAAGATGCTCTGCGACGGAGATTGACCAAACCCGGCGTGGAAATCTGGCGGGAGCTGCGCGGAGAGTCGGTTTACCCGGTGGTGTCCGAAGAAAAAAGCGTTTACGCCTCAATCAGCAAAACAAAAACATTTGCGCCCCCGACCAGGGATGGGGCTTATCTTTTCGCCCAGCTTATGCGTAACGTGGAGTCCGCCTGTATTAAAGCGAGGCGCTACAGTCTGGCACCGGAAAGAATCCTGGTGTATCTGAAAAAACAGAACTTCGACGCGGCCGGTCGCGAAGCGGCCCTTTCGCGCCCCTGTGCCTGTCCGCTGGAATTTAGCCCTGTGGTACGTGCACTGTTTGACGACTGTTACCGGCCGGGCGAGCTGTACCGTGCCACGGGTGTGGTTTTGCAGGATCTGAAGGCTGATGCCGGTATCCAGTACGGTCTTTTTGACGATCCCGTGCAGGTGGAAAAAATCAGAGATGTTTATGCGGCGGCAGATGAACTGGCGGAAAAATTCGGCAAGCACACGTTGCATCTGGGCTCAACGCATCTGATGGACAAGCTGGGCAGGGGCAGAAGGGGTACTCCCACTGCCCGGGAGCAAACGCGCTTCAAAGGTGAAACCGCCAGGCGCCATTTGGGATTGCCGGTTTTGCATCTGAAGATCTGACGGGAGGCACCCCCCCTCTGTCTTGTCGGCCCCGTTTTCGTTGTGTAAATAAATTGTTTATTTTTATGACCTGTGGCCCGAAAAAATTTTTCCGGGTCCCTGAAGTGACGGCGGGCAAGGCAAAAAAAAAGGGCTTCAGATGAAGCCCTTTGCATCAATACAGTGATTCAGCGCAGTTCCTGAAGTTTGGAGCGGGCGACCCGCGCCTGGCTTGTGTCTGGATAGTCCTTGATGACCTGCTGCAGCAGCAGCTTGGCGCTGGCCTTGTCGCCGAGGTTTTGGAAAGAGAGGGCCTGCTTTACAAGGGCGTAGGGCACTTTATTGCTGCTGGGGAATTTTCTGGTGACTTTTTCGTACTCCAAAATTGCTTTTTCGAACTGTCTTTCGAAAAAGTAGCACTCACCGATCCAATATTGTGCATTGTCCGCGTATTCGCCGGAAGGGTAGGTAGCCAGAAACTCCTGGAACGCTTCTCTGGCCTTGGCGTAATTGCCGTTTTTAAAAGTCTGATAGGCGGCTGCGTAGGCGCCGGCCTTGTCCGATTTCCCCTGATCCTTGGTGGTTGAAGCATCATTGGCGTCACTTAGAGCATCTTTTTTCCCGATTTCCAGAAAATTCTCGATGAAGTTGATCTTCATTGCCAGCGTTTCAATTTTCGCCTTCAGCTCGTCGTCTTTCGGCGAACCGGTAGCTGTTTCCTTTTTGAGTGTTTCAATTTGCCCGCGCAGTTGCTGAAGCTGGTCGCGGATTTCGGTGAAGTCCGCGCCGGTGTTGGCGTGACTCTTGCGGATGGCGGCGAGCAGCGCGGCATTATCTTCCTGTTCCTGCTGAAGCCTGGCCACCCGTGCCTCCATACGCGCGTCCACGGCGGATACCTTTTCATCCATACGCTGATTAAGCTCCGCACGCAGACTCTTGATATCAGACGAGGTCGCGCATCCGCATATTGCGAAAACAGCCGCTAAAATAATTAGTTTCAATGATGTTTTCAAAGCACTGTCCTTGCCGGCTTATTGAAGAACAAATTGTGCGCGCCTGTTTATCGACCAGGCCTCTTCCGTACTGCGCGTATCAAGCGGTTTTTCCTTGCCGTAGCTGATTGTCTGCATGCGTGAGGCATCGATACCGAGGTTGATCAGATACTGTTTGGCTTCCTGGGCGCGCCTTTCGCCTAAAGCCATATTGTATTCAGCCGTGCCGCGCTCGTCGCAATGCCCTTCGATCACGATTTGGGATTTACTGTTCTGTTGGAAGATTTCGCTGTTGGACTTTAATATTTCGCGTGCGTCCGGACGGATGGTTGATTTGTCGAAATCAAAGTAGATGTTCTGAATATTGAGCGCCGCCTGTGCCGCAGCACTTCGTTTCGCCGCCGCCTCTTTAGCCTCCCGAGCCTTTCGGGCCGCCTCATCATCGGTTGCCGCAGGCTCTGCCGGAGAAGTAGTTGCGGCGGGCGCTGACTGAACTGATTCGTCTTTGACCACCGCCTGTTTTTCTGCACAACCACTAAAAATTATCAGACTCAACGCCATCACTACGACGATTCCTGCCGCTGTGAAATACTTTTTCATGACCCTCTCCTTTCGTTATTGTTCGGTTTGGTTAAACGTTTGACGAAGCTAAACACAATTTACCTGTTAAGGTCAATATAAATGTGTATATGACAAATAAATACAGCTTGTTACACGATGTATGATGCCTGCGGTTTTTTGTTTTACCTGCTCATCCGGGGAGACCAGGACGGCATGGCCAGGCCGTTTTGGTCGCCCAGCAGGATGCGCATGTTCTGTCCGTTGGCGTTCATGATGCAAATACGGGTTTTTGAGCCGCGCCGTGAGCTGTAAACTATCTGGCGGCCCGACGGTGACCAGGACGGGTATTCATTGTCCGCTTCATCAAAAGTCAGCTGGGTTGGATTGTTACCTTCCGTATCAACCGTAAAAATCTGATATTTGCGGTCAATCAGCCCTTCATAGGCGATTCTGTCTCCCCGGGGGGACCAGGAAGGTGAAGTGTTGTAGTTGCCTTTGAAGGTGACTCTGTTTACGTTTTGGCCGCCGGCGTCCATGATAAATATCTGAGGTGTGCCGGAACGGTTGGAAACAAAAACAATTTTTCCCCCGTCGGGAGACCAGGCGGGCGATACGTCAATGGCGTAGTTATTGGTCAGGCGCGTAAGTTTCATGGTTTCCACATTTAGAGAATAAATTTCCTCATTGCCGTCCTTGCTCAACGTCAAAAGAAGCTTTTTGCTGTCCGGGGAAAAAGAGCCGCACATATTCAGGCCGGGGAAGGCCGCCACTTCTCTTTCTTTGCCGGTTAGCAGGTTGCGCAGATATACAACCGGGCGGCCGTTTTTGTATGAGGTGAAGGCCAACAGGCGTCCGTCGGGAGACCAGCGCGGCGTGAACAGCCACACAGTCCCTGACGTGTTCTCGTAGACCGATCGGCTAGCCCCCGTGGCCAGGTCGAGCACTTGTATCGACGACCGAGCGGTGTTGGTGCCATCCTGGGTCTCGGCCATCGCGTATGCGATCTGTGCCCCATCTGGCGACCACGCTCCCTCGTAAAGATTCGCGCATGGCGCAACGCAGGTGACCAGCTCCTCGACATCGCCGCCTTCACTCGGCACCGACCAGATCGTCGAGAACTCGGTGTCGAACAAGATCGAGAGTCCGTCGGGCGACCAGTCAGGGTGCTCGCTGTCGGGATGATCCGGTACGACCTCTACCTCGGAATCTCCTGTGGCGTCGCTCACCCTGATCCCGCCCCGTTGGAACACCAGAAGTGCATCGTCGGGCAAGAGCTGATTGCCCGCGGGAGCGTCCGTCCCGGTCGGCGACGTGACGTCGGGCGTCGCGTCTGTGGTGGTCGTGGTCGCGGTCGGCTCTGAGATCGGTGGAGAAACCTCTGGGACCTCAGCTGCAGAGTCCGTCGGGGAGGCGCTGTTCTCTGACCCCGAGCAGCCGACCACGCCCAGTACTGCGATGAGCACCAACGACGCCTTCACAAGTGGGCGGCGATGGCGAGTCGGTGAGATCCGGGTGTTGTTCATGAACGCTCCATCGGTAGTCGTAGGGATGGCACGATCCTGGGCGCGGCGATCTGCAAATCGTCTGCATCCCTGGTCAGCCGAGGTCGCGTCGATTGCGACCATCGTGAACATTGACCGCCGCACCGGTCGCCGTTCGACATCGAAGTCATGCCGCAGCACGCCGATCGGCGACCTCTGCGCCGCCACTGCGAAGCCACAGACCGCGCCGAGATACAACCAGACGACTCGCCGCCATACTCAGCCAACGCTCGGTGTTGTCCGTCCTAATCTTCGAGTGGTGAAGGCGCCTGAGCGTTTCTGGGTTCGACAGCGTCAGCAGGGCGATGCTGATCGCGCGCGACCCGGTGGCTTTCGTGGATGCTGAGGTGACGGGCGCGGCCATGGGCAAAGGTTCGGGGACGCCTGGCAGGTCCGTGGCCGACTTCGAACGGGCGCACGGTCAGACCCTGTTCGGTTTCGTCCGCACCCTCGGCGTGAAGGACGACGATGCCCCGGATGTGGTCCAGGAGTCGCTCCTCCGTCTGTTCGATGCGCTCTGCGCCGGGCAATCCATCAGGGATAGGAAGGCATGGACGTTTCACGTTGCGTACCGGCTGGCCATGGACGAGCACCGTCGCTTCGCACGAGGCTTGCGGTTGATGAACGCCCGTCCGCTGCTCGCAGCGGTCGAGGATCCAGGTGCCGATGTCGAGCGTCAACAGGTGTGGTCCGAAGTTGGCTGTCTGCCAGCTCGCCAGCGCGCCGTACTGTTTCTGCGTTTTCGTGCCGACCTAGCGTTCGACGAGATCGGCATGACGTTGGGTATCACCGCCAGCGCTGCACGGAGCCATTGCACGCAGGCGCTCGCGACGTTGCGAAACCGCCTCGGTGGGGAGGCCGACTGATGGATGATCGACAACTTGAAGCGGCGCTTCGCGCTGGTCCGCCCGACGAACCGAAGTATCGAGGTGACATTGCCCACTTGCTGCAGACGCGAGCGATGTCACCCAGCAACGGCGTGCAGGCCGAGCTCGCGGTCGAGGTTGTGGCTCGGCCGCTTCACCGGCGTCGGAGGTGGCCCGCCTTCGTTGGCGCTGCGGCTGCCGCACTCGTCTTGGTCGTCGGGCTGACGACCATTGCTCGTCGTGACACTCCGCCTTCTGCGACGACTCCGCCCTCTACGTCGGTCGCGCCGAACCCAACGGTCGCTCCGACCGGGCTGCCCGCTGAACTGCTCGACCGCTGGGTCGGGGCCACGCCGCCTTCAGTGAACACCCCGAATCCCTCTGCGCCGGCGTTCGTTGTGTTCGCTGCGGATCGGGTGACCCTGGAGCATTTGTCGGGCGGCATCGTCAACGACTTCACCTCGGATGTCACGGTCGCGAGGCCTGGCGAGCTGGAGTTGAGGCTGACCGGCCAGGTAGGGCGGTGCGTCGCTGGCGCAACCGGGGACTACCGCTGGACCCTCTCCCCGCAGGCGACGACCTTGACGCTCGAGGCGATCGACGACGAGTGTCCAGATCGGGCGGCTGCCCTTGCCGGAACGTGGACGCACACCGACTGCCCAACGCGGGGTGACGACTGTCTCGGATTCCTCGAGGCCGGGACCTACGCATCGGTGAACTTCGATCCCTTCGACAGCGACGACTACGGCCAAGTGATCTACACCGTCCCTGACGGCTGGACATCCACGCTCGACGACAAGGACAGGCTCACGCTGCTGCCACCCGATGGAGACGAGACGGGCATCCATGGGGTGTACCTGTTCGCTGATGCGGCTGCCACCACGACGGACTGCCCAGCGACGCCGACCGGTACAGGCGGCATGGATATGATCGTCGACGCGGTGGCGTCGACCCCGGGGCTCGTGGCGACCACTGCGGTCACTGAGGTTGGTGGCTTCGAGGCTCGGACGATCGAGATCACGGCGACCGAACTGATCTGCGATGGCGGGGCGTCGGTGCTTGCATCCAAGCCGGGGGCAGTGATCTCCTGGTCAGCGACGATCCACAGCGGCCAGCAGATGCGCATCGTCCTCGTCGACCTCGCGGACAACCGCACTCTGGCAGTGGTGGTCGCGAGCGATCGCTCCCCCTCGGCGTACGCCACGTTGCTCGATGAGGCGGCTGCTGTCGTCGACTCCATGGTTCTCTCGGACACTCCCTGAGCGTTTTTGCCGCTCATGGCGTCTGCTGTCACAACCGAATGCGGAGGGGAACGACATGACCAACAGGCGTCACCGAATCGTGATCATCGCGATTGTGCTCAGCGGAATGCTCGGGGCATGCGGAAGCGATGCGGACACGTCCGCTCCGGCGACGGACCGCACCGAGGTGGCACCGGTCGAGTCGACGGAGCCGGCGGCAACAGCGGCAGCCACCAGCGTCGCGACCACCGCAGTCAGCACCGAGTCGGGAGGAGTTCCCGAGGTGCTCGTCGACCGATGGGTCGGCCCACCTCGAGCGGTCGGCAACCTGGGCACGGGGACCGCAGCCGCGTTCGTCGAGATCTCCGATGGGTTCGTCGTCTACGAGACCGGCATCGCAGACAACCCGAAGGCCTTCGACTCGGATCTGGTCGCCACCGACGCCGACACGATCGAGATGACGCTCGTCGGCGATGTGCTGGACTGCGTCGACGGCGCCGTAGGCAGCTACCGATGGAGCTTGTCACCGCAGGCAACGACGCTGACGCTCACCGCCGACGACGACGAGTGCGCAGCGCGCCAGGCAGCGCTCGAGGGGCAATGGACCCACACGGCATGCAAGCTGGAGGGTCGCAACTGCCTCGGCATCGTCGAGGCCGGCACTTACTCGACGAACCGCTGGAACCCATACGGCGAGTTCACCTACGGCCAGGCCACCTTCACCCTGCCGGATGGTTGGGCCGTGACCTACGACTCGCAGGCCGCGCTGTTCTTGGGAAGTGCGGACGACTACACGAAGAGCATCGACGGGGACCCCGAGCCAGCCTGGGGCTTGCGGTCGTGGGCAGACGTCGCCGCCGCCGCTCCCGACTCCGACGACTGCAGCAGCGGGCCGACCGATCAACCCGATCCGAACGTGGGGCTCGGAGCGGCGAACATCGCCGCCTGGATGGTCGCTCTCCCGACGCTCGAAGCGACGCGCTCGACGATGACGATCGGAGGCCTCCCCGCGGAGGTCGTCGACGTTGAAATCGCCGAAGGAGCGTCCGTGTGCGACTGGGGCGTCATCCTGATCGTCTCCCGAACGTCGAATCCCGATCCGTTCAACTACGGGGTCTCGCCCGGCCAGCACATGCGGTTCATCCTGATCGATGTGCTTCCCGGACGCACAGTCTCGATCGCCCTCGACGACGGCGGCCATCCCGGGTTCGACGCGCTGGCCGAGGTGGCAATGCCGATCGTCGAGTCATTCGTGTTCGCCCCTACCTGGCCGACCACCTGACGACGGCACCCAACAAACGACACACGGCAAGGAGACAACATGCAACAGCTCACTCGCTCGATGCCCACCCGCTGGGCGCTCGTCCTCCTCATCTTCACCGCCTGCCTCGTCCCGGCCTCCGTGACATCGGCGACCCCGCCGGGAACCAACGGACGCATCGCCTTCATGCGCCACGACGACGAAGGTCATTGGCAGATCTGGACCGCCAACCCCGACATGACAGCCGTCGATCAGATCACCGATGGCCCGTACGACAACGCCTTTCCGGTGTGGTCGCCCGACGGTCGCAGGTTGGCGTTCGCCAGCACTCGCAGCGACATCTCCGGTACCGGTGCGATCAACGACATCTTCGTGATGAACGCCGACGGGACCGGAGTCACCCAAGTGTCCGCGTCGATCGGATGGAGCAGTGAACCAACCTGGTCACCCGACGGCAATCTCATCGCCTTCCACTCCGATGCCGGGGACTGGCCCACATCGCTCGGTCTGTTCGTCGTGCACCCCGACGGCACCGGCCAGCGACGTCTCACCACGATCTCGTCGGATCTCATCGACCAAGGCAGCGCCCGATTCTCCCCCGACGGCCGCAAGCTGCTGTTCACCCAAGCCACCGGCACGTTCGTGCAAGGCGGCTCGGCGCTGAAGGGCATCAACCTCGCACTGTTCACGATCAACACCGACGGAACCGGTCTCCGCCGACTCACCCCATGGGGCATCCAGGCCGCCGAAGGTGACTGGTCACCTGACGGAACCCGCATCGTGATCGGCACGTTCGTCGAGCACCTCGGCCACACCAACCGACTGATGATCATGAACGCCGATGGCTCGAACCTTCGGCCACTGACCCGCGACCACGGCACGACGGGCGTCCGCAAGCTGGAAACCCTCCGCCTCGAGCAGAGCTACAACCCCACCTGGTCACCCGACGGTACGACGATCATTTTCAGCCACCTCGAACTCACCCCAGCCGGCGAGTTCGTCACCGGACTGCAAACGATCGCCCCGGACGGCGGCGACCAGCATTGGATCTCCCAAAACGACGAGCACCAGGCCGATTGGGGCACGGCCCCATTCGGGTGACGCGGTCACCACAGCCGAACCGCTTGCATTTGCCCGCCCACCGACCAGCAATACAAGACATCAGGGCTGCACGGAACTCGCGGTGTGCATGGGTCCGCTTCGTGCCGCTCCAACATCCGCTTGCAGCCGGTCAGGCAGTGGGGCCTGGGTTACGAGACGCAGCGTCACGCCCCGTTCTGAGATCTCGCTGGAGTAACGGGGGCGAGCGGTCGCACGGGTCGAAAGTTGTCCATCCACTTGTCCATCCACTGCGCGCTACTGCATGATGTTCAACGAGACCAGACGAGGAGAAGACAGAAGCTGAGCAGGTCAGATGCGATTCAAGGTGACTCGCTGAGACCCACTCGACCGCATTCCTAAACCGCAGGTCGTAGGTTCGATTCCTACCGGGGGCGCCCAAAACACCAGCTCAGTCAATGACTCGTTGGACAACCGGCTGGCCGCTCGGCCAAACAACGGATCCGGCCTGTTGCCCCCGGGGCCGTCACCTGCCACCCGCGGTGAGTGTCCGTGGAGGCGAATCCATGCGGCGGCTTCCGCCCTTGCGCCGAAGCCGCCAGCCAGCGCGGCGACGACGGCCATCGCATCGAATCCATTCGCGGAATCGGCTATCGACCGAGCTCGTAAGTCGAACGATCGTCGCCACGCGCCGGGTCGACGACCTCGAAGAGG
>ERZ1026796.2634-NODE-2634-length-10020-cov-4.136561_pt1 | contig 10020 bp, 6 predicted proteins | sample MGYA00520874_ERZ1026796 | MGnify/ENA primary metagenome ERZ1026796 (study PRJEB33270, sample SAMEA104284474) | anaerobic digester metagenome | biome: Anaerobic digester microbiome; feature: mesophilic sludge digester; material: Anaerobic digester biomass | place...
CCGATAAATTCACGGATCACGGAGTTTTCTGGCACGATGCTGTCATCTTCGACAGCGTCGATCTCCTCGAAAAGCTGGTGCACGCGTTCCGCACGCTCGTAGGCATCTTGATGGAGCGGATCATCTTTGTATTCTTCAGCCCAGCGGGCAAATTCATTCCCCAACTTAGCCTTGTAGAGCGGGAGTTCGTAAGGCATGGCGCTATTGATAATCGTATCGACTGTATTCACATACGGGATGATGTTGCGCAGCTCGCTGGTGCGCACATAATGCCAATGCAGCAAGGTCTGGGTGGGGTCATAAGCGCGATGCACTGCGTCGCGCAGCATACGCCGCATCAGACGGATATCGGTCCAGCGAACATAGCGTCCTTCATTATCCTTGAGCTGCAGCAACGGTTCGATGTAGAGCTTGAACTTCATCTCTTCCGGCACAGAACTGGTCATCTCAGGGTATAGCCCGTGCAGGCTATCGATTAGGATAATCTCATTGCTTTCCAGCTTCATTGGGGTTGTTTTCTCACTGCGTTTGCCGGTCTTAAAGTCGTAGTATGGAAGCTGAACTTCCTGTCCATCCAGCAATGCGGTTAAGTGCTGATTAATCAGCGGTAAATCAAGTGCTTGCGGGGTTTCAAAGTCATAATCCCCAAATTCGTCCTTGGGGTGCATCTCCAAATCATGGAAGTAATTATCCACGTTCAAGGTTACCAAGCGCAAGCCGGATTTTGCTAAGTGCTCGCCGAGCTTAATAGTCGTCGTCGTCTTACCACTGGAGGAAGGTCCAGCAATAAACACCAAACGCACTTCGCCATGCCGCCCAAGGATCAAATTAGCAGCATTCTCAACGTCTTCATGGTAGGCTGCCTCCGCTGCCGTGACAATTTCGTTCAGCCTGCCTTGACGTATATGCTCGTTGAGGAGTTTGACCGTGTGCACCTCGTGGCTGCAAGCCCAATCTAAGACGCTCCACAGTTTTGCCCAAGGGATATTGGCAGAAGGACCTTGACCCGGTTCAAGGCGCTTTTCGCGCTGACGGGCACGCTCATTACGGTAGAGAATATAAGCCTTCGCTACTTTGGCATGCCCATTTTCGATGAGTACTTTCTCGACCAAATCTTGAATCTGCTCGATGTTGGGGTACACACCATCTGGCGTAGTTTCCTCAAGTAGAGCCACAACCTGGCGCGATAGTTCTTCAGCAGTTTTCCGGTCGCGCCCGCCCACAGCCACAGCCGCACGGTAAATGGCGTTGGTGATGCGCTCCGGGGTGAAAGGCACAACCGCACCATTGCGCTTAATCACATGCGTAATCTTAGCCAAAGTAACCTCCTACTCCCATGTGTCTAAGGTGAGATTAGTTCATGGGGAATTTTATCATGAGGGGCAGCTACTATGCGCAAAGGCGGCTTTTCAAGGGTTTAGATTCTGTCTCCCAAGCGCTCTGCTGCTTTGAATCTGAGCGTAACCGTGGTGCCCACTCCCACGATGCTCGCCATACTAATTTGCCCATTCATGTTTTCTACCAAGCCTTTAGCAATAGAAAGCCCCAAACCAAAACCGTTGCCGCTGAGGCGATCGGCACGGTAAAAGCGCTCGAAGACGTGGGTTAATTCTTCAGGTGATAAACCTTTACCATGATCGATAACCCGAATTTCCACTTCATCCTCTACCCGCTGCGCTTCAAGCACAATATCACGCTGGGAATGCTTGATAGCGTTATCAACCAATATAAGCATTACTTGCTTTAAAGAATCTCTGGTTGCCATCACGCTCAAATCGTCAGGGACGTCAAGGCTAATTTGTCGGTCTTCGCTCAGCAGCTTTGCTTGCCGCACGACGTCTTGGAGCAGTATTTTGAGGTTCACCGGTTCCAAGAGCATGTTTTTGGTCGAATCCGCCCGAGCCTGCTCTAATAGCTCGTTGACTAAACGGATCATGCGGTCAGTTTCATCAACCATATCATTGAGGATATCTGCAGCTTCATCTTCCGAGATTGGCGGTTCATGCCGTAACAAACCCAGGTTACCCCGCAGGGTAGTAAGGGGGGTGCGCAGTTCGTGCGAAACATCCGCGAGAAAATCGCGCTGCATTTCCAATGCGCCAGAGACCTTTTGGTAGGCTTCCTCTAATTGCTCGAGCATGGTGTTGAAAGTCTTCGCCAACTGACCCACTTCGTCATTAGGACCGTTATAGTCCACCCGTCGGGAAAAGTCTTGTTCGTTACCGATTTGTTGGGCTGTTTGGGTAATGCGTTTGATTGGGCGCAGCACATAGCCAGAAAGCACCCAGCCGATGATCGAAGCAAGCACTAAAACTACCAGATCCGCGGCGATAAGGGTATTGCGTAAGGCGTGCAAGCTTTGTTCGCGCTCGGTGAGCGGACGTGCTACCTGCAAAATCATATAAAGCTGGTTATCCACAATGATGGGTCGGTTGAGCACGAGCAAATTCACACCGACGTTAGCAGTCTCCCACCAAGCATTACCATTCTGCAATTGCTCCATACCCTCTTTGCTGATGGGTAAGCCTTCGTCTGCTAATCCAAAAGGTGCGGCAACCAGATTCCCAGATGCATCTAGCACGCGCACAATCTCCCGCTCTCTCAAGCTCTTGATTTCTAAGGCATTAGAAAGATTCTCAAATAGGCGGGGATCGCTTTCTTGTAGATTAGGACCAAGCGAAGGCGGATAAAGCAGCACGAGTGGAATAAGGTTAATTGCCACCTCATCGCTGCTCTTCGTCAGAGCACTTTTCAGCGTTCGAAGGGTATTAATTGCCTGAATATTATAGAGCGCCACGCTAAAGACGGTGAGCGTTGCTAACAAAATGAGGTTGTAAACCAAAGTAAAGCGCACGCGAATGGACATCATTCCTCGCGCAGCATATAGCCAATCCCCCGCACTGTTTGGATCAGGCGGGGTTCATTCTCTGCCTCTAACTTTTTACGCAAGTAGCTAATGTAAATCTCCAAGACGTTGCTATCTCCGCCAAAGTCATAACCCCACACTTCCATAAGGATCTGATTACGCTCGAGCACCTGCCGTGGATGGCGTAGAAAGTAATAAAGCAGATTGAACTCTGTGACAGTCAGCGAAAGCTTGCGGTCGCCCCGCCAAGCTTCATGCTGCTTCGGATCCAAGCGCACATCATTATATTGCACCTCTTGATCATCGGCTTTAGGTTCCACACGGCGCAGGAGGGCATGCACACGTGCCACCAGCTCCGCCGGCGCAAAGGGCTTGACCAAGTAGTCATCAGCGCCAGACTCCAGCCCAAACACGCGGTTTTCGACTGCATCCCGCGCAGTGAGCATCAGAATGGGCATGCGGTTATTGGCGTCGCGCAAATGTTGAATAAGCTCCAAGCCGTCCATTTCCGGCATCATCCAATCGACGATGAGCAAATCTGGGGCTTCTTGCTGCACTACCTCGAGGGCTTCACGGCCGTTTGTTGCCGTCAATACATCTAAGTTCTCAAATACCAGTGTGCGCTTTAGCATCTTTAGCAGTTTTATATCGTCATCAACAACCAAGACCTTCGGCATTTTCTTCTTCCTCAATATTCCAAACAATTGATTTTACTGCTTATATATCACACTATAACCCTAATCGCTGTGAAAAAGCTGAGAGGAAGCGCTTCACAGGTATTTCAAAGGATTCATTAAGCATTTACACAGCTTTTAGCGCTATACTATGGTCAATCTGCAAGAGGTAAGCCATTGAAACGCAACACAACCCGCTTCAACCCCCACCAGCAGATTGATGATGTGATGCAGAATTGGCAACTCTAGTACACAAATTTTTGTCTTTCTCCTCCAAATATAAGCAGCGGCCGGCGACAGACCGCTGCTTATATTTTAACATCTTGGTTTAGTATGCTCTCTGACCATGCCAAATGTATATGGAGACCTTGGGTCAACACCACTCGCACGGTACCCTGCGGGCAGGCTGCGCACTCAGGAGACCGGCGAGAACAATGCGGATGCCAGACCGCTGCTTATATTTTAACAAAGTTTTTCTGGAACCAGCGATGCTATAATTAGCACAATGGAAGAGGAGAACAGATCCAGACCCCTGATTTACGCCCACAGGGGGGCTAGTGCTTTAGCGCCCGAAAATACGCTAGCAGCCTTTTTATTAGCTCAGCGCCTTGGTGCTGACGGCATCGAGCTAGACGTGATGCTCACCGCGGATAAGCAGCTGATCGTAATTCACGATGACACTGTGGACCGCACCACAAATGGTCATGGCAAGGTGGCAGAAATGCCCTTAGCGGCTTTGCGCGAGCTGGACGCCGGCAGTTATTTTGGCGAAGCATACCGCGGTGAAAAGTTACCTACCTTGGCGGAGGTTTACGAAGCCTTGGGCGGCAAACTGCGTATCAACGTCGAGCTCAAAAACTATGCCCATCCACTGGACGCACTGACCTCGCACGTTATCCGCCTGACGGAAAAATTCCATTTAGAAGACTCAGTGCTGCTTTCTTCTTTTAACCCGCTCAACCTTAGCCGAGCGCACATGCAAAACCCGCATATCAAGCTTGGTCTGCTCACTAACCCGGGCAACCGCCGCATGCAAGGCAGTTTGGGCAGGATTTTCCCTTATGACGCTTTACATCCATACTATACAGATGTTAGCGCAGAGATGGTTGCACGCCTGCACGCCAGTCACAAACAAGTGAACACCTATACCGTCGACGCGCCCGAAGATCTCCTGCGCATGCGTGCATACGGCGTGGATGGCGTTTTTTGCAACAACCCCGCAGCAGCTCGAGCGGTTTTCGCAGGGGATGTATGAAACTTAAAGCTGTGCTCCGCTTAGCCCTTTCGCTCGCGCTTATGCTATGCGCCTTACCGGCAGGTGCGCGGGCAAGTGCCCCTGCGCAAGCTGACCAAGCTGAAGGACTTCTTGCCCAAATGACCCCAGCAGAAAAAGTGGGGCAGCTTTTCTTGGTTACTTTCAAGGGAACAGATATCGATCCGGATTCTGAGCTCTATGACCTCATCACGAACTGGCATGTCGGTGGGTTTGTGCTGCGCGCTGATCAGGATAACTTTGTAGATGTGGACACTGCGCAAGCCGCCCAAAGCCTGATTGCCTCCATGCAAAACACAGCTTGGGAGAAGACCCAGCCATTGCCAGATACCACGCCGCCCCAGCCTACTCCCGTTTATATACCGCTTTATATCGGCATTGAGCAGGGTGGCAGCGGAAACGATCAAATCCTGAGCGGGCTCACACCTTTGCCTAACCAAATGAGCTTGGGTGCCACTTGGTCACCAGAGTTAGCTGAGGAGGTCGGGCAAGTGATGGGCAGCGAGTTGGCTGCTTTGGGCTTCAACCTCTATCTAGGACCTACACTAGACGTCGCAGACACGGCGAACATAGAGGCTGCGCGTTACGCAGGTCCATCGCTTTTTGGGGGTGATCAATATTGGGTAGGGGAATTGGGGCAAGCTTATGTGGCTGGCTTACATAGCGGCAGCCAAGGCAGGCTTAGCGTGATCGCGCGCAACTTCCCCGGTTTGGGCAGCGCCGATCGCTCCCCAGAGGAAGAGGTTTCTACGGTGCGCAAATCCTTAGAGCAGCTCAAGCAGATCGAGCTGGCGCCTTTCTTCACAGTCACCTCTGCAGAAGACCCTGCCAGCCAAGTGGACGGCTTGATGATTGCGCATATTCGCTTTCAGGGCTTTCAGGGCAATATCCGCGCGACCACCCGCCCGGTCAGCTTTGATGCCACAGCTTTGGAGCAGCTGCTCGCGGTAGAACCTATCGCTAACTGGCGCTCTGCTGGCGGTTTAACCGTTTCCAACAGCTTGGGCAGCCGCGCAGTGCGTAATTTTTTTGACCCAACCGGACAAACCTTTGATGCCTTCAACATCGCCCGGACAGCTTTTTTAGCCGGCAATGACTTGCTTTACGTGCATGATTTCAAAGCTCCTTTGGACCAAAGCGCATACGAAACGATCACGCGCACGCTGCAGCTCTTTGCCAGCAAATATGAAGAGGATTCCGTCTTTGCCAAACGTGTGGACGCCGCCGTGTTGCGCATCCTTAGGGCAAAGCTCGAACTTTATGGCAGCTTTAACCCAGAAACTATCGTCCCTGACCCAACAAGCTTAGCCAACCTTGGGCAGGCTGAGGAAATCAATTTTAACGTCGCCCGAGAAGCCGTAACGTTGATTTCACCCAGCCCAGAAGACCTCAATGCACTCTTGCCTAGCCCGCCCGAAACATACGACTCAATCATTATCTTTACCGATGAACGCACGCAGCGCCAGTGCAGCACTTGCCAAGTGCTTTATGACTTGCCGAATTATGCATTCCAGAACTCACTGCTTAGTCTCTATGGACCTTCCGGCAGCAATCTGATTTTAGCCAACCGGCTGAACTCCTATACATTCAAGCAGCTCATCGACTTCCTCAATGGGAATACTGAAGGAATTGATCCTTATCTACCATCCAACCTGAATCGCGCTCAATGGGTGATTTTCAACATAAAAGATTTAGACCCCGATTTGCCAGAAACATACGCCTTGCGCCGCATGTTAGCAGAGCGCTTTGATTTGCTGCGCGAGAAAAAGATCGTTGTTTTTTCTTATGATGCCCCCTACTACCTGGATGCAACTGAAATCTCCAAATTATCAGCGTATTATGGCCTTTATTCCAGCAGCCAGGCATTCATTGACGTCGCAGCGCGGGTGCTCATGCAAGAGGTGCAACCAACAGGCTCGCTGCCAGTCTCTTTGCCTGCAGTGGGTTACGACCTAATGGTTGTAACTTCACCAGATCCGAACCAAGTCATCCCGATAACATTAATCAGCCCAAGGGATGTCCCTCAAAGCACCCCAAGCGGTACCGAAACTCCAACAGGTGGAGAAACAACGCCCCTTCCGCTATTTGTGGTGGGAGAGACAGTAAAAATTCAAGCCGGCGTAATTCATGACCACAACCAGCATATTGTGCCTGATGGCACTGTGGTGCAATTCACCATCCGCTTAGCCGGCGATCAGGCAATTATTGCCCAACCTCAAGCCACCACCGTGGATGGCTTAGCCACCATTGAATATCGTATCGAGCGGGACGGAATCTTTGAAGTGACCGCCAGTAGTGAACCTGCCAATACTTCTGGTATATTAATCCTCAATACACAGGGCGGTTTGGCGCAGTTGATCATGCCCACACCCACCCCAACCAGTACCCCCACGCCTACCCCAACACTGACCCCAACCTATGAAGTTAGCCCCATCGCAACGGAAACGTTACCACCCAACCCCAGCGGCTATCCGGATATGATCGATTGGTTGATGACCCTCATTTTTATGGCTTTGGGCTTTGGCGCAGCCTACGCCACTGGACGTTTCTGGTGGGGTACCCAGCAGTGGGGCATCCGTTCTGGGTTGTGCGCCCTGATTGGCGGTTTTAGCACTTATCTGCTGCTTACCTTAGGCATCGGAAGTTTAGAAGACTTAGTCCGCGAAGGGGGCACTTGGTTTATTGTGGAGGTCACCTTGGTCGGAATGCTTATCGGCTGGGTAGCAGCCTTGCTCTGGTGGATGACCGTAAGTAATCCTACATCGGTTAAGCGTTAACCTTTGCGAATATGCCAAGAAAAGTGCGCACTCCATTGCGTAAATTTTAGCTTCTGAGTCCGCTCTGTTCACTCAATAAAATTTTCAGCATTAAGGGGGGTGTGTAAAGATCCTCTAAGTCATTTAGTTATGCGATTCATCCAGCAATAAGATCAGAGATTGCGCAGCAAGGTGAGTAGTAAAGTGAGAAATCCTAAACTGGCAGCTATCGCTATCAAGCGCTGCTCTAACGTGCCGATTTTTGCGTGCCGGTGCGGGCTGCCATTGCTATAGCCATTACGCAGGCTTGTGGTCGTTTCGCCGGTGAGCGCCTTTATAAATTGACTCACATCAGCCGGTCGATCGTCGGGGTGCAGCGCCATCGCCCAGAGGATAGCATCCGCCACACGTGTGGAAATGGCGGGGTTGATCGTGCGTGGATTGGGTAAGCTATGAGGATCTAAAAAGCGGTCGCGGACATTGACAGGCGGCTGGTTGGTGAGTAAGTGATAAAGCGTGGCACCGAAGGCATAGATATCTGCTCGCCGATCGGTATGCAGGGAATCCCCGCCATATTGCTCCAGCGGGGTGTAAATAGCGGTTCCTTGCCCTTGCAAGATAGTGATGGTCACTTCGCCGGGGGCTAACAGCTTGACCAAGCCAAAATCGACCAGCTTCACCCGACCATTGGGGGTCAGTTTTAGGTTCGAAGGCTTGATATCCCGATGCACGATGGGAGGTTCCTGGTTGTGCAGGTATTCGAGGGCATCCCCAATTTGCCGCGCCCAGTCCAGTACCTCTTCCTCTTCTAAGTATTCCCCCGTCTGGGCGGCTTTACTGACGAGCGTACGCAGGTCATCGCCGGGGACGTAATCCATGACCAAGTAGTCACGGTCTTGGATGGAAAAGTAATCAGAAACCTTGGGTAAGTTAGGGTGATCCAGACGTGCCAAAACGGTAGCTTCCCGCTGGAATTGCTCACGAGATTCTTTTAGCAACTCTGGTGGGAGCGAAGGATCATAAGAAACTTCTTTTACCGCACAGTAGCGTCCACTCAGGCGCAAATCTTCTGCCAGGTAGATAAAACCATATCCTCCCTGACCAATAACACGGTCGATGCGGTAACGCTCGTGCAAAATTGTGCCCTGAGCATGATGTGCAGGCATCGGGTCTTCCTTCTCCTTATATTTAGATCACCCTGCCACCTGGAGGTTCGGCGTTCCCAGGAAGCAAAATCAAATATCGCGTGCGTTATAATAAAAGTTACTAAGCGCTAAATGTATTATATCTGATTCGCGGAGCAGATGGAAAACCTGATTGTACTTGCAGACAGTGGTCCTCTCAAAGGCTTACAGTGGCCGGTAAACAGCGAGCTGATCATCGGTCGGGAAGATAGCTGTGAAATTGTTATCCCAGACCGCCAAATTTCACGCCGGCACGCACGCATCTATCTTTCTACCGAAGGCGTATTCCTGGAGGACTTAGGTAGTAAGAACGGCACCTATCTTAATAGCCAGCGGATTGTTGGCTCCCAGCAGCTGCATGAGGGTGATGAAATCCGCATTGCCTTTACGCAAACCTTCTTATTCCTCAGTGCTGATGCGACCTTGCCGCTCACGGACTTGCCAGAGGAGTTCCAACAAGCCTTTGTGCTGCGGCTGGACGAAGCTTCTCGGCGGGTGTGGGTGCGGGGGGTTGAAATTGAACCGCCTCTTTCTGCTCAACAGTTCAACCTTCTTGCTGCGCTTTATCAAAAGGCGGGCGAGGTCGTTTCGCGGGATGAGCTCATCAATGCCGTATGGGGCGAAGAAGGCAGCTGGGTCACCGAACAAGCCTTAGACGCGCTTGTACGTCGCCTTCGGGAGCGGATTAATCAACTTGACCCCGACTATGAATACATCGTCACAGTTCGGGGTCACGGTTTACGCTTAGAAAATCAGCCGCACTAAGCAGAAGCGCTCTGGTCTAAGTTTCGCTGCATCGAATAGCGCAGCGCTTCACGGTAAATTTCCTTTAATTGCTCTACCATTTCATGTTGATTGTTCGATTGCTCGATTTGGGCTGTCACTTGGTTAAGAATCTGCAGAAAATCTGCATTCACGGCATCGCCGGCTTTTTCAAAAATTGCGTGGCGTGCGGCTTCATCCTGTGCCTGTAAGAGCGTCTCGATCAGCTGAATGTAGCGTCCAGATTGACTGGAAGCTTGTAAAATGGCAATAATGATCGCTAACTTACGAAGCTTTTCCTCGTCATTGGCTTTCTCGGCTTGGTCAACGGCGTGGTTGAGTACGTCCACAAAAGCCTGATCCATTTGCGGGAGCGCTTGTTGAGTAGCTTGTTCAATATTCTCAGCCTGGAGCAGTTCATCAAGCAAAGCTTGGGCTGCCGCAGCCTGCGCTTTGCGCGCCTGATCCACTTCATCGATGAGCTTAAGCAGCCTATCACGCAACG
>ERZ1026796.2636-NODE-2636-length-10013-cov-2.350597_pt1 | contig 10013 bp, 10 predicted proteins | sample MGYA00520874_ERZ1026796 | MGnify/ENA primary metagenome ERZ1026796 (study PRJEB33270, sample SAMEA104284474) | anaerobic digester metagenome | biome: Anaerobic digester microbiome; feature: mesophilic sludge digester; material: Anaerobic digester biomass...
GTCTCGCGTCCGGTTCTGTCCGGCGCGCGTCCGAGAGTGACAAGCGACTCGTCTCTGAGCAGACTGAGCGCGGCAAGCGGCTTGTTTGTACCAATTCTCATCTCGTTCACCGGTGCGTTCCTCCCTTGTCTCGGTGCAAAACCACAAGTGATGCGGCGACAAACCGACAACATCAAAGTTTATGACCCACAAAAACGGGAGATCGCTTTGCCAAAGTACGGCTCGCAATGACGCCCACGTAGATTATTTATGGTGAATAAACTCTATCTTACATCGTGTGCATTTATAACAGATGAGACAACCGTTGTAAATGATTTGGCGCAGGGCCAGTAGTATGATTTTCCTGAAAATTGACAAATGCCGGCAGACAGGCTCAAAAAAAGGATTTGACACACCTGCTTGATTATGCTATAGTCGCTTGGCTAAACATCGGTTCGTTCAAGAATTGAGTTACATATTTCTGAGGAGGGCGCAATTAGCAGTAAACTGCAGCTACGTGTCAACGAGATGATTCGCACCCGCGAAGTGCGGGTTGTAGATGATGAAGGTAAGCAACTGGGTGTTTTGCAGGTACGCGACGCCTTGATCCTGGCTCGGCAAAAGGGCCTGGATCTGGTGGAGGTCGCTCCTAATTCTATACCGCCGGTCTGCCGCTTGATGGATTTTGGCAAGTATCAGTACGAACGAGCCAAGAAAGAACGTGATGCCCGCAAATCCCAAAAGCAGATCGAGGTCAAAGAGCTACGCTTGCGTCCTAAGACCGGCGAACACGATGTGGCCTTCAAGATCCGTGATGCCCGCCGCTTTATCAGTGAGGGCAATAAGGTCAAGATTCGTATTCGTTTCCGTGGACGTGAGATTACTCATCCAGAAGTGGCCAGAGAAATGCTCGATCGCGTAGCGCAGGAGCTGGGCGACATTGCCGCCATTGAACAAGCACCGTCAATGGAAGGAACCAGCCTGCTGATGATTCTGATGCCCAGGGAAAGTTAAACCGCCCGGCCGGCAAAAGTGGCCGCGGATGCAACAGCCGCTGATCACAAGCAGAGCAAGACGGGTCACACAGGGCTGACCTGACACCGCTCTGCTTGTGTGTGCAAATGGGAAGATGAAACGAAGAGAGATTAAGGGAGAGTTCGTATGCCAAAGTTGAAGACGCATAAATCAACAGCCAAGCGTTTCCGTTTTTCGGGAAGCGGCAAGCTCTTGCGTCGCATTCAGGGGCAAGGGCACCTCAAGCGCAAGAAGTCGCCGAGCCTGAAGAGTGATTACGGCGACACCGTCACGGTCAAAGCGACTGCTTTCATCAAGCGGGTCAAGAAGTTGGCTCCATACCTGCAACACAAATAAGGGCTTGTCAAAAACAGATTCCCGCTTCTGTCCCGGCAGAACACGGACACAAGAATAGAAAGTTGTTTCTTGACAGGTCATAAGTAACACCTAAATCATGATATGGGGTGGCCAGTACGAAGTGCTATGTGACCCCAGGCCATAGCCGCCATCCGAGGAGAAAGTAATGTCACGAGTAAAACGAGGCGTCCCGGCCAGGCAGCGACACAAGAAGATTCTGAAGATGATGAAAGGCCAGTTTGGCACACGTCATCGCCTTTTCCGTCGCGCCAATGAGGCAATGCTCAAGTCGTTGTTCTATGCCACACGCGACCGCCGCAACCGTAAGCGTCAATTCCGCGCCTTGTGGATCACACGCATCAACGCGGCTGCCCGCCAAAACGGTTTGTCCTACAGTCGCTTTGTCTACGGTCTGCAAAAGGCCGGGGTGGACATTGACCGCAAGATGATGGCCGAGCTGGCCGTCCGCGATGCAAGCGTCTTTGCTCGCCTGGTTGATGTTGCCAAACAGTCTCTCTAACACCTGTTTCCCATCTTCAAGTCAACACCGCGCCAGTGCAATACCTGGCGCGGTGTTTTTGCAGCAGGCGCCTGCCCCCCGCGGTTCACGCCCCCGGTCGGAGGCCTGAGAAAGCTTCGTATGGTGATCACCAGTTCGAGTAATGCGCGCGTGAAGCTGATACGGGCCTTGCTGCAGGAGCGCAGGTCACGCGAGGAGGCGCAGCAGTGGTGCCTGGAAGGCGTGCGCCTGCTCGAAGAAGCCCTGGACGCCCATCTGCCCCTACAGTTTGTTCTCTACGCACCCGCCCGTCTGACCAATCCACGCGCCGCGGCGCTGCTCACACGGCTGCGTGCCCAACAGGTCGTGTGCGAAGAGACCCACACGCAGGTGCTGGATGCCATCAGCGGCACGACCACCTCGCCGGGCATCATGGCGGTGGCGTCCTGGCCGCAAGTCCGGCCATTTCCGGCCGCCGGCCTGCTGCTGGTGCTGGACGCGCTCAGTGACCCGGGTAACCTGGGCACAATCCTGCGCACGGCCCTGGCCGCGGGCTGTGCCGGCGTGCTGCTGGCGCCTGGCTCGGTGGATATCTACAACCCGAAGGTGGTGCGCGCGGCCATGGGGGCGCATCTGTACCTGCCGGTGCGCAGCGTGGAGACGTGGGCGGATATGGCCGCCGCGGTCACCGGTCGCCAGGTTTGGCTGGCGGATGCACACGGCGACACGCTGTATGATGCCGTGGATTGGCGCCTGCCCACCGCGCTGATCATTGGCAATGAAGGAGCGGGCGCCAGTGCCGACGCACGGCGCCTGGCCGTGGGTACGGTGACGATTCCGATCGCGCAAGCTGAGTCGCTGAACGCCGCCGTGGCCGCGGCGGTCTTTTGCTTCGAGTCCGCCCGCCAACGGCGGCGCAGCGATCACAGGCGTCCGCCGCCAGGATGATTAGTTTCCGCCCAGCAGGTTACCCAGGTTGATGTTCGTCCCCCCGCTGCTGCCGCGACCACCCACCTGCGGCATGAACTGCGCGACCTTGCCCGCCAACTTGGACATGGGCATCGTCTGCAGCCTTGTGCGCACTTTGCTTTGCACGCGTTCATGAATACGAATGAATCTGGCGCAAGTTTCGAGGTCAGCGCGCCAGGGAATTAGCGGTTGTTTGACAGCCCATGGACAGCCTTTTCGTGCGAGATGTGGTACAATGATGCTTGTTTGCTGGCGATCTCTCCCAAATCATGTAAAAAGCGTAAGCTGCGCGGCCAAGATGAGGCATCGTTGATCTCGTCTATGGCCCGATCGAAATTCAAGGAGTCTCTATGTTAATTGCACGAGCACTGAGCCTGTTTGGTTGGCTGTTGTTGTTGGCTTTCTTCGCGTATGTCATCAACGTGGTCATTGGCCGCAACCGCGGCACGACGTCAGCCCGTCTCTCCCCGCCGTTGCTGGTCGGATGGCTGGTCATCTCCCTCATTGTGATGACCCTGGGCGCGGGCGTGGTGGTGATTGATGCCGGCGAAGTCGGTGTCGTCTTCAATGCTATCAGCGGCACCCGCAATCTGCCGCAGTATCCGGGCATCAACTTCATTGTGCCCTACGTGGAAACTGTTTATCGTTACAGCACCCTGGAACAGGTCTACACCATGACTAAGGTGGCCAATGAGGGCCAGGTGCAAGGCGACGACTCGTTGTGGTCGCCAACGTCCGAAGGCCTGCAGGTGGGTATTGACTCGTCCACGCGCTTCAAGCTCAACCCGGCGCGGGCCGCGGACATCCACAACAACCTGCGCGACTACGAAAACATCCTGGTACGCCCCACGATTCGCTCGATTGTGCGCTTGATGGTGTCGCAGAACAAGGTGACCGATGTCTACGGCACGAAACGGGCCGCGATTCAGGTTGAGATCGAGAAAATGATTCGCGAGCGCTTCGAAAAAGAGGGCTTGCTCTTGCTGGCCTTCGACATTCGTAATGTCAACTTCACCGATGACTACGCCACGTCCATCGAGCAAAAGCAGATCGCGCAGCAGCAGGCCGAGCAAATGCAGTTCACCCTGCAGCGTGAACAGCAGGAGGCTGAACGTAAGCGCATCGAGGCCGAAGGCGTCAAGACATCTGCCATTTTGCGCGCACAGGGCGAAGCAGAGGCGCTGCGCCTGGTCAACGAGCAGATCGGCACGAACGACAACCTGCTGGTTTATCGCTACATCGAGAAATTGGCGCCCAACATCACGGTGATGCTTCTGCCGTCAGGCAGCCCCTTCCTGGTCAACCTGGATCAACTGAAGGGCGGGGCGGCCAACCCTCCGCAGTAAAGCGAAAATTGGCGCCGCCGCCGGCGCGATTTCAATCGCTCCGCGACGGCACGCAGCCTGAGCAGTTACAAAGCGAGGAAGTTTCACGAAAACACAAAGCCGGGCGAATAACCCGGCTTTGTGTTTTAGCGCCCCCGGCAGGACTCGAACCTGCGACACACGGTTTAGGAAACCGACGCTCTATCCCCTGAGCTACGAGGGCAGACGATTCGTGGGGTCTCGATGACCCGCGCCCAGGCAAGTTTAGCATGAAAGCTGCTTTTGGGCAAAGCGCCTGCGCCAGGCCAGGACGAAGCAGGCCGCACCGAGCGCCATGAAAAGCAGATCGGCCGCCAACGCGGCCCGTTGACCGAACCAAAGCCAGGTTTCATCCGCGCGTAGAAGTTGTAACCCGGCGTCTGCCAGGGCGCCCAGGAACAGGACGGCGCCCGCCAGCGCGCCCGGCGCGCCCGGCGCGCCCTGTCGTTGATTAAACCACCACGCGCCCGCCAGCAACGCGAGGCTGATGATGACCCCCAGACCTTGCACCGGCACGCGGGGCAACAAGACGCCATAAATGTCAGGCCAATCGAACACGGCCAGCCCCGGCCAGCGCACAATGTCCACCGGACGCCCAAAGGCACAGCCGGCGCACCAGCAACTGAGCCAGGCGGCAGTTTGGAGCCAAAGCAGAGGAGGCGTGTAGCGATCGGCAATGGCCCATCCGCCTGGCCGGCGCTGCGCCCGCCAGGCCAGCAAGCCCAAGCCGCCGGCCAACGCGCCGTGGGCCGAGAGGCCGCCCTCCCAGGGGCGCAGGGCTTGCAGGGGATGCTCGCCGAAATACGGCCACTGCGCCAGCACAAAAACCACCCGCCCACAGGCCAGCCCGATCAGGAACAGCGGGAGGGCATCATCCACGGCGCGCCGCAGGGCTGCCGGCCAGCCAGGCGCCAGGCGCAAAAAACGGTCATGAAGGGTGCGATTGCCGGGTACGTGGTGATGATGAGAATGAGGCCGCTCAGCGGCCAGGCGCTGGCGTTCGATATCGGTCCAAGCCAGCCAGGCCAGCGCCGCGCATAAGCCGCCAGTCATCGCCAAGCTGTACCAGGCGATGTGCAAAGGCCCGATGACAAGTAAGGGCGGCAACGCCCGCTATTCCGTCAAGTCGCGCAGGCGTCGCACCTCAAGCTGAAATCTTTCCTGGAGACGCGTCAGCTTTTCTGAGGTGGTTGACTCAGCTGTGATCATGATGTGGGGATAGTCGGGGTCCGGTCGGATCAGCACCCACTCACGCTCGCCATAAGTTAGCTTGATACCTTCCTGGATCTCGCCGGTATGGTGAATCTCGGTCAGGCGGCGCATGACGCTGCCCTTGATTTCCCACGGACAGGCCACGCGGCTGCTCTCCATGTAGATTTCCGGCAGACCGTTCACCAGGTCCGACAGCGGCTCCTGCTGTGTAGCCAGGAATTCGAGCAGTTTGGCCGTGGCCATCAAGCCGTCAGTGACCGGCTGAAACTCGGGAAAGATGAAGTTGCCGGCGCCATCTGTCGCCAGGATCACGTCTGGCTCTTGCGCGGCGATCATCAGGGCATGCAGGTCAGCACGCGTGCGCACCACTTTGCCCCCGTAACGATCGGCCAGGCACTCGAAGGCGTGCGAGGCGTCAATCGGCACGACGATGGTGCCAGCGCCTTTGCTCTGCAAGGCCAGGGTTGCCATCAGCATGGCGGCCGTCGTGTCCGCCAGCATGTGGCCGTGGTTGTCAACCAGGAAGATTTTTTCGCCGGCCACATCCAACTGCAGCCCCAGGTTGGTGTTGAGCGCGCCGGCAATGATGGCAAGCTGGCGCAGGTTGGCCTCGAAGTCCTCTTGCTGCACGGCGATCTTCAGCGCATCCACACGGGCGTTGAGCGGAACCACATCCACATTGAGGTTGGCCAGCAGAGGAGGTAAGACATCGGAGTTTGGCGAATGGGCATAGTCAATCACGATCTTGAAGCGCGCACTGCGGATGGCTTCCACGTTCAGCGCCTTCATGAAGCCGGTCGCGTAGCGTTCGATGACCAGGCCAGGGTATTCGATCGTGCCAATGTCGTCCATGTACGCGCGGCGAAAGTCCTCGCGGAAGAAGGTGCGTTCGATGTTACGTTCGCGCTCTTTGCTAAGATTCAGCCCGTCGGCATCCATGAACCGAATATCCACCACGCGCTGGTCGTGTGGCGACAAGCGTACATGCACGCCGCCCAGGGCCTCGGTCACGCGGGTGAAGTAGCGCGCGACCGGCACCGGCACGTTGCCCAGGTCCCACACGTTGACGCCTGATGAGGGCACGCCTGAAATGATGGCGCGTTTCAACATGCGCGGGCTGCGGTGCGGGTCGCGGTTGATGGTGACGTAAGCGCCTTTGGGCAGCGTGGCGCCGAAGGCTGATCCCAGCCGGGCGCAAAAATCAGGGGTCAGGTCCACGTTGACGACACCGGTCACGCCGAAGCGACCGAAGAGCACGCGACGACCCTGGCTGCCCCAGATGATGGAGGATTTGACAGTGGCGCCTGCTTCCACCTCTTTGCTCGGCCAAAGTTTCACATTGCTATGGATGACCGCGCCCTGGCCGATGACGCAACCATCGCCAATGACGCTGCCTTCGTAGAGCACGCTCTTGGCTTTCATGGTGGATTGCCGGCAGACGATGGTGCCTCGCAGCTCAGCGCCTTCGCCGATGTAGCAGTTGCGCCAGACCAGGCTGCGATCTACCTGGGCGCGGTTGTCTACGATGGTGTAATCGCGAATGAAGGTGGGGCCGTGAACGACAGCGCCGCCCTTGATCTTGACCTCATTGCCCAGGTAGATGGGGCCGATGAGTTGGGCGTCAGGGGCAATCTCAACGTTTTCTCCGGTCCACACATCGCCCCCGCGATTCTGACCCAACGGGCCAAGCCGTACGCGGCCGGAAAGGACATCGGCGGCAGCACGCCGGTATTCGGTGAGATTGCCGATATCACACCAGTAGCCTTCGGCGACATATCCGTAGAGGGGCGCACCCTTTTCGAGCAGCCGCGGGAAGATGTCTTTGCTCCAGTCCGCGTTGTGCCCTGGTTCGATCACATCGAGGATGGCCGGATCGAAAATATAGATGCCGGTATTGACCGTGTCAGACATGACCTCGCCCCAGCTCGGTTTCTCATGCAGACGGGTGACGCGGCCTTCGTCATCGGTCACAATGACGCCATACTCCAATGGATTCGGGACACGGTAGAGCACCATCGTCGCCAACGCCTGACGCTGGCGGTGCCACTGCACGATACGTGGCAGATCGAAGTCGGTCAACGCGTCGCCGCTAATGACCAGGATGGGGTCGGTGCCATCCAAATAGGCACTGGCGTTGCGCACACTGCCGGCCGTACCGAGGGGCGCCTCTTCGATGGCATATTGAAGTTTCACGCCGTAGGTCTGACCATTGCCAAAGTAGTCTTGAATGTAGTCGGCCATGTACTGCAACGTCACCACGATGTCGGTGAAGCCGTGACGTTTGAGCAATTCCAGGATGTGTTGCATGACCGGCTTATTGACTATCGGCACCATCGGTTTTGGGCGTCCGATCGTCAAGGGCCGCAGACGGGAGCCTTCTCCTCCCGCCATGACAACGGCTTTCATAAAAGCATTACCTCCGGTTTAACCGATCTGCCCAGTACATCGCTGCGCGACCGCTGAGCAAGCCGCTTACATACATCATGGCACAGAGACAGACTCGTGCGCTGGATGGCGGACGAACGCCGCTCTGTCCGTCATAAAGGACTTGGTTGACGTTGTCTAGCAGGTGGGTTACAATAGGGTTGCCATACAGCTTTTCTGCATCACTTGCCATGTCATTGACGATCACTGAGAGGATTTTTCATGCCTGAATCAGACCTGCGCCATTTCGATCTGACCACGCTGCGTCTTCTATTGCAACAGCAGCAAGAAAATCTAGCCTTCCAGGTACACACGGCTATCCTTTTTGGCGGCGAAGAGTTCGCCAGCCTTGAACTACGCAATCAGTTGCGCTCCATTCGCAGGCACATCACCGAACTGGAATCAGAGATCGCCCGGCGGGATGCAGATCCGGCGCCGTTCCCGGCGCCCGCCAGCCCAGCGCCGGCCTTGTTGAACTCGACGCAACTGCGTCGCTTGTTGGAAGGCGCCTTTACGGCAGATGAATTCGAGATTTTCTGCTACGACCATTATCGTGCGGTCTTCAGCCAGTTTGTCCCTGCCATGAGCCAGACGCAGCGTATTCAACGCCTGATCCAACACGTGGAAGGCAAGCCGGCGCTGCTGCAGGACCTTCTCGACCAGGTGCGTGACGCCAACCTGCCGGGGTTTGAGGCCATCATGGCGCCGTAGCCAACAAGCCTGCCCGCGGGGGCGACCGCAAGGGTGCGCCCCTACTCAATCTTACAGATTGAAGCGCACGTGCAAAATATCCCCATCTTTGACGATGTAATCACGACCTTCCAGGCGGAATTTGCCCACCCGGCGCGCCTCCGGAATGGAACCGGTGGTAATCAAGTCCTGGTAGGACACCACCTCAGCCCGGATGAAACCCTTGGCCAGGTCTGAGTGAATGACCCCGGCCGCTTCGACGGCAGGCGCGCCCCGCCTGACGGTCCAGGCCCGGACTTCATCTTCGCCCACGGTGAAGAACGACTGCACGCCCAACAGGTCGTAGCCCGCGCGGATGACACGATCCAACCCCGGCTCGCTCAGTCCGAATTCCTCCAGGAACATGGCCGCGTCCGCGGTATCCATCTGCGCCAATTCCATCTCTAACTTGCCACGCAGTTGCAGCAAGATCTCCCTGCCCAGGAGCGCGCCCAGTTGCTGCTCGGCTTCGTTGGCATCGGCATCGTCATTGACGTTGAGCACGATGACCATCGGCTTCAAGCTGAGCAGGCTGTAGCTGCGCAGCAGTCTCTCTTCCTCCGCGGTCAGATCAATACTGCGCAGCGGTTTCTGCGCTTCCAGGTGTGCGATCAGGCGCTGCATGAGCGGAAGCTCCAGGGGTTGTTCGCTGCGTGTGCGTTCTTTTTGCAGGCGCTCCAGGCGTTTCTCGATCACCGCCATGTCCGACAGAATAAGCTCGGTTTCCATCGCCTCGTAGCCCCACGCCTCGGCGAAAGCCTTGAGTTTTACCGGGTCGCGCCCGCAGCAGGCTTTCAAAACGGGCTTGTGCCGGAGGTCGAAGAAACGCGAGACCTGCAGCAGCGCGTTGGAATGGGCGCGGCCCATGAAACCATAGCCAATCATGCCTTCAGCTGGATCTTTGATTTCGCCGAAATGAATTACAGCATCGCCCTTTTTTAACTTCTCAAAGTAAAGGATCGCTCCTTGCATGTGGAAGCCATTGATTTTTGTTTCAGTTGGCGTAGGCTGAGGTGGACTAATCGGCTGGCAACTTGTTATTATTACGCAAAGCAGAACTGTTATAAAGAATGCAATTTTCTTATACGGGTTCATCTTCACTTATCTATTATCAGTATACGCAATTTTCCCTTAAAAACAAAACACCGGAAGGGTGAGTTTCCGGCGTCTGAAAATGTTTGTTGTTGCGCCTAACGCTGTAAGTTCATCGGCATGATGATGTGCTGGAAGCTCTCATCACCCACTGGCCGGATCATCGCCGGTGAATTGGCGGCATTGGTCTCCAGCACAACGTTAGGGGTCTTGATCACTTCGAGCACTTCGCGCAGGAAGCGTACATTGAAGGCAATTAGCAGCGGGGTGCCGTCGATAGAGGCATCGACCATCACCTCGGAGGACCCAGTCTGCTCAGAGCTGGCGGAGATCTCCAACTGTGAAGGCGTCTCAGTGCCGCGTTCAGGCTGAAT
>ERZ1026796.2641-NODE-2641-length-10002-cov-2.358481_pt1 | contig 10002 bp, 8 predicted proteins | sample MGYA00520874_ERZ1026796 | MGnify/ENA primary metagenome ERZ1026796 (study PRJEB33270, sample SAMEA104284474) | anaerobic digester metagenome | biome: Anaerobic digester microbiome; feature: mesophilic sludge digester; material: Anaerobic digester biomass | place...
GGGGAATGGCGCCCGAGGCCATGACGGCAAATTTAAAATTTGCTTCATTGAGTCTTACATAACGTCCCCGGAAGCCTTGCTGAAAGCAAAAAGGCGGAGGTTTGGAGCCGCTGTGGAACACGACCCTTTCGGCAAAGTGGTAAAGGTTACTGCGGCTGAATAAATTCATGATGAAGCCCGTGGCCAATGCACTTTTTTGCACCAAACCATTTTCGGAGGCAACCAGTCCTTTGGCGCGCGCCGTGATTACAGACAGTCGGTAACGCTTGTTGGCCAGGGCGAACGTAATAGCGTCGTCCTCGACATACGAGTTGATGATATGGCTGAATTTCTCGAGAATCGTGACGGGAGTGTCATGGCGGGTAAAATCCGCCGTGACATAGGCAGAAAGAAAATTCCGGTAGCTTTCCTGCGCTTGCGGCTGCATCCAGGCAGCAAAACGCCAGGCGCCTGCGGATGAGCCGATTAAGTGCACAGGCTTTTTACGTCCGAGGAGTTCTCCGGACAAAAGCGACTGATCAAATCCGCTGGCGACAAGCCAGCGTGGGCCTACTGCCGCGCCGAAGTATGCCGATATGCGCCCGAAATCAAAACCTCCGTCTTTGATGATTTCGAAGGCCTTTTTCCCCGCCTTGACACGCAGTTTGCTCATTTGCCTATGCCCGGGTAAACACCTTGACAGCATTGCCTTTGTCTTGTAAATACCTGACAAACAGCTGCCGGAAGAAATTTTCACGATTGCTTCAACCTTGCGGTCGGCAGCACTGAATTGATGCGGCTTTTATCAGTAATTGAAAAAAAAGCAAGTCATTTGAGAATTTCCTGCAGAGGCAAAAAAATGGATATCACAAGTTCTGTCAAAAAGATCGCTCAGGACGCGCTTGTTGCATCACGGATGATGGCGCGCCTGTCATCCGATGTGAAAAACGCCGCTCTTTTACGGATGGCGGATGAACTGACCTGGCGCAGCGATTTTATCATCGCGGAAAACAATCGGGATGTAAACGCCGCGCGGGAAAAGGGGCTTTCCGCCGCGCTGATCGACCGGCTGAAGGATATCTACGGCGAGAACTATCACGCCGATATCGACAGCCGTACCACAGGCGAAATCGTCGAAATGGCGGGGCTGTTGAAGAACGGCGTGCCGATGGGAACGCCTGTGTTCGACGGCGCCAAGGAAGAAGACATTGCCGCGATGCTGAAAGACGCCGGCCTTTCGACGTCTGGCCAGGTGCAGCTCTATGACGGACGCTCGGGCGAGCCCTTCGACCGCCAGCGGCGCGTGCTCATCCAGATCGCAGGCCTGCTGGAGGACCAGCAGACCATTCCCGCGATCGCCGCCGAGCTGGAGCTGCTGCAGGCGATGCAGCACGACGAGTGGTGGGTCGACGTCACCTACTCGATGCTCGAGCAGGTGCGCCGCCGGCTGCGGTTGCTGGTGCCGCTGATCGAACGCACCAAGAAGTCGATCGTCTACACCAACTTCAACGACCAGCTCGGCGACGGCACCGAGGTCGAGCTGCCCGGCATCGGCGGGTCGGTCGCCAGCGCCGAGTTCGCCCAGTTCCGCAAGAAGGCCGAACACTTCCTGAAGGAGCACCTCGCCGAAGCTGCCGTCGCCAAGGTGCGCTCGGGCGAGCCGCTCACGGCCGCCGACATCGACGAACTGCAACGCATCCTCGTCGCCGCCGGCATCGGCAACGACGACACCTTCGAACAGGCCAGCAGGAACGCCGGCAGCTTCGGGCTGTTCATCCGCTCGCTCGTCGGCCTCGACCGCGCTGCCGCCAAGGCTGCCTTCGCCGAGTTCCTCGACGACAAGCGCTACAGCAAGAACCAGATCAAGTTCGTCACCCTGATCATCGACGAGCTCACCGAACACGGCGTCGTCGACGCTGCCCGGGTCTACGAAAGCCCCTACGACAGCGTTGCCCCCACCGGCCCGGAAGCCCTGTTCCCCGGAGCCGATCTCGACCGCCTCTTCGCCACCATCAACGCGTTGACGAAAGCCGCCGCCACACCTCGAACGATGCCGAGACCCTGGGCCTGAGAGCTAACGTGGCGCGATGGCCGAAAAACCTGTCATCACCATTCCCGAGGGCGAGCCGCCCGCCGAACTGCTCATCGACGACGAGATCGTCGGTGAGGGCGAGGAAGCCATCATCGGCAAGCGGGTCATCGTGCACTACGTGGGCGTCGCCTGGAGCAACGGCCAAGAGTTCGACGCCAGCTGGAACCGCGGCGACACCTTCGACTTCCGTCTCGGTGCACGAGAAGTGATCGAAGGCTGGGATCGAGGCGTCAAGGGCATGAAGGTGGGTGGCCGGCGCAAGCTCACCATTCCCCCCGACCTCGGCTACGGCAGCCGCGGCGCCGGTGGCGCCATCAAGGGCGGAGAGACCCTCGTGTTCGTCGTCGACCTGATGGCAGTGCGCTAAGCGGCGTCGCCACTCTGCGGCGGGCGCTCAGCCCGTCGACACCAGCCGGCGAATGGCGATCACACGAGTCGACGGGATGCTGCCCACGCGCACGACATCGCCGCTACGAGGCGCCTGGATCCATTGCGTCGAGTTGATCGCGATGCCCACGTGGTTGATGACACCCGAGCCCACCGACGACTCGAGGAAGATGAGATCGCCGGCCTTGATCGCCTGCGTGGCGCGGTCCACAGCCGTGCCGTATTCGACCTGAGCGCCGCTGTAGTGGGGCAGTGAGATGCCGATCTCGGCGTAGGCCGCCATCGTCAGGCCGCTGCAGTCCCAGCTGTCGGGGCCGGCCGCGTTGAACTTGTACGGCTCGCCCAGCTGCGCCTGTGCGAAGGCGAGCACCTTCGCGATGCGGCTGTCGGTCGTGGAGGTGCCGGCCGCAGCGTTGGTGGCGGCCACCGCCGGCAACTTGCCACCGGCCGGCACGTTGAGGAGCATGCCGGGGTAGATGAGGCTGTTCACGGTCAGCTTGTTCGCCGCCAGCAGCGCGGAGAGCTTCACGCCCAGGGCCGGTGCGATGCCGGAGAGGTAGTCGCCCGAACGCACCACGTACTGCGCAGTAGCAGCGGGGGCCGCGCTCGGCGTCGCCGCCGGGGCAGCAGCTGCAGGCAGTGAGCCACCAGCGGGCACCACCAACGTGCTGCCGGGGTGGATGACGCTGGTGGCCGTGAGCTTGTTGGTGGCCAGCAGTGCGCTCAGCTTCACCTTCATGCGAGCAGCGATGCCCGACAGGGAGTCACCGGACTTCACCGTGTACACCGCGGCGGCCGCGGCGGCGGGTGCGGCGGCGGCGCCGGGCACCTTGCCACCTTCGGGCACGATCAACTGCATGCCCGGGTAGATGAGGCTGGTGACGACGAGCTTGTTCGCTGCCAGCAACGCCGACATCTTCACGCCCATGCGCTCGGCGATGCCCGAGAGGTAGTCGCCGGCTTGCACCACGTAGACCTGCGGGCTGGCGGCCACGTTGGCAGGGGCAGTAGGGCCTGCGTACGCGGTATCCACCACGGCAACGGCCCCGATGGCTACCGTGAGAGCAGCTGTGGCAATGGCTCGATGAAGTCGGGTCATGGTCTGTTCTTCGGCATCGGCGGTGGCCGACCTTACGGTTTCTTGACCTTTCGCGGTTCTACGCGCCTGCCTCGATGCCCGGCGGCGGCCCGACACCGGGGTACGGTTGCCGGCGTGAGCAGGGAGAACAGGGCGCGCGGGCGGCGCACCGCCAGTGGTGCCCGGCCTGCGCCGTGGCGTGCCGTGGTGAACCCCTACGAGCCGATCCGGATGCTCTCCGACGACCACGTCGAGCACGTTCACCGTGCATCGCTGACCCTGCTGCACACCACCGGCATGCGCGTGCTGCACCCGCCGGCGCGCCGGCTGCTTGCCGAAGCCGGCTGCGTGGTCGACGATCTGATGGTGCGCTTCGACCCGGAACTGGTCGAGGAGATGGTGGCCAGAGCCCCGTCGTCGTTCGTGCTCCGCGCGCGAAACCCCGCTCGCGATCTCACCATCGGCGGTCGCTACGTGGTGTTCACCTCGGTGGGTGGCCCGGCCTTCGCCAGCGATGCCGAGCGGGGGCGGCGGCCCGGTTCGCACGCGGAGCAGGCCGAGTACCTGCGCGTCATCCAGGCGCTCGACGTCATCCAGCAGGAGGGTGGTGGCCCGTTCGAGGCGATGGACCTCGCGCCCGAGACCCGCCACCTCGATCTGTGCCTGTCGCTGATCCGGCTGCTCGACAAGAACTGGCAGGGCATCGCACTCGGGCGCGACCGCGCCGCCGACTGCATCGACATGGCGGCCATCGCGTTGGGCACCGATCGCGACGGCCTTGCGGCTGCGCCGGCATTGCTGACCATCGTCAACACGAACACACCGCTCACGCTCGACATACCGATGGCGGAAGGGTTGATCGAGCTCGCCGGCGCCGGCCAAGCGGTGTGCGTGACGCCATTCACGCTGGCCGGTGCAATGGCTCCCGCCACCCTGGCCGGTGCATTGGCGCTGCAGAACGCCGAGATGTTGGCGGTGGGCACCCTCATCCAGTTGGTACGACCCGGCGCACCGATGATGTACGGCTCGTTCACCTCCAACGTCGACATGCGCAGCGGCTCGCCCGCCTTCGGCACGCCGGAGTACACCAAGGCGGCCCAGGCCAGCGGTCAGCTGGCTCGCCGGTACGGCCTGCCGTTCAGGTCGTCGAACACCACCACGTCCAACGCGGTCGATGCACAGGCCGCGTACGAGAGCGCGATGTCGCTGTGGGGCGCCGTGATGGGCGGCGCCAACCTGGTCAACCACGCTGCCGGGTGGCTGGAGGGAGGGCTCACGGCCAGCTTCGAGAAGCTGATCATCGATGCCGAGATGCTGCAGATGATGGCCTCCTACCTGCAGCCGATCGAAGTCGACGACGCCTCGCTGGGGCTCGAGGCCATCGGTGCCGTTGGCCCTGGCGGCCACTTCTTCGGCTCACCGCACACACTCGAGCGCTACGAGCACGCCTTCTACTCACCGCTGGTCAGCGATTGGCGCAACTTCGAGACGTGGGCCGAGAGCGGCTCACCGGACACGACCGAGCGAGCTCATCGCATCTGGCGCCGACTGCTCGACGAGTCGGTGTCGCCAACCCTCGATGCGGCCATCGACGACGAGCTGGTCGAGTTCGTCGCGCACCGCAAGGAAGTGCTGAGCCGCTGATCAGCCGCCGACGCGGGGTAGGGCAAGCCCTACCGTGCACATGCCAGCAGCCCGGATGGTGCCGAGCGCCGCGCATCGTCATCGTGGAGACATGCTCCGCCAACTCGCCGCCGCCTCGTACCGCCACCGTCGACTCACGCTGCTCATCTGGGTGGCAGCCGTGGTCGGCATCTCCTTCGCCGCGTCCGCGAGCGGTGGCGAGTTCGCGAGCAATGGTCGCTTGCCCGGCACCGACAGCGACCGTGCGTACGAGTTGCTGTTGCGCGAGTCGCCCGGCGACAACAACATCGAAGGTGACATCGTGCGGGTGGTGTTCGCCGACCCGGCGGGCCTGGCCGACGCAGGCGTGGCCGCGCGCATCGACGGATTCCTCGATCGCGTTGACGCGATGCCGTCGGTGCTGAGCAGCCCGCGCCGAGTGACCGACCTGCACCTGTCGGCCGACGGTGATGTGGGTGTGGCGACGATCGCGCTCGCCAAGAACGACGAAGGTGTGGTCGATCAGCTGCTCGAGCAACGTGCTGCGCTGGCAGCGGACGGCACGACGGTGGAGTACGGCGGCTACCGCTTCCAGAACGGAGGCGTGCCGACCACCGAGGTGTTCGGTCTGCTCGCGGCGGTGGTCATCCTGCTGATCTCGTTCGTTTCGCTGGTGGCGGCGGGTCTGCCCATCGTCACCGCGCTGTTCGGCATCGCGATCGGTCTCGGGGGCGTGCAACTGTGGTCCGCGGCGGTCGACACTCCCGACTTCACCGTGCAGGTTGCCTCGATGGTGGGTCTCGGCGTGGGCATCGACTACGCGCTGTTCATCGTCACTCGCTACCGCGAGGCACTGCGCCGCACCGGCGACCCGTTCGCCGCCACGATGGAGGCGATCGACACCGCCGGCCGGGCGGTGGTGTTCGCTGGTGTCACGGTGATGATCTCGTTGCTGGGGATGCTGCTGATGGGGCTGTCGTTCTTGAACGGGTTGGCACTGGGCACCTCTTCGGCGGTGATGGTGGCGGTGCTTGCCGCCGTCACGTTGCTGCCGGCCTCACTGGGGTTCGTGGGCCGCAACATCGACAGGTTGTCGATCCACCGTCGCGACGAGCGCGCCGGCGAATCCGGCTGGCATCGGTGGAGCCGGTTCGTGCAGCGCCACCCCGTCGCCTGCGCGGTTGCCGGGCTGGGCCTGCTGGGGGCGCTGGTCGTGCCGGCGTTCGCGATGCGGTTCGCGTCGGCCGATGCCGGCAACGACCCACGAAGCAGCACCACCAGAGCCGCCTACGACACGTTGGCCGACGGGTTCGGCGCCGGCTACAACGGGCCCTTGCTGGTGGTGGCCAGGCTGGACGGCGACCCTTCGGCCGCTGAGCGTCTCGCCGGCGCGATTGGCGCCACGCCCGGAGTGGCGGCCATCGACGACGTGTACACCGTGCCGGCGGGAACGATCGCCGTCATCACCGTGATACCGACCACCGGCCCACAGGACGAACGCACCGCTGCGCTGGTGCACCGGATGCGTACCGATGTCATCCCCGCCAGCGGTGTTGTCGCCCACGTGGGTGGGCAAACGGCCGGCGACGTCGACTTCGCCGAGCAGATGTCGTCACGGCTGCCCATCTTCATCGGCGCAGTGCTGCTGCTCAGCTTCCTGTTGCTGATGGTGGTCTTCCGTTCGCTGCTCGTGCCGTTGAAGGCGGTGCTGTTGAACCTGCTCTCCATCGGCGCCGCGTACGGCGTGCTGGTGGCGGTGTTCCAGTGGGGCTGGCTGGGTTGGATCGTGGGGGTGGAGGAAGGGGCCCCGATCGAGCCGTGGGCGCCGATGATGTTGTTCGCGATCGTGTTCGGCCTTTCGATGGACTACGAGGTCTTCCTGCTGTCGTCGGTGAAGGAGCGTGTGGATCGCGGCGAGAGCAACAGCCAGGCGGTGGTCGAGGGCCTGGCCAGCACGGCGCGTGTGATCACCGCGGCCGCTGCCATCATGGTGTGCGTGTTCGGCACCTTCGTCCTCGGCGATCTCCGCGCGATCAAACTGATCGGTCTCGGGCTGGCCGTGGCCGTGCTGCTCGACGCCACGGTGGTGCGCATGGTGCTGGTGCCGGCAACGATGGAGCTGCTCGGCGATCGCAACTGGTGGTTGCCGCGGCGCCTGGGCCGAATGCTGCCGCAAGTGCACGTCAGCGACCCACCGACGCCTGTCGCGCCGGTTCGTGCGCTGGTCGAGGTGCGGTGATGGCCGCCCTGCTGAAGAAGTGGTACGGGCCGCTCGCTCGCGGCCGAGTGTGGAAGGAGTCGGTGCACCTGCTCGCCGACCTCGTGGTCGGCATCGGGCTGTTCACCGCGGTCGTCACGATGCTGTCGCTCAGCGTGGGCCTGATGGTCACGCTCATCGGCGTGCCACTGCTGGTTGCCACCGTGGTCGGCGGCCGTGTCATCGGCACGGTCGAGCGCGCACGAGTCGCCGCGCTGCTGGGTGTGGCGCTTCCCGCGCATGCCCCGCTCCAGTGGCACGGTGGGCTGTGGCAACGGGCCAAGCAGGCACTTGCCGATCGGCCGGGTTGGCGCGGCCTCGCCTACGGGTTGCTGATGCTGCCATGGGGTGTCATCACGTTCACCGCCACGGTCGTGATCTGGTCGGTCACGCTCTCGATGGCAACGCTGCCACTGTGGGGTTGGCTGGCCGATCCGCCGCCCGCGTTCGACCTCGACGGGGTGACCTACGAGCCAGGGGAGTGGCCGTTGGGGCTCCTCTCGCTCGGAGCCGGGCTGGTGGGTCTGCTGCTGTTGGCCGTCGTGCCGCGGGTGATCCATGGCATCGCCGCGGCCGATGTCGCGCTGGCGCGAAGCCTGCTCGCGGCCAATGCCGAGGAGCAGCTGCAGCAGCGCGTGAGCGAGTTGGAGGTGAGCCGTGAGGCCTCGGTCGAGTCGTCGGCCAGCGAGCTGCGACGCATCGAGCGCGACCTGCACGACGGCGCCCAGCAGCGGCTGGTGAGCTTGGCGATGAACCTCGGAATGGCGAAGGAACGCCTCGCTGACACCGACGACGAACGTGCCAAGGAGATGGTCGCACTCGCTCACGACGAGGCCAAGCAGGCAATCGTCGAGCTGCGCGACCTGGTGCGCGGCATCCACCCCGCGGTGCTCACGGATCGCGGTCTCGACGCGGCGGTCTCGGCGCTCATCGCGCGTTGCCCGGTTCCCGTCGAGCTGCACAGCGACCTGCCTCGGCGCCTGCCGCCCGCTGTCGAGGCGACGGCGTACTTCGTGGTGGCGGAAGCACTCACCAACGTGGCCAAGCACAGCCACGCGCGCAGCGCGCTGGTGCGCCTCGTGGAGGTCGACGATCACCTGCTGATCGAGGTGCACGACGACGGTGGCGGCGGTGCCACCGACGCGGCCGGCGGCGGATTGCGCGGGTTGCGCGATCGTGTCGCCGGGGTCGAGGGCCGGTTGCGCATCGCCAGCCCGCCCGGTGGGCCTACGGTCGTGAGCGTGGAGCTGCCATGCGGATCGTGATCGCCGAGGATTCGGTGCTGCTGCGCGAAGGCATCACGCGGCTGCTCGCCGAGTACGGCCACGAGGTGGTTGCTGCAGAGGGCGATGCCACCCGGCTGCTGGCCGTGGTGACGCACCACCAGCCGGATCTGGTGATCGTGGATGTGCGCATGCCGCCCACGCACACCGATGAGGGGTTGCGCGCCGCAGTGGAGCTGCGCACGCAACGACCGGCGACGCCGGTGCTGGTGCTCTCGCAGTACGTGGAGGAGCGCTACGCCACCGAACTGCTGGCGCTGGGCACCGTGGGCGTGGGCTACCTCCTGAAGGAACGGGTCGCCGATGTGCGCGAGTTCGTCGAGGCTGCCTGCCGCGTTGCCGATGGCGGCACAGCCCTCGACCCGGAGGTGGTGTCGCAGCTGTTCGCCCGCAGCAGGCGGCGCGACCCGCTCGCGTCACTGACACCTCGCGAGCGAGAGGTGCTCTCGTTGATGGCGCAGGGCCTCTCCAATCTCGCGGTTGCGGAGCGGCTCGTGGTCAGCGCCGGCGCAGTGGAGAAGCACATCTCGTCGATCTTCACCAAGCTGGATCTGGCCCCGTCGGAGCACGAGCACCGCCGAGTGCTGGCGGTCTTGCGCTACGTGGCAGGGGAGTAGCGCCCGCGTCGCGCCCTCCTGTCACGCCTGAACCGGCACGCGCACGGAGCGGCCGCGGATGCCGATGACGAGCAACACCACACCGACGCCGATCACCACCACGCCACCGATGAGCAGGATGTTGCCGATGAGGTGGGCGGTCTCGCTGAGAGTAGCGACGGAGTAGAAGTCGCCCGGTGAGGTGTGCCCGTCTCGCCATGCGCACGTCACCGTGGTGGCGCCTGCGCGCCCCTCGAAGCTGCCCGCCTCGCGGCCGGCCGACGTCTCCAGCCGCGAGCCGCTCGAGGCCGTGTCCACCTCTTGCGCGGAGCCATCCGGATGCATCACCGAGCACTGCAGGTTCTGCACAGGGATCTGGTCGGGCGACACCCCCGTGGCCTCGGGCAGCAGGATGATGCCGTAGGTCTCGTCGTCGGCCTGGAAGCTGATCGGGCTACCGACCGCGGCGCGGCCCTCGGCGGTGGCCACTTCCAGCGCTTGAGTGGCGAATGCGAGCGCGGCGCCGCCCAGCGTGATGCCCAGGCCGGCGATGCAGCAGGCGAGACCGGCGATGAAGGGCCGGCGACGCCGCTCGGTGATCACTCGCATCCGCGCGACGGGCACGGCCGCAGGGGGAGTGGGGGAGGAGGCGGGCAGCACTCAGCGACCCTTCTGCTTGGCCTCGAACAGCTCGCCGTACTTGGCCC
>ERZ1026796.2642-NODE-2642-length-9998-cov-4.471685_pt1 | contig 9998 bp, 12 predicted proteins | sample MGYA00520874_ERZ1026796 | MGnify/ENA primary metagenome ERZ1026796 (study PRJEB33270, sample SAMEA104284474) | anaerobic digester metagenome | biome: Anaerobic digester microbiome; feature: mesophilic sludge digester; material: Anaerobic digester biomass | place...
ATTACTCTCTAATTCGATTAATCCTATAATCTCTGGTCGAGGTGCTAATGGTAAAGTTATTCCTGTATCAGCAATAGCTCCGCTCCCTAAAGTAAAGCTTGGACTGCTATTCAAGTTTTTAGATGATATCACTGAAGAAAGGCTAAATTCAGTCTCTAAATTCGGTGATAGTGTATTTATATATGGATTGTCCTTTTTGCTGTCTACTTCAATATTGAGTTCTACCTCAATCTTTGTTACTATCAGACCTTGTGAACGAACCGACAAGGGGTACTGAGACAAAAAATAATTGTGATTTCCTATAGGAGATGCCCACCGCTCTCTTAGCTTGCAGCCTGCGTCCCAGAAAATCGGTCTGGTAATGCGGATAGGAAAGTTTTTATCGAACGAACTAGATGGATTCACCTGTAATGTCCCCCCTTGTTTCCTGACAGGAGCTTCGGGGCCTTACGGGGCAGTCTTAGGTTTGCGACACCGGCAAGACTGCCCAGATTCCATTCACGCTTTCATTTCGATTATATTATATGCTCCATATTTTATCCCGTGTTCATGTTTGGATGACCCTATCGGACTGCCTAAGGTTGCGACATCGGCAAGACTCCCCGTATAATTGCTCTTGCTCCATAAAGGGACGCCCAGCATTTGCGGACGGCATTGAATATCTCCTCTGAGCCTCGCATGTTCAGAAATGTCTCCTGCTGCCTCGAGAAGCTGGTATCGGGCAGGTCTTCAGCAGTTGCACTGGACCTGACTACCACATATGCCTCTCTTCCCTTTATCTTGCAAAGATGCTCGTAGAGGGACTTTATAGCATCCTTAATATCTTTAGGTGCCTTGGCTTCCATAATGAGCTTTTTTGCCGTCTGCTCGGCTCGATGTAGCTCAGTCTCCTGATTAACATCGATATTAAGGGCCTCAAAGAGCTTATTATCAATTCTATCTATCGTCTGCGGGCACATGGCAGAAGGAAGAGAGGTGGTGCCGGATGGGAGGAACCCCTCAAGCCTCCACCGGCCCGTTGGCCCTCTGTCCATCCGGCCCCCTCCATCCTGGCAGGCTTGCCCTGAGGTCCTCTAGTGGTCTGGCCAGCCTTTTTATGGTGTTGTCATTCGCCGCGATGATCGCTTCTCCCTCTGCCTCGAGCTCCACCCCGCTCTTCTTGGGCTGGGGGAAGTACTTCCTGGAGTGCTTACACGACTTCCCAGGGTTGTAGGTCGCGGCGGGGCAAGAGCACGCGCGCGAGGTCACAGTGTAATAAGCATCCTTCTTGTTGCTCAAAACCAGCACCAGTCGGCTATCTCCTTTGCCCATTTCCACAAATTCTGGTAATGGATCACAGGATACCTGTTTCCATGCCAAAAGTGCTTTCACAGCGGCTAAAGATTGCGTTTTTGGGCTTTCGACTTGGTAGACGAGTTTCTTTCCATTCATGTTTATGCACCAAATACACATAGGACATGCTAACTTATAAATGTTTCCCCATTTTCAGTATAGAAAAGAATAAGCTATAAATACTCATAAAGATAAGTAGATAGCCATGTATGAAGTAATCGCGAAAATGGATAAACAAAACAGAATCACTATCCCCCAAGTCGTGAGGGAGTTGATAGGAAATCCACGGCCAGGAGAAATAATTAAAGTAATGGTCATTGGCAAAGTCGAAGGTGCAAAGGAAGGCGATTAGAGCCCTCTTGAAGAAGGTCTAACCGCCTAACTTCGTGTTTATGTGGTGCATAAACATGGATAACATTCCAGCTGAAAGCATATCAGTCTTTCCCACTTCATGCATAGCTTTATAATAATTTGAGATAATCTTTGCCGAAATAATAGTAATAAAAAAGAGATTGGTTCCCGCCAGGGTCTGACCACCCTGACAGGAGAACTCCGTCTGCAGGAGCACAACCGTATGACTAAACTAGCTTCAGCCAGAATAAATACCTTTGGGCCTTCACCCAAAGCCGGTTTCGAATCGCCTTCAGAGCAGCTCATCACCCTAACCTATGGACAGCTGGTCCAGGCAGTCCAGGAGGCCATCCAGCCTTTGCAGGATGAGATTGCCCAGCTCCGGGAAGAGATAACATCTCTTGAAGCCGCCCAAGATACCCTTTCTGATAACCAGCTTATCCAGCTGCGCCTTATCCATGAACTGAAGGATAAGAGCAATGGCCCCACAGATACAGAAAAAGAAAGGGTAGAGCGAATAGAAAAGCTATGCTCTGATGCACCGAATCATGAGATCAGCCTATCAGAACTTCGTGGTAGACTGGGAATAGATAAAGCGGTGCTATCACGATTGCTCAAACGGATTAATGGAGATAAGTTCTATTTGAGAAAGAGCACGCTTGATAAGCGGATCAGGTATCTTTGCCTTCGGCCCGAGGTGAGATAGTTGACGGTCAACTATTCCTATTATCGATATGCTCTAATGGGCCGATAGATCAACCTTCTCAGAACCTAGCTGTAATCTCATCAACAGGTTGAAAAGTTGATGAGAATAGAGTAGAGTTAGTTATGAGAAGAGAAGAGAAATGTAAGATTTTTAATTATATTATTAACTCTATGATACTCTTTAGAAAGTGTAAGATTTCTGCATGAATAGTAATAGTTGACGGTCAACTACTTTTGTGGGATCACGCGAGATAGATTTTAATTGATGTATATAAATGAATAGAAAAGAACTATCTTGCTCTCGATTAAGCCAGATAGTTGTAGTTGGAATCCAACTAATTACGAGCACCACAAACTTTATAAATTTATACTGTTATAGCGGATTTGGCCCGAATGTCAATTCTGCTTGCACACATATTCTCTTCGGGCCTTGATATCCTACCAGCCCCCCGGATCAAACTCGTTATTCTTGAAGTCCTCTATCACTGCATGGCCTGCATCCACAAGCATCTTGTTGAAGTTCCTGCCTGGCTGGTTATTCTCACTCAGGTAGACCACGGCAACCCAACGACCAAATGAGTCTTTACCGGTCTTATCATCTAGGTCTAAGAAGATGTACGCACTCTGCAACCATGTCTTTGTATATGCTGATGCCTTCTTTCCAGCTTCACAGGCTTTGGGGCCGCGAGTTTCGGGGCAGTCTATGTCTGCAAGCCTGACTCTGATGAGGTCCTCGGAGAACAGGCTATCCTGTAGTTGGACATCGATGGTATCCCCATCCACCACCTTTACCACCCGGCCATATGCCTCATCAGGTGACCCTGTTGCTAGACAGAACCAAAGCAATAATGCCAGAATCGGCATTATGACGGTCTTCGTCAGTCTCATTGACCCATTCACATCTTTGTATGTTATTCAAGCTTTCTCTCTGTGAAAAATGGTTAAATGATATTGTTTTCCGGCAAAAGTACTTAGCTTTGCACGCAGGAAAGAATTTCGTGGAATGGGCTAAGGTGGATAAGGGATGCAGGTGACTCCTCCCTGCCCAAAGGAGCGTATATGCAGGCCAATACATTCGACGTGGTAGAGAGGCGCAAGCGCGTCACAGTTTTCAAGCTCGGCAAGCTCTGGGTCTTCAAGCAGTTCTTCGATAACCACGAGCTCTTCAATGCCCTCCTGGACCACTACAACAAAGACCTCTTTCGCTTCGAGTTCAAGTCCACCGGCGCGAGGAACAATGCCCTCAAGCTCCTGGAGCGCAACGGCTTCGACTACGACCTGGTGGCGGACCTGAAGGGATACATGGTCCAGCTCCCCAAATCAGCGAAATATGCGCAGGTCCTGAAGAACTCCATGGCCTTCAAAGAGACCGCGAACGAGAGGCTATTCCTGATGAAGGACCTGGCGGCGGTCGAGGAGGCGGTGGGCCTGGGCGCAAAAATAGTTGAAGCGGAGGTTGCCTTCTGACCAAAATGTCCTCAATTATTTCGGAGTTTTAAAATTAAATCTCTCATTCCCTCTTCTTTTTCCTTAAATTCATTTGAACTTATCTTTTCTAGTAGAATCTCGTTGTTTTTATCAAGTTTGTATATCCAAAAGCCTTCAGGAGATGCAATTACGAAGTTGTTGATCCCTAACAGCAACGAATAAGATTTTGCTTGCAGGACTGCTTCTTGAAGTCTTGCGTCATTTAGAATTTCTAATTTATCTTCAAAGAGTGTTAAAGTGCCTCTTTCGTCACGGATAATGAAATCCACAAAACAAGTATGGTACTGTCTACCGATTATAAAGTAACAAGGATATTGCCTTTGAAACTTAAATCCCCAATGCCGAAAAAGTGGTTCTAGGACAACATCTTCGAACTCTTCTTCGGTTGCATACTGACCTGAGCTAACCGTTTTTGCCACTGGTTCAGGGATTAAGTCGTTTTTCTCACATACATCTTTTCCGATTATCTCCAACAATCTGTTGTATATTGAATAAGGCACTGGTGCTGTAACAACTCCCTGCGAACTGCATTTCGCGAAGCCCCAATTGCCTAGTACCGTATCATGTTTCATGTCAACCATTGTTATGTCTTTAATCGGTGTAATCTTTTTTAGTGGAACCCAAAAACCACCCCAACCACCGTAGGGGTCGAAATAGGGTGGTTCTGAGACAGAAAAAATGTCTGCTATCGCTTTTCTTGGAGCTTGTCTGTACATAAAAACCAGATCATTCACTTGCATCTCTTTTCTTCCTGACCAAATGACTTCGTTCTCTTTGTCTAACGAATCAAAATGAGTTTCTCCCGTAGCCATTATCCAATATCTGTTGTAACCATTTCTCTCCAAAAATAGGCTTCCAAGCCCTTGGTATAAGAAATAGTTTATTTTCTTGTGAATGAGTTTGTCTTTTACATCTGGCCACGCATCTGAGGCAAAAGAACGCATAGCTTCGTTTAATATGAGGTAGTTGTCAAAGCTATCTTTATTTTGTCCTATCTTATAAAATCCAAACTGAAATTTATCATAAATTTCACTCAAAAATTTCAATCCTGAAAATATCTCATTTTCTAACATTGAAACGCGATAGAATATGTATTTTTCCGGGTAGATATAATTTAAAACTAGAGATATTTTAGATATATTGTTTTTGAAAGACTCTCTTAATATCGAAATCGCCTTTTCTTCTTTCGGCAGGTCATTCAAAGATATGTCTTGCGGTAAATCGATATCTCTTCTCGAATTTAGCTCATACAAGCAATCTTCAAGTTTATATTGCCATATATCGGGATAAATCTCATTTGCATTTCGATCTGCGTCCTCAATTAGCCAATTTAAAACGTATTCTCCGTTCATGTGTTAACCTCCCGTCTTTGCTTATCGATAACTTTAACGAAATTTTCTGAGATTTATGCCGAACTCAGGTCCTTCAGCTTCTGGATGACCTCAGAGATCCTGGCAGATTCCCTGTTTTTCTCCGCTTCACAATAATTTATGATCTCATCGATTGTCGCTCGCAAAGCATAGGTTTTCAAAGGTCTGCCTTTTCCGCTGCTCTTGATCTCATGCTCCGTGAGCCAGCCCCTTTCCCGCAGGGTTTGCATGGCAATGCTGACCTCCGGCTGTCTCAGGCCAGTAGCCAACTCGATATCCTTGGAAGATCTCTCGTTCTGATCTTTGAGGAATGTTATAACGCAGGCTACGGTTCTTTTCATGCCCAAGGTCTCCAGGCCCAGCATGAACTCCAAGTCCTTTTTGTCTGCGACCTTGATAGTAACGTCTCTAATGGTGCTTCCTCCTACGCTTTTGACAAATATCATACTCATATTAAAATTTAGGCCCGATATCCATTCCTGTTTGGGCCTTCCCTCCTCGGGGTAACCTTCATAACCACCTTTTTCCCATATCCAAGCGGCCCGGAGCTCCATGCTACCCCCCTTAAAATTGCTTGGTTCTCTTCCGGGCCATCGATTCTAGGGCACTACAGAAATTAATCGTTCTACGATTATGAAAATAGCGGCTGGCCACTTCTTATGTAACAAGAAAGACAGAGTCCGTTACATAAGAAAGCTGCATTGGGGCACCGAGAGATATCTATTCAATTTCGTGTCTTCTTCCTTTCTTTGTATCTAAATCGCTTATTCCCCTCATGTAAAAATGGTCGCTTGATATTGATTTCTGGCCAAAGTACTTATTATCATCCGGCCTATTTGCTCATCATGGCAGTAGTCCTTGAGCAGCTAATCAGGCCACAGAATAAGGCAGCGCACCGCGATCTAAAGGCTATGGAGCTTGAAGCGGCCAAAGAGATCCTGGCCGAAGTCTTCAGGGTCAGGCTATCAGAGGTCGATGAGATGATCCGGTGCCGCTTCGAAGCTGAGGATATGGGCTATATGGCCTCAAGAGTTCTGGCTCTAAACACCACGTTTGGCACAGTACTCATCAAGGGATATGTATTGGTCTTTTTCCTTCTGAAGCTTCTTATACTGCTCATCGGCGTAGGCGGCCAACACGTCCTCTTCGTGAACTTCCACAGTTGCCATTGATACCTCTAATATCCATGCTTGGTTATTAATGTTCCCTATAGGCAGAGTCTCTCTTCTTCGGGAAGAGATCTGTGACATATACGGCCTGGCCCTCTACAAAGTACATGGCTCTGAATTCGCCCATCCTCAGACGGTACATTGGCGGCCTACCGCTACCGGCCACGATGTCCATATCACAGCCAGCGCGTGGACTGAATGGTTCCTTTTCCAGCTCCTTGAGATGCTTCTTGATGTTCTTAGCCCTCTTATCATCGAGACCATCAAGGCACTTTCTGGCATCAGACGAGAGCATCACGGTGAACGGCATTGTTTGCACCACACTGCAGACTACCTCTTCATCCCTTCCCTTATCCTCTGCACCAGCTCGGGATATTCCCTTTCCAGTCCTTCCTCAATCCAGTGGCTTGCTGCCTGGCTGATGGAGAACCGGGGAATAGTCCCTTTCAAGTACCACATGGCAGCCGCTATAGTAGGGCTCCATACGCCTATCATTCGCCGCTTGCTATTTGCAGTCTCGATAGCTTCGTCTAGGAGCTTAAGGTCTAATCCCTTAAGGCTTAAGGCTTCATCACTTAATGTTTGGTTGCTTAAGGATTTATCACTTAAGGATTCTGACTTTTTGGCCTTGATATCACTAAAAACACGGTCCATTAAGTCTCCTGGCATTCGATCACCTCATCAGCAAGTTGTGCATATGCTTTGGATGCTAGCGACTCAGGATCTATCAGGTGAATGGGCTTCCCATAGCTCGGGGCTTCAGCTAATTTGATGCTCCGGGGAATGACCACCTTAAATACATCCTCTCCGAGCAGCTCCCTAACCCTGGTGATTACCTCTTTGCCCATTTTTGTCCTGGCATCGTACATGGTGAGCAGGTACTTCAGCCTCAGGTCTTGTCCTAGCCCTTCAGAGATCGCCTTAGCCAAATCCAGGATCATAGATAGCCCCTGGATCGCAAAGAACTCTGTCTGGATTGGTACAAGGACCGTATCGCTTGCAACCATCGCGTTTATAGTCAGGAACCCGAGGTTAGGCGGTGTATCGATGATGATAAAATCGTATGCATTTTGGGTCCTCACCTTTGGCTTCAGGATTCTCTCCCTGGCAATGGACTTGCCCGCAATCTCCATCTCAGCTTTGCCTAGTCGCTTGTCTGCAGGAATCATATCCAGCCCCTCGATCGCAGTGGGCTTGGTGATCTGCGATAGGCTCAGATCGCCCATCATGGCTTCGTACATGGTGTTATCGAACTCACTGATTGCCAGGTGAGTTGTAGCCGATCCCTGAGGATCTAGGTCTATTAGCAAAACCTTCTTCCCTTTGGCAGCAAGGCAGGCCGATAGATTGACGGCGGTGGTAGTTTTGCCACAGCCCCCCTTCTGGTTTGCTATTGCTACTATTTCCATGGATTAAGAATTAATCCTTAAGACTTAAGAGGATATCCATTAAGGATTAAGACTTAATGCTTAAGGAGAGAAAAGGGTGAAGACCTCAGCGCCTACCTATGGTTCTTATGATTCGGGCAAACTCTTCTCAGATTCGATTTGTGGAATTACTGGCATTCCCAAAGGCGCATTGGAAGAAGATACGAATCACAAAACATCATTGAGCGCATCAATAAGGGATTGAAGCGCAGAAGCAGCCCTGTGGGAGCATTCCCGAGTGATCAATCCCTGATGAGATTAGCAGGATGCATCATGATAAATATAAATGAAGAGTGGATCATGGGTAAAAAGTATTTAACGATGGACGAAGAATAATGATAATAGGATACATGCAGTTACGAAATTACAGCAATTCCAGGACGCTGCCTGCAACATGGGTTAGGAGGAATAACGAAATATGGTCTTGAAAACATGGTCTTTCGCATTCGTGTTATTTATGATAATGCTATTGTTTGGTGTTGTGGATAGTATTGGTGTAATATCTCCCCAGGATTCGATGGAGAATGCAAGGCAGAATCCAATCTCAGAACATAATAGTGAGATAAAAGTGAGCGAATCAGGGAAGATTCAAGTAAGCCCAACAATCGGAGATCTAATGAGCGAAATACCTGAAGGAAATAGGCCGATTATAGGTATTAACGAGGATGGTACACTGGATTTACCAAACGACCACTTTATAATACCACCGGGGGCACAAACGGACAACGCGTTTAAGATTTACGTGATTGGGGATTCGATTGCATGGGGCAACGGATTGAATCGCGAGGATAAGTACTATTATCTGGTTGCAAAAGAACTTCAGGAGAATTTGGGAGAACCAGTTGAAGTAATAGTCTACGCGCATTCCGGAGCACCTATATCAGGTGAGGATGAAAATTCAATAATAAATCAAGCGAAAAAAATCCCAAATGATGTGGATCTCATTCTTGTATCAGGTGGTATAAATGATGTTGGTATAGGATCTATATTAGACTCGAGTAAAGAAGCGTCTTCTGTGACCAGTCTTTCTGCACCCATCGAAGAAAGAATGGAAAATTTACTCAGAGGGCTCATTAATAAAAACCAGCATGTAAAAATAATTGTCACAGGTTATTACAATATAATCTCGAGAGATTCTAGACTGGAAAACGTCGACAATATTCTTGGTTGGTGGTGGACTAGTGATAAATTCTCTCCGGCCATGACCTCGCCGGCCATATCCATCATGCTTGAGAAGCCAGATACCAACCGATTAATTGCAAACTCCATTGCTTTTAATAGTGCATGCACTACAGCATTGAGGTCTGCTGTAAAAAAGGTAGATGGAAAGGAAGGTCGTATAGTATTTGTTTCGCCAGAATTTCAGGATAGCAATAGCTACAAAGCAAGCGATACATATCTCTGGGGATTAATCTCTCTCGTGCCCCAAAGATCAAATGCCGATAATCATAACATAGATGCTATTGCCCATCCTAATAGAAATGGGGCATCTAAATATGCAGATGCGATAAATAATATCACAGGAGCCAAAGGCTTTGCTTGGCTGCAAAAAACAACGCAAAATACGACAAAAGAGCGCATTTGGAAAGATTTTCCAGGAGTTTCCCGCAACTACCCTTGGATCGATTCGGTTACGTCGACAGATCTCAACGAAGATGAAGACGTGTCTGATGAAACCAATGTAGATACAATAGACGAGCCGACAATAGACGAGCCGACAATAGATGAGCCGACAACAAAAGCTCCTCCGAAAGATTGGATTTGGGAAGAACCTATGGGGAACGAACCTGCAGGGTATAAGGGGTTTATACCTGACGGGGATCAGGCAGTCTATATATGGGATCCAACGACGGATACAGTTTATGAGTCTCCAAACGGATTTGAATGGAATCCATCAAATTATCATTGGGACGGATCGGAATGGCACGAATAGGCCTCTGATGCCAATGCAGACGTCGCAGATGTTGGGCCAGTGATATAATACATAAGGCTACAGCCCGCCTTCGAGGATGGGCTAGAACCCTTCCTCAATCTAATCCAAATGGCTTGACTCCCGAACAACAACAGGCAGTACAGGATGCGATAGATAACATGTCGCCAATAGGTGAAGACGACCATTATGAGTCGACTGTCCCCCAATTTGCGCAGTGTTATGA
>ERZ1026796.2644-NODE-2644-length-9990-cov-4.865457_pt1 | contig 9990 bp, 5 predicted proteins | sample MGYA00520874_ERZ1026796 | MGnify/ENA primary metagenome ERZ1026796 (study PRJEB33270, sample SAMEA104284474) | anaerobic digester metagenome | biome: Anaerobic digester microbiome; feature: mesophilic sludge digester; material: Anaerobic digester biomass | place...
TCGCCCTGGCCTGGATCCTCTCCGCCTCGGCCGCCGTCGCGGCAGCCTCGGCCTGGATCTCCTCGGGAGTAAAGGCGGGTTCGGGAGTGTTACCGGCCGCCTTCCAGGCGAGATACTCCTGCCAATCGGTGTTGTCGATGCACTCAGGGATGGACGCCTTGTCCTTCAAGCGGATGACACCTTTCCCGAATTTTGAAAGTTTGTATGCCATAGACTCTCCTTTTAGAGTTCTGCGGATGCCGTGTAGTGGACGGCGAAAAGATGCGCCGTTGTCAGAGTCCCACTAAAGCTAACCCCAAACTCATTTATCGTATCGCCGGACAATGCCACGTTGACCGCGCTAGAATAGTCACGGCAATACCCAGACGCTCCATTTGTTGGTGAGTAGAATACGACCGTAGCGGCCGCTCTTTTTGTAACCTTGAACGAACAGTACCCATAATCGTTTGCTATCGCTGACGTGAAGAAGATTCTCCCTACATTCGTGGCCGTTCCCGGTGTAGTTGATTGCCCATACGACTTCTCGAAGTACCTCTGACACAGAGCGAATTCCTCTGCGAAATGACGGTACTCAAACGGTGTTGCCGCGCTTCCCTTCTCAAGCTGAACTCCGGTGAGAAGGAAGTAGTTGTCGGATGAATCAAGGCCGTTCACCTGATTTGCGGTCGCGTAAAGGGCTGTACCCCACACGCCGTCGGTGGCGGTTTGGTAGTTTGATCCGGCGGCCAATGTCCATCGAATCTGAAGACCAACGCCGTTGGTGAAATCCCACGTCCCTGAGGAAGCGTCGAGAGTGAACGTGATGGTTTTCTTTTCCCACGTGTTCGCCGAGTTGATCGTGTACTCCTTGACGTAAGAGTGGTCGGCTCCCGAGCATAGAAGGTTCACGCAGTAGATTCCAGTCTTGGTTGCATATACCCAAAAGCTGAGTGTGCAGACCTGACCGACGAGTCCGCGAATGTCATAACCTTCGACTTTGTAGCGGATTGCGTGGGCCTGACCGGAGCCGATAGAGGTGTCCGCCGTGGTTACATCAACCTGAAGACTTGCGGCGAAACGCCCGATACCCTGCGCGTCTGTAGGAACATTCGTAGACTTCGATACTGTCACCACAGCATCCGTTGTCGCTATGTGACTCCACCTGTCAGCATGGAAAGCCCCGTCCGCCGATGCCGTAAAGGTCGTGCCTCTCTGCCACACCATCATGTCGCCGTTAATGACGGCGTTCTTCCTATAGACCCCCGGGGTCGCGTATAGTTTCGCCGGTGTGACAATCTTTGTATCGAGCGCACCGGCGTCGGTCTCAGCCTGAGTTGCAACGGCGACGCTCTCCGAGGCCGCCGGGATCTGCAAGGTCGCCCGGGCCGCGGCCGCGTCGTTGTCGTCCAGGAGGGTCTTGATGAAATCCGAGATCGTCACGTTATCCGGGAGCGTGAGCGTCACCAGGGACGGGTCCAGGCCCATTGCGGTCAGGGCCTCGGGAAGGGTATCGCCCCCGTCAATGACCGCCCTCCAATAATCCGAAATGGTGATGAGGGTCGGGTCGACATAGGTCGCGTTCTCCAGGCCGTTGCCGGATAGGTTCCAACGGAGAAAGGCCCCCGCGACCGGATCCGGGACCGAGATATTCGAAATCCCGGAGGTCGGCGGGAAGGCGAGCGTCCGGGCCATCTTGTTGTCGAGCTCCTGGACCATCATCGTCAGTTTGTCGCCCATCCCCTCGATGTTCTCCTCGTCCAGGGCGTCGCCGTTCCGAAAGTCGACCTCCTGGGTGCGTAAGATGAATCGGAGGATCGTCAACACATAATCACTCCCTGGAGGCGTGGCGAGGTATGTCCCCAGGAAGTCGAGCGTCCCCCCAGGCCCCGGAATAGCGGGAGTGATCTCATAGTCCACGTTCAGCGTCAGGAGCGTCGTCGCCCCCGTAACCGTGTTGTGGAGGTAGACCTGGAGATCCGAGTCCGCAAGGTACTTGAAGGTGAACGGGAAGGACGTCGTCGAGCCATTGCAGTTGAATTGAGCGCGGTTCGTCGTCGAGGAAACGGTCATGGTTCAAACCCTCCTATCAGGCCTTTTTCTTCTCGTAGGTCCGGAGCCCGGCATATCCGAGATAGCCGGCGCCGAATAAGGTATAGAGCTCGGTCGGGATCGCATTGAGCCAATTCTGGAAGCCCTGGACGTATTTCAGCGCCGCGCCCTCGTCGTAGACCGTGAAGCCGGCGAAGGGCAATGATCCCAGGATCAAGATGTAAATGACGTACATGAACGAGGGCCGCGCCCTTGAGGTCCACTTGTCCGGGCTCGAGGCCTCGGCTACCATGACCGAAAGCCTGGCCTTCTCGATCTCGACCTCGGCCAGGGCCTTCTTGCTCTCGAGATCCTGTTTCATCTTCTCGAGCTCGGCCTTCGCCTCCGGAGAAATGTCGCCCTTGATAATCAGCGAGATCCTCTCGATCGCGCCTGCAATGGTCCCGAGAAGCCCGTTGATCGCCCCGCTCGTGATCCCTTCGAAAATTTCCTTAATCCCCATGTCAGGCCCTCCGTTGGTTGTAGTCCTGGATCCGTTTCATCCATCCGGCCGGGAAGGTGATCCCGGTGATCCCTTTGTAGTAGACGTATTGCTCGCCGTTCATGGCCTTGAACAGCGCCAGGCCGTCCTTGTAACCCCACTTGTTGAGCGCCTCGAGGGTCCTCGGCCCGAGGATCCCGTCCTCGACCAGGTGCTCGCCCAGGAAATTAAGCGCCCTCTGCGCGAGCTTGACCGCGGTCCCCTGGCCGCAGTTGACGGCCGTGTCCAGGAGCTCGCCGGCAATGACCTGATTTCGGATCTCGTCGCCCCGGACCTCGTTCCAGTAGAGGACCCGATAGATCGTTTTCGCCTCCGGAACCGTGAGGTCCCGGATCTGCCGATCCCTGGGGACCAGGCCGCGGCGCTTGGCCTCCTCGAGCGTCGGCCGCGTGATCCCGTACTTTGTCGGCCCCCCTCGAGGGTCGTCCCAATAGCCGCCCTCGAATCCTATAACCGCCTCGATCGCCAGGTTGAAGTCCGCCATCAGATCCCCCCTGTAATTTTTTCGTGAGCCTTCTTGTGCTCCCGGAGCGCCTCCACGAGGAATTCAAGGCACGTTTCGATTTTGACCAGGCGCTCGCCGTTGGCCGCGAGCGTCGCCTCGATCCGCCGGTTGGTCGCGTTGAAGGCTTCGTGAGAAGGCAAACAGACGTTTTTATCCTGTTTGTCCTCGAGCTCCTCGAAGGCCGAGGTCACGCGGTCGTCGATCGCCTGGGACCGCTTCCAGAGCCATCCGAAAATCCCCATGTTCATCGTTCCGATCACTCCCGCCGCGGCCAGAAGCTCCGGCCAGGTGACATAATTCGCGCTCAAGTCCATCCCCCCGCCCTAGAATTGAACCGGCCGGCTCTCCGGCCCCGGAGGTGGCGGCGTCCTGGGTTGAACGGCAACCGAGGCCGGCGCCCTCTCCTTCACGATTCCCCTGTTTTTCTGGCGCTCGACCTCCTCCTTCCGGGCCTTCTCGAAGCTCTCGGCGAGCTTGTTCCCGTTCTGCGCCATCGCGATCATCTGCATATAGATCTGATCTATGAGCTCGCGCTTCTCGTCCGGCGTCATGTCCGGGTTGCGATAGACCAGGTCGATCGTGTTGTGAGCGTTCGAGAGGGCCGTCCGGATCCCCTGGAGATCCGCCATGCCGGAGCTCTGCCAGAGCTTCGCGGCGGCCTCCGGGTTTTGCTCCTTTTCCATCAGGACCTTGATCGTCTTGTTGACGGCCAGGGCCTTGTCGAAATTGTCGTAAAAGCGTTGGATGCTCTCCGCCTGAGCCGACGGGTAGCGGACGACGAAGGCCTTGACGAAAGGAATGTCCGCCAGGGTCGCCGCCGGCTTCTGGAATTTCTCCTCGACGGCCCCGGCGGCCTTCAAACCGGCGTCGGCGATCTGGAGGGCGTAGCGCCCCAGGCCGCCGCTCCATCCATAGACCAGGTTTTCGATGTAGGCCGGTGCCGCGGCCTTCCATTGATCGAGGCCCGGGAAGCGGCCAACAACCGAGCTCAAGAGCTTGGCCGTTTCGCTCGTGTGGTCGGAGTATTGATATTCCGGAAGGAGATCCTCGCGGCTCATGGGGACCAGGTTCCGGTCGAAGAAAAGGGATCGGTTGGCCCAATTCTCGATGAAAGGCGCCTGGACCGTCGGGATCATGCCCGGCGAGGCGGCCCGGAGGAGCGTATCGCCGAGTTTGTCGAAGGCGTGGGGATCCTGGTCGAGGATGTAGTTTGTGACCCTCTCCGGGACCGATCCGAACAGGATCCCGAGCTCGAAGGGTTTGGGGATCCTCCAGACCGTTTTATCCGTGATGACGATCCAGAAAAGATCCTTCTGCCATTGCGGGAGCTCCTTGTAACGCGGGTCGTCATGGTTCGCGATGGCCAGGAGGACCGACGGGAGCGTGATCGAGGCGGCGACGCGGACCGAGGTCCCGAGCGGGTTTTCCTGGAAGGCCCGGACGAAGCGGTCGGTCCCCTGGAGTTGCGCGTTCCAGAAGGCAATGAGCGCGTTTGCCGCCTTCGTCTTGGCGCCCATCCTGGCAAAGTCGAGCGTCACTTCCCGGGCCGAGAAGGCGGCCTCGGCGAGCTCGCCCTTCGACGGCTCTCCGGCCGTGCTCTCCTCGAGCGGCCGCCGTTGCGCCTCTTTCGCCAGGCCCCGCTTGAATTCGCCGAGCCGGGTCCCCATCTCGCCAAGCTCGGAGAGCATCCGGAGCCCGTTGATCGGGTTTTTGATGACGTTGCGGATCGGGTACTTTTGCAGGAGATCCCCGAGATTGTCCTGGAGATAGTCCCGATCGAGCGAAACGAGCATCGAGTGATCGGCGCCGGCCTTCTTGAAATCCCAATAGGCCTGGTCCTTCTTGACCATCGAGAAGATCCCGCGGACCAGGTCGAAGCCCGGGACGAAGCCATATCTCGAGTAACAGAAGGCGCTCCATTGATCGCGGATCGGGTTGCGGCCGATAAACTCCGGCGTGAGCGTGGCGCCGGCCCGGAGCCATTGCGCCGGCAGGGAGAGCATCTTGACCAGGAAATTGACGTTCTCGCGGTCCAGGGCCTTGAACACGCGGCCGATCTCCGGGTCGACCTGGTAGAGGCCCCGCTTGCCCTTCTCCCATACCTGGATCACGTTGTCTTTGGGAACGAAGGCCGACGGCCGGAAGATCTCCAGGGCGTCGAACATATCCGCCGGGAGCTCCTTCGCCTCGAAGCCGAGGCTCTCGGCAAGGTTCTCCATGTAACGGGCCATCTCCTCGGGCGTGACCGTCGTCTTTTTCATCGGCGTCGGGATCTTCTCGACAAATTTCCCCAGGCCCTCGCCGGATCGCTCGAGGTCGACCAGGGCGCGGCCGACGGCGTTCTTCTCGGCCAGGTTGATATAGGTGAACGTGTTTTTGATGATGCTCTCGAGCGGGTCCACGATATCGCGCCAGGATCCGCGGATCTTCTTGACCGGGTTGCGGCCCTCGAGGCCGACGCCGGTCCCCTGCCCTTTCGTGTTCTCCATGACCCGGTAAAAGGGAACATAGTCCCGGTTCATGATCTTCATTTTCGCGAAGGCCTCGGGCGTCAGAAGGCCGGCGTCCAGGAGGTACTTCAAGGTGAGATCCTGGAATTCGAGGAGCTCGCGGTGTGTTTCCCGGAAGCGGCCCTCGTACAGGTTGACGATCGCCTCGGCGTCGCTCCGATAGATCCCCGTTTCGACCTTGCGCTCGGCTAGCTCGAGGGCGCGCTTCGCGACGACGTAGGCCCGGAATTCGTCCAGGTTGTCCCGGACCGGCTCGAGGATCTGCTTCAAGCTCTTGGCGCCGGGAATGTCCTTGTAGTCGCCGAAAGAGAACGGCGTGTGCTTGAGGAAGGCCTCGGCCTTGCCGTGCCATCCCCGGAGGAGCCGGGCGAGCTTGTAGGGATCTTTCGAGGCCGGGAGCCTCTGGCCCTGGGCCATCTCCTTCACGGCGAGCTCGAGCGGGTGCAGGTCGTCCAGGGCCATCGTATAGAGCTCGTCGAAGTTGCGCGGGGCCTTGTCGCTCTTGCCGATCGAGATCTGCGAGAGGATCCTCTGGAGCGGAGGCTGTTGCATGAATTTCTGATACTTCGCCCGGGCCTCCAGGAGGATCTCGCGGACCTCGGGCGCCTTGAGCTCGAGTTGGGCCTCGAAGAAGTTGAAGAAGTCCGGGGCGCGGCGTTGCGCCTGGGCGACGTCGGTAACGTAGAGCCGGACGAATTCCGCCCATCCCTCGGCCGTGTTGCTCTGGCCCTTCCTGGGGACCGTGGCGATCTTGTCGAGCTCGTGCGCGAAGGCCTGGAACGGTTGGGCCGAGAGGCCCTTCTTCGTGAGGGTTTCCGGCCAGAGGAATTTATGGAGGGCGTGGCCGACCTCGTGGGCGATGACCTCGATGTCGTTCGCGTACTTCGTGCGCACGACCTCGGAGCGCGGCTTGAAGATCCCCAGGGCCTTTCCTATGAAGCGGCCCGTCCGGATTGGGATATTCAGCTTTTCCTCGAGGAATTGCCGGATCTCGCTCCGGCTCATGGGCTTCTCAGCCTCGCCGCCCTTCTCCGGCGTCCGGCGGAAGCCGGCCTCGGGGCTCATGAGGAGCGTCCCCTGGCCGGGCGCCGGCGTCCTCAAGGTACCGATCTCGCCCGGCGAGCCCGTGAGCCCGAACGTTTCCGCGGCCCCGGCCCCAGGGATCACGGCCTGTTCGACCGTTTCGCCCGGGATTTTCTCGGTCTTGATCTCGCCCAGGGCTTCACCTACGGTTAATTTGTCCTTGACAACGATATTCACCTCCGGCATATTTTCGATGGAAGGAGATCCTCCGATGCCTGGCAAACTCCCGGACAATCTCTCGTTTAGGACCAATTCCACGGGCGACGTTTTCGCCTGGGACAAGACCTCGAGAACGGCGTTCCGCGTCGAGTCCTTCACGAAGCTGGTCCCGATCGACGATTCGCATACCCGCCTCAAGGTCTGGCTCAACATGCCGGAAGTTTCCAGGGAAGAAGCGGAGTCCTTGCTCTCCGCCTCCGAATAGTATTTCCTGGTCGCCTCGTTTACCTCGTCAATCGCCGTCTTTACTTCCTTGTTCCCCTTCGCGAAAGCGTCGTCGAGCTCCCGGATAATCTCATAGGCCGGATGACCGAGATCCTCCTTCGCCTCGAACAGGCTCCGCTTGTGGATCTGGAGCTCCATCCAGGCGCCGTTTTCCGTCTGGATCCGGCAGTTGATATCCCCGTAGCCCGAATCGAGCCGCTTCTCGAAGGTGTTACGAAACCATAGCTTTCCGCGATACAGGCGCGTGAGCTCGCCCAGGGCGCGGAGCATGGTCGCGTAGTCCTCGAATACGACGGAGGTCCCGGCGATATCCGTCATTTGGTCGACGGCCCCGCCCTTTTCCGAGGCGAGCTTCCGGGCCGCGCTCTCCTTCGATTTGAGCTTGACGCCCTCGACCGGGACGTAAGCGATCTGCCGGCCGTGCTTGTCCGTGACCGGGCGCTCGTGGACGCTCCCGCCGTACTTGTCGGCCAGGTGGTGCGAGGCCTCCATGAGCTCCGGGTAGGCCTTCTCGGCCAGGAGATAGAGATCGTCGAGGGTCTTTGCGGGTTGCCGGACCTTCCCGGAATCGACGGTTTCCGGGACGTAGCCGCTCTTTTCGCGGACCTTCGTCACAAGCCGCGGATTTGTGTACCAGGATTGCCAGGCCTCGACCTCCGCCTGGAGCTCCTGGACCTTCGCCCGGATCGCCTCGGGATCCTTGACGTCGACGCCGAGCTTCTTGGCGACCTCGGGCCGCTTGGCGGCGCCGCGGACCGCGTTGATCTGATCCCGGAGGCCCCGGATCTCGCCGGCGACGATCTTCGCCTGGGCCTCGGCCTGGCGGATCGCCGAGTCGTCGAAACCGAACAGATCGGCTTGCTCGGAGCTCGGCCGGCTCTCCAGGGAGAGGGCTTGCATCATCGAGGTGATCTCGTAGGCGTCGGCCTTCGGCTTCTCTACTGCGAATCGGGCTCCTGCGGCCTGGAGGATTTCATCCCCTGGGGCGCCTCGAGAGATTGCTTCGGCGGCCTCTGCGCCGATCTTGCGATTCCGGAATAGGTCATAAGTCCGATCCGTGGCAAGGCGGCCAATCGCGAAACCTTGTCCGGCGAGGCCTCGGGCCTTTGCGAGCTCTGCGGTATATTCGGCGTTAAGTCTGAAATACTCGGCATGATCGTAAATCGTCCCCTTTCCTTCCAGGATGTTCGCCTCGGCCGCCAGGCGACGGGCGTCCTCCATCGTGAACCCGTCGGCCTCGCGGAGAATCTGCGCGTGGACCTCCTCGACCCGGAGCTTCCGGGCCAGGGCGAGCCGGTGGTGGCCGTTGGCGACGATGAGCTCGCCCTTCCGGTTCTGCCACAACAGGAGATTGCCGGCCGCGAGCTCGTTCCATTCCCCCTGGAGCTCCTTCTGGACCCCCTGGGCGTCGACGTCGAGCTTGAATTGCATCTTCTCGACGTTGGTCCCGATCTCCGCGACCTTGATCCGGTGAACCGGGAATTTCCCCGGGTCCAGGACGGCCCCCAGGGCCTCCGGGGCCGACGCCTCGATCCTGGGCTCGGTCCCGACCTCGGGCGGCGCCTTCGGTTCGATGAGCTCCGGAGGCTTTTCTCCCCCCGCTTCCCCCTCTATTTTTCCCTCTCCGGCGCGTTCCTCGGCCCCAGGAGGCGTTTTTTTACTTACCCCCGGCCCTTCACCGCCGGTTAATTCCTCGAGGCCCCCCTGGCGAATTTCGTCGAAGGCCCGGAGGGCGTCCTTGAAGGCCTGGATCTCCTCCGGCCGGTAAATGGATTCATCCCCCAGGCGCCGGTTTAGATCCGCGGCGATCCATTTGTTGATCGCCTGGTTGTACCTGGCGGCCTCCGAGAGGTTCTTCCGGTTGAGATCCCGGATCTCGTTGAGCCCGTAGCGGCCCCCGGGGCTCGCGGCCGAGTAGATCAGGCCGGTCCCGACGCCCTTCGCGATCTCCCGGGCGTCGCCGCCCTCGAAAGCGGCTTGGGCGCCGAACGTGCCGGCCATGACCGGGGCCTGGAGGTAACGCTTCAAGGGCGCGATCGCGTGAAAGACCTTCCCCAGGATCCCGCGCTTGGCCGCCTCGGTGATCGCCTGGCCGATCTCGTTCTCGAGCCCCCCGCCCTGCTTGTGTCCCTTCGCGGCCCCCAGGGCGGCGGCGTAGGGAATGTTGAGCATAAACTCCACGATCCCCGGGACGGCCCCGCCCACGGCCTCGCCGACGAGCTCCTGGAGAAACGTCACGCCGACCGCGTCGGCCCGTTTCTGCCAAAACTCGCGGTTTGCGTCGTAGACCTTCGCGGCCTCGGCGAAAACCCCGCCGCGCTCCAGGCCCGTTTTCGCCTCGATGTATTCGGCGATCGAATCCAGATTGTTCGCGAAGTGGGCGATCGCCCGGTTGAGGGCCGCGGCGCCCGTGTACCCGACGGCGAGCCAGGGCTTCACAAAGTTGTCGTGGAGGACCTCGGAGAGGACGAGGTCGTCCTGGTTCCGCGAGGCCCCGCCAGGAGATCCGATCAGGACGTCGCCGGCGTCCAGGCCGGCGAATTCCGGCGGCGCCTGGTCCGGATCCCGGAAGTGCTTTTCGAGATCGAAGGCCGGCGGCTCCGGCGGCGAGGCCGGCGTCGGCCCGTACTTGGCCTCGATCTCGGCGTCGTTGAACCCGGCCGCCTTGAGCTCGGCGTGCTTACTCGAGAGCCAGGAGCGGATCTCGTCGTCGCTGAAACCGGCTTCTTTTAGCTGCGCGGCGTTCATTGGCCCCCCTGGGTCCGCTTCAAGAAATCATCGATCGATTCACCCGGCTTGCGCTTCGCCGGCCCTTTCGGCGCCGCCTGGGCGGCCGCCGGCGTCCCCTGGGTCCCCGGGCTCTGCGCCCCGCCCTGGAG
>ERZ1026796.2646-NODE-2646-length-9989-cov-3.682215_pt1 | contig 9989 bp, 8 predicted proteins | sample MGYA00520874_ERZ1026796 | MGnify/ENA primary metagenome ERZ1026796 (study PRJEB33270, sample SAMEA104284474) | anaerobic digester metagenome | biome: Anaerobic digester microbiome; feature: mesophilic sludge digester; material: Anaerobic digester biomass | place...
TCCAATGGAGAGGACATGCGTGGCTAAATGTTCACGGATGCGCTCATCGAAGCCTTCGTATCGCCCGCAGATGAGCGCTAAGCGCTCGTAACCTGCAAGCTCAAAAGCAAGCTGCTGATTGAAAACCCGGCCTTGCGGGCTGAGCAGAATAACCGGGCAAGTGGGCGGTTTACCCTCGATGGCTTCCACAGCCGCAAAAATAGGCTCGGGCTTCATGATCATCCCGCCGCCACCGCCATAAGGGGTGTCGTCGGTGGTGTGGTGACGGTCGGTAGCCCAGTCGCGGATGTTATAGGTATTCACTTCGATCAAGCCGGCTTGAATGGCGCGCTTGAGGATGCTGATTTCAAGATAGGGTTGGAAGACTTCGGGAAACAAACTGAAGACGTCGAAACGCATGGATTAATCATAACTGAATCATAATAAATGGGCAAGACATTTGAACTTTAGGTCCCAAAGAAATTTACTATTCGATTATGGCAATTGTTAATTAAAAAATGAATATAGAGTCCTACGGTCAAACCTACTCGCTCGGTGCCCTGCGGGCAAACTTCGTACTTGGATGACCGGCGATAACTAATCTGATTTGTGGATAAATACCCTGTTCTTGCATGGTCTCCTGACCGTGCAAGGCATTTGACCTTTAGGTCTCAAAGCTGTTGATTGCCTTATGACGATGATTGATGTTCATAAATGCTCTGAAAGAGGGAGACCTACGGTCTAAACCACTCGCTCATTACCCTACGGGTAGGCTGCGCACTCAGGATACCGACGAGAACAATAGAATCATATTACTTGGGCAAGGCATTTGCGAGGAACAGCACAGATGCAAGCCTGTAGCACCCCCGCTTGACGCGCTTAAAAAATCGATGGTAATATCAAATCATGTACTTAAAAGGAAGTAAGCTTTCCATGAATAAGAAGCGCCGGCGCAGCAATCCCCTGCTGATTATCCTGCTTGTCGGTGCTATTATCTTTTTGGTTTATTTTAATGTGATGGTTGTGCCTGGGATGAATCCGCCTTTTGTGCCCACGCCAACAGAAACGCGCGACCCTGTCTCGTATGAGATCGAAGCACAAAACCTAGCCACAGAAGGCAAGTTTATTGCCGCCATCGAAGCTTATCAGCAGGCGATCAATGCCAACCCGAAAAAAATTGAAAACTATTTGAACATTGCCCGCTTGCAAATTTACTCCGGAGCGTATGCGCAAGCACAGGTTAGCGCTGAAAACGCGGTACTTTTAGAAAACGACAATCCCGAAGCTTATGCCTTACTCGGGTGGGCTAAAGGTATGCAGCAAAATTACTTAGAAGGCGAGAAGGACGCCAAAACAGCCATCTCACTCAACCCGAACAGTGCTTTAGCCCATGCGGTGTATGCGTATATCTTGGCGCTGCGGGTTGAAGCCGGCTTGAACGAACTGGATACCATGGACCTCGCCATAGAAGAATCGCGTACAGCTTTAGCACTGGATGCGAACCTGCTGGAAGCGCGCTGGGCAAGAGGTTATGTGCTCGAAATCACGAGTAACTATGCGGATGCAGCGGAACAGTACCAGATAGCCATCCAGTTGAATTCTAATATTGCCCAGCTGCATTTAGCTCTTGGGCGCAATTACATGGCTTTGGGGCAAAACGATGAAGCCATCTTTGAGTTTGCAAAAGCATACTCTCTCAATCCAACCGACCCGATGCCTAACTATTTTATCTCGCGGGTGTATGGCAGCCTGGGCGAATGGGCTAAAGCGATCCAATATGGAGAGAATGCTCTCCGAGATGGACCTACAGAGGCATTTCTCTATGCTAACTTAGGCACGATGTATTACCGCAGCGGCGCGTATAACCAAGCCATCCCTTACCTCGAGAAAGCCGTTCGCGGCGGCGTAACCGAGAATGGCGAAGTCATTGAGGGTATGCCCTTGGATTACACCCCATCAGTGATTGAGATTTATAGCCGCTATGGCTTAGCATTGGCACGTGTCAACCGCTGCACAGAAGCTGTTGCCGTTGCGAATGCTATCTTGCAAACGGTTCCCGATAACGCTGATGGCGTTTATAATGCCAATGAGATGATTCGCATTTGCCAGGAGAACCTGACGAATCCGCCCACCGAAACGCCAGCCCCAACCGAGACGCCTGTCTCGGGACCCTCGCCAACACCGCAGGGAACACCCTTACCAACCCAAACACCAACGCCTTAAGTATGTATATCAACGAAAAGAAGAACTTATTTCATCAGCCAAGGGGGCAGTCCAACCCTTATCGCGTAATGCTGCTCATACTTATCATCGTTGTGCTCATTGCCGTGCTGCGCAGCTACGCTCAGGGCGAAATCTGGCCGCCTTTTGTTCCTACCCCCACGCCGACTCGCACCGTAAATTCCTATGTGGTGGAAGGGAGTACGCACTTTCAGGCTGGAAACTTGGAAAAGGCAATTGAATCCTACCAAAAGGCAATGGCTTTGGAACCAAATAACCCCGAGATCATGGTAGAGCTGGCTAAGATTCAGGTGTATTCCTCCAATACCTTAACCACCGATGCCGAACGGCGGCAGCGCTTGGCAGAAGCTTTAGAGGTGATCGACCAAGCAAAAGCAATCGCGCCAAACAATGCGGACGTCCTTGCTACACGCGCGTTTGTGCTTAATTGGAATGCGAATCCAATCTTAGCCGGAGATCGTGCGGTTGACCTCCAAAACGAAGCCGAGTCCGAAGCGCTGATGGCTTTGCAACTAGATGGTAAGAATCCCTTAGCCTTGGCATATTACACTGAAATCCTCACTGACCAATATAAATGGGTGCAAGCGCAGCAATATATGGCTCAGGCGATGGAATATGGTCCCCAATACATGGATGTTCATCGCGTGCAAGCGTATCTCTATGAAGTGCTTGGGGAGTACAACTTAGCCATTCAGGAATACCAAAAAGCAATTGAAATTAACCCGAAGTTGACCTTTTTGTATTATTCCGTGGGCAGGCTTTACCGCCACTTGCAGCAATATGATGTGGCGTTGGAATATTTTGACAAAGCAGCAAACCTCAATGAGCAATTAGGGATTAAAGACCCGATCCCCTATATGCTCATTGCGAATACCTACGTGCGCATGGGTGAAGCTATGGTCGCTTCGCGCAATGCCTATAAAGCGCTCACCCTCAGCCCATACAACGCGGATACTTACGGTCAAGTGGGTGTGATTTACTACATGGCGCGCAATTATGAGGGTTCCATCCCGCTTTTGAAGTGTGCTGTGGAAGGTTGCGATGCGGCTGGCAGCTGCGAAGCGCGTGAGTGTGACCCTGAAACCGACGAACAGATTGTGATCCAGGGTCTGCCGCTCTCAGATACGACCGTGACGTATTACTACATTTATGGCTCTGTATTAGCTGGGCTGCATCGTCCAGGGGATGATAAATGCGATAAAGCCTTAGAGATTTTAGCGCAGGTGCGTGCGCAGTACGCGGATAACCCGACCATAATGGGCATTGTAGAATCGAGTGAGGCGATTTGCACCGGCGATTAACTCCGCAAGTATAAATTTTTCGTAAGAAATTTTTTCAGCTCTTGACTTCTCTTTTTTAGGGTTGTATGATTACATGTGTTAGCACTCTCACAATAAGAGTGCTAAATTGATGTGAAAGATCAAAAAATACCATAACGCGGAGGAATATATGTCAATTTCGTTAAAACCTTTAGGAAGCCGGTTGGTTGTTGAACCTATTGAAGAGGAAGAAGTTACTTCCGGGGGCATTGTCTTGCCGGAAACTGCTAAAGAAAAACCCCAAAAAGGCACTGTGCTCGCTATTGGTCCTGGGGATCGCAATGATAAAGGCGAGCGGATCCCAATGGATGTAAAAGTCGGCGATAAAGTGCTTTACGCCAAATATGCTGGCACGGAAGTTAAGTATAACGGCAAAAAGCTCTTGATTTTGCGCGAAAGCGATGTTCTAGCAATTCTTGAATAAAAAATTATTGGAAATAAAGGAGTGAATTTATGGCTAAACAATTAGTATTCTCGGAAGAAGCACGGCGCTCATTGAAAAACGGTATTGATATCGTTGCCAACGCCGTAGTAACGACTCTCGGCCCCAAAGGGCGCAATGTTGCTATCGATCGCAAGTATGGTTCCCCAACGATTACCCATGACGGCGTAACCGTAGCAAAAGAAATTGAACTGAAAGACCCATTTGAGAATATGGGTGCCCAACTGTTGAAAGAAGCTGCCACCAAAACGAATGATATCGCTGGCGATGGTACCACCACATCTACCGTGCTGGCGCACGCGATGGTGACAGAAGGCTTGAAAAACTTAGCTGCTGGGGCTAACCCGATGCTGCTTAAGCGCGGTATCGAAGCAGCTTCCAAGGCTGTGGCTGAATCTATCCATGATCAGGCTATTATGATTACCACCAAGGAAGAAATTGCTTCAGTGGCGACCATTTCTGCTCAAGATTCAGAAATCGGCAACCTGATTGCGGATGTGATGGATAAAGTGGGCAAGGATGGTGTGATCACCGTCGAGGAATCCAAGGGGTTGGAATTCGAAACCGAATATGTTGAAGGTATGCAATTTGACCGCGGATATATCTCACCTTACTTCATCACCGATAGCGAACATATGGAAGCCAACATTGAGGATCCTTATATCCTGATCTATGACAAGAAAATCAGTGCAGCTGCTGATATTGTTCCGCTGCTGGAGAAGCTGGTTCAGGTTGGCAAACGCGAGATTTTGATCATCGCTGAGGATGTGGATGGCGAAGCTTTGGCTACCTTAGTGCTCAATAAGATCCGCGGTATGCTCAACGTTATCGCTGTCAAAGCGCCTGGATTTGGCGATCGCCGCAAGGCTATGCTGCAAGATATTGCAATTCTGACTGGTGCGAATGTCATCTCTGAAGAGACCGGCCGCAAGCTGGAAACAGCCACTATCGAAGATTTAGGCCGTGCAGAAAAAGTTACCAGTGATAAAGAAAACACCACAATTGTTGGCGGTAAGGGTGATCCTAAGGCAATCAAAGCACGCATTGAGCAAATTCGTGTTGAGATTGAAAACACCACGAGTGATTATGACCGCGAAAAACTGCAAGAACGCTTAGCGAAGCTTTCGGGTGGTGTGGCAATTATCCGTGTGGGTGCTGCCACTGAAACCGAGCTGAAAGAAAAGAAGCATCGTGTGGAAGATGCCCTTTCGGCAACCCGTGCTGCAGTTGAGGAAGGCATTGTGGCTGGTGGCGGTGTTGCACTGCTCAACGCCATTGAGGCTTTGAAAGACATCCAGATGGACAGCCAAGATGCCCAAATTGGCGTCAACATAGTACGCCATGCTTTAACAGTGCCAATGCGCCATATTGCTGAGAACGCTGGTATGGATGGCTCCGTTGTGGTTGAAACTGTACGCCAGAAACAGGCAGCCGAAGGTAACAAGCACATTGGTTACAATGTGCTCACCGAAGAATATGGCGATATGGTTACAGGTGGCGTGATCGATCCTGCCAAAGTGACCCGCGGTGCATTGGAAAATGCAGCCTCGATTGCAGCGATGATTCTCACCACCGAAGCGTTAATTACGGATATTCCCGAAGAACATCCTGCTGCCCCAATGCCGCAGGGTGGTATGGACTACTAAAATATTCCTGTGAACACGGGTTGATAAGTTATGGGCGGCGCTCTGCCGCCCATAAATTTTAATCTTTGGGAAAAATTAGCAATCCAACAAATCTTTTGGTACAATTTGAATTTGTTTATATAAGAAATGGAGGAAACTATGGTTGAGTTAGATAAAGAGATGGAGAAACTTATTACAGGTTTCCAGCAGGACGAAATCGATGGGCATGAAATTTATAGCTACTTAGCTGAGCATCTGAAAGACAAGGATGACCAAGCGGTTGTGGCAAAGATAGCTGAGGATGAACTGCGCCATTACAAAACCTGGAAGCGGTATAGCGGCAGAGAACTAAATGCCAACCGCTTTAAAGTCTTTTGGTATAAGCTGCTATTTCACCTTTTTGGTTATACCTTCGTGATTAAATTACAGGAAAATGGGGAAGAGAAGGCTCAGGCAGGCTATGCACCCGTACTTGAGCGCTTTCCAGAGCTGGACGCTATTCTCAAAGACGAGGAAGAGCACGAAGACAAATTGCTGGCGATGATGGATGAAGAGAGCCTTAAATACTCCGGTTCAGTTGTATTAGGGTTGAATGATGCGCTGGTTGAGCTGACGGGCGCTCTGGCGGGGCTCACGCTTGCCTTTCAGAACAGCCAAACGATTGCCCTTAGCGGGATGATTACCGGCATCGCTGCGGCGCTTTCGATGGCAGCCTCAGAGTATCTTTCTACAAGCGCTGAGAAGGATACTGAAAGAAACCCAGGAAAGTCTGCACTTTACACCGGTGTGGCATATATCATCACCGTTGCTTTGCTGATTTTACCTTACCTGATTATCAGCAATTATTTTGTTGCTCTGGGCGTGATGCTCTTAATCGGCGTGATGATTATTGCTCTATTCAATTATTATTCTTCTGTTGTGAATGATGAGCCGTTCCTAAAGCGTTTCCTGAGGATGACGGGCATCAGCTTGGGTGTAGCCACAATCAGTTTCGTGATTGGCTATTTTGTGGGCGGCGTCATCTAAGCCTGGAAGATAAAGAGCTCGCATTTGTCTTTATTTTGAAAGCCTAGGATAAAATATCACCTAAGGTAGAATATCCGTGAGGGCAACTAACCCGAAAGGGTAAAGTGCCCGTCAGGGTAAAGTGCCCGAAAGGGTAAAGTGCCCGTCAGGGTATAATAGCCGCATGTTAACCAAAGGCAGAATAACAATAAAAGCATTCATTATCACAGTGGGCGTGGCTCTAGTACTCGCGGGTTGTGGACTTGGCGTAAATGAGACCGCCACGCCACATGATCTGCCCACCGCTGCGATTAATCCGATAGAAAGCCCAACTCCCTCAGCTAGTGCTACGCCTACGCCCTTGCCGGTTCCAGCTGCAGCTATTGTGAATGGCGAAGTTATCCCTCTGAGTTACTTTGAACATGAAGTGCAACGCTATAAAGCTTCGTTTACCGAGGGAGAACCCTTGCCCAGTGATACTGAAATTTCCGAGCATGTGCTGAATACTCTCATCGAGCAGCAATTGCTCTCCCAAGCGGCACGTGCTTCTGGTTACACCTTTACTGACCAAATGCTCGAAGAGAAAATTGCCGATCTGCTCGCGCAGCTTGGCTCCGGCAGCGCCTTGACCAGTTGGATGCAAGCCAATTTCTACGATGATGCGGAATTCAGGATGGCACTGCGTTTGGGCAGTGAAGCAGCCTGGCAGCGCGATCAGATTATTGCCAGCGTCCCCGATGCAGTCGAGCAAGTGCGTGCCCGTCAAATATTCACGCGCACAGCTGAGGAAGCTCAATATGCTCTGGCGAGCCTTAATTCCGGCGTTAGCTTTGATGAACTCGCTTGGCGCTATAGCCCAGAAACCGGCGGGGAGTTAGGCTGGTTTCCGCGTGGGTATTTGCTTTTCCCTGCTATCGAAGAAGCTGCCTTTACGTTGCCCGTAGGCTTGCACTCTGAGATTATCCAAACCGAGATCGGTTACCACATTATCGAAGTGATGGAACATGCTGACGCCTACCCCTTGACCACAGATGCGAAGCTGAGTTTGCAAGCCAAGGCGCTCACAGAGTGGCTGCAAACCAAGCGCGCCGAAGCGCAGATTGAGATAACCATGCCGTGAGCCCACAAAAGCCGGTCCGCGCCCTCAAACGGAAAAGCTCCCAAGATTCGGCAGCTTCCATCCCCAGTATGGCGAAGCGCAAGCGCATACCGCGCATTGGGATGACTGGTGCAATTTTAGCAATGATCGTGATTCTCATCGTGCTCCTGGGCGCACTGGACATCCTCCCACCGCTTTTTAGGGCAGCACCGGTTGTCAATCCTACAGAAACCCCAACACCCAGCGCGACAGTCACAACGCCTGCTCAAGCAACCTTCACCCGAACAGCACTCCCTACCACAACACCTTCGCCGCTACCGACAGCCACAGCTACGCTTACAGCGACGCCTTCGCCCAGCCCCACACCTACTGCGACTAAAAAACCAATGCCATTCGTGATCCGCGGGACCCCAGAAGCCCTCACGCACATCCTTTTTCACCCACAATATGCTTGTGAAGATTATCTTTTCATCGGTGGGCAAGTGTGGGACTTGCAGGACGCCCCTTTGACAGGTTTAATAGTGCATTTAGGCGGAAGCTATGGCGGCGCCAGCGTGGACTTAGACGCCAAAACGGGTTCTGCCCTGGTTTATGGGCAGTCAGGATATGAATTTGCGCTGGAAAACAAGCAGATTGCTGAAGATCAACTTTTTATCGAGCTGCGCAACACCGAAGGGGAGTTGCTTTCCGAGCCAACATTTCTAACCATTTCCCCTGAATGTGATTCGAATTTAATTATTGTCAATTACAAGCAAGTGCGCTAGATTAACCCATAAATTGGTTCGGTAGGCGTGCTCTGATTGAGATGGACTCCTGCCCTTGCAGTAAGTGAGTGAGGGGTTGAGCTTTGAGCGCCAGTACACGGCTGTTGGCGAAGTAATCGAAATTGAAGCTGGTTGGGTCGCCAGCGGCTTTACCAGGGATTGGCATAAGGCGGGCAGTGAGGGGCTTTTCCAGACGTAAAGCCAGGGCGGCTATGTCCAGCAAGACGGGGCTAAGCTGCTCTGGGGTAGCATCCCCAGGTAATGGGACAACGTCCAAGCCAGTCCCGCAAACGGCAGAGCACAGCAGCAAATCCGTGGTTGAGAGCAGCCCTTCGGATGCGCGCTGCGCCAAGCCGGCATCTTCCAAAACGGGGAGCATCAAGCCGTTGAAGCCGGTGCGCAGATACCTTGCTTGGTCTAAACTATCCGTGAGGAAAGCGGAAGCGAACAAGCTGCCATGCAAGCCAAATGCCGGCAGCCCCAAGGCTTCCAAGGCTTTAGCGATCGAAACCCCTTGGGTGGGATGCGGCGCTAAGGTGAAATCCAGCCCCTTGAAGGTGTAAGTATAGAATTCCGTCAGTTTCTGCCCAATGGCTTCGAGTTTTTGAGCATGGCTTTCCACCTCCGCGATAAGAGCTGCTCGGGCAGCTTGCAAGCTTTGCACTCGCGAGAAAGCCTGCTCTGCGAGATCGGCTGCTTCCAAAGCTAAGGCAAAGGCTGGCGCGCCTTCTTTGGCATACGCCGCTGGAAAGAAAGGCGCGTAAGCTGGCACGTTTGCCAGAGCACAGAAATTGAGGTTGGCAAAGCCGTTAGGTTCCACCTGAGCTAACTGGCAAATCAGCTTGGCAGCAGCCTGAGCTGCTGGCAAACTGACCTCGTGATTAGGCGTAGTCAACTGGGCGGAGAAAAACACGCTTTGCGTCTGGGCTAGCACCTGAGGGATGGGTTGGAGCAAGTCCGGGCGGTCGGCTGGCACAGGACCCAGGGAGATATACTCAAATCCCTCGGCGTGGGTTTCGATGGCAAGTGTAAGCGCGGCATCTTGCAGGTTATCCGCGCTCAGGAAGCTGGCAAAAGGCGGCGTGGCAAGGCGCAGCGATTCCACCTCGTAGCCGGCTTGCTCATAAAGCGTACGAGCGTGACCTGCAAAAATCCCCAGCTGTTGCAGCAACAGTCGATTGGGCGGGAAGCCGGGCTGGCAAAAAACGGTGATGGAACGAATTTTCATACCCTGATCCTTCGCAAATACTAAACTACCGAAATCATACCGTCAAAAGTGAATTATAGAGCTCTATTCTGCTAAATGGAGCAATTCGACCTGGATTTCTCCCTGTGCATTGACCTCTAAAAGCGCGTATTCGATGAAATGACCATTCAGCTTATGCGGGTAAGCAGCGCCGGGGTTGAGGAACCATTGCTGCCCGAGCTGATGGTAGACCTGAAAGTGCGTGTGACCATAAATCACCAAGTTAGCCTGAGGATATCGCTTGGCTAAGCGCTGCTCAATGCTGCGCA
>ERZ1026796.2647-NODE-2647-length-9984-cov-3.398499_pt1 | contig 9984 bp, 8 predicted proteins | sample MGYA00520874_ERZ1026796 | MGnify/ENA primary metagenome ERZ1026796 (study PRJEB33270, sample SAMEA104284474) | anaerobic digester metagenome | biome: Anaerobic digester microbiome; feature: mesophilic sludge digester; material: Anaerobic digester biomass | place...
GCTCTGGGACTGTCCCAGTTGACGAAGCTCGACACCTTCATCCATCGCCGAAACGAATTGGCGGATCGATACCGAGCATTGCTTGCTGCTCTACCGGTGGTGCTCCCGCCGGAAGCACCGAAAGGGTTCACCCACGGGTATCACCTGTTTGCTGTTCGCGTTCGTGATCGCGAGCGGGTCTTCAACGGTCTCCGTTCTGCTGGCATTGGGGTACAGGTCCACTATGTCCCGATTCACCACCACCCGATCAGTGTCGACATCGGGGTTGGCCCAGGCGATCTCCCCGCATGCGACGAAGCGTATGAGCGACTCATCAGCCTGCCGATGTTCCCGGACCTGACGGAGGCGGAGCAGGACCGCGTCGTCGCCACACTGGCCACACTGGTGACCTGAGGTGCAGGCGGTAGCTTCGCAGCCGCTTGCTGTGCTCCGATCTGACGGCGGCGCCAGCATTGGGCTTGGACACCTGACACGGAGCTTGGCCCTCGGTGAAGCTCTAGTCGCTCTTGGCTGGCGAGTCGTTCTGGCCACCAGCAGCGCTCCGGGCTCTATCACTTCGATGGCGCTCGCCGCGACAATAGATTCGCACGTAATCACGGCGCCTGCCGGAACCGCTGGCGACGCTAGGCAATTGGCTTCGCTTCATCCGGACCTCGTGATCGTCGACGGCTATCAATTCGGCCACAGCTTCTACATCCAGTTAGGGCAGGATGGGATTCGTCATGCGGTCATTGATGACAACGTGGAAACGGCAGCGACCAGTCCCGAATTCGTGATCAACCAGAACCCGCACGCGGCGGGCCGAATGTATTCCCATCTCGAGCCTTCGGAGCTATTGATCGGTCTCCGGTATGCCTTGATTCGCAAGGACGTTAGACTGGCTCGCTCCCGTAAGGTGCACAAAGAGTCCGAGTCGCCCAAAGTACTCGTATCGATCGGTGGGAGCGACCCAAAGCGCCTTACCGCTCCGCTGATCAGTGAGATGGGGAACCTCGGCGCTGATCTCAGAATTGCGATTGGACCGGCGAATGATCATGACGCCGCCATTCGATCAGAAGCCAGGTCGGCCAGGCATGCGACAGTCATTGAGCCGGAGCAATATCTGGCAGAGCTCGCCGCGTCAGACTGCGCAGTACTTGGCGCCGGGGGGACAGTTTGGGAGGCCGCATATCTCGGTGTCCCCACGCTCGCGCTGATCGTCGCAGACAACCAGGCCGAACCGGTTCGATCCGCCGAAATGCAAGGTTTCACCAACACCATCGACGGCCGAACAATCGATCCAGTTGTCGCGGCTTCTCGTGCGCTGGCGGGCATGTTGGATGATCCGGTTCGACGTGCCGATATGGCTGATGCCGGACAAAGGGCCATCGATGGCCAAGGAGTCCGGAGGGTGGCAGATGCACTTACAAAGGCGGCCCATAGAAAGGTTCCTCGTGGTTGAACTACGCCCCATTGTGACGGGTGACGCCGAACGCCTCTTCGAGTGGCGCAACCTCCCGGAGGTTCGCCGTTACATGTTCACCGATCTACCGATCCGGCGAGAGGAACACGATCGTTGGTTCAAAAGTGTGCTCGTCGATGCCACGCGTCGAGATTGGATTATCCAAACCGACGGGGTTCCGGCAGGCCTGATCAGTCTCACCAGCATCGACGAACACAACTCTCGTTGCTCCTGGGGCTTTTACATCGCATCTCAGGCACTGCGCGGCAGGGGCCTAGGCAGTAGTGCTTGGTTCCAGACGCTTCGCTATGCGTTCGATGATCTCGAACTTGAAAAAGTGTCGAGCGAGGTTCTGGACACAAACCTTTCGGTCATTGCGCTGCATGAGAGGTTCGGATTTCGTCGCGAGGCCTACTTTCGATCCCACGTGCGACGCGGAGACGAGAGGATTGATGTGATTGGCCTCGCTATGCTTCGGGCCGACTGGCAACTCTGCCGGCCGGGCATCGAAGATCAACTGCGGCGTAACGAGCGCTCGCACGCAGATTTGAAGGGCAAGTGATGGACCTCGTAGTCGATGGCCGTACCATCAACAGCACCCAACCTCCCTTTGTGATCGCCGAGTTGTCCGCAAACCATCGTGGAAGTCTCGCAGCAACACTAGAACTGATCCATGCAGCCCACGAGGCCGGTGCCGACGCCGTGAAGTTCCAGCACTTCACTCCAGATACGATCACCGTGCGATCTGACCACCCAGACTTCCGAATCAGCGGGGGAACGCTGTGGGACGGAGCGCAACTGGCCGACTTGTACGCCGAGGCCATGCTCCCATGGGAGTGGACGCCGGAACTCGTAGCCGAAGCAAACAAGCTCGGCATCACTTGGCTCTCAAGTCCGTTCGATCCCACCGCGGTCGACTTCCTCGTGGCCCTTAATGTACCCGCTTTGAAAATCGCTTCGTTCGAGATTGTCGATCTCCCGTTGATCCGCTATGCAGCGACTCAAGGAAAACCGTTGATCATCTCTACCGGGATGGCAACCTTGGCCGAGATCGATGCTGCCATCGGTGCCGCCCTGGCCAGCGGTGCACCAGCCGTAGCGCTGTTGCGATGCAATTCCGGCTATCCCGCTGATCCCAGAGAGATGGACCTCCTCACGATTCCCGCAATGCGAGGAGTGTGGGACCTACCCGTTGGGCTTTCCGATCACACGGTCGGAGCGAGTGCTGCGATCGCTTCAGTAGCGCTCGGCGCAAGCATCATCGAGAAGCACCTCACACTGCGCCGGTCTGATGGCGGCCCAGACGCAGCCTTTTCGTCGGAGCCTGATGAGCTGAGATCGTTGGTGGCATCTATCCGAGAAGTACATGCTGCGCTCGGCACCGTCCGGTTCGGTCCCTCACCAGGCGAGGAAGCCAGCCTGGCGTTCCGCCGCTCGTTGCGCGCAGTCCGTCCCATATCCAGCGGAGAGATGATTACCGCCGAGAATGTGCGGTCGGTACGTCCTGCTGGAGGGCTTGCACCCGATCAGTTCGAAGCAGTAGTTGGCATGAGCTCGAGCCGGGCCATCAACCAAGGAGAGCCGATCATGTGGTCTGATCTCGGCCGAACTGTGAATCGATGACCGAGATCGACCACTCGACCGAGCTGATCTTGGGCACTGCGCAGTTCCAGTCGGGGTACGGGGTCGTGAGGGACACTGAGCAAGCTCATCAGTCAGACGGAGTAGATATTTTGGAGTTGGCCGCCCGCCTTGGCATAGCCGCCCTCGACACAGCGCCAGCATACGGCCGGGCAGAAGACACAATCGGCCAGTCAAGGTGCGGCCTGCCGGTGCACACCAAGCTCGACCCGAAGCGAAGCCCAGCGGAATCCCTATCGCAATCGCTGAAAGATCTGCGACGCGACCGCGTAGACGTGCTCTACATCCACGATTCGGCGGAAGTGCTGCGGCCCGAGAGTCGCGTAGTCGCCTCTGCATCTGAGTTGGTGGGTGAACAAGTCGGCAGTCTGGGCGCATCCGTATACGACTTGCCCGAGTTCGAAGCGGCTGTGGACGACCCTCGTATCGGCGTGGTGCAGGTGCCCCTCAACCTCTTCGATCGTCGTCTCACCCGTGACTTGATTGCATCAGCCGCCTCAACCGGAACGATCGTCTATGTGCGAAGCGTGCTGCTTCAGGGCATCCTTGCAGCCGACCCATTGGAACTCGTCGGCCCGACTTTGCCGTTGCGTCCATACGTCGTGGCGTTCGCTGAGCTGGCGCAACGCGCCGGCAGGACGAGGAGGGACCTCGCGATCGGCTGGGTCAAGGCGATCTCAGGAATCCGCGGCATGTTGGTCGGAGCCGAGTCAGTCATTCAGCTTCGCGAAATGGTCGCATCATTCAACTCCCCACCACTGGACGACGATTTGATTGCCGAACTCGAAGCACTTCCCTATCCACCTGCTGCTCAGTGCGATCCGCGTAGCTGGACGATCGTGACTTCGCCATGAGCCTCTACACCGACCAACACGTGGTGGCGATTGTGCAGGCGCGCATGGGTTCGGTTCGACTCCCAGGGAAGGTCCTCAGCCCGGTACTTGAGAAACCCGCTCTTGAGCATCTGATCGAGCGGCTCTCTCGTGCGGAGCTGGTTGATCAGGTTGTCCTGGCCGTGCCTGACACCGCGGCCAACGACGAACTGTCCATTCTCGCTGACCGTCTCGGGGTGACTTGCTTCCGCGGCAGCGAAACCAACGTCCTCGATCGTTTCGGGCTAGCAGCAGATTCGACCGACGCCCAGGTCATCGTCCGGATCACCGGAGATTGCCCGCTAGTTGCACCCGAATTGGTCGATCGGGTCCTCTCGGAACTTGCGACCAAGCAGTATGACTACCTTAGAACTGGTCAGTCGTTCCCGGATGGGTTTGATGTCGAGGCTTTCACCATGGAGGCCCTCAGGCGGGCAAGGGCGGAAGCGACCGAGCCGTACGACCGGGAACACGTCACGCCATATATGCAGCGGGATCCGGATACTCACACTGCTGTTCTTGAAGCCGCGCAGCCGGTACCCGATGAACGAGTCACGCTGGACGAGCCCGAAGACCTTGAGGTCATAGGTACTGTCTTCGACTTCTTCGGACACAATCGCTTCAGCTTCGAGGCCGTTGCCGAGTTGATGCGTTCGGATCCGTCGCTGTTCGCCGGAAACCGACATCTTGGTCGAGACGGCGGTGCCTCGATGGGCACGGGTGAGAAGCTCTGGAAGCGCGCGAAGCGGGTGATCCCCGGTGGCAACATGTTGTTGTCCAAACGAGCCGAGATGCACCTCCCATCAGGCTGGCCCTCCTACTTCTCGCGAGCGAAGGGCTGCAGGGTTTGGGATCTCGACGACCGGATGTACGTAGACGTGGGACTCATGGGGGTGGGAACCAACATCTTGGGCTATGGGCATCCAAAGGTGGACGAGGCAGTCAGTGCGGCCGTCACCGCCGGGAATATGTCGACCTTCAACTGTCCGGAAGAGGTGTGGCTCGCTGAGCAACTCGTCGACCTGCATCCTTGGGCCGACATGGCTCGCTTTGCCCGCTCAGGCGGCGAGGCCTGTGCAGTGGCAGTCCGCATCGCCAGGGCTGCCTCGGGGAAAGACGGCGTTGCGTTCTGCGGCTACCACGGGTGGAGCGATTGGTACCTGGCAGCCAATCTCACGGAGGGTTCGCCACTAGCCACCCACCTTCTCCCTGGGTTGGATCCCGCCGGCGTGCCTCGAGGGCTGGCAGGCTCGGCTCGCGGATTCGCCTACAACGATCTGGCAGCACTCGAGTCGCTGCTCGAAACTGGCGATATCGGTGTGGTCTTCATGGAGGTGCAGCGGTCGGCTGAGCCTGACCCGGGCTTCCTTGATGGCGTCCGGGCTGTCGCATCTCGCCACGGGGCCGTTCTGGTCTTCGACGAATGCACATCGGGCTTCCGCAAGAATCTGGGTGGCCTTCACCTGGTGCACAACGTCGAACCCGACGTTGCTGTGTTTGGGAAGACGCTGGGCAACGGCTACGCGATCAGCGCCGTCATCGGCAGGGAATCGGTGATGCAGGCGGCTCAGAATACGTTCATTTCAAGCACCTTCTGGACCGAACGCATCGGCCCAGCTGCAGGCCTTGCAAGCCTTGCCGCAATGCGGGTCGAGGATGCTCCCGCTCGAATCGACGCGATCGGGCTCGAGATCCGGAGGAGATGGGTCGAGCTTGCCGACTCGGCAGGGTTCCCGATCCAGACACTGGGGCTCCCGGCTCTGGGGAGCTATCTGATTGGCGGTCTCAACCCGCTGGCAGTGAAGACCTTCGTCACCCAAGAGATGCTCGCCCGGGGCTACCTGGCGGGAACTGCGACGTACGCCTCAGTCGCCCACAGTTCGGAAATTCTCGACGGCTATTTCGACACGCTGAGCCCCGTGTTCGACACCCTTGCAGGGATCGAGTCTGACGAGGCGCTGCTTGCGCACTTGCCAAACGGCACCGCCCATAGTGGCTTCCAGCGGCTGGCCTGATTCGTGTCAATCCCCATCAATATCGAAACCGAGCGACTGATTCTGAGGTCGGTCACCGCTGATGATGTCGGAGAGCAGGACCTCGGCTGGCTGAACGACACCATAGCGACGGGGTTCCTGGCGGAGCCTAGACGTTCTAAACAAGACACTTTAGGCGAAGATGAGTTTCTAGCAGATGACAGTGTTCTCTTCCATGCCCCCATCAACAAACCGGGGTCACGTCGGGAACATCGACGTCGGCCCAACCGACCGCTGATTCAACCGGAGCGACGTGGGGGACATGACCAACGACCGAAACACCGTGCGTCAGATGTTAGGGAAGAAATGATACCGGAACCGCCGATGTTCACCTTTCAGTCGCGTCACGCAACGAGGCCGCATCCATGCGCTCCCAGCATCGAACAGGCGCCGACTCACTGGTTTGAAGGAGCGACTCTCTCAACCCTGTGTAGTGGTCTTGGGAATCGAACCCCGCGTCAACAACGTCCCGTGACAACTCGACCCATCGGCTTCAGGTCTCCATCACCATGAGCGAGATCAATGCAGGTGCCGACTGGGAGACCGATCCGATCGTGACCCGGACGGCTGGTGAAGCGCCGAGTTTCACCATGGCGAAACCCGATTCGGTCAATGCAGAGGATCTCGCATGGTCTGCGCTCCCGCAAGTGGCAATGATGTTGCTACATGCTCCTGTGAGCGCCGATCGGGGAGCAGCAACAGAGGTGCTGGATCGTGCTCGGGCCATCGCTCGGGCGATCGCACCTCGGGCTGGCCCTCGATTGACACGCGTTGGCCCAGTGCTCCTGGTTGGGACCAGCGTCCAGACAGGACGGATAATGGCATCCTTGACAGAGGAGTTCACTAAACGACATGGGAAACCCAAGTTCATCCGGCTCCGCCCGCTAGGAATTGGAGCGCTCAAGAGTGTCCGGCAAAACGTTAGACGAGTCGAAAGTGACCTCGCAGGTGCTCTCTCGACCGCCAATATTGGCGAGCCCTTCGGTCTTCGTGATGAGTTACTTAAAGTGGAGACCTTCAGGCGTCGCATTGCGAAGGTCAAGTTTCGAAACGCTGGCATCCGTGCCGTCATCGTCGGTTCACAGAACAACGCTTCAGTCCGGGCGCTTCTTTCTGTTGTCCATCATCAGCATGTCAGCTCGTACTACATCCCTCATGCCCCTACCGCCGACAACGCCTTCTACCACGATCTTCCAACCAACTGGGCGCTGTTGCGTGGTGCGTCGGAGGTCGAATTCTACCGAGGCCTCGGCGCCACCCCGCTCGACCATTTAGCTGCTGTCGGCAACCCAGGCGAGCCGGTGTCACACGCGACGCCGCCAAATTCATCTTCTGTCGTATACGCGGCGTCCGCCCCTGAGGTGATACAAGGCGATATCGATGTCATCTATCACGCCATTCGTTCTCCCATCAAAGTATCCCTACACCCTCGAATGCGCTCACATGCGTACCGGCGGATGTTTCCATCAGCTTGGGAGATAATTGACGCGCCAGACACCTCCACCTATTTGCGACGGCATGGAGCGAAGGCTGTGGTCCAACATGGAAGTGGCGTGGGGTTAGAGGCTCTTTCCATGGGGCTGGACGTGATTGACCTCTGCCATCCGCAAGACCGACCCAACTATCCATATATCATTGAACCTTACGTCCAGATCGTCCACGACGTCAGCAGTCTACGAAAAGCGATGGATAAATTGTCGGTTCGTGCTGGGGGACGACTTGAACGGATTGATTACGCCCATTCTTGGTGTAATGAATCGAGCATCGACGTTGTGCGAAGTATCGCAGATCTCGTCGAGCAAAGTTCGACCTGCGACACGGCAGGTGGGGTTCTTCTCGACGGATGGGAGTGGGGTTGCGCCGCTAAGGGCGACTTCAGCTACCCCGATTGATCCTGGAATTCATCCGACTTCGGCCTTGGGCCGGTCTGCAGTACTGGCCGCAATCACGATCTCCAACCGGTCGGTGGAAGCTGTGTCTGAAAGCGACTACCATCCACCCTTGTGCGCTACAACGTAGACCTTAGTAGGGGATCCCCAACACCGGCCCTGCGAGCATGGAACGAGGTCTACAACCTTGTCTGGATACGTAGCCATGGTTTAAGAGGCACAAGGGTAGGAGTCGAATCGTTCACTAACAGGTACCGGTCGCGAGACGACGCCAATTGTTTCATGGTGATGTGGTTGCGAAACCTTGATCGGATCACAAAAACCCTTGAAGAAACCACACAGCTCAACACTCTGACTTTCCTTGATGTCGGATGTGGAACTGGAATCCCAACCCTGTACGCAGCGACTCGATACGAATTCGCTGATTTGCGAGGCTTCGACTTTGAGGCTCCGCTGATAGAGGACGCAAGACGTAACCAGGAAAAGTTCCCAAAGGCCGGTCGGCGCTGTACGTTCGACGTGGGCGACGCATCTCAGCTCAAACTCCCGAAGGCGAGGTACTTACTGTTTTTGGCAAATCCTTTTGGAGAGCGAGTCCTCGAACAGTTCATTTCGAACAATTTGGATATTCTGGCATCGACACGCTCATACATTGCAATGGTGAACGACCACGGAATCCAAAACGTCATGGCAACGAGCGGCGTTTCTCTAGTACATAGGAACCCGACCTACAACTGCTCCCTGCTTTCTGTCGGTGATGCCGATGGCTAAGGCTATGGTGTTTGTTCTCGACTCAAGACGATTGCTGCTCGATTGCGCAACCAGCGGTGAAATCTCGTAGCTGCTTCTTCGGGAGCGGCTGCCAGTTCGACGGGGTTTCTTCATCAAGCCAAATGGATCATGCCGGTCCGCAGCCGACTGTCATAGAATCGAAGAGCGGACAGAAGCGCCTCGGCGCGCCGGACTCTCTCAATCGGGTGAGGCCTCGGTTTTGAGTGTCGCAGCGTACTCTTCGGCCCGATGCGTCAGAACCAACACAGCTGCCGACGCGTCCCAAAACCGTTCGTGCTCCACCACGGGCACAGTCTGTCCCCCAAAGCCGCGCTTGAAGCGGGCAATTGCGAGTTCTTTGGGTGATGGGGCTCTCGCACTAGTGGGGGCGAATTGCTGCTGACCTAATTCGTAGGAGACGACGCCGCGTCGGGCAAGCTCCTCGACCGCCGCCCATTGCAGCACGTGTCCAATCGGCTGGCCCTCAACATCTGGGTGATTTGCCGCCGAGGCGTAGTAGGCACTTCTTCCCGAGACAAGCACGTAGCTGAAACCAACCCATTGGCTAGCGAGACGGGCCCCGAACAAGAGCCCAGTTCCGTCCGCGAGCCAGTTCTCCATCAGTTCCCAAGTCCGCGGCGGCCTCGTCGAACGACCCGCCGCTCGGCGGTGCATCTCACGGTAGGCAGAGAAGGCTTTGCGATCACTCGGGTCGGTGAGCGCCGCCGACATCGACCGCAAGCCGCGCGTAATAGCGGAGCGGTGGCCCTTGGACATTCCTCGACGAATCACATCAACCGGAAGCGAAGTATCGAGGACCTGGGTGGCGCCTCCACGTTCCGCCCATCCATTGCGCAGGGCGGCCACTCGAACAGCGGATTGGTACGTGGCGGCGTCAGTAGGGATCGATGCCAGCCGTGTTGAGCCGGACACCGCACCCTCGGCCGAGGCAATCTTTGAAAGGTGATCAAAGCACAACCTGATCGCTTCGGCGGTCGTCGCCTCATCCAACTCGGGAGAGACCGCAGGGACCCACACTGGCCCTCCTCCGAAACCAATTGAGCGCGACGTCGCCTCGGTACCGCCGATCGCAGACTCTTCAACCAGGGCGACAGCTGCCGCCACAACTCGGTCTTCCCCATCGCGCACGGTGAACACCGACCCACATGGGGACGTATCCTGGCCGTAAGCGATGGTGTAATCGATCCATGAACGCGAATGCCAGAACCACCCAGTTGGGCTCGATGATACGAACATGTCCCACTCCGGTGGTGGGACAAGGCCGTGGTCGACGATTCGCATCACCCGCACTGAACTAGGGTCGCGTTACTCTGATC
>ERZ1026796.2648-NODE-2648-length-9980-cov-2.669035_pt1 | contig 9980 bp, 13 predicted proteins | sample MGYA00520874_ERZ1026796 | MGnify/ENA primary metagenome ERZ1026796 (study PRJEB33270, sample SAMEA104284474) | anaerobic digester metagenome | biome: Anaerobic digester microbiome; feature: mesophilic sludge digester; material: Anaerobic digester biomass | place...
CAAGCGCTGTTGGGCCTCGCTCTGGACGGCACGGGCCATCGGCTACCGGGCGCGGCAGGGCATCGGTGTGGAGGGCCTGAGCCTGGCGGTGGTGGTCCAACTGCTGGTTCCCGCCGAGGCGGCCGGCATTCTGTTCACCGCCAACCCGCTCACCGGTCGCCGCGACCAGGCCGTCCTCAGCGCCTCCTGGGGGCTGGGCGAGGCCGTCGTCGGCGGGTTGGTGACCCCCGACACGCTCACCGTGGACAAGGCCAGCGGTGCGGTGCTGGAGTGCCAGATCGCCGACAAGCAGGTGATGACCGCCCGCGTCAATGGCGGCACCGAGCAGCAGCCGGTCCCCGAGGCGCTGCGCCACGCCCGCGTGCTCGACGATCCGACGGCTGCCGAGCTGGTGCGCCTGGGCGCGCAGATCGAGGCGCTGTACGGCCTGCCAGTGGACATCGAGTGGGCCCTGGCCGACGGGGCGCTGGCCATCGTCCAGGCGCGGCCCATCACCACCCTGCCCGAGCCGGAGGTGCCCGTCCCGAGCGAGTGGCCCATGCCTGATCCCAAGGGGCCCTACATGCGCGGCAGCGTCGCCGACCTGATGCCCGATCCCCTGACGCCCCTGTTCCGCACCGTGGGCCTGCCCGCCCTCGACGGGGGCATGCGGCGCACCCTGGACGAGCTGATGGGCGGGGGGCTGACCGTGCTGGACGGCTATTTCACGACGATCAACGACTATGTCTACATGCACCTGCAATTGGGCTGCCGGGATTGGCTGTGGGTCCTGTTCCGCATGGGGCCGGCCATCCCGCGCCTGCTGCGTGATGCCGACCGTCACTGGCGCGAGGTGGCGCGTCCCCGCTACGCCGGGGCCATCGCCCGCTGGGAGGAGCGGCCGCTGGAGGCGCTGGCCGCGGCCGAACTCCTGGACGGCGTCCAGGATCTGGCGGCGGCCATGGCCGACTATCTCACCGCCCTCCAGGTGGACACCCTCGGGACCGGCGCCGGGACGGAGGGTCTCTTCACCTTCGTCTACGACCGGCTGGTCCGCCGCGAGGGCGATCCTCCGGCCCCAACCCTGCTGCTGGGCGCCGACAGCCTGCCCATCCGCGCCGAAAAGTCGCTCTACGACCTGGCCCGGTGGTGCCGCGAGCGCGACGAGCTGGCGGCCTATCTCCTGGCGACGCCCTCGGACCGGCTGGCGGCGCAGGTGACCGGCGACGCAGCACCGCCCGATGACGGGCTGCTGCCCGAAGCCTGGCACGAGTGGCAGCGGCGCTTCGGGGCCCACCTGGCCGAGTTCGGCCACAGCATCTACGACCTGGACTTTGCCAAGGCGCTGCCCGTCGACGAGCCGCTGCCCCTCCTGGAGGCACTCAAGCTGTTCATACGGGGCGAAGGGGTGAATCCCCACGAGCGCCAGCGGCGATCGGTCGAGCGTCGCGAGGAGGCGGTCCGGGCTGTCCTGGGCCGGGTCAAGGGGCTCAAGCGGCGCTTCCTGCGCTGGACACTGCGCCTGGCGCAGACCGCTACCCAGGCGCGCGAGGACAGCATCTTTGACATTGGCCTGGGCTACCCCCTGCTGCGCCGTATGCTGGGCGAGCTGGGCCGCCGCTTCGCCGCGGCGGGCGCCATCGACCAGGCCGCCGACATCTACTGGCTGGAGCGGGAAGAGGTGCAGCGCGGCTCCGAGGCACTGGATCGCGGCCAGCCACTGGAGGATATCTCCCCGCGCGTTCGGCATCGCCGGGCCGTGTGGCGGTCCGAAAAGAAGGCCACACCCCCGCCGCAGTTGCCGCCCAAGACGCGGGTCATGGGCGTGAACGCCGGCGCCTTTCAGCCGGTCAGCGCCGAGGATCAGGTCGGCGACAGCCTCAAGGGCGTGGCCGCCAGCCCGGGGCAGGTTACGGGCACGGCCCGCGTCCTGCACGGCCCCGAGGACTTTTACCTGATGGAGCCCGGCGACATCCTGGTGGCCGAGATCACCACCCCGGCCTGGACGCCGCTCTTTGCCATGGCCGCCGGCGTGGTGACCAACGTGGGCGGGCCGTTGAGCCACGGCTCCATCGTCGCCCGCGAGTACGGCGTCCCGGCGGTCCTGGGCACGGGCGTGGCCACGCAGCGCATCCGTAGCGGGCAGACGATCACCGTGGACGGCAGCGCCGGCATAGTGATCCTGTGATGACCGGCAGCAAGCGCAAGAACGTCGTCCTCCTGTCGCTGACGCTGGGTGTGGTCATGCTGGGCTTTGGCATGATCATGCCCATCATGCCCTTCTACGTGGAGCGCATGGGCGCCAGCGCCAGCGAGCTGGGGCTGTTGGTGGCCATCTCGCCCTTCATCCAGCTCGTCGCCTCGCCGCTGTGGGGCGGCGTCTCCGACCGGCGGGGGCGCAAGCCGGTCCTGGCCATTGGGCTGCTGGGCTATGGCCTGTCGATGCTGTTCTTTGGGCTGTCCACCGAGCTGTGGATGCTCTTTGTCGCGCGGGCGGTGGGCGCCCTGCTCTCGGCGGCGACCATGCCCACGACCATGGCCTACATCGGCGACAGCACCTCGGAGGAGGAGCGGGGCGGCGGCATGGGCGCCCTGGGGGCGGCCACGGGCCTGGGCATGGTCCTCGGCCCGGCGTTGGGCGGGCTGTTGGGCAGCGAATCGCTGTCGACGCCCTTTTTTCTCACCGCGGCTGTCTGCCTGCTGACCCTGCTGCTGGTCCTTCTCTTTCTGCCCGAATCGCTGCCTGCCGAGGCCCGCCGCCAGCCAGCGGCCGGCACCCGGCCCCTACGCCCCCTGCGCGACCTGTGGCGGGCGTCCTTTGGCCCCCTGGGCGTCCTCTTTTTCTTGGCCTTCCTGGTGAGCTTTGGGCTGACCAACTTCCAGGGCATCTTTGGCTACTATGCCCTGAAAAAGTTCGGCTATGGCACGGAGGAGGTGGGCTGGATCCTGGCCGTCGTCGGCCTGGTGGCGGCCCTCACCCAGGGGGCCCTCACCGGGCCGCTGACCCGGCGCTGGGGTGAGGCGCCAGTCATCAAGGCCACCCTGCTGGCCAGCGCCGTCACCTTTGCCCTGCTGCTGGCGGCGCGCGATCTGACGACGATACTCATCACTACCGGACTTTTCACCCTGCCCAACGCGTTGCTGCGCCCCGCCGTCATCTCGCTCATCTCCCGGCGCGCAGGGGTGTACCAGGGAGCGGCCATGGGCCTCAACAACTCGTTCAACAGCCTGGGCCGTGTCGTCGGCCCCATCTGGGCGGGGTTTGCCTTTGACCTCGATTACAACTTGCCCTATCTCAGCGGCGCCATCATCATGGCCGCCGGCTTTCTCGTCAGCCTGGCCTTTGTGCCGCAGGAACAGGCGGCAGGATCAGCCGATGCCGTCACTGCGGACAAAGGGGAACCGTCTCGTCCGCACCAGGCAGCTCGGCGCTCCAGGTAGCTTCCTGGGGAATGGCCTTCTCGGTCCTGGTGGCGCGGGGCCTCTTCCATCGTGCCAGGCTTGCGCCGCGCCCGGCCAGCAAACCCCCATTGTGCCAGGCCCAACGTGGGTACCAGGAAGAACAGGTGCCCGATGCCATGTGCGGCGATCACCAGGGTTAATACGACGCGCCACAGGTTCAACGTCATTTCAACCCCCTCGAGCACGTGTAGTATAATGTAGGTACCTGCCGGGTGACCGGTTGGGGCCTCGGGGCGGACGCTCGACCGCGCGGAAAAGCCGCCCGCCCCGAGGGATCTACTTATCCTTCGTTGCCCAGTTCGGCCATGCGCTGTGCGATGGCGTCCAGTTGCTCTTTCAGCCACTCAGCCTGCTGCCGAAGAGCTGTAAGCTCTTGCTCGGCACTGGGCGTCGCGGCCGCGGCAACACCGGGGCCATACTCCCATGCCGGACCGGCTCCGAAGCGCGCCCAGCCTGGCACGCCCGTAGCATAGAACCAGTTCCGGTGGCGCCAGCCACCGCCTCCGCCACGGCCGCCTCGGGCGCCTCCCCACATCCCACCGCGGCCAAAGCCACGACCAGGCATCGGGTTGCTCCAGCCGGGCATTCCGTAGCCGCTGCAGTAGCCGGCTCCTCGGCCGGTCATCGGCCCCATTCCCAGGGGTCCTGTCCTATCTCCTGCTGGCATCTCGCATCACCTCCTTTCAGCCATTGCCATGATATTCACCTTCTCCCTCTTCCATGTGACGTCGGTAGGTATTGAGAAAGTTGTCAATGATCTGGGCCGTCTCGTGCAGGTCGTCCGTCCACCAGCGCAACACCTCGTTGCCCTCCTCGGTGAGGCGATAGACCCGACGTGGGGGACCCTGGGTCTGTTCCTCCTCCCAGTAGGAGCTCACCCATCCCTTTTCTTCCATGTCCCGAAGTGCCCTGTAAAGGACGCTCGGGTCGCTGTCCCCCAGGCCAAACGACTCCAGCTCCGCCAGGAGCGTGTAGCCGTGGGCCGGGCCATGATGCAGAAGGAGGAGCAGCGTAGGCTCCAGGAAACGAACTGCCCGGCGCGAGTACCCTCGTTGCCGCCAGCGATGCCCTCGACCTCTTCCCGCCATTTGCCCCTCCCTCTACGTCCTCGAATGGCCTTATGCTGGCAGTATAGCATACTAGTGACGATTTGTCAATAGATGATTTGCATCTTGTCCGCAATACTTGACAACCTGTGGAAAGTATGCTATTATACGTGCGCACTGCACATAGATGGAAAATGAAGGGAGAACAGGGTTGTGCCCCAGGGTCAAAAGCGCTGGACAAGTGAACAGGCAGCGGATGCTTGCCCCCGGCGCATCCAGCGTTTTCTGGAGCCTTGCTTGCTGCTGTTGTTGCACTGCGATGAAGTCCACGGCTACGAGCTGCTGGACAGCCTTGGACCCTTCGGTTTTGACCAGAATCCCGTAGATCTGAGCACCGTGTACCGGCTGCTCCGTGGATTAGAGGAACAGGGCCTGGTCGTTTCGCATTGGGATACGAGCAACCCCGGCCCGGCGCGCCGGTTGTATTGCCTGACGGAAGAGGGCGACCGCCATCTCGCCGGGTGGGTCCAAGATCTACGCGAGACCGATCGGGTCTTGCACATATTTCTGGACACCTACGACTCGCACATGGCAGCACACCGATGAAGGGTGTGTCATATAACACGTTGCAAGGCGCGTTCGCGCGCATCCAAATAGATCGTTCAGGAGGATTTAGAATGCGAATCATAGTCTCGGCGGAGGGAGAGAGCCTGGATGCACCGGCCAGTCCGGTCTTTGGGCGCTGTCCCACCTACATCCTGGTTGACACGGCCACGGGTGAGTATCGGGCTCTGCCCAACCCGGCGATGAACCAGGGCGGGGGGGCCGGCATCCAGGCCGCCCAATTCGTGGTAGAGCAGGGCGTGCAGGCGGTCCTCACCGGCAACCTGGGGCCCAATGCCTTTGACGTACTACAGGCAGCGGACATCCCCGCCTACATGGTGTCCGAAGGTACCGTCCGCCAGGCGGTAGAGGGTTACAAGGCACAGCGCCTGCAGCCCATGGGCGGTGCCAACGTCGCCGCCCACGCGGGCATGGGCCGTGGCGCCGGCCGGGGAAACTCCGGTGCCGCGCACCAGCCGGCGACGGCGAGCCTGCCGGCACAGGGGACCGCTGCCGAGTCGGACCAGGAACTGGCGCAGCTTGGAGAGACGCTGAAGGCGCTGCGGCAGCAACTGGCCGAAACGATGGATCGGATCCAGCAATTGGAACGCGATACGGAAAAAGGGGAGGGATGAGCGATGCGCATTGCAGTTTCGGCCGACAACAACGAGGGTTTGAATAGCATAGTCAGCCCGCACTTTGGGCGTTGCCCTCACTTTGTCCTGGTGGATGTGGAGGACCAGGAGATCCGCGACGTGCAGTCGGTGGACAATCCGTACTATGGCAACCACCAGCCAGGGCAAGTACCGGGCTTTATCGCCAGCCACGGGGCCAACGTCATGCTCACCGGCGGCATGGGCGGCCGGGCAATCATGTTCTTTCAGCAATACGGCATCGAGGGCGTGACCGGGGCCTATGGCACTGTGAAGCAGGCGGTGGAGCACTACCTGGGCGGGCAACTCAAGGGGGCGGCGCCTTGCCGTGAGAGCCAGGAGCACGGCCACGAGCTGCCCGCCGAGGGCGAATACGAGAAGGACGAGCTGGAGCGGCTGCGAGAGGAAGCAGATCTGCTGCGGCAGCAGTTGGAAGAAACGGCCAGGCGGCTGGGGCGGCTCGGGTAGGTGCCGGCGACGTACGATGGAGGATAATGTGGCGGGAGAGCAAACACCCGACATGGATCGCCTCATCGCCGAGCTCATGGAAGAGATCGCCAGGCAGGAGGCCGCTCGTTATTCGGCCAAGGTCCTGGAAGAGGCGCGAAACCCCAGGAACGTGGGGGCCATGCTCGATCCCGATGGGCACGCCGGCCTGAACGGAGCGTGCGGCGACCGAATGGAGGTCTTTTTGCGGCTGGACGGCCCGCAAATCGTGCGGGCTACGTTCATGACCGACGGCTGCGGGCCGACGGTTGCCTGCGGCAGCATGTTGACCAGGATGGCGCTGGGCAAGACCCTGGAGGAGGCGGCTGCCATTCGAGCCACCGACCTCGTCGCTGCCCTGGATGGCCTGCCCCCGGAGCACGAGCACTGTGCTTCGCTGGTCGTCAACACCCTGCGCCTGGCGATCCTGAACTGCGAGAAACCCGAGGAGCCGGCCGGCGATGCCTGAACGCTGCCCCCGGGCGCGCATCTGCCCGAGAAGCGGCGCCATCGCCGCCCTGGGCAGCGAAAGGAGCTTCAGGGAGGGTCGCGTTGATAGAAGTCGAGATCCCCGGCCGGGCCACGCTGGCCCTGGCGCACCTGGTCCTGGACCTGAATGGCACCGTGGCCCTCGACGGGAAGCTCCTGCCCGGCCTGGCCGACCGGCTGGCCGTGCTGTCGCCGCGCCTGATCGTTCACCTGGCCACGGCCGACACCCATGGCCGTGCCGCGACGGTGGCCGAAGAGTTGGGCGTGCGCCTGGCCCTGGTGCACAGGGGGCAGGAGACGAAGGAGAAGCAGGCGCTCGTGGAGAGGCTGGGAGCAGCATCGGTGGTCGCCATCGGCAACGGGGCGAACGATGCCGGGATGCTGGCGACCGCCGTCCTGGGGCAGGAAGGGCTGGCCGTGGCGGCCCTGGGGGCGGGCGACCTGGTTGTCGCCCATATCCACGACGCCCTCGACCTGCTGCTCCATCCGAAGCGGTTGGTGGCCACCCTGCGCCGGTGACTCTGCGGCGCTTGAAGAAATAGAAAACGGACAGATTGGAGGAACCCGAGGCATGATCATCGCCATCGCCAGCGGCAAGGGGGGCACGGGCAAGACGACCGTCGCCACCAGCCTGGCACTGTCGATAGCGGGCGAGGATGGAGGCCAGGTCAGCAACCCTGCGCCCCTGTTGTTCCTCGACTGCGACGTCGAAGAGCCTAATGCGGCCCTGTTTCTGCGGCCGCAATTGAACCACCCCGAAGAGGTGGGCATCCTGATCCCGGAAGTGGACCTCGACCGCTGTACCTTCTGTGGTCGCTGTGCCGAGGTGTGCGTCTGGCACGCCATCGCCGTTGTGGGCAAGAAGGTGCTCATCTTTCCCGAGCTGTGCCACGGCTGCGGCAGTTGCACGCTCAACTGTCCGGAAGGGGCCATCCACGAGGTGCTGTACGTCATGGGCACCCTTCAGTCCGGCAGGGCAGGCCCCATCGATTTTGGCCACGGCACCCTGAACGTGGGTCAGGCCATGGCCGTGCCCATCATTCGCCAGTTGAAGGACCTGCATCTGGCGGACGGCAGGAACAGCGTCACGCTCCTGGATGCCTCGCCCGGCACGTCGTGCCCCGTGGTAGAGACGATGCGCGGCGCCGATTTCGTCCTGCTCGTCACCGAGCCGACGCCCTTTGGGCTTCACGATCTGCGGCTGGCGGTGCAGGTGGCCCGCGACGAGCTGGGCCTGCCGGTGGGCGTCGTGATCAACCGCGATGGCCTGGGCGACAGCGGGGTAGACGACTATTGCGCCGCCGAGGGCATCCCCATCATGATGCGCATCCCCCTCAGCCGCCGTGTCGCCGAGGCCGTCTCGGGAGGCCAGGCGCTCGTGGAGGCGCTGCCCGAGTACCGGCCCCGCTTCGTGGAGCTGTACGAGCAGATTGCCCGCGTGGTGGCATCGCGGAAGGAGCTCTCATGAAGCAACTGGTGATCTTGAGTGGTAAGGGAGGCACGGGCAAGACCTCGGTGGCGGCGGCGCTGGCCCACCTGGCCTCGTCAGAGCTGCCGGTGATCCTGGCCGACGCCGACGTGGACGCCGCCAACCTGGAGTTGATCCTGGACCCGCAAAAACTGGAAGAGCACCGCTTCATGGGCGGGCAGGTGGCGATCATCGACCCGGACCTGTGCCAGCTCTGCGGGCGCTGCTACGAGGTGTGTCGCTTCGACGCGGTCATCCCCGGCGACGACAGCTACCGGGTGGATCCCCTGGCCTGTGAGGGCTGCGCCTCGTGCGTTTACCAGTGCCCCGAGGATGCCATCCACGTCGAGGAGCAGCAGGCCGGGCTCTGGTTTCGCTCCGACACCCGCTTTGGCCCGCTCTTCCACGCCCATCTGTTTGCCGGCCAGGAGAACTCGGGCAAGCTGGTGACGATGGTCAAACAGAACGGCCGGCTGCTGGCCGCGAGCCTGGGGCAGGATGGCCGCACGCTTCTCCTCGTGGACGGGCCGCCGGGTATCGGCTGCCCGGTCATTTCCGCCAGTGCCGGGGCCGACCTGGCACTGCTCGTGACCGAGCCCACGGTGTCGGGCGTCCACGATCTGGAGCGCATCCTGGGCACGGTGCGCCACTTTCGCGTGCCGGCGCTGGTCCTTATCAACAAGGCCGACGTCAACCCCCAGCGCACCGCCGAGATCGAGGCCTACTGCCGGGCGGAAGGCATCCCCCTGGTGGGCAAGCTGCCCTACGATACAGTGTTCACCGAGGCCATGGTCCAGGGCCAGCCGGTGACCTCCTATCGGCCCGACGGCCCCATGTCCCGGGCCCTGGTTGACGTCTGGCGGCGGGTGAAGGAGAGCTTGTACGCAGGGAGCGGGTAGCGAGTGCGCGACCCCCGATCCCTGAAAGCGGCAAGGAGGTTGGTTACGGAATGGAGCTGAAAGAGGCTGTGCTGGAGCGGCTGCGGGCGGTGATCGATCCGGAGACGGGCGCCGACGTCGTGCGCATGCAGCTCATCGAAGAACTGCAGGCGGATGCCGAGACCGGGCGCGTGCGCTATCGATTCCGGCCCTCGTCGCCGCTGTGCCCGCTGGCCGTGCACCTGGCGCTGGCCATTCGCGACGCGGTGGCCGGTGTGCCCGGTGTGTCGGAACAGGAGATTGAAGTGGTGGGCTACGTGGGCGCGGATGGACTCAACGCCCTGTTACGGGAGCCTGCCTGACGGAGGGAATGATATGTGCCAGGCTGTGGTGTACATGGCCCAACAGGACCAGGAGCGAGAGGTCATGCGCGACGTGGTCCTATTGGAACTGGTGGATGGTGGTGTGCGGTTGCAGGCGTTCTTTGAGGAGCCGGTGATCCTGCCTGCCAGGATCGGCCGCATCGACTTTCTCAAACACACTGTCACCCTGGTGCCCGCGGAGGAGTAGGATGGCGACCATGACTGACCTGGAAAAACTGGGCGTGCTTTTGCCGCACTGGATGGAACACAATGCCGAGCACGCGGCCGAGTTCCGCGGCTGGGCCGCAAAGGCACGCGATGCCGGCCGGGAGGCGGCGGCCGTAGATATCGAGAAGGCGGCCGGGGCGCTGGCGAGCGCCAACGAGGCGTTAAGCGCCGCCCTCCGCGACCTGGCCGGCCCGGCGAAAGGTGGCGGATAGCGTGATTACCATTGACGTGATGCGGTGCACCGGCTGTGGTGCGTGCGTGGAGGTGTGCCCCACCGGCGCCCTCTACCTGGTGGACGGCAAGGCAGCCGTGGACGATGCCCTCTG
>ERZ1026796.2652-NODE-2652-length-9965-cov-5.079589_pt1 | contig 9965 bp, 7 predicted proteins | sample MGYA00520874_ERZ1026796 | MGnify/ENA primary metagenome ERZ1026796 (study PRJEB33270, sample SAMEA104284474) | anaerobic digester metagenome | biome: Anaerobic digester microbiome; feature: mesophilic sludge digester; material: Anaerobic digester biomass | place...
CTGTAAAGCTAAATCTCTAATAGGAGACATCTCAGCAGAAGCAAATAGTCCAGTCATATAGCGGGATTTAGCTTGGCCAACAAAACGGTTGGAACCAATACCTACATTGAACATCCAAGGAATTCCCAAAAAGACAGCTTGTTTGGAGGCAACCGCATACGGAGAATAGGGCTCATAAGAATCAGCTTCCGGATTATCAACAAAATCGTCATTTTCTTCCAAGTATTGAGATCCGTGTTTTTTTATAGGTGATAAAATATTATCCATTCCTACAGCGATTTGGGGAATACGCAAGGTCTCTTCAATAATTTTCACTTTGGCATTGAGTAAATAAACTAAACCATCCTGGGAGGTATAATCACCAAGAAACATACTTAATTCCACTCTGTCCAGAATTCCTACCCCAATTATTGTATATGGGAAAAAACCTTCTGAGGCTTTTTCAGCTTCATCGGTAAGTGGTTTGGGGGCAGATATGTCCCGATAGTATCCAACCAACAAAAATTCTGCAGCTTTGTTTGGCAGGACATAAGCATCGGGGGTCCTTAACATACCCAGGGTTTGAAAAGGTGCTGCTTGAGCTATTCCCCAAACAGCGACCAGTGCGATAAAGGTCAATAAAACTTTTTTCATGTTTCCCTCCACCTTTCGGTGTTATTTTCTTGTCAAGGTTCATCATTCCTATTGACAATATAAATGTCAAGTTTTTTTTTGCACTATGAAAAAATATTCACTTCAGGATTTTTCTCACATCGGTGAAGATCTTGCTGTTCGCTATCTTGTAAGTAAAGGTTACACTGTCATTTGTCGTAATTACAGAAAGAGATACGGCGAGATAGACATTATTGTGGAAAAAGATCAACACCTCGTTTTTTGTGAGGTTAAAACCCGCACTTCACACTCTATCAGCTGGGCTCTGGCTTCTATTGGTTTCTCAAAACAGAGAAAAATTTCCAGAACTGCACAATTATATATTAATGAAAATCCCAAGTTTGCCAAACACATTTTTCGTTTTGATGTTTTACTCGTTTTTTACTGTCAAAACACCGATACTTTTGAGATTCAGCACTTGGAAAACGCTTTTGATCCAATTTTAGAGTATTAATTATCCAGTTTAGAAGTATCAAAATCGGCACCTACATAACGCATCCAGTCAGGATTTGATGCTTCCAGTTCATCATTTTCCACATAAATTAAACGGTAATTACCATTCATCTGAATATCAATGAACAAATAGACCGGTTTTTTTCCTGAAGCATATTTCCATATCTGATAATCCTTTCTCACAAAGCGGCTTTCGTCTGAACTGGTATCGCGTTGAATATCATCCGGAGCTCCGTTTCTGATATAGATACGTCCCATATCAGAAGTCCAGCCCTGTTTAAAATGACTAAAATTACGATTTGCATAATCAATTCGTTTCTGTACCAAATCCATAATGCTTTGAACGCTACGATTAGTAGAATAAGCCATATCTCTCCAGAACTGAGTAATATATCTTTTTTTTGTATCCTGATTCATTTTACTCCAATCAGAAGGCATTTTATTACCTAGAAATATGCGTATTAGTTCATATTCTTCATCGGGATTGGCAAACAGACAAAATACCTCTTCTTGTTCTTCAATCACACAAAATTCTATATTGCGTTCTTCAATGCGTTCTGAACTCTGAAGGACAACAGTTCCGGTATAAAAGCCAGGATTAAGGTCTTTAAGGGGTATTTTTAAATTGATGCTTTCACTGCCCGGACCGGGTTGAAAATCAAAATATTCATCCCTAGCTATAAGCGAATCCTTTTCCAGAGAGAGGTTCAGAAGACAGGTTTCCGGAGTGGAATTCCAGTTATATATTTCCAGATAGAGATAAATATAATCATTAAGAGATTTATTGAAGAGAATAGAGGGTTCAGAACGGTAAAGCACATTATTGCGTTTGAATTTAACTAAATATTGAGAAGTATCAGGTCTAACTTCACTGTTCAATTCTATATCGCTAAGTAAACTCTTGGGTGGAAGGGTCTCAATGTGAAATTCATAGAAACAGTTTTTCTGACTATTAATATCCAAAGCACTAAATTGAATTGTGTAAAATGGTTTATTTAGGTTGAAACTAAGTCGGTTAAGATATGATTTTTGGCGATTACTGGTATCGGCTTTATTTTTTACACCAATGATATCGTTTATCTCATGCTCCAAAAATATGCTGTCCGTTTCTGTAATTTTCACCTTTACATTCAGTTCTGCGAAGTATCCGTTATTTTTAGCTAGGAAAGTCAAATTCTCATAAGGTATCTGGTAATCAAGTAAGAGAATTGTGTTCTTATTTTTATCCAGAAACCGGTTATAGCCAATGAACATATTTAATTTATCAGATCCTATCAGGGGATTGAAGCAAAAAAGGACTGCACCTAATATCAGAAATAATCTAATATTCTTCATCCTTATTCCTTAAAGTATATTGTCCGTAACCCGTAATATCCGCGAAGATAAACTCCAGGTTTTTATCATAATAATACCAGATAATATAAGGATATTTGTCTAAAGCATAAACTTCCGAATAAATATCATCCGGTTCTCCATATTTGATATATATTCTACCCTGATCTGTTGTCCAGCCGGCGATTTTTTTATGCACGGTAAATTGTTCATCTGCGGTAAGCACTCTTTGATAGAATTTTTCACGCAATTCATTGCGTATTGTTCCCGGGCTGGGATCATTTGTTTTCCAGAATGCTTCAATTGCTTCTGCCTGTTTTTCCTTAGGTAATTGTCTTAAATACTTCCATTCGTTTTGATTGGCAATATAGCGGATTTGCCTTATTTGATCCTCCAAAGAATAACGCAGGGAATAAGCATACCAGGGTGAAAACAGGAAAGGTTCCATTTTATAGTAGATGTTATTTTCATAAAATATCAAGTTCATCAGGTTTTGAGCATTCGTTTGCAGATAGGGAAGAAGGTCTAAAGCTATCGGGCTTTGAAGATTTTTTACTGTTAAGACCTGATTATCTATTGTTATTTTCAAGCTATCCAGGGGGATTGAATAGCTCTGATATAGTTTTACTTCATCAGCAATCAGTTCGGAAAGGGTATGGGGAAGATATTCCAGTCCTTCTCTTTTAGCAATAATCCAGCTGAGTCCAATTTCTGTGCTGGAAGAACCAATTGTGAACTGGCGAGAATAGTTTCGTTTATCTCCCATTGCTTTGTTTTTTATCTGTAAAATTATGTTATATGAGCCCTGAGGAAGTTCCTGTTGAAACCGCATGGGAATTCCACAATCGCTAAGCCAATCACGCTTCGGAATAATTTGGCTTTTTTCCAGGGTTGCTACTTGCTTTTTTTTGGCATCACTAATCTGCAGAGAAACCTGGTAGAGTGCTGCATCGCTTCCTTTCTTGAAGTTGATTGAATTGTAGGGAAAAACAACCCACATCTCTACTTCGTTTGCATAGTGCTCATAGAAAAGTTCCTGTGCAGATAGAAGACAAAAAGGCATCAGCAGAAGAAATAAGCTAATTATTTTTCCCATTGGTTGTAACCCGTACCTGAAAATCAATTTTCTCTTTTTCCAACCAGTTGAGTAATGCTTCATTCGGGAAGAAGAGTTTACGCGATTCCAATTGATAGTTGTTCAGGTCTTCTCTTTGAACCTTGGTTATCAGTTTAAATTTTCCCGTGTTATGAGATATTTTTGTCCCCAATTCAGTCAGGAATCCGTTTTTCAGCTGTTCATTATTAATATTGATTTTGATTTCACCGCTCAGTTCCGCAGGTAATTCTTTAAAGTCAATTAAAGAATTTGGCAAAACTCTTAATAATCCATCTTCGTTACCGTTAAAGTTAGATTTATTGCCGATTATAAAAAAGACCTTTCCCGGGCTGATAATCTTATGATACTGCATAAAATCCTTGTTAAATAAAGGCACTTCAAATTTCCCGAAAAGGTCTTCAAATTCCACAAAAGCAATATGATTACCGCGGTTGTCTTTCTTTTTGGAAATGCTGTTTATAATTCCAGCAATAAGTAATTCACCATTGTTTTTGGTTTTACCGGTGCCGGAATTGGCATTGGTCAAGTACTTTATTAAAGAACGGTATTCCAAAAGGGGATGCCCACTTAAATAGAATCCTAATACTTCCTTTTCTTTTCCCAGCTGATACAAATAAGACCAGGGTTCAACAGAAGGCAGGGGAGGGTAATAGTTTTGATCTTCTTCTTCAGTGTTCATAAAATCAAAGATAGTGCTCTGTCCCCTTTTTCTATCTTTCTGGTAATTGCTGCTAAATTGTAATGCTTGTTCTATTACATTCCATTTTTGAGCTCTGGTTCCTTCAAGTTCATCCATTGCACCTGAGGCAATCAAACTTTCCAGAATGGTTTTATTTACACTTGTACTATCTAAACGGCTGCAAAATTCAAATATACTGGTATAAGGACCGTTTTGATTTCTATCTTCAATTATATCCCGCATTGCTGTGTCACCCAGATTTTTAATTGCTCTTAAACCAAAGAGGACTTCTTTACCGTGAACTCTGAATTCATTATCGCTCCTGTTTATATTGGGGGGAATGATTTTTATGCCCATTTTTTTACAGACCTCAATTTCACCGTGTATTTTTGCAGGATCATCTTCCAGGGAAAGCAAAGCAGCCATAAATTCCACGGGGTAATATGCTTTCAGATATGCTGTTTGATAGGCAACTAAAGCATAGCAGGTTGCATGGGATTTATTAAAAGCATATTCCGCAAAGCGTAACCAATCCTGCCATATCTTTTCTATAACTGCATCAGGAACATTTTTAGCTCTGGCTCCTTGTCTGAATTTTTCCTGATATTGTTGCATTAATTCCGAGTTCTTTTTACCCATTGCTTTTCTTAAACTATCGGCTTCGCCACCTGTAAAACCACCCATTTCGCGAGCAATTTGCATAACCTGTTCCTGATAGATAGTTACTCCGTAGGTCTCTTTCAGGGCATTTTCCATTAGCGGATGATCATAAACTACTTTTTCGCGTCCGTGTTTGCGAGCAATATAACTATCAATAAACTGCATAGGACCAGGTCTATAAAGAGCTACCATAGCAATTAAGTCCTCAATCTTATTGGGTTTCAGTTCCATAAGGTATTTACGCATTCCTTCCGATTCAAACTGAAAAACACCGTCGGTTTCACCTTTACCCAATATGTTATAGACCTTTTTATCTTCCAGAGATATGTGATTGATATCAATATCTACATTTTGGGCTTGTTTCACTAAATCAATGGTTTTTTGAATAAGGGTAAGGTTTTTCAAACCTAGTATGTCCATTTTCAAAAGCTTTAGATCATTCAGCCATTTTCCCTCAAATTGCACCAGAATCACCTTTTCTTCATTTTTCTGTGTGCTACAGGCAAGAGGAACATAATCTGTAAGGTCTCCCGGAGCAATAACAACCCCTGCAGGATGAACACTTGTTTGACGCACCAGACCTTCCAGCACTTTGGAATGTTTAAAAATAGTGCGATATAAATCGTTGCTATTGATTAAGGAAGTAAATTCCGGATATTGATTATATGCCTCATCCAAAGTTTTATTATTTCCCGGAATAGTTTTAGTTATGGCATTTGCTTCTGCAGCAGGAACACTTAAAACCCTAGCTACATCTTTGATTACACTTTTAGCGCCTAAAGTAGAAAAAGTTATTATTTGAGTTACACTTTCTCTTCCATAGCGTTGGATAATATAATCAATAACTTTGCTCCTATTCTGAGCACAAAAATCAATATCTATATCCGGCATACTGATTCTGTCGGGATTTAGAAATCTTTCGAAAACCAGACCGTATTTCAAGGGATCAATCTGCGTTATATCAAGTAAGTAAGCTACAATACTTCCGGCACCTGAACCGCGACCCGGACCTACAGGAACCTTTTGTTTTCTGGCATTATCAATGATATCTTTAACGATGAGAAAATAGCCATTGAAACCCATTCTGTCAATCACTTCCAGCTCGTAGTCAATACGCTGTTTTATGGACTCATTCATTTCGGGATATTTGACATTGGCTGTTTCATAGCACAGATACTTTAAATATTCACTCATAGATTGGAATTCGGGAGGTGTTTCAATATTAGGCAGCAGAAATTTGTCATAATACAGTTCCAGGTCTATCATCTCTGCTATTTTTAAGGTATTATTATATGCTTCAGGAATATCAGGAAAGAGTTCTTTCATTTCTTCCGGGCTTTTAAAATAAAGTTGATTAGAACCGTAATGTAAACGATCGGGATCGTGTAATAGTTTCCCGGTTTGAATACATAATAAAATATCGTGGGCTTCATAATCATTTTTGTTCAAATAGTGACAGTCATTAGTCAGCACCATTGGAATTTCCAACTTTTTTGCTAAATCTATCAGACGGGGGAGAATTTTCTTTTCCGGTTCCAGGTTATGATCTTGAATTTCTATATAAAAACGCTCCTGGAATAGGTCTTTATACCACAAAGCAACTTCCTCTGCTTGTTTTATGCGATCATTATAAATCAGAGCTGGAATTTCACCTTTAACGCAGGCAGAAAGGCATATTAGACCTTCATTGTATTGTTTTAAGAGGGTTTTGGAAATTCTGGGCTTATAATAGAATCCTTTTATATAGGAATAGGAGGAGAGTTTCATCAGGTTTTTATAGCCCTGTTCATTCTGAGCAAGTAATATTAAATGATACCTGAATTCATTTTTACCGGTTTCGCTTTCCAGTTCACCATTAATAATGTATGCCTCAATACCGATGATAGGTTTGATACCGGCATTATTGGCTGTTTTATAAAAATCAATAGCACCAAAAAGATTGCCATGATCTGTTATTGCAACAGCGGGCATACCATATTCTTTAGCCAATTTAATCATCCTGTCAACTCGGCAGGCACCATCCAACATACTATATTGTGTATGGTTATGTAAATGAACGAAAGACATCTCTCACTCCCTGAATTTATCTAAACATATAAAATTCGGAAGCAGAATCCTGTCAAAGAATATCTGAAAAGTTAGCGAAGAGCAGAGGGCTTAGGTTGGAGTTCAAAGTTAGTGGTTCAAAGTTATTTTTTCTTTATAATGCAGAAAGGAGTCGTTCATTAAGTTTTTCCACCTGTTTTTTCCGTTCGTATTTATCTTTAGGATAATGAAACTTCAGTTCTATATCTCTATCTGCAAATAACTTTTCCGCACAAATTTTAATAGCCGAAGGGGATTCCATCGGGCAGATATAATTTTGTCCACTTTCTTTCAGAAGTTTTCCCGCTTCACCATTTTGAGGAACGAGAGCCAGGATAGGTTTTCCGGTTCGTAAATATTCAAAGACCTTACTGGTAAGAGTTCCTTTGGGGCTATCCGAATTTATCAGCAGCAATAAGGCATCAGAAGAAAGCATAGCAGAAATTGCCTGTTGATGACTAAGTTGAGGAATTATTTTCACCAAATCTTCAATTCCGCTTTGTTTAATTTCTTGCAGGGTTTCAATATGATAATTACCATATAAACGAAGAGAAAAGTTAGGGGGCAGTTTGTTTTCTTTTCTCAAATCCTTCAATGCCTTCAGCAGACATTTCAACGACCTTTTAGCATAAAGAGCTCCAAAATAACTGAGTGTATACTTACTTTTATCTGTTGAAAATGCAGGCAGGGAAAGAAAATCCTCTTCATCGTGTCCGTTATACAGAATGAAGGTTTTCTCTTTTAAAAAGTTACCAAACTGTTCACTTATATCTTCTGCAATACCTTCAGTAGCTGTAACTATTAAAGAGGCATCCTGCAAAAGCTTTTTTTCCGTGTACCGGGAAAAAAGACGGTTGACATAAGTTCCCTGCAAATTATAGTCACTTAAAAGAGTCCAGTAATCTCTCATTTCCAAAATGTATGGCAACTTATAATGTTTACTTAAACTTCTTGCCGCTACTGCAGAAGAAAAAGGTCCGCAGGAAACATATATAAGGTCATATTTTTCATCTTTGAGTGCCTTTTTTCCTGCTTTGTATAAATTTGGCAGCCACAAAACTTTATCATCCAAAGGATAAAGCTGACGGATAAAAAGTTTGAGTCGTTCCGGTGTGTTATGATATATTTGGCAGGAAACCGATTTATTTTTCCCGCTCAGTTTTTCTAAGATAGACATCGGGTCAAAAGAGGGAATATGCATAATCCGGTTTTGCCTGGATTCAGCTAATAGTCCGTTATCATAATAGTTATAAACAATATTGCCCACAGTAAAAACATCAATTATGTTGCCTGATTTGCTTAAATATTTAACTGTTTTCAGGTTCCGCAAAGAAGCAGGTCCGGCTAAAGGAGGGTAAAAATAGCTGATATAAAGGATTTTCACTTTTTGCCCAGTCCGTTAATTACTTGGAAGAGTTCTGCTTCCATTGTTTCCCAATTGAATTTGTTTTCAGCTAATTCCAGGCATTTATTGCTCATAGCTTTGTATTCCTTATCATTCAATCTCAACATTTTAGCACTGGCATCAGCTATTGCTTTGGATTGATATGCAGAACAAATTCCCACACCGTTTTTTTCTACCAGCGCTTTCATTAAAGGTGTCTTAATTGTTATTACCGGGAGTCCTGCTGAAAGATATTCCAAAACCTTGAGAGGAGTGGAAAGTCGTAACCGTCTGTTTTTCGGATTAAAAATCCAAAGTCCGAACCGGCAACGCTTAAGCAAAAGTCCAATTTTTTCTGCCGGAATCCAGCTTTGATAATATATTATTGCCTTCAAATTATAGTCATTGATGCTTTGATTGAATCTATTTTCGGTCTCTATCTTAAAAAATTTACCCAGTATAAGCACCTTCAAAAAAGGAAAATCCCTTTTCAATAGAGAAACAACTTTCAGAATTTTATAAATACCACGGTCTTCCGTTAAACCACCAATATAAATTAAATCAAAGTTCATCTGACAGAGCTGTTCCAAAGAACCCGGAATATTACATTCGTAATCCCAAACATTTTTTACCGGATAATTAGGCAACACCAAAGAAGGTATGCGTTTATTTCTGCCTAATAATTGATTGCGCATTTCCTGATTTACAACAAAAACAGCATCGGCAATCTTCATTAACTGCTTTAAAGAAAGTTGATAAAATAGATATGCCGGTAATCGGAAAAAACGGGGAAACCTTTCACTGAAAGAAATGGCAAAGAATTCATGCACATCAAAAATAACCCTGAATTTCAGCTTTTTCTTTAATACCCACGCAATTAGCAAAGTTAAGGGCTCCACACAAATTATTATCTCCGGCTTCAATTCTTTAACCTTTTTGCCTAAATGCCAAATCGCTAAATGACGGGAAGAAACATCAACTACCATCTGATAAGGATTACTGGTATCATTTACGATGCCATTGGTAGTAATTAAATAGACCTCATTCTGCTTGGCTAAACTCATTGCCAGTTTGTAATATAAACGCACATCATTAGTAGGATGCGTATTGGAAACAATACATATTTTCATTATCGGAAACTGCCTTTATTGCTGTCCTTGTGTTATTGTTCTTATTCTATCCTTATATTTATAGGGTAAAACGCAACCACGGGAGAAAAATACTGTCTCATTTACAAATCATATTATGTTAATTTATGCTTCAGTGATGTATGTATTTTCTTAAATTTTTCAGGAACTATTCTTTATTGAACCACTTTATAGATCATATTATATTTTCTCTTAACCAGGTAATTTTTTAGCAATTTAAGCTTCCGCTGAACATAAAACTTGAATTACATCTGCTAAATAATTGGTTTTATCTCTTCTTTCTGGTAGCAATATACCGTAATTAACTGCTTTTGGCATAATTAAGTTCCTTGCTTTAATATCCTTTCTGTCAAACATAATAATCTCAGGGTGAATATATTTTTTATAATATGATTCACAATGTTAATAATCCATATCGGCAAAAAACAATAACAACCATACTATATACATTAACAT
>ERZ1026796.2662-NODE-2662-length-9940-cov-4.794354_pt1 | contig 9940 bp, 6 predicted proteins | sample MGYA00520874_ERZ1026796 | MGnify/ENA primary metagenome ERZ1026796 (study PRJEB33270, sample SAMEA104284474) | anaerobic digester metagenome | biome: Anaerobic digester microbiome; feature: mesophilic sludge digester; material: Anaerobic digester biomass | place...
GCGTTCATGTGGCTCTCGATCGCCAGCGAATCGAGCGCCTCGCGCCGCAGGCCGTGGGCACGCGCGATCACCTCGGCCTCCTCGCCGATGAGCAGCCCCGTGTCGGGATCGGTGCTCTCGCGGTCGAGAATCGAGCGGCCGGCTTCCCGGGTCCCGATGGCCGCGCTGGCCGAACCCGCCCCGACGATGAGCGTGAGGCCGTCGCGCGCCAGAAGCCGATCGAGCGCCGTGAGCGGACCGGCGGCATCCTCCACCACGGCGAGGCAGGGCCGTTCCGGCGCCAGACCCAGTTCGCGGCCGAGCACGCGGGCCGGGTATGGCGGCCAGTTCGCCGCCGTACCCGTGCATAGGACAAGGGCCGCCACTTCATCGGGCGCCGTCTCGGTACGGGCCAGGGCCTCCTCGGCGGCCGCGCGCGCCAGCGCCAGCGGGGCGAAGGAGGCCAGCGCGCCTTTGGCCCGTCCGAAGGGCGTCCGCGCGCCGCCGCGAATCCGGATCGCTCCCACGCGCCTCCTCACCTGATGGGCCGGTATTTTCCGTTGTGTTCCTGGGAGAGCGTCCTCAGGAACTCCTCCTCCGCGCCGGGAAACCCGAGCGTGAAGATGCGCACGCCGCGGCGGAAGTTGAGCACCTTGACCCGGGCGAGGATCTCCTTGATGAGCCGGGGCGCATCCGAGGGCAGGCCCGGTCCCACCGAGCCCTGGTGGGTCGGCGCCCCGTCCGTGATGAGGTAGATCGTGTCCACGATCGGATCCTCGAAGGCGTATTCAAGCGCCAGGTCGGTCACGGTGATGCCATCGGCCTTGAGGCCCTCCACGAAATCGATCGCCTGGCGTTTGCGCGCCGCGTCGGCCGGCACGAGGTTGCCCTGCCAAGGCTTGACGTCGCTGGAGTAGGCAATGATGTTGAAGGATTTGTCGTCGGGCAGATCCCGGATGACGCGCACCAACTCTTCCTTGGCCCGGAAGATCCGCTCGCGGTTCTCGTCGATGATGACCCCGTCCTTCGTCCTCACGCTGCGCGGCCGCGGCCCGCCGTCCAAGGGCAGCGGATCCGTCGTCGTCATACTGCCCGATATGTCCAGGACGAAGGCGATATTCTTGCCCGTAATGTCCAGGCCGAAGATCACGCTGCGGCCCTCGGCCGGCGTCTCCACCGGCTTGGTCGGGTCGATTTTCGCCCCGTGGGCCGAGTAGTAGCTGCGGTACAGGGCCGGCATCGTCAACACCCGGCCGCACAGGCGCGCCAGCGCGTCTTGGAGCGCCACCGGCACCCGATCCCACTCCGGCGTCCGGTACCCCCCCGCCCCCTTGCCTTTGGACCGGACGGTGGGCGCGGCGCGTCCCATCTTCTTCTCGAGCCCCTCCCAGTAGTCGATGAGAGGCACGATCGCCTCCTTCTTGCGGGACACGCCCAGCGTGCGCACGGCCTCGACGACGACGCGCGGATCTTTCTCGGACTTCAGAATCTCCAGGCCCAACTTCACCGTGTCGATTTTCGGATTCGCGCGCGCCGCCGCGGCCAGCAGATACCGCGCCGCCCAGTGCTTCTCGGCCACGGCGAGGCGCCCGACGGCGATCAACGCCTCCTGGTCGGCGAGTCGCGCCACGCCGCGGGCCGCGGCGGTGAAAAGCCTGAAGCGGGCGTCCAGGCCGACGTCCGCATCGGGCAAATCCTCCGTCGCCGCGTAGTACTTGAGGATGACCTGGAGCGCGTCCAGCGTGTCTTCCTGGGCGCAGGCATCGAGACCGGCGACAAGGCCCCCCACGTTGCGTTGTTTGAGCGCATCGGCGAGGGCGCGCTCCGTCTGCATCAGCCGGACGGCGCCCCGTTTCGCCGCGGCGGCCAGTCCCGGCGCGGCCGCCGCGCACAGAAACGCCGCCGTCATGATCGCCGCTGGCAGCCGCATGGCCTCCGCTCCTTTCCCGGCGCACCGGCGCCGCGCTCAGAGCCGCAGAAAATTCTCGAAAAGCTGCGCCTCGGCCCGCCGCGACCAACGCCCCGCCTTGAGCTCGGCGGCCGTCTCGGGGCTGAAGCGCGCCCGGGAGGGCAGATCCTCCAGGAGCGTCAGCGGCAGGTCCGGAAGCTGCGGATACAGCACGACCTTGTTGGTGATCGTCGCCTCCGCCACGGCCTTGAGCCCCTCGTCGGCGGCGCGCATGCCGACCACCGCCGCCGCCGAGGCGTCGGTGTCGAGCTCTCCGCGCTCGACCTTCGCGAGCACCCGCTGCATGTCGAGGATGCGCGACCCCGTGTTGCCCGTCACGGTATGCTGGTCGTAGTGGATGTCGCCGAGATTCACGGGGCCCGTGCCGCGCTTGAGCCCGGCGAACACGTTGAGAACGCCGTAGCGGCCCACGTAGGCGCGGCAGTCCACCACGACCTGCGGCACCGGGGCGCAGGCCACACAGTAGTCGACGCCGTTCGGGGCGACCGCCCGCATCTCATTGTCGAAGAAACGCGACCGCGGGTCAAGCAAAACGAGCTCCGCGCCCGCCTCGCGCGCGGCGCTCCCCAACTGCCGTCCCACCGCGTCGAGCCTCTCGGGGCTCGGCTCGGAGACAATCACGTGGCGCAGCGCCGGCAGCGCGCCCGCCCGCTTCATCGCGAGGGCGCGCAGGACGTGCATCCGCCCCATCGGCCCGCCCCCGCCCAGCACCCAGAACGTCTCGTCGCCCGGGAGGAGATCGCAGCGGGCGTAGGACGCCTCGATGCACGCCCACGGCTCGACGAGCGACGCCGTCGAGTACCCGAGGGCGTCTCCCACCGGAATCATGTATTCCTGAACGCGGCGGTCGAAGACCCCGTACTGGCGCATGCCGCCCCAGACCGCGTAACCCACCGCGGTGTTGTACTTGTACAGGTCCGCCTGGACGATATACCGCCCGCCGAGGCGCATCGACGGCAAGGCCCTCGGCCCCACCGCGATGAGCGTCAGCGCGATCTCGTGGCCGAGGACGACCTTGTCCCGGGCCATGTCGTAGCCCGCCAGGCGCGGGTGTTCGGGCCCCGCGGCGACGACCTTGATGTCCGAGAAACACAGCGAGTTGCTGTCCACGCGGAAGGCCACGTCCTCGGGGCCGGGCTCCGGCCGGGGCAGTTCCGCCAGGCGCAGGCTCTCGAACCCGCGGCCCGCGAGCTGCCAGGCCAGCGTCGTCCCCGGGAATTCGTAAGCGCGGGCGCGGTAACGTTCCAACAAGCTCATCAGCGCATCTCCTGGCCGCCGGTCACGTTGTAGGCCTGGCCGGTCTCGTAATCCTGTTCCATGATGTAGAAGATCGTCCGAAGCACATCGGGCACGGTGCAGCCGCGGCCCATGGGAATCTGCCCCTCGTAGATCCGGCGGACCTCCTCCCGCGGCGCGTTGCCGTGCTTGGCGCGGTACTGGTCGAAAAGGCCGCCGGGCGCCGACCACAGGGGCAGGTCGAAAAAGTTGCCGGGGCAAACGGCGTTCACCTTGATCCCATCCTCGATCAGGTCCAGCGCGATGCTCGCCACCAGGCCCACGCCGCCGAACTTCGCCGCCGCGTAGGCGGAGTTGTACTTGCTGCCCTTCTTCCCGCTCTTGGAGTTGATCTGGATGATGTCCCCCGCGCGGTTCCACCGCATGACCTCGGCGGCCGCCTTCGCGCTTACGAAGACGCCCACCAGGTTGACATCGATGATCCGGCGCCAAGCCTCGGCGGGAAACTCCGTGATCTTGAAGGCCCGCAGAATCCCCGCGTTGGCAATCATGAGATCCAGGCCGCCGAAAGCCCGCACGGCGGCGCGCACGGCGGCGCGCATGGAATCCTCGTCGGTCACATCGGCGGGCGTGTCGATGACGCGCCGCGCGCCGAAGCGGCCGCGCAGCTCCTCGGCGGCGGTCCGGGCGCCCACGGCGTTCGCGTCGCAGATCGCCACGCAGGCGCCCTCGGCGAGGAGCCCCTCGGCGATCTCGCGGCCGACTCCCTGAGCACCGCCGGTCACCATGGCCGCGACGCCCTCGGCGCGCTTGCGTCCCCGCTCCCTCTCCATGAGCTTGCGCCGGTAGGCTTCCATGGACCAGCGCGCGATGTAACCGTACTCCCGTTTCGTCATCACCCGCGCGCCGCCGAAGGCCGCCGCATACTCCACGACCCGCAGAGCCTGGAGGAAGAGCTCGCGGACGGTCTCCGCGTATTCCGCCGTGCGGCCCACGCAGATCAGGCCGAAGCCGGGAATCAGCACGACCTGGGGGTCCGCGCCGCGGGCGGCGCGGAAGCGCGCGATGCGCTCCCGGAGCGCCGCGTGCACCCCGGCCGCGCCCCGAGTCCAGGGCAGCTCCGCGACGAGCGGCCTGGCGCCGCAGTACACCACCAGATCGGGATACAACGGACCGATCGCGAGGGCGGACCGCGCCGCCTCGCCCGCGAGGGCGCGATCGAGCAGCTTGTTGCGGCACGCGAAGATGACTTGGCGCCGGTCGGCGAGGGCGCCGCGCACGGTCGGCACGATGAGGCTCTCCCACGTCTCCCAATTCCCCGGGGGCCGCGGCCGGGCGATCGGACGCCCGAAGGCCGCGGCCATGGACCGCCGGCGCGCGGGGCGCGCCAGCTCGCGGCGCACGGCATCGAACACGCGGCGCGTCAGCCCCTTGATCTCGGCGATGGAATCGGCGGCGGCGATCAGGCCGTGCTTGGCCAGAAAGATCAGTTTCGGCGCCCCGCCCCGGCAGGCCGCGATCTCCCGAGCCACGCGCCGGGCGAGGGGGAGCCCCGGGTCGCGGTACTCGATCCACAGAAACGGCGGCAGCCCCAGCCGCTCGGCGGCCGCGCGCCCCCCGGCCGCCGAAGTCAGCGCCGCCGCGAGTTCCGGATGGGTGTGCATCACGAACTTGTACGGAATCGCGGCGTGCATCACCGCCTCGACGGACGGACGAATGTCCGGGCGGGGCGGATCGATCCGGGCCTCGAGCAGTTTGCGCGCCACATAGGCGTCGGCGGCCTCGCGCGTCGCGCCCGGGATGGGCGCCGAGAGCAGTTCCCGCACCTTGGCCAGGTCGAGGCGCAGCATGGCCTCCGGCGGCATCGCTCCCATGGCGTAGCCGCTTGCCTTGACCCACAAGTCGGCGCGGGTCTTGACGGAGGAGTTCCCCCCGCCCGCGATCACGATCGCGGGGTCGGCGCCCACCTCGAGGGAATAGCGCCAAATCCGGCGCACGTCGCTCCGCATGGCGGACCTCCGGCCTTAGAAAGAGCGAATGTACCCTCTCGCCCCAGGCGGGGCAAGAGCCGCGCTTCGCGGGACGCCGTCACTTCAAGCCGTGGACCATGTTGAAGGGCGTGGCGCCGGGGACATCGACGCCTTCGCGAAAGCGCCGCACCAGCGCGGCCGTGTCGCCCGCCGCGAAAGGCACGCCCGCCAGGACGATCCTGAAATGCCGCACGCCGAGCTTCGCCAGCGTCTCGACCTTGGAGAAGATGCAGTACGGCCGCCGCGAGTAAACCGTCACCAGGTCATCGCGCCGCGTCACGTGGAAGAGCTCGTTCCGGCCGTCCCTCACGGTATGCCCGCTCTTGGCCGCCGGCACGGCGCGCGACACGAAGAGCGGCACGTACGAGAAGGCCACAACCTCGATGCGCGGAAGCAGCGGAGCCAGATCCGCGAGCGTCGCCGCATCGCCCTCCAGCGGGAAGACCATGCGCTCGGCGCCGCGCGCCCGCAGGGCCGCCGCCGCCGCGCGGTTGTGAACGTAGAGAAACGGACCGGTTTGAAAGCGCGCGCCCGGGGGCAACAAGCCGAAGCCGCCCAAATTGTTGATCTCGAACAGCCGCACGCCCCACTCATGCAGCGCGCGCAGCCGGCGGCGCACCTTCTCCAGCCGCTCCGGCAGGGTCACCGGCGGCACTGTGACGCCGACCCTGGCCGGCAGCTTGCCGAGCGCCGCCGGCGTCAGCGCGTGCATCATGCGGTCCGTGAGGACGAGCATCACGCGGTCCACGCCCCGCGGCGCCGCGCGGGCCACGGCGAGATCGTCCGTCTGAACGGTGAACGTCCGGCCGGTGTCCGCGCCGCAGGACACCGTGAAGGCGCGGATGGCGGCGCGGGCCTTCACCGCCAGCGTGTTCGCCTTGCGCTGCCACGGCGGCGCTTTCCCATCCAGGCGCCGCACGGAGCGCGGCTCCTCCTCGACCGCGAACAGGAGGTCGCCCCGCTCGGTTCCGGGAGGGACGTTCAGCATCACGCGCTGCCGGACGCGGGCGCTGCGGACCGCGCGCCCGCCCACCCGCAGCCGCGTGACGGGATAGGCCTCGTCCTCCGCCCCCTGCACCCTGAGCCTCTGCCCCACGGCCACGTCCGCCGCAAGCCGCACCTCGGCCTCGCCCCCGGCCACGCGTCCCACCCGGCCCGCGAAGACGCCCGCAGGCCCCGGGACATCCGGGCACACCAGGCTCGCCGCCGGCGCGTTCCCTAGAAATCCGCTCGTCACCGGCCGCGTCTTGACGGCCTTGAGCGCGGCGCCCGCTTCCCCATCGGCGCCGTCGCGGATGGCGCGATAGCCCGCCACCGCGCCGCGCACGTAGGCGGCGCTCCGCAGGCGGCCCTCGATGACCCAGGCGGCCACGGGCAGCGACCGCAGGAGCTCCGCGCCCCGGGCGCACGAGAGATCGGCCATGCTGAACGCATAGCGCTCCGCGCCCCGAACCAGGTAGGGCCGCCGGCACGCTTGCAGGCACCGCCCGCGGTTGCCGCTGCGTCCGGACAAGAAGCTGCTCGTCAGGCACAATCCCGCCATGGAGAAGCACAGCGAGCCGTGCACGAAGATCTCCAGCTCCACCGGGCTGTCCAGCGCGATCTCGCGCACCTCGAAGGCCGTCAACTCCCGCGCGAGGACCACCCGCGAGCACCCCAAGCGCGCCGCCGCGCGCACGCCCTCGATGTTGTGCACGGCAAGTCCCGGGCCCGCGTGCAGCGCAAGGCCGGGACAGACTTCCGGGATCAGCGCGGCCGCGCCCAGGTCTTCCACGATGACGCCGTGGGCGCCCTGCGCCCCGATGGCGGCGACGGACCGCCCCAGTTCGGAGAGTTCGCTTTCCTTGAAAACGCGATTCAGCGTCACGTACACCTTGACGCCGCGCGCGCGGCAGTGGGCGATGCCGCGGGCCAGTTCGTCCGGGGTGAAACCCGCGCCCCGCCCGGACGCCTCGCGCGTCTTGAGCCCCGCGTACACGGCGTCCGCGCCGGCCTCGACGGCGGCGAGCAAGCCCTCGACATCCTGCGCCGGAGCAAGTATCTCGGGAATCATGCCGCACCTCGATTTCTCACGCCGTCAGTCTACCAGACCGCGGCGTCGCCCGCCTCAGTCCCCGCCAGCTTTTCTCCCTCCGGCGTCACCCAGGAGATGTCGTCGAAACCGATCTCCGCCTCGAGCGCCCCCGCCCTGACGGTTATTCGACGTTTGCTCTTGCTGACCCGCACGACGCGGCACTTCGCGCCGAGCACGGGAACGTAGACCTCGCTGTTGACCTTCAGGCCGCGGGCGATGGCGTCCCGGCGCTCCCCCAGCGGGGTCCTGGCCAACATGTTCTCCACCGCCTTCTCCAGGGCCGCGACATGGGGGAGAAACCGCGGCGGCGCGCTCTTGAGATTCGGGATGATCGCGAGCGCCTCGTCCCTGAAGGCTCTGACTCTGCGTTCGATCTCGTCGTCGGCCTCGCGGCCGGCCTGCGCCTTGGCGTCCTCCGCGTCCCTGAGCTTCTCGGCCAGCGCCCCCTTCATGACGGCGAGGCGCCGCCTCACTTTCTGCGCATTGCGCCGTTCCGCCTCCACCGCGCGGCGCGCCTCTTCCATGCGCCGCATGACGATCTCCAGAGGCTCGGGGTTCCTGATCGCCTCCTTGGCGGCCGCGATCAACTCGGGCCGCAGCCCGAGCCTTTCGGCCACCAGCAGCGCGCAGGACCGACCCGGCGCGCCGAGCAGCACCCGGTACGTCGGCGCCAACGCGGCGGGATCGAACTCCATGGCCGCGTTGGCGGTTTCGGAGTGCATGTACGCGTATTGCTTCAAGAGCCCCAGGTGCGTGCTCGCAACGGTGTGCACGCCGCGGCTCCGCAAATGTTCGAGCACGACCGTGCCGAGCGCGCCGCCTTCGAGCGGGTCCGTGCCGGCCCCAAGCTCATCGAGGATCGCCAGGTCGCCGCGCGCCGCCTCGTTGACCACCCGCACGATGTGGCGCATGTGCGCGGAAAAGGTGCTTAGGCTTTGCTGGAGGCTCTGCTCGTCGCCCGCGTCGACGAAAACCCGCCCGTAGTACGGGACCCGCGCCGGCGGCGCGGCCGGGATCGGGAGGCCGCACGCCGCCATCACCGCCAAGAGCCCGACGGCCTTCAGCATCACGGTCTTGCCGCCGGTGTTCGGACCGGTGACGACGAGCAGTCGCACGTCCTTGCCGAGGGTGAGGTCGAAGGGCATCACCTTGGCGCGGATCGCCGGAAGGTCGGGCGCCCGCAGGTCGCCCGCGGCGTGAAAGAAGACGAGCAGCGGGTGGCGCGCCCGGGACACGGCGAGCACATGATCCGGCGCGATCGCCGGCACGCAGAACTCGTAGACCCTGGCGAGTTCGCCCTTGGCATGGGTGAGGTCGGCCCACGCGACCAGATCGCGCGCCGCCCGGATTTCCGGCGCCCGCCCCATGATGGCCCGCGTCAATTCCAGGAGAATACGCGTTTCCTCGCGCCGCACGCTCTCGGCGGCCGCGCCCAGTTCGTTGCCTTCCGGCACGATCTCCTGGGGCTCGATATAGGCCGTGGCGCCGCTCTGGGAGTAGCCGTGAATCACGCCCGGCAGCCGGCCGCGGCATTCGCTCCGGACGGCCAGCACGTAACGATCGTTCCGCATCGACGGCTGCTCTTCCTGGAGGAGGCGCGCCACGGCCGGCCGCCGCAGCATGGCGGCGACCTTCTCGCGCAGGGTCTCCCGCAGGACGCGGGCCCGCTCCCTCAGCGCGGCCAGCTTCGGGGAGGCGGCATCGCGCACGAATCCCCGGGCATCGACCGTGTCCTCGATGCGCGCGGGAAGATCCGCCGGCAGGGTCGCGGCTGCGACCCTGCGGCGAAGATGGGGGCCCGCCGCGCGCTCACCGCCCAGCGCCGTCACCCGCTCCGCGGCCCGGACAAGGGCCGCGATGCCGGCGAGTTCATCGGGCTCGAGCGGACGATGGAACTCGCGCGCGCGCTCAAGGTCGGCGCAGCCGTCGCGCAGAGCGCCCAGGACCAGACGAGCGCCCCCCTGGAGGAGGGCCCCCATCTCTTCGGTTTCCTTCAGCGCGGCGGCGGCGCTCGCCGCGCTCCCGAGCGGCGCCAGCGCGCAGGCGGCGGCCCGGCCGAGATCCGTCTGCGCAAAGGCGGCGAGCGCTTCGCGGACCTTGTCGAATTCCAAAACCGCTAGCGTGTGGGCATCCATGGGCGGCATCGCGTGCACACGACGCGATTGTCGTCTATCGCGGGCGGCGGCGCAAGCCGCGCGCCCGGACCTATCACGCGGCGGCCGCCAGCGCTACCCCCGAGGCGCCCTCCGCGCCGGTCTGGACGCTGGCCCAGCTCCACAGCCCGCTGGCCACGACCTGCAGCCCCAGCAGCGGGGCATGCACCAGGGCCACTATCCCCAGCAGCGTGCCGAAGTTGTGCCGGTACAGCCCCACGGCTGCGTCGAGAATGTCGGTAACCGTCCGGGCCCTTAGCATCACCGGACGACCGGTGTCGTTCATCGGCTTCTCCCCGCCTGCGGACGCCGCCGCAGGTCAAGCACCGCCTGTGGAATTCTGGTGACCGCCTCTTGGCCTGCCCTCCCGCGCCTCAAGTATGCCTCCCAGGTGGCCGATAGACAACGACGGTCCTTGCGAGCAGGGAGGTCCACCGCGATGATCGCCGCTCTAGTCATACTACCGCTTGCCGGTGTCGCCCTGGGACTGATTGGCGTC
>ERZ1026796.2664-NODE-2664-length-9932-cov-2.355839_pt1 | contig 9932 bp, 15 predicted proteins | sample MGYA00520874_ERZ1026796 | MGnify/ENA primary metagenome ERZ1026796 (study PRJEB33270, sample SAMEA104284474) | anaerobic digester metagenome | biome: Anaerobic digester microbiome; feature: mesophilic sludge digester; material: Anaerobic digester biomass | place...
GTCTAATTCGGCTTGTCCCTTACCACTTAAAGCAACTGCTTTTCCAACATCAAGTAGAATATCAATAGCTTCTTGTCCATCTTTTGTTATTGCTGTCAATCCCAATGCTCCTTCTGTAAGTCCTACTATTTCAAATGGGGTTGCTTTTGCTTCCTTTTTAATTCTCTCTATAACATCAGCTGCTTCTTCTGCACTTCCTAGTAATGCCTTGAATCCCTGTGTAGCAGTCTCTAAGTCGGCTGATGTATTTATTCCAACTGAAATTGCGTTATACATCTTCTTAGCAACTACAATCGCAGCAGTAGCAGCAGCAGCAACCTTAGCAAAGGATGTCGCCATACCAGTAGCAGTAGTCTGTGTTGTAGATTGAACCTTACGAAGTTCTGCTGATGCTCTGTCCTCTAGTGTTAATTCTATTATTGCTTTCTTTTTAGTGTCTCCTAGCATTATTATCTTGTCTTAATTTAGCTCTCCTTTCCTCTAATTCTTGTCTTTCTGCGTCAAACTTGTTTATGTATAAAAGTAGTTCCAGCCATTCAATATCCTCTTCTAACACCTCGCTTGGTAGCTTATGATATATCTTACATATCCTTTCTACTAGTAATTCAAATGGAACTTTTGAATTATCTCTTAAAAGAGCTTCCCTAACTTCTTCTATTTTAACTAGGCTTTTTTTGAGTTTGCTACCTCAGCCATTTTATCAGTTAAAATCCCTTGTATTTTTACATAGTGTTCAACTTCAAGATTGTCTAAATACTCCACACTAGGTGCCACATGTTCTTCCCCCTTTACTATATCTAAACAAAAAACAGGAAATAAGTCTGGTACCCTAGCAATCAACCTGCCAGCATTAAACTCCACCTCCCCTTTAGCACTCATTTTAGTGTCCTCCCCAAACTGTATTTCCATTATCTTTCTATATTCTTTTCCCTTAAACGAACTGAGAAAGTAAAGTTTATCTTCCCCTATTTTAACTTCCTCACATTCTCTACCTTTAATTTCCATAATAATTCCTACTTAATTTATGATACAGTTGCTTTCATTAATCCATTTGTTCGGTCTGCATAGTTTGCTGTAAACCCAAATGTCTCTGTTACTATTCCGTCTAAATCGGTACTTCTATTCCAACCCTTAAATAGTACACTCGGAAACTGGATTACCCATGTTTTTGCTCCATTGCTAAGTGTTATCTGGAACGCCTTAGCTGTGTCTGTTAATGCAAAATCACGGTATGTTGAAGAATCATAGGTTAAGGTTATATCTCCTACCACATTCATTCTTCCATTTTGAATATCATCTGGCTCGGTTGAACCGTTCACCCAGTCTATACTTAGATTCTTCTCTATGTTTAACTGGAAGTTCTTAACCTTCATTGCTGTTGCCGAAGATAATCCTGCATAGTTAGTAGCATACCCAAAGGTTACATTGTCTGGTGTAAACAGTTTCGCTGTTGTACTATAACTTGGTGTCAATGTTGCCGCTGTTTCTTTCTTGGCTATAAACTCCATTGAAAGATTTACATAGTCATCAGTATTACAAGAAATCGTACAAGTGTTTAACATACCCAACGCATAAGTATTATCTCCTTCAACTGGGTCTGAGGTTGCTATTGTAAATGAGTTGTGTAAGTTGTCATTTAGAATTGTATATGTACCAGCTGTATCAGCCTGTCCAAATATCATTCTGTTAAGAGGTGTTAGAAAACTATCGTACAACTTCATTGTAACCGTACCCTGAGAATATTCTTTAGCAACATTCTCGGTGTTTACACCCTCTATTCTACCCATTCCTGAGTTGTCTGGTATTAATTCAACCTGAGGAATGAACCCCTGTCCTGTGTGTGGATACCACTCGCCAGTACTTGGATCTACCTTAGTACCTCTGGTTGTCTCCACCTTGAAAGCAATCTCTTGTCTTGCTCCTATATGTTCGTTTGCCATTACTTTAAGTTATTTAATTTAATTATTTCTTCCTCAGTTAAGACTTTTCCTACACTAGGTACAAAAGCCACAACCTCTTTCTTCTCCTCTTTTTTAGCTTTATTATCCACGGTTAATTACTTCCTTAAAAATTAATGTTATTGTCCTCTTATAAAGATTCAAGTTTTCATCAAAGTCATCTACATAACTGGGACTGTATGTCCAGTCTACACCAAGAGTTGTTAATGTAGACAAGTCAAACAAATCAGTTTTAACATAATCCCATGCTTCTCTTAATCTAAGCATTGCTTCTTCAACTTTTTCTCCTTCGGTTTGTTTATCTATTGTACCATAATTGACACATATACTCACAGATACATTCGTATTAAACTCTAAAGTTCTATTAGTAACACTATTTCCCCCACCTGAATCATCTAGTATAACTACAAAAGGATACCCATCATCTTGAAGCCAGTTTGGATATGTGTACACCCCCTTAAACTTCGTTGTGCCTGTACCGTCAGTAGAAGTCCACGACATGTTAGTAAAATAAGTTTTAAGATTACTCATTACTGTTGTTATGTTCATTTTGTGTAAGCGTCAAGTAAATATTTTATCCTCTCTGGCATTAAGTCTTTGTTAAGCCTTTCTTCTATCTTAGTAATTTGTTTTTCACCCCCCCGTTTGTACTTCTCAGTTCCCTCCCGTGCTATCTTTCTGGCTATTAGATATCCTGCTCCCTTATCCATACCATGTAACATTGCCCATCTTTCTAAAGGTTCTACCGGGGGAAACCTACCAGGCTTTCTTCCATACTCCAAAACAATATCGCCATAACTATTACTTCTAATTTCTACCTTGTTGTCTGTTGCTACTCCCGTCACACTACCCTCCAACTCTCCTGTTGTTCTATGTTCTGACATTTCTTGTATGACTTCTTTAACAAGTTCATTCTTAATGATTATCATTGATTGTTTCTTGGCTCTGTCTCTCTCTGGCTGGTTTCTTACCCAGTCTGTTACTTCTTTCATGTTAAGATTCATACTAAAAGCCATTAGACTTGTTTCCTTAAAATTAAATGATAAGCATTAAACAACTGATTAAACTTTGGTGTGTTAGTAACTATGTATGTACCACCATTCCATACAACCTTGTCTGATTTCTTAAAAGCACTTGCATTGGTATATCTTCCATCTACATTCGCAACATACTCTCCTGCTTCCTGTCCTAGAATAGCAATAGTGTCCTCGCCTCTTCTTATGATATACATGTTAATTGTGAAATCTGCTGTTGCTGGATACGAGGAAGTCTTAGTAGTATCACTATCGTCTATGTGATACACACTTGCTAACGCTTCATTCTCTTTGTATAAACTCATTATACTGACACACTAAAACTTATATTTCCTTTATTACTTACCATGTTAAATATCTCCATTGCCCTTAACTTCAACTTGGTAGGACTACTTAACTTTAGAGAAGTGCCACTTCCATAACTAACCGACATACCCTCTTCACTCTTACTTACCACTAAATTAGCACTATTATCAGCATTGATTATTCCCTTTGTTACCTGATACTCTGCTAAAGCCCAAAAGACTATTCCTAAATTAGCATTTACAGGATGATTCAAGTCCTCGTTTTCCTTAACAACCCCATTAAACTTGTTGTATCTGGCTTTATACCTAAACTCGTATGTCCCTGCTGTTATGGAATCTGTATCTAAGAATAAAATCCTTTTACCCCCATCCGTTTGCCAGTAAATGTTCTCATAATCTAACCCTAATTCAGTATCAAGAATCGTAACAATATCGTAACTTAAATCCTTATATCCTGCTGTTATATCCGAAGCAGTAATAGTTATGTCTTCAACGACAATGTTATTGAGAACTTCACTTGCCTTGTCAATCCCTAAGTCTAGGAAAGCGAGAGATTCCAAGTCTGGTAGAAAGTAATCTCCATCATAATCTCCTGTGGTGTCCCCTATAAACTGTCTAAACATTTTGTATATATCAGCAGCCATTGTTTTAAGTTATTAATTTATTTATCTAATTTAGTAACCTTTCCTTCTTCAAATTTCTTAGTACCTTCCTCTGCTATGATTCTCTTAGTACCCATCTTCTCTAGCTTCTTAGCATAAGATTCGTAAGTCATATAGGTTTTACCAGTCTTTTTATCCTGCACTAAATAGGCTTTTTGTTCTCTACCTTGCCTGTCTTTCATTAATTAGACCAATCAATTTAGTCTTAGCGAACTTCTTTTCGGTGTCACTTAATTTTACACCTTCTTGGGTAGCAACTCCAATTATTTGCTCTTTTGTCATTTCTGGTTTTATTACTGCCTTACTCTCAACATTCATTTCTGCTATCTTATCAAGGGTTTTTGTCAAACCACTTGCTCTCTTAATCTCAGCCATGCTTATTGGTGGCTTTGGACTTTGTATTGGAGTCTGCACAGGATGTTGTGCTAAATACTCCTCATCAGTAACTACATTAGGAAACTTCTTGAGTATCTCACCTCTAAGTCTTTGAGTCTCCATATCGGTCATTAGAACCCCTGTTGTTATTCCATTCATTAGTTCGCTTGAAATAGACAACACTTCTTTGGCTTGTCTAAAACCAGATTCCTCTAGCCTTGCTGGTAGATCAACTATTCTACCTTCTTGATTGACTATAAACATATTAAGTAACTACTAAATTTATATAATTTTCCAAATCCCCTATTATCTTTCCCCAGTTAAACTTATTATACACCTCTTCGCTTCCTTTTTTAGCCAATACTCTAACTTCCTTCTCATGCTCGTAAACATATCTCATTTGTTTCTTAACTCCTTCTAAACTTGGCATTATCATGTATCCAGGATATCTCGGTGAAGCATTTATATATCCATCAATACCACAATCAAAATATCCCACTCCCCATTGTTCTTCCATTGCCATTGCTTTAGGCATTATGACTGGAATACCTTGAGCAACACATTCCATACTTGGCAAAAACCAACCTTCGCCTCTTACAGGAAATACTCCACAGTCTGCTCTTTCTAACATATCAACCATAGCTTCGTCTGATATATGTCCTAGTATCTCTTCAACATTATTAAAAGGAAGTGTTCCATTGGGAGCATTAACTGGAAGTAGGTAATCTGCATTATCCCTTTCTCTAGCTTTGAGTATTAACCTCACTGGCTCTGTTTCACTAAACTCTTCTAAGAATGCACCTAGTACAATTTCCCACCCCTTTCTCCATTCGTATGCATTGTAATGTAAGAAGGTAAATACTCCATCATCCCTTCTTGGTTTGTATTGCCACCTATCGTCAATTCCATGATGCCAAACTTCAGAACGAATATCATCCCTAGACAAAACCCACCTTGTGAATTTAGTAGCAGTTAAAACTAAGTCTATCTTAGCTTCTTTAATCGCCTTGAGATATGTTTCAGGATATCTACTAGACTCCCAAACTGTATAATATATCAAAGGAGTATTAGGAAATTTCCTTCTAGCATCCACTGCTTTATCTGGGATACCATAAGTAATACAAACTTCTGGATTACTATCCACTAGCTGATGTCCTGCTTTAATAAGTTCTCTTTTAATACCTTGTCCTAGAATTGAAAATCCACCATTCCTACTTTCTGTGTAATCAAAGTATATCCTCATTATCGTACAGTTATCTTATATATATCAGGAGCATCTTCTGCTTCTTTCCATTTATGAAAAACCTTAACCTCTCCACTACATTGCATGAAGCCTACACTTCTTAGAAAAAACATTTGAGATTTGTGTACATACCATCTTTCTCCAGGATAGCACTCTCTTGCTCTACCATCCTTACAAATGGCTATAAAACGCTTAACTTTATCTGGATCAGGTGTAACCCAGATATATTCGTTTCTTAAATCAATACCCATACAAAGAGAAGTGAGAATCCTCACTCCCCTTCTGTATTGGTACTATACTAATACATCGAATAGTAAAGCACTTCTTACTACACCAACTCCGTAGATAGAATCTACTGAAACACTCATACCTCTTTCAGTCTGAGAGTATCCAACAATACTTCTCATGGAGTATATTAGATTTCCGTTGTCATCTTCTTTGTTCATTGGTTGAATCTGAACACCAGTTCCATATCCTGCTGGAAGTCCACTTGTAGACATATCTACAAATGCAATTCCCATAGCTTCTCTCTGGAATGCTAAGCAGTGCTCACCTGCTGGAGAACCTGCTACTGCTGGGATTAGATTGCTCTTGAATACTTGGAATCCACCTAGGTTTCCTATGAATCCATTTCTGAACATAGACTGGTCTCCACCCTCAATAGAATATTGAGTTAATTGAGCCAAGTTCCATAAATCATAGTATCCCTCTGGTCCTACTATTAAGTAGGATGCTTCGTTACCTCTCCACTTTGCTTCCATTGCATCCTTTTGTAAAGTCCCTAACAAAGCCATGTCAATTCCTGCTGTTGCAGTACCCTTTGTTGCTCCTGCACTTGCATACAGAGCAATTACTGAGTTTTCAATCGCTTCTGCAAGTGTTGAACCTGCGTCTACTAGATACCCCTCTATTGTGGATGGGTCAAACAAACCACCATAGTCCTCAACTAAGAAGTCTACTGTCTGGTGTGTTGATATTGCAATGTCTGCTTTGGTTGTTGCAGCCTGTTGATAACTTGCTGCAGTTCCTGGGGTTTTGGTAGCTGCACTTAAAGCACCTCTTATAGGTACTCTAACATTCTGACTCATTCTAGTTCCCTGATTTCTTGCTTCCTGAGAGTAATTTGTAATCAAGTTGGTTACAACAAGATTGTAGTTTAACCTCTCAAGTCCCTTTGCCATTGCATAAGGATTTACTGCATGGGTCATGTCTCCAGAACCTGAAGCACTGTCAATATATATATTACCTGCCATTTTATTGTCCTCTAAAAATTATTAAAGCCTCTAAACTTTAATTATTTCTTGAATAATTCTGGATGGTCTAGTACATATTGCATATTAGTAACATCTCCACTACCAGCACCAAGTCCCTTTGGTCGTGAGTCCGTTGTCTTAGGAACTGCACTTTCCAACAACTGTTGTACTGATTCCAGTTCTGTTTTAACAACTTCTTCTACATTCTCAGAACTTGCACTGACTCGTGTCTTGAGATATCTCTTTACTGGTTCTGCAACATCTAGTCCATCTATAATATTATTCTTCGCAATCTCGGACTTGCTGAGAGCCAATTCTTTTTCTAGCGATTGTAACCTATTATTTAAGGCTTCCACTGGGTCTACATCTGAGACAGTGTTGTCTTCGCCAAGCAGAGTTTGCAATTGCTTCCTTACATCGGTTTTCTCATTCAACTCCTTTTGAAGTCGGCTGATTTGCCCCTGTAAAGATTTAATCGTGTCCTCGCTTCTATCGTCTCTGTTGCTTTTATCCTCAACTGCGTTTGGAGTTTCAGGTATAGGCTCAGACTTAGATTCTACTTTTTCTATTGGTGTCTCCTTGAGAGTCTCAATAGTAGGCGTAGATACCTTTTCTGTATCCTTCTCTTTAGTGTCCATTTAACTAAAGTATTAATTTATATAGAGCTATGTTTAAGTATATCATAATCATAACTTTTTTGTAACATTATGTTAAATGTCTACAATCTTGTTATGAGTTTCTATTGTCTTTATAGGTGCTTTTCCACCATTCTCACTTCTGTATAACTGCAGATTTCTTTCTAAAGTATCCACCCTCCCCTGAGTACCTGCTATCTTTAATATGGTTTCTGTCCTGCACAAGCAAGATGGGTGAAACGCTGGGAGTGGTGCTTCCTCTGCTCTGTAAGTTCCCTGCATAGTATCACAGATGTCGTATATTCTGTGTGCTGGAGATAAACTTACTTTAATGTATGCTTCTGCGTTCGGTAAATAGTCTGCTTCAGCAATAATAGTATCTGCTTTAGCGTGAGAATAAGAATAACTCAATTCTGTCTTGGCTACTCTTGTAATAGAACTCTTTGGCACTCCTGTTGTAACCACCTTTTCTATGTTTTCTGCTAACTTATATGCATTGTCTCCATTTTGGATTGCTTTGTACACCTCTTTAGTAATTGCTTCCTTGTCTTTAACACTCCATATCCTATCAGATAGTCTTACACCGTCAACGCCAACCCTGTTAATATAATCTAGTGATAGTCTTTGGTCTATGTTAAGAAAATCAAATGCACTGTTTCCCATTATGTTAACACTATTCCTTACGGCGTGAGCAACCCCTATTCCTGTTAATTCTCTTATACCAGTAGATATGTAATCAAACATTTCGTCTTTTAAGTCTGTGTCAATCTTGCTTTCTAGGTTTGATATAAGTATTCCAGCGTCTCTAGCAGAACCCAGATCGTATCTATCTTGAAACAAAACCTCTATTAATGCTGGTGCTTGTAATTCTTGTCTAGTCAATACCCCCTTGTATATTCTTTCTAAGGTATTGATAAACTCTAATCTTTGTAAGTCTGTTAATCTACTCATGTTTTATCTTCCCAAGTTGAACCATTATATATTTTAATTACTTCATTATCCCAACTACTACCATTATACCTTTTAAGTACTACTGGTATCCACTCCGTTCCGTTCCACCTCTTAAACTTTGCTTCTGTAGTACCTGATTTGGTGTATATTCCCCTCTCGCTTGATTCATTTTCTATTCCCTTACTGTATATTTCTCTCTCGCTACTATTTGCTAATCCACCCTTAGAATATATTTGTCTTTCACTAGAGTTTATTGCTACTCCCTTTGTAAATATGCTGCGTTCTGAATAAGTTTGAATACCACCTTTTGTATGAATACTTCTCTGAGAATCAGTAGTAGCATTTCCAATAGAGTGTATGTTTTTCTCACTTGAGCCACTTACTACTCCTTTGGTAAACAACCCCCTTGTTGAGTCGCTAGTAGCCTTAGAAGTGGTATACAACAACCTATCACTACTTACAACACCTCCACCAATAGAATGTATACTCCTTTGTGAACTATCTGTATCAACTCCTTTAGTGTAGATTAATCTTTCAATCTCACCTTGTCCTGCTGGAATCTTTCCTGAAGTATAAACACTCCTCTCACTAGAACCATTTGTTTTACCTTTACTATAAATCTGTCTTTCGCTCGTTTCTATACCCCCACCAATACTATGAATACTCCTGCTACTTGAAGAAGTGTCTATTCCTTTACTGTGGATTTGTCTACTACTAGAATCTGGTAGGCTTCCTATTGTATGAATTGATTTCTCACTACTACTTGTATCTATTCCCTTTGTGTATATATCTTTCTGAGACGACTCTTGAATACCACCTATTGAGAAAATACTCCTTTGAGAAGTATCTGTGCTAGTTCCTTTTGTATAAAGGAATCTCTCAGAAGAAGTTTGTATAGAACCCTTAGAGTAGATCCCTCTCTCACTACCCGTTGTTGCAATACCTTTAGAATAAATGTCTTTCTGTGAGAACGAAGTTGAAATCCCTTTGGTATATAGACTTCTACTGGAGTTATCTGTTGCAATTCCCTTTGTAAAAATTTGTCTATTTGAGTTATTGGTTGCAATACCCTTAGAGTAGATTAGTCTAGTATCTGAACCTGTTAAAGAACCCTTTGTATAGAGTAACTTATCAGAAGAACCCACACTTTTACCTTTAGAGTAAAGTGGTCTATCGCTTGAAACATTTACACCACCCTTAGAATAAATACCCCTTAATGAAGAAGAAGTTGATATTCCCTTAGTATACAAACCCCTTGTAGAATTACCTGTTGTCTTTCCCTTTGTGTAAACAGACTTCTCACTACTGGCTGTTGTCTTTCCCTTTGTATATAATCCTCTTTCGTCTTGTACTCCATATTTTTTCTCTGCATACTTAAATGTTCCAAACTTTGCCATTATCCTCTAAGTTAAATTAGTATTCTGTTCTTCTCTTTGCCATTGTTAAATATTCTCAAGTTATCTATCAAAAGAACTCCTATTATATATTTGTGTATATTGTGTTGGTTTTGCACTTC